>ERZ791624.1012-NODE-1012-length-15047-cov-3.328108_pt1 | contig 15047 bp, 17 predicted proteins | sample MGYA00510058_ERZ791624 | MGnify/ENA primary metagenome ERZ791624 (study PRJEB30046, sample SAMN00715158) | human gut metagenome | study: EMG produced TPA metagenomics assembly of the A metagenome-wide association study of gut microbiota in type 2... | reverse complement strand
CTACAATCTGCTAGAGGATCCGGAAGAGAAGCATAATCTCGCCAAGAAATATCCGGAAAGTGGGAAAAAGTAATCGGCTTTGTAAAACTGAGGGCGTGTCATGGACTTATGACACACCCTCAGTTTTTTATCCGTTTTTCAAGATTTTACGGTCTTTAAGCAACGTGTTTTGCGACAACGTGTTGGCTGTAGAATATGCATCGAGCAGCCAGCGTGACAATTATCCATCACCAAGACTTTCTGAATTGGAGATATTGTAGCGATAGCAGCCATTCTGTCGGCAATCGATATTCACCCAAATGTTTTTCCTGTGTCGTCATACGTCACTCACGTTATTTTTTACTTATCCAAAAAGCTGACAACCTCTGGAATCTCTTTATTCAAGAAGTCGTACCAAAGCTGAGGGCTGTAATATTGTGCAGTATGATGAATCATATAGAACGGTAGCTTGTTACCGTTAGCAAATTGCAGTTCACCTTTCTTAGGATAAGAGTTGTTGATTTTTTCATCCAATGTTTGGATAAAATACTTCACACATTTCTCGTCAAGAATATTCATGCCTTTGTCGTTTCTTAGACCAACAAATATGCAAACATCTGGCTTGATGATCTGCACGACATCAGCTAAGCACTTCCATGCCGTCTCGTAATCAGCCAAAGAGGGCACCTCATGTGTGCCTTTCATAGGCTCCTGTATGAAGTTATAAGAAGCTATTTTGTTCCAAAAGCCCTCGACATCCATGTCGTTTTCATCCAAGAATGTTTTCTGAAGGTTTGTATGGAATTTCCAGCCACCTTTTTCTATTGCACAATTAATGATTCCTCTTGTATACTCCTTGTCTGTAACACATCTATCATATTCCTCTGGGCAGAATTCGCCTTCGTCATTCACCGTATAGTGCGAGTCTCCCATGATAAGCACACGCTTTGGTGCCGAAGCATAGTTGCAACCTATCCAAGGATAGTGTACAAGATTCTCAACCTTATCAAACTGCGAATCAAATTGTTTGTCTGATGTTGTCATAATAACCTAATTTCCGCAACACTATAATTCAATATTATTTATAAGTACCTGAGCAACAAGAAGTTGATTAGGTTTTTGACATGTCAGAAATCTCATTTATCTTAGTGTTGCATTAAAAAACAAATAAGACTCTGAATGACACGGCAAAAATACAAATAAAATCTAAGAAACACACTCCTTTTGGGGATTTTTTTCAATTATGGAGCAATTTGATGCTTTTTTAGCTCAAACCATAGATTCCACCTTGGGATCGAGATGTACATTGTTTGGTTATCAATATAGTGAGATTCTACGCTCTCTGATGTGCGTATATCTTTGTGGTGGCTCATGTTTTGAGGATATTTCAACACACCTTATAAAACGTTTTATAAAAATATCATAGCCTTCAAAGATATTTTTAAGCTGTGCCATTTTTTTGCACACCCTTGCACAACCTTTGCAATAAATTTTAAATGTTAAGCGTATGAAACTGAAAGAACTTTTACTTAGTACGGATTTTGACGCATTGATTCCTGCCTTAAAAAGGAAGGATATTTGGCCATCAGACAATATCGTGAGGCATACGACATCCTTTGCCATCTTACTCCAGCGGATGAATCCGAGATTAAGAACCCCAAAATACGTGTAGAGTGGGTTAAACCTGTTGAAGGCTATGAGGATGAAGATCCATATATTAATGTATACAATTGTGAAGGTGATCTTTGGGAATGTAATGTTGCCAAGGAAGTTATTGTTGCCGATGACTGTAAACTTACTAAGGAAGAAGTCATAGCCAAGATTCTTTGGAGTTGTACATTCTACGGCTATACACCGCAGACACTCAAAGATACATTTGAGGACAGAATCGAGCACAAGATGCACACCAGTTATGGTACTATGGCTAGAAAACTAGAACAAAAGTTATACTTCAACTATTTGCCTGGCCGTAAGAAAAGGGAGATCCTCGAAACCATGAAGCTCGCTTCTCATGATAGTATATCCATGAGCATGGAGGATTGGGACTACTGCAACAGAAGAATCTCCCAAGCATCCAACATCAAAAAGAAGCGTGACCATCGCTTGGAGAAGCGAATTGATTATCTCGATTATCGAGAAAAGTATGAAGCTCTCCGAGAGAAGTTCTTGGGTGGTAAAGATATTTCCTTCCATGACATGGACTTCATCTATGATGGTTTATCTATGCTGCAAACCAACATGGAGACTCATACCTATGGAGAAATCAGCAGAGTGGATTACCTGAAAAGACTGATAAAATACATAGATATGGATTCAGAGAATGAGTTTTTCAATCTGCAGAAGCTAGTCGTATTATGTAAGGTGTCTTCACTTCATCCTCTTTCTTTGAAGGAGGAAGAAAATATCAAGAGTGAGTTCCAAATGTTGGCAGGAAAAGGAAAATTAGTCTTTGGTACGAGAGAGGTAAGTTCCGGTGTAGTTGATTTGCATTTTACGATACTTATTCAGAAATACGAAAAACGTCAACCATAAACCTACTCGGATGACTACAGGCATTTCTTTGACTGATATTTAGAAGACTTGTCACCAAGGTGGAAACCTTTCTCTATTGACCTCCATCTTGGTTTTTAAGTTCATTAAACTGTGAGACATTGTAAAACTCCGTAAAAGCACCACCCTTGCTTTGATTTCCTCAAGAATGAGCATGACCAAAGACATGAAAACGAGGTTGAGAACGATAGACCTCTAACAAAAGAGGAAGGCTTCCCCTACCCTCGTCAAGTATGCCTTCCGGTGGAATATGGGTTATCAGGAAGTCCATTTTGCCAGCAAGGTGGATATTTGACTCCTTGCTTTGCAAACTTCGCGTGGATATATTCCCAAAACTTATCCTATCAAACTCATAGCAAGTATCATGGAGGAAGACTATCTCCCTTGTCAGCAGGAACTTGGCTTGCTCTGGACTATCTTCCAAGAGTAACTCATGATTGCCAGCCACAAAAATATAAAGTTTGGCGGGATGGCTTAACAACCAGGAAAAGAAGTCCTCCATGCCATCCTTGCCAAAGCCAGACACTACATCGCCAGCACAAAGCAGGATGTCAGCTTCTTCAAGGATATGAAGCCACTTGTGCATTCCATGAGAGTCAGAGAACGCAAAAATCCGATGTTCCTTATAGTTGAATAGCATAAATCTAAATCTTATAAAATTAATACTTCAATGGTGAATGTGGGCGGAATCTCTTCCGACCACATTTTTTGCATTGGCTTCCTATTTCATTTTTTAAATGATACGAGACCTGTTTTCTTATTTTTCCTGACACACTTTATAAACATCAAACCATAAACCATGCAACATGTCAAGCAGTTTGATTTTATCGTCTGAAGATATGGGTAAGCCGGCAATCTCCTCTGGTTCGAAGCTGACGAATGAGACTTCATTTTTTAGCTCTAGCAAGAGCATATCCATTCGTTTCTCCAAGTATTGTTTCAACCAAGAGAGTTCGTCAAAATCACAAGTTGGAATTTTGATGTTTGATACATATTTTTGTTTCTTATCACCTGTCACTGAGTACAAATTCGCAAACCATATATCGCCAAAGCCAACACTCAAACTGAGTTCTATGCTATATATCTTTCCCATATAGGAAAAAACATACTCACTTTGAGCTTCATCACCTATGTCAAAGTCAACCCATTGATTCATCTTCATATGCTTGAATGATTAACAATAGTTGTTCTTCACTTGTGCCCAATGTCTTCTGTACAAGATCCACCTTTGTTGTGTCCATAAATGATTGTGACACAGACATAAGTTGAACAAGCTCTCCCATCAGCAAAGGATATTTTACAGAGGTGACGATTCGCATAGACACCTTATTATATTTAGCCCAATCCACCAGGGTGTATTGCCTAAAAGATCGGCAGATAGCCTCTGCCCTGCTCTCTCCTTTCATAGGAAAGGAATAGATACGGCGTTTTACCGATATTCCGTGTTTAGTTTGTTCCATGATTTCTTGTTACTTTACATCTATGACACAAAGGTAGTCTGAAAATGGGAAAAATTACTGCACACCTAAAAAATATTTTAGATGTGACAACATTTTACACAGGAAATATGTTCCTTTGCCACAAAATAAATATACAATGAAGAGGAGGAACATATGGGGGCAATGCTCCATCTATAAACAGATTTTCTTGCCGCCCAAGATTGTGGTTTTCCCATTGGAATTGATAGACGAGATTATCCTACATGAAATGAGTCATCTCAAATTTATGCATCATAGGAAACAATTTTGGGAGTACTTTAGTTTCCTGCAAGGAAGAGATGCCAAACTATGCAAGATGAAGGAAAGTGTATTTTTCGCCAAATACGACGAAATGATAGAGTTCTTACTAAAATAATTAGCAATTGTGCAACATTATTTCTCACTTTTTCATTATCTTTGTGCCAAAATTTAAAAGTATAGAATATGGCTATCAATCAATTGAACAAATATGTCTGGCTCGTAGAGACCATTCATCGAGCAAGAAACAGGGGTGGCATTACCCTGAAGGAGATTCAAAGCAGATGGTTGGACTCTGACCTCAGTGAGGGAACGGAACTTTCACGGCGTACCTTCATCAATAATCTCCATGCCATCGAGGAACTGTTTGAGATTAACATCGAATGTAGTAGCGGATTCCGTTATCACATAGAGTATGGCAATTGCTTCGAGGAAGGAAGCACCAGGAACTGGTTACTCAACGCCTTCTCACTCAACGCCATGGTGGGCAACAGTCGCAAACTCAAGGAGAGGGTTCTCCTGGAGGACATGCCATCTGGCAGGAACTTCCTGGAGGATATCATCAAGGCGATGCGCGACAACCACGTTATATTCATCTCTTACTACAGTTACTATAACGAGAAGTATTATGAGTTTGACATCCATCCTTATTTCGTGAAGGCTTTCAAGAAACGTTGGTATGTGGTCGCATATAGTCCTGGCACGAACGATATCCGTTGCTATGCACTTGACCGTATGGAGAATGTCATCATCTCCGAGGAAATGTTCAAGATGCCTAAGGATCTGGAACCAGCTAAATACTTCAAGGATTGCTTTGGAATCATCAACAACAAGGATTCCGAAGTTCAAAAGGTAGTGCTAAAGGTAGATGCCTTCCAGAGTAACTACATACGCAATCTTCCTCTCCATGAGTCGCAAAAGGAGGCAGAGCGAACTGACGAGTACTCTATCTTTGAGTATCACCTGAAACCAGAGTTTGATTTTGAACAGGAGATTTTCTCGAACATGGACGCCATGGAAGTGTTGGAACCTCTATGGCTAAGAGATGAAGTGACAGAAAAGTTAAGGAATCTTGCTGAGAAATACAAGATATAAACTTCTTGGTAACTTCCATCATGGAATGTTAAAGCTTGATGAGACTTTCGAATCTTTGGGAGACTTGGACGCTCACCCAATAGAAATCATTTCAGGAATGGCAGATGGAGCAGACACCTTAGGTATCAAATACGCCAAGGAGCATAAGCTAACAATGGTCCTATACCCTGCGAATTGGAAAAAATATCCGAGGATGGCAGGAATTCTTAGGAACATGAACATGCTTGTTACGGCAACACATCTTGTAGCTTTTTCCATCTTCAGCCACCGACAACATGCTACTCAATGCCAACCGTGATGAAATGAATCCCGCACACACCAATGGAAAGGAGTGGAATTCTCATCATGGATAGCTGACAATCTCCAAGATGAAGGTCGGTATGTTATTATCGATGATGAATACGTGATACAGGATTCGCAACTGCCACACTTCATCCTGACCAATCCGTATGATGGCATTACTGCGGATCTGGTCAGCAAAGCCATTAAGATTCTTAACGGATAAAGGAATTAAGTTTTTCTATAAGTATAACCGTAATTTATGGGATTAAGATATGAACATAAAACATGTATTTGAAGACTCTCGCATAGTTATGCTGGAGAAAGACATTGCAAGAATAAACGAGTATTGTCAATACTCTGATGAAGAAAAGTTTGTGATGAAGCACTTGCTCAAAAAGCGTTGCAACGTACTATGGCAATTGAATGTGTATGACGATGAGACGAAGCAGCTCCTCATCGGTTTCAATGATGCACTTCGAAAGGCATGTACGTAGCTTTATCACCGGACGATGACAGTTTATCAAGAATACCTGCATCTTATACAGCCCTTTCATAATCTATACGATCATTGCTACTTCTCATTATACGACCTCATATATGTCCGTGAGTTCAACCTGGAAGTACATGTGGAGTTTGAGGATAAAGTAAAATATTAAACATCAAGCCAAACAAGCCGCTGGAACTCTACAATCTGCTAGAGGATCCGGAAGAGAAGCATAATCTCGCCAAGAAATATCCGAAAATGGTAATCGGTTTTGACAAGGTGATGACTAACTATTTTAAAATTATGGGAAGTATTTTTTTTGTTTATGTTCTTTGCATGGCTGTTAAAGGGTTTTGGCAAAGCCATTACCCACACCGACAAGAAAAAGCCTCGTACCAGCTGGGATAGACTCAGCTATGAGCAGAAGGCATGGATTCATGCCCATGACAACGGAAGATAAGGTATCTACATAATATTAGGAGTAAGAATGACCTTACCGGCAACGAGAACGACAACAGGTAAAAATATAGCGCTTACGAACCTGTTCTTTCGTGGATGCATCCATTCTATCGACAAATCAAGGAGGATTCTTCCTTCAGGAATCCTCTTTTTGTATTTTCATTGTTTGAAAAAGTTAAAATTTGGCTACTCCGCAAATGATAGCGGAGTATTTTATTATCTTTGCAGCATGAATTAAAATGAATCGCTTATGCCAGCAAACAAGAATGCCCCTATAGAGGTGTATGATGGCAAATACTACCGCTATGCAGACCCCAACTATTCCATCTTCGACATGCCTCTGTCTGAAAACGACTATGAGATCATGAAAGAAGCCGTAGAAATGCTCAAACAGCTGGAGGACTTTGACCACTTCTCGGAAATGGCAGACGTGGTGGGAAGACTGCAAGACAAGCTGTCTATCAGCAAAAGCAACAGAAAGCCCATCATCCACTTTGACTCGATGCCGAACCTCAAAGGCTTGGAACTCCTGAACCCTCTCTACAATTACATAGCCAACAAGCAAACGCTGAGAATCATGTATCAGTCATTCAACGCAAAGGAGGCAAACGAATACATCCTCTACCCTTATCTGCTGAAGGAATACAGAAACAGATGGTTCCTTTTCGGCTCAGTGAAGAAAGACCTGGTCCTGTATAACTTGGCTCTTGACAGAATGGTATCCATTGAACCAATCGAAGAGCCATTCCGTGAGAATCCCAAGTTCGATAGCGAGAAGTTCTTTGACGATGTCATAGGAGTGAGCAAGAATATCGACAACAGACCACGCACCATCAAGTTCTGGGCTTCCGTGGAACAAAGCAAGTATATCAAGACCAAGCCCCTCCATCATAGCCAGGAACTGATCAGACAGAATGAGGACGGCAGCTGCATCTTCCAGATCTCCGTGGTCATCAACTTCGAACTCTACTCCGTCCTCATGAGCTATGGCCCAGGAGTAAGAGTCATCTCTCCCCGATGTGCCGTGAGCTATATGCAAGACAAGACAAAGGAAATGGCAGACATCTATGAAGAGCCTTTCCATTTCGAAGAAGGCGACAATTGAAGACAACAATTAAAAAGAAGAAAGAAATGAAAGAACAGAACAATAATCAACCAAAGCAGAACGCCATCCGGAAAAGAATCTGCAAACACCTTCGGGAAATCGAGGAGCAACACCACATCAAGATACTGTATGCCGTAGAATCCGGCAGCAGGGCATGGGGCTTCTCATCTCCTGACAGCGATTGGGATGTACGCTTCATCTATGTCCATGAACCAGAGTGGTACTTCCATATCGAAGAGGAAAAGGATACCATCGAGCAGATGTTCCCTGATGAAACAGACATGTCCGGCTGGGATCTGAAGAAAGCCATGCGCCTCTTCAAAAACTCCAACCCTTCACTCTTTGAATGGCTCCACTCTCCTATCATCTACCAAATGGACAAAACGTTCATCAACGAGATCCGCCAAATGGAAACCCAATACTTCAACCCAGAGAAAGCCATGTTCCACTACAACCATATCTACAAGAAGCATAATGACAGATACATCAAGGACTATGGACTGCCATTGAAGAGATTCCTCTACTACCTCAGAGGTATCCTTGTTTGTAAATGGTTATCTGACAAAGGCACCATCCCTCCTGTAAGATTCACAGAACTGGTGGATGCCACTGTAGAGGATACTGACATGAAAGCAAAGATCGCTCACCTGCTGGAACTCAAAAAGAGAAGCAACGAACATAACCTGGAACCAGTAGATGAGCAGCTCTTCGCTTGGGCACAGGAAAGGGCAATGTTCTACGATCAAAAGGTAGAACACATCCACCCGGAGAAAAAGACAATGCCCGATGAGAAGCTCAACAGGCTAATGTACGATACGGTCAAGAGAATGGCCACTCAATACCCCAATTCACCATCTCAACACCCCCAAAAACATCAAAATAAATAAAAAATATAAACAAAATCGCATAAGAAAAGGCTCAAGCCCACATCCCTGCAGGTAAACAGAAATGTGGTTTTGAGCCTTTCTGTTCACCTGAAATCTAAAGCCAAAAGTGGTAATTCTATCAATTTTTGTTCATGGAGAGTGCAATTATTCATGCTGGAAATCCTATATACATGCCATTTAACCAAACTCATATATTGAACAAATCCCCGAATATTACCATATGTATTATATTTACCAAGATTAAGTGCCTGATATCTTCAAAATCTTATTTGATCAATAGAAAGCTTTTGAAGTCAGTTCCTCCCAATATGGTTCTCAAATAAGGTCTATTTCCCATCAGTCATCTTTTTTAAATGAAGAAATCATCCTCTTCTTCGTCCTCACCATTAGGAAACATAACACTTCTCTCATACTCAGGGTCATAAAAATTATACCCATTCTTCACCTGCCGGATTTTCTTCTGGATGGCACCAATCTTCTTCAGCTCAGAAAGCTGCAGATGATCCTGCCTGAACTCCGATATCTCCTCCAACTCTCTCTCAAAGGAATCTACCTCAGCCTGAAATTCATTAAATTCAGACTCAGATTCTTCGAAGAGGTCAGTATCAAGAGCCTCATTCAAACGTCTGTTCATTTCCTCCAATTTCATCTTTAATGCCGTATTCATCTGTCTGATATTTTAAAAGTAAAACAATTGACACTCATATACTTTGTGCCTGATTCTGTATTCTGGTGCAAAGTTACGGGGCAGCTATGAAAGTCCGTTTCATAGGTTGAAAATATTTTCTCCAGAGCAACTATTTTTTTCACCATTCTGCTAATTTTGGATATATGACCGATAGCCTCGCCATAGTATAGCCTTAACCATTAACTTCGTAAGCAACTTTTTAGCGAAGAAGCAATTTTAGCGTTCATCTATTCCATCAACAAGAACTTTACGACTATACTTGGGACACCATATCAGGAGATATGATATAGTGTAGATGGAATGTTAGCTTGTTGTATATATGTTCTTTGTTACCATCAGTCTTTTTGAAATCTATGAATAGGACAGCATCGTAAAGAATATTTGTAAATTACAGGTTAATATAATGTAAAAAGAAGACTTAGGTGAATAACTTAAGGCATTTTTTTGTATCTTTGCAACATAAAAATCGTCAAAACGTGAGAAATAGCCTACTATTATCCCATCAAAACGTGAGAAATAGGGCAAAGATAGGTCGTCATAACGTGATAAACAGAAAATTATGAAGAGAAAAATATATAATGAAATGCTGCAATGGAAGCAGAATTCTCAAGGAAAATCTGCTTTGATGATAGATGGAGCACGCCGAATAGGTAAGAGCTATATTGTGGAGGAGTTTGCCCAAAAAGAATATAAATCATATATTCTGGTTGACTTCAACAATGCAGATAGTGATTTAATGGAAATTTTTGATAAGTATCTGAAAAACTTGGATTTGTTTTTCAGTTACTTGTCTTTGTATTTTAATGTAACGCTGTATCCTCGTAATACCGCCATTATATTTGATGAAGTACAGCTTTATCCAAAAGCACGTGCTGCTATCAAGTATCTGGTAAAAGATGGTCGGTACGATTATATTGAAACAGGCTCACTGGTTAGTATCAATAGGAATGTGAAAGATATAGTTATTCCATCGGAGGAATGTCGCATGAATATGTATCCTATGGATTTTGAGGAATTTCTATGGGCAATGGGAGATGAGCAAATGATGCCGTTCATCCGCAATTGCTATGAGAAAAAGCAAGCTTTGGGGCCATTGCATCGTAAGGTAATGGATTACTTCCGACATTATATGATAGTGGGAGGTATGCCTCAGGCAGTTGTTGAATATGTAGAAACCCATGATTTCATGAAAGTGGATATGGTTAAGCGAAATATCCTTTCCCTGTATAAGGCTGATATTGAGAAGTATGCTGTGGGCAACGAAATCAAGGTAAAAGCAATTTTCGAGGAGATTCCTTCGGCTCTCAGCAAACATGAGAAGAAGTTCCGGTTGACTGCCATTAGCGATAAGGCTCGTTATCGGGAGTATGAATCTTCATTTTTCTGGCTGGCTGAGTCAAGGGTGGTAAACATCTGCTATAACTCTACTGCCCCTGATATCGGACTGCGATTGAATGAGGAACGCACCACCTTGAAGTGCTATATGGCTGATACAGGTTTGCTGATAAGTCATGCTTTTAACCTGAAGACGATTATGGGAAATGAACTTTACCTGAAGTTGGCTTTGGGAAAACTGGAGTTAAATGAAGGTATGTTGGTCGAAAATGTTGTGGCGCAGATGTTGAGAGCTTCTGGCTATGAATTGTTTTTCTTTTCGAAGAACTCTGCTACAAGTGCGGAAGATAGGATGGAGATAGATTTCCTGATTCCTAAGCCTGTCATCACGAATCGGCATAACATCTCTCCTATAGAAGTGAAATCAGGTAAAAACTTTACCACGACCTCTCTTAATAAGCTAAGAGCCAAATTTGCTCCTATGCTTGCCGAAGCGTATGTGCTTCACCCAGGTGATGTAGAGGAGAAGGATGGAGTGATTTATCTGCCATTATATATGGCAGGACTGTTGTAGAATGAGATTTTTGATGATATTTATATAATAGTGCCAATTCATCCCAAAGGCACGAACATCATTAAATGACGAGAAAACAGACTTCAAGAAAGGAATATTACCTTTCCCTCAAACTCATGATTAGACTGCAACTTAAACAGAGAGAGCAAGCCATGCTGAGAATCATCACATGTTCTCCTGTTCTCCTGTTTTCGTGTTTTCAAACTCGAAAGAACATTGCAGATAGTCTGCAGATACATGTAGGATTCTATACATACCTTAATAATATATTTGAAAATGGTATGATGCTGGACACTACGCACCCAGCATCATACCATTTCCTATATGAACTCTTACTCTCCACTTTTAGCTTTGCCTTGTGGTTTCTGTCCAGCATGAGCCATGATAGCATTGTACTCTTCGTCAGACATTCGCCCTGTATCATGAAGGTTCTTCACGTATAGGTAAGTAATCTGGCTTAACACCATCTTCACACCATTATAGCTCATTTCGATGAAGTCACTATCGAACAGGTCAAGAGACGTTTCCTTGCCGTCCTTCTTCGCCTTCATGGTTACACTGAACTGTTTCTCTTCGTCACCTTCTGTGAAAGTAAGCGATAACTCAAACAGTTCTTTCCCCTTTATCTCATTTTCTTTCTGTTCCATATCTATTAATTTAAAACATTAAAACTTCAAAAACATATTAACAAGTAAGTTTCATCTATTCCTTTGCATCCGCAATATTGCTTTCGCAAACATCGATGATGTCCTGGAACTTCTGTTTATCCTCGGTCTGTGCAAGCTTCTCTTCTGCCATAGCCTTGATAGCCTCAAACTGCTCTAGAGAGAACTCATCGCAAGATACCATTCCCTTCTTGCGAGCTGTCATCATTACTTCGTAGTCACCCTCACAGGTCATACCGAAGAAGGCAACAGCATTAGTGTCCTTGCTCATTTGAATCAAACTTTTTACAGCACCTTCCTCATGCTTGGTAGGTGTGCATTCTATCTTGTTTTTATTCTGTTTCATTATATTTAAATTGTTACTACCCTACTTTGTTCAAGATGCCAAATTGGCATTTTGAACATAATCTATTATAATTATATTAGTGTTCTTTCATCCATTCATCCACGCTTTTATCTATGCGGAGATATGGAAGAAGTTTCTTTATCTCTTTCACGAATGCTTTGACAGAGCCTAAGGCATCATCACATTCACCTTCCAGGTAATTAAAATACTCATCGACATAATCACCTTCCAGAAAGCCTAGAAGACGACTGTCTTCATTATCTATCTCTCCAGCAATCTGAGGGTACACGTCACCCAGACAGCACCCTACTACGTCTGTATCTCCACTCTCATAGAGAACGTAGAAGATTACGTCTGGTATCTCGATACGCCCATCATCGTGAGCTTTAATGAATTTCTTGTTCGTCTCACAGTTGATGATTTCCTTTATAATATCCATATTCTTTGATTTTAATCATTAATATCTAACTACAGCCACTTTCAAGCCTCGCTTGGTAGCGGTATCTATCATGTTCTTTGTGCCCCGGCTCTTACCATCCCAGAAGGCGATGAGAGCATCGGCACCAGAGGCATGACCACTAATGATTACAACATCTTCCTTCTTTTCGTCTTGAAGGAAATAATCACACTTCTCTTTCAACAACTCATAGTTATCGAGATCTCTGCATCCTGCAATGATGACTCTGTATTTAGAGATTAAATTATGATTAATCTGTTAGCTGCATCTACTTCTTCTATACTCATTATATTGTTTGTTTATAAGTTATACTTCAAGTTAAAGACTCTCGTTTGTATCTAAGCCTTCCTTGCATAAACTATCCACCGAAAATCCAAGTTTGACACCTATTACATAATAAGGCATCATCTACAACTATTCATCTTTAAAGAAGAACAATATCCCTTTCATTCCAATATCAAAGTCCCTACAAAGGTATAAAAAACGAGAGTAACCGCCAAACTATTAGCTAATATTTTTGACTTTTTACACTTTCAAGATGATTAGGAGCTATCAAAAGCAAGAAACAACTAATAAAATACCAAAGGTATCTGTATAATTTTAATCCTTGTTGTAATGGACAATGGTCTAGTACCGAAGATCCGGCAGAATATGCCCGAGTTAAGCTGCTGCATTAATCCTTATTGTAGTGGACAATGGTCTCGTACACCCCGAACCGAACTTTAATTAGCAAGATTTTCAAAAATCTTCGTGCTTACAGCGTATAGCTGCTTAGCACATTATTGAATTATTAACGAACTATTGTTCCATAATCTTCTCCTTTTAAACGTTTAAAACGTCTTTTTGAATATAAAAAGATACATTATTCCCCTCACACCACCAAACTTCTTGCATTATTTTAACGTAAACGATACGTAAACACTTAGAACTACAAGCTTGCTTGATTGTTATGCAGAGGACAATTTTATTCAAGAAGACCAGGTAGGCAATGAACTTGATTTCCTCCTTAATAGCATTCCATTCTCATATAGTAAATCATTTCAGATGGATGGTCTGTGTTTTCCCCGTAATATCAGTTACCACAGCGATCCCCCCATCACGAATCTCCACCTTCTCATATTTGGCATCAACTATCACCTTGCCTTTCAATGTCATAACACCCCAATGTCTGGGAATCTGTTCAAAGGCGCAATAGGCACCGACTGGTTGCGCTATACTATGGTAGAGAGGTGGCACGATAACTTTACCATCTACCTTCACACCCCATTTCCTTCCTGCTTGATATAATTCTACATGCCCTGCCTTCGACTTCTCTTGCATCAGCAATAACTCCTGTTCCTCTTGCTTTTTCAAGCTGGAGTCAACGAAGTAATAATCCTCATGGCTGTCCATGACCACTATGCCACTGTCGTATAGGTCGGCACATAGCCAATATACATGAGTATGGTCGCCACGTAAAAAACAAACCTTTTCACTGTTTTCTTTATGCATTCGCATAGAGCCGCCATCCTCCTCCTTTATATATCCATTCCTGACAACCACTGGCTGTAGAGCGTCGAAAGTTGTAGATTAAATAATATCCATAATTCCATAGGTCATATTGGGAAGGGCGAAAAGGTAAAGCAAAGTACTCGTAGGTACGAGACCTGAAGAGACCATTATATTCGACGAACTCCTATTTATTGATGGTGATTACCTCGGGAGCATCTTTCGCATGAATGTCCTCGTCTATGACAACTCTCGCCAAAAGGTCGTAGTAACATACAGTCTTTCTGCGAGGACGATAGGATAAGATATTACCTTGCAAGAACTTCATGTCATAATAGTTGCCTGGTTCTATCACCTGTTCGCCTTGCCGGTTCACTACCGTCATCTTTCCATCAGACAGCTTGATGATGGCAAACTCCCCTTTGCTATCTACAAACTCACGATACTGTATCCTTTGGAGCAATTCTTCATGGCTCATCACCATCATCATTTCTGAGTCTGGATGAATCTGAATATCGTCTTGCTTCTCGTCCATCAGGAAAAACTCTCTATCCTTCGGAGTCTCCTTTCTCTTGCCAACTTTCAGCTTTCCCTCGAACATAGCATTCCAGTTCCATACTTGCGAAGGCAACCCGAACACCCGATATAGTCCCACATTATCTATAATTACGCAGTTCTTCTTTCCCTTAGCCACTCGCAATCCACGTCCCACCATCTGCAGATACTTGGCAAGTGACAGCGTTGGTCGAGCCAACTGTACAAACTCCACATCCGGACAGTCAAATCCCTCCGAGAATATGTCCACATTCACCAATACTTGTATAGGAGCAAGTCCATCAGCAGCCCGCAAGCAAGTAGCACCCAGGCGGTCCCATCCCGCACAATCTGGCGAGACCTTTGATGGTCCGCCAACCTTA
>ERZ791624.1011-NODE-1011-length-15058-cov-1.923282_pt1 | contig 15058 bp, 18 predicted proteins | sample MGYA00510058_ERZ791624 | MGnify/ENA primary metagenome ERZ791624 (study PRJEB30046, sample SAMN00715158) | human gut metagenome | study: EMG produced TPA metagenomics assembly of the A metagenome-wide association study of gut microbiota in type 2... | reverse complement strand
ATGCAGGCTTAGTCAATGGCGATAACGGTCTGGTAATCAATGCTGACAAAGATGGTGCAATTACGGAAGGCAGCGTAAGCGACGTTAAGAAGACCAACAATGTAGGCAGCTATAAGTGGAATGGTACTGCCAGCGGCGTAGAGAACCTGAACACAAACTACAATGTGCAGATTAACGCAGGTAAGTCTGACGTAACAAAGGCTAAGCTGACCTTTGTAGTAGATGACAAGACCATTACCCAAGGCGTACCGGCAAAATACACCGGCAAAGCCAACGGCTTGACCAATGGCGACATCCTGGCTGGTATCGGCGTAGGTGGATATGAGCTGGACAGCTCGGTAAATCCGTTAATCGTCGGCGTTTACGAAGACAAAATCGGCGTCCTGATTAATGGCAGCTTGCATCTGACAGGTGGCGACGGCCTGCTCAAAAACTACAAAGTGGAAATTGACCCGGGTACTCTGACCGTTTTGGCAAGCTTTAATCCGGCAGACGATTACTGGTTCGGCACTGCTCCCTGGGATAAGGAACGAAACCTGCGTGAGCGCAAGGCTGAATTCCATTATGTAGCTGGTGGTATGAGCCTCTAAGCAAAATTAAATATTGACGGTTAAAGCACTTTTATGGATTGTACCATCCTGATAGAAGCGCAACTAAAGCAAAGCCCCGGCATTTGCCACATCGTAAACGATGCAGCTGTGCCGGGGCTTTTGTCAGGACGCTTTGCTGCAGCATTACCTGAAGTAAAGTAAAGCTTAATTTAAGCACTCTTTTTTGCAAGTTAACCAGAAAAACACAGCTTTTTCGCTCAAAATGTGCTACAATATATTTACGAAAAACGAAAGGAGTGTTTCGTATGTCTGAAGTATCTCAAGAAACTATGATGTTCAAACGTGAGCCGGAAAAGCTGAACGTTGCCGAAACTATAAAAGAAGTATATGCTGCCCTGGAAAAGAAGGGCTATAACCCTGTGGACCAATTAGCAGGCTACCTGCTGAGCGGTGACCCTACCTATATCACCAGCTTTGAGGATGCGCGCACCAAGCTGCGCCGCCACGAGCGCTATGAGCTGATTGAAGAGCTGGTAAAAAATTATCTGCAGCAGATTAACAAGTAAAAGGAGAACGTAACTTAATGCGTAAAATGTCCCTTGATGTAGGAACAAGAACTATCGGTATCGCTGTGAGCGATTTGCTGGGCATGATTGCCAACGGCGTGGAAACTATTCATCGTACTACGGAGGAACGCGACTATGCCCGCATTGCTGAGCTGATAGTCGAGCATGAGGTAGATACATTGGTTGTAGGCTATCCCAAAAACATGAACGGCACTATCGGCGAACGCGCGCAGGCCTGTGAAGCAATGGCCGAAAAGCTACGCACCATGTTCCCGAAGGTGCAGGTAGTGCTGTGGGATGAACGCCTGAGCACCGTAGCTGCCGAAAAGGTGCTGGTTGATGCGGACTTGCGCCGTAAAAAGCGTAAGAAGGTTATTGATATGATGGCGGCAGTAGTTATTCTGCAAAATTATCTGGACAGCAAGAGCTTTAAAATTTGACAGATAGCGTTACCTATTATACAATATGGGTAGATTAAAATTGAGCTTTTTATTTATTGAGCTATAACGAAAGAGGTGCCTTTATGGAAAAAGACATTAGAGATGAAGAATTAGCAGCTATGCAAGCTGAAGGCGAAGAAGAAGTTATCTGCGTTGTTCTGACTGACGAGCAAGGCAACGAGCACGAGTTCTATCAGGACATGGTTATCACTGTTGATGACAAACAATTCGCAGTACTGGTTCCGATGGAAGACTGCTGCTGCGAGGATGACGACTGCGATTGCCACGAGCATGACGAAGAAGAAGATACCTGCGTTATCGCACGCATGGACTTTGACGAAAACGGCGAAGCTGTTTACACCGCTCCGACTGACGAAGAATACGAAGCAGTTGCTGCTAAGTATGACGAAATGTTTGAGGACGAGGAGTAATTCACAGTCAATAATTTTACCGGACTTCGGTCCGGTATTTTTATGCGATGTGACGATGTTTTCTGATGGATATAGAAAAGCTGAAAAAGCTGGTACGCGACAATCCGGTGCAGACTGCAGCAGGTGCTTTGGCGGTGCTGCTGGTTGCCGGCGTGGTAGCATTTACAATTTATCTTAACGGACAGGGCAATAATAAGGGCTTTGCCGTAGAAGGCTCACGCCTTATTGTTGTCAAGGACGGCATGACTACGGCGGATATCGCCGAGCTGCTGCATGAAAAAAAGCTGGTAAAAAATCCCGCTGCCTTTAAAATGGAGGCGCGCTGGAAGGGACTGGCTACCAAGCTGCAGGCCGGTGCCTACCAGATTGACGGTGGCATGAGCAATCAGCAGATTGTTGATGTTATGGTTAAGGGACGCATCAAGCAGGTGCGCTTTACCGTACCGGAAGGCTACAGCGTGGCGAAAACTGCGAAGAAGCTGGAGGCCGAAGGGCTTGGCAGTGCTGATAAGTTTATGGCGGCGGCGAAGGATTATGCACCTTATCCGTATATGCAGACCGATAACAGCAATGTGCTGTTTAAAGCCGAGGGCTTTATCTACCCGGCAACCTATGATTTCCCGGTGGGAATCAGCGAGCAGGAGATGCTCAAAATGATGGTTGCACAGTTTGATAAGGAAATGCAGAGCAGCGGCATTGCCAAAACTGTGGCAGAACGTAACCTGCCACTGCGTGATGTAGTAAATATGGCTTCGATGGTGGAGCTGGAGGCAGTATTTGCCGAAGAGCAGCCGAAAATCGCCGGCGTTTTCCTCAAGCGTGTGGCAATCGGCATGCCGATTCAGTCAGATACGACGATTCAGTATCTTTTGGGAACGCAGAAGGAAGTAGTTACCTTTGCCGACACCAAAATCCAAAGTCCGTATAATACCTACCAAAATCCCGGCTTGCCTCCGGGACCGATTGGCAGTCCGGGACTGACCGCGATTAAGGCGGTGCTGCAACCGGAACAGACAGATTATCTGTACTTTGTTGCGGAAAAGGACGGACACCATCGTTTTACCAAAACCTACGCCGAGCATTTGAAGGCGATTGAGGAAATAGGTTAACAACAGTTTATTACATATTTCTGCGCTGTCAGTGTGGCGGAGCAGAGAAGTGTTTTAAGGAGAATTAATGAGCAGAAACTTAGTTAAACCCGAATTACTGGCTCCTGCTGGTAATATGGAAAAAGGAAAAATGGCCCTGCTTTACGGTGCTGATGCTATTTATCTGGGCGGCAAGCTGTTCGGTCTGCGTGCCTTTGCCAACAATTTCTCTTTAGAGGAAATTGCGGAGATGGCAGAGTATGCACACAGCCTCGGCAAAAAGGTTTATGTAACGGTAAATATTTTTGCGCATAACGAGGATATCGACAGACTGCCGGATTATCTGCGCGGACTGCAGCAGGCTAAGGTTGACGCACTGCTGATCAGCGATTTGGGCGTATGGAGCACTGCCCGCCAGGTTGTGCCTGATATGCCGCTGCACGTGAGCACGCAGGCTAATACCACCAACTATGCCACGGTGCAGGCGTGGGAGCAGCTGGGCGCTGAACGCGTGGTGCTGGCACGCGAGCTGTCCTTGGCAGAAATCAGTGAAATCAGCGAAAAAACCTCGGTAGAGCTGGAAACCTTCGTGCATGGCGCGATGTGCATTTCCTACAGCGGACGCTGCCTTTTGAGCGCCTATCTGACTGGGCGCGACGGCAACCGCGGTGCCTGCACTCAGGCCTGCCGTTGGGAATATAATATGTATAAGCTGGGCGAGCAAAAGCGCCCGGGCGAATACTTCGACCTCGAAGAGGACGAACGCGGTACCTATGTGATGAACTCCAAGGACCTGTGCCTGATTGAATATCTGCCGGAGCTTATGCGTGCCGGTGTGTGCAGCCTGAAGATTGAAGGCCGCATGAAGAGCGTGCATTATGTAGCGACGGTAGTCAGCGTTTACCGCAAGGCTATCGACCAATGCTGGGCAGACATGGAGCATTACAGCGTGCCGGAAGCGTGGATTACCGAGCTGAACAAGGTTTCCCATCGCCAGTACACTACAGGCTTTGCTGTGGCTAAGCCTGACAGAAATGCGCAGGTTTATACCAGCTCGAAGTATGAGCAGACACACGATTTTGTCGGTATCGTTACAGGCTACGATGCCGAGAAAAAGCGCGCTTATTTTGAGCAGCGCAATAATGTAAAGGCAGGCGAGCCGCTGGAGCTTTTGATGCCTGACGGCAGCACAATGCCCTTTGTTTTGACAGAAATGCTGGATGAAGCAGGTACGCCGATTGACTGCGCGCCGCATGCCCAGCAGAAATTTTCCGCAGCCAGCGATAAGCCGCTGCTGCAATTCAGCTTATTACGCAGAAAGGTTGTAAAAGAATGAGTGACAATGACCCCGGACCCCACAGTATGATCTACGCGCAGGTTGAGCCTGAGCGTATTGCAGATGTTAACTGGATTATGGAAGGCTATGAGCATCTGGCCATGGTGAGCACCGTAGACGGCACCAGCGGACTGATTAAGTTTTATGCTACGCCTGATACGTATTTTGATACACTGGATATTATTGAAAATATGCCGTTTAAGGTAGATGTAATCGATAATATGGAAAACGGAGTGTATCACAGACTTTGGCAGATTTAAACTGCAGGGAAAGGATTGCTGTAAACAGCTTTCGTTTTTTCTACAATCGCATATAGTAAATAGTACAAGGCTGGGAGCGTTGCTCTCAGCCTTTTTGTATGCTTCGCTGACTGATACGGCTTATCTTTTTTCATTTTACCTAAATTTAACAGGAAAAAATTCGGCTTTACGTATATAATAATGCATAAGAGTATTGATTGGTGGTGTTTTGCATGATTTTCTGCGTGGAGGATGAACAAAATATTTGCGAGCTGGAGGTTTACACCCTGCAGTCCGTAGGCATGGAGGTACAGGGCTGTGGTAGCGGCCGAGAGCTTTTCGCTTTGCTGGAAAAGCAGGTGCCGGAGCTGATTGTTTTAGATATTATGCTGCCGGATGAGGATGGTGTAAGCATTCTCAGACGTTTGCGTGCTGATAAACGTTATGCGAATATACCTGTGATTATGGCTACGGCCAAGGGCTCGGAGTTCGATAAGGTTAAAGGACTGGACAGCGGTGCCGATGATTATATTGCCAAGCCCTTCGGTATGCTGGAGATGGTTGCGCGCATCAAGGCTGTGCTGCGCCGCTGCGCAGCACCACGTCCCAGTGAGGACGAGAAAGAAATCATCCGCATCGGCCGGCTGGAGGTGAACCAACTGGAGCATAAGGTGAGTGTAGGCGGCAGCGAGGTTGTGCTGACGCTGAAGGAATATGAGCTGCTGCGCAAGTTTTTGCAGCATCCGGGCATTGTGTTTTCGCGCGATAAGCTGCTTAACGATATCTGGGGCTACGAATTCAGCGGTGAAACCCGCACCGTTGATGTGCATATCCGTACTCTGCGCCAGAAGCTGGGCGATGCCGGTGAGCTGATTGAAACTATCCGTGGCGTTGGCTACAGAATGGCGGCCGCAAAATGAAGCAGAGGCTTTTCCGCAGCATACTGCTGCTGACAGGGGCAGCGGTAGGCCTTGTTTTGCTGCTCTTCTTCTGGGTTTCCTGCCAATATATTACGCAGGACAGCTTCGCCAGCCTTAAGCGTGAGGCTAATCTGCTGATTGTGGCCGACGGAGAGGGCAATGTGCCGGTGAGCGAGCTGCAGCGCTTGCAGCTTGCCGACCGCTTAACGCTTATTGCACCGGACGGGCACGCTTTGTATGACAATTATGCGGATGCCGAATCAATGGAGAACCATCTGCAGCGCGAGGAGGTGCAGGAAGCACTGAAAGGCGGTGAGGGGCGCAGCCAGCGTGCGTCCGAAACCTTGGGCAAAAACATCCTGTACTATGCCGTGCGCTTGCCGGACGGCAATGTGCTGCGCCTGTCGCGCACGAATGACGCCGTTTTTCAACAATATAAAATCATTCTTGGTTATTTTGTGCTGCTGGCACTGGTAGTTTTGTGCGGTGCCTTTTGGGCAGCCAAAACAATTACCGCCAGAATACTGCGACCATTGGAAAACCTTAATCTGGAGCAGCCTGATTCGGAAGCTGTAGTTTATCCTGAGCTGAAGCCGATTGTGGAGTATTTTGAGCTGCAGCAGGAAAAGCTGCAGAAGGAAATGCGCCGCTACAAAAATAAAAAGCAGGAGCTGAAGGCCGTAACCAATAATATGGATGAAGGCCTGCTGTTCCTCAATCCGGTATGGGAAATCGAATCGATTAATAAAAGTGCCGTAAAATTCTTTGGCAAGGAAAAGCAGGAGCTTTTGGGAACGAGCTTTTTTATGCTTGATGACAGCGAAGAAATCCGTCAGCTTTTGCAAAAGATTGAGCAGGAAGGCAAGGGGCGTTTGGTAATCAACCGCGGCAGCAGCTATTATCAGCTCAACGGCAGCAGAATTACCGATAAGGGCTTTGTGCTGCTGATTATGGATGTGACGGCGCGTACTGCTTCGGAAAAAATCCGCCGTGAGTTTTCGGCTAACGTTTCGCATGAGCTGAAGACACCGCTGCAGTCGGTACTGGGCTATTCGGAGATTATGCTCAGCGGCCTGGTGAAGCCGGAGGATACCAAGCGCTTTCTGCAGAAAATCAACGACGAGGCGCACAATCTGCTGAGTCTGATTGACGATATCATGCAGCTGTCGAAGCTCGATGAGCTGACGCATGATATGATGGAGGAATTTACGCTGCAGGATGTGGCGCAGAGTGCGTTGGCACGCCTGAAGGATAAGGCAGGCAGATTGCAGGTCAGCCTGCAGCTTGTTGACAGCACCGGCGGCAACAGCAAGCTGCTTGGTATTTCTTCGCTGATGGAGGAAATTTTCTTCAACCTGTTGGATAACGGTCTGAAGTATAATCATCCCGGCGGTGAGGTTACGCTGCGCCTGAGCGAAGGAGAAAATAAGTATACGGTGAGCGTAGCTGATACCGGTATGGGCATTCCCGGCAGCGAGCTGCCGCATATTTTCGAACGCTTTTACCGTGTTGACCGCAGCCGTCATAAGGCGATTGAGGGTACAGGCTTAGGCCTTTCCATCGTCAAGCACGGCGTCGGCTTCCATGGCGGCAGCATACGTGTGGTGAGCACTGTGGGGCAGGGGACGGAGTTCATCATGAAGTTTCCCAAGCCAAAGTATGAGGCGGAAAAATAAGCGCTTTATTTATGTATACAACACAGAGCTCCCAAGATGTGATACAATAGGAGCAGTACTATGAGTGCTGCTCTTAATTTATTTTGAAGGAGGACGCAGATATGCGAGTTGTTTTAACTATCGTAGGCAAGGATAAGGTAGGTATTACCGCTAAGGTGAGCAATGCTTTAGCAGAAATGAATATTAACATTATCAACATCAACCAAAACATTATGCAAGGCTTTTTTAATATGGTGCTGATTGCTGATATGGCAGAGGCTAATGTGCCCATTGCCGAAGCACGCGACAAAATGGCTGCGCTGGGTGAAGAAATCGGCGTAGAAATCCGTCTGCAGAGCGAAGAAATTTTCAGCGCAATGCATCGTATATAGGAGGCTGTCATGTTATTCAATACTGACGATATTTTAGAAACTACGCGCATGATTACCCAAAACAAGCTGGACGTGCGTACTATCACCATGGGCATCAGCCTGCGTGATTGCGGTCATCCGGATATCAAGGTAACAGCGCAAAAGATTTATGATAAAATTTGCCGCAAGGCAGAGCATCTGGTAAAAACCGGTGAGGATATCGAGGTTGAGCTGGGCGTGCCCATCATCAACAAGCGTATTTCCGTAACACCGATTTCCATGGTTGGCGAAAGCTGCGACAGCAACGATTATGTACTGCTGGCACAGGCTTTGGATAACGCAGGCAAGCAGGTTGGCGTTAACTTCATCGGCGGCTTTTCCGCTCTCGTTGACAAGGGCTATACCAAGGGCGACCGCAATCTGATTGCGTCTATTCCGGAAGCATTGGCAGTTACCGATATTGTTTGTTCTTCCGTAAGCGTTGGCTCTACCAAATGCGGTATCAATATGGATGCTGTAAAACAAATGGGCGAGGTTGTGAAGGCTGCTGCCGAACGTACTGCTGACCGCGATGCAATCGGCTGCGCTAAGCTGGTTGTATTCTGCAACGCTGTGCCGGATAACCCGTTCATGGCAGGTGCATTCCACGGCGTAACCGAGCCGGAAAGCGTTATCAATGTTGGTGTCAGCGGTCCCGGCGTTGTTAAATATGCACTGGAGCAGGTGCGTGACGGCGACATCGGTATGGTAGCCGAAACTATTAAAAAGACTGCCTTCAAGATTACCCGCGTTGGACAATTGGTAGCACAGGAGGCTGCACGCCGTCTGAATACCCAGTTCGGCATTATCGATCTGTCCTTGGCTCCGACTCCGGCAATCGGCGACAGTGTTGCGCATATTCTGGAGGAAATTGGTCTGGAAAGCTGCGGCGGCCCCGGCACTACTGCTACCTTGGCTATGCTGAACGACGCAGTTAAAAAGGGCGGCCTGATGGCTTCCAGCTATGTTGGCGGCCTGAGCGGTGCCTTCATTCCCGTAAGTGAGGATGCAGGCATGATTGCTGCGGTAGAACGCGGCGCTCTGTCCTTGGAAAAACTGGAAGCTATGACCTGCGTATGCTCCGTTGGCCTTGATATGATTGCTATTCCTGGAGATACCACGGCAGCTACTATTTCCGCAATTATTGCCGATGAGGCTGCTATCGGTATGATTAACAATAAAACTACTGCAGTACGTCTGATTCCTGTTCCGGGCAAGGACGTAGGCGATCGCGTTGAATTTGGCGGTCTGCTTGGCTATGCGCCGGTTCTGGGCGTTAAGAAGTTTAGTGCTGAAAAATTCATTAACCGCGGAGGACGTATTCCAGCACCGGTAAGGAGCCTGACCAACTGATGCGTAAGGCTCAAAGAGAAGCTATTCTGGCCAAGCTAGAGGAAACCTATAAGGGCAGCAAGACGGCGCTGAATTATAACTCACCGTTTGAGCTTTTGGTAGCGGTAATCCTTTCGGCCCAATGTACGGATGAACGCGTAAATGTGATTACGGCGCGTATGTTTCCGCGTCTGAATACGCCGGAAAAAATGGGCGCTCTGACGCAGGAGGAAATGGAAGCGGAAATCCGCGACTGCGGTCTGTACCATGCCAAGGCTAAAAACCTGCTGGGAATGTGCCATATGCTGACGGAGCGCTTCAACAGCGTGATTCCGGATGACATCAAAACGCTGATGGAATTGCCGGGCGTGGGGCAGAAAACGGCGAACGTTATCGCCAGCATTATCTATAATATTCCGGCGCTGGCGGTAGATACACATGTTTTCCGTGTGTCGCACCGTCTGGGATTGGCAAAGGGCAAGGACCCGCTGGCTACGGAAAAGGAGCTGGAAAAAATTATTCCGCGTGAAAAGTGGAGTGACGCGCATCACTGGTTTATCTGGCACGGGCGCAAAATCTGCAAGGCACGCAAGCCGCTGTGCCGCGGTTGTGTGGTTGTAGAGGAATGCCCGTTCAAAGAGAAAAACTTTGAGTAAGTCTGCCTGGTGCTAAACGCGAAAGCGTTTACAGGCGGTGCTTGCGGTAGAAGTGCTGACATAAGTTATAAGTAAAAAGCGAAGCAAAAAAATAAGGCCTGCAACCCGTGAGGGTGGCAGGCCTTTTTGCGGTGCGCTGATTTGCTTTTTCAGTGTCTATCTGTGGTGAACTTTTTTGCGCTGTCTTTTTATGACGCACACGGTTAGCAATGGCTTCGCTGTGCTATGAGCGCAGTTCACATTTTTGTCAAGAAATTGTCTACTGTGACAAAAATCTTTCACATAATTTTGTTCATGATTATCGTTAAAATAAAGAGTATATTAAAGAAAGGGAATGGCAATTTCTCTTAATTTAAAAAGTTACAAATTAATTATTCTTAACGTGTGAATTTTGATTTTAATGTCTTTTTCAAAAATACGAAAGTTTGACTAAAGGAGATAATTAGCTTACAATAAAAGTAGGTAAAGGAGATGAACTGCTAAACTTTCAAGGCCTTGAATTTTAGTACCACCTTATCTGAGTTATATGGAGATGTTGAAGTTTTATAACGAGGATTAGTCCGGCGTAGGTTGGGCGCATTACGAAAAGGGGGGCTGAAAATGAAAAAGACTTTAGCGAAAGCGATTACGTTAAGCGTATTGACGATGGCTGTAACCAGCGGTATTGCGTATGCTGAACAAGATACTATATTGGGTCATTCCCACAAAAATGAGAAGATGGAATTTACTAACGGGAATATCACTGAGAACGGCATTACGCTGAATGATCCCAACATTATGCATAATGCTCCTGGTACGACTGTTCATGGTCATACTGATGAATGTGGAGAGCAGGTAGATGATACAAGCTTGACTATCGGTGATCTCAATAAAGTAACTGATAAATTAGTTGAAAATGATAAAAATTTAAATAAAAGAATCAATGATATTCAGAATACGATAGATAGTGGAGGTTTACAGGATACAGTGACAACAGCTGAATCCAAGCATGATATCCTTAGAGTTGAAGATGTTCGTAGGGAAATGGGCGATAAGCATTATGAAATTGATATAAATGTAGATGCTTTGAAAGATTTCGTCCAAAATAGCGCTACCAACACCATTACTACCGTAGCAGATGACAACAATGGTTATGTAACTGTTGACGGCGGTGAAGATGGCAATTACAATTACACTGTAAGCTTCAACGAAGAAAAGCTTATCCAAACTATCAACGACAATGATAAAAACACTATTCTACCGTGCACCATGACAACAATGGTTATGTAACTGTTAAGGATATGCCTGATGACAAAGGAAACCATAACTATACTGTAGCATTTGATGAAGGAAAACTGATTCAGACCATTGAAGCGACGGACAAATATATTACCGGCGGCAGCATCAGCAATGACGGCAAAATCAGCCTGAACCTGCGTAATGCCGAAGTGCCTATTGAGCTGGAAGGCCAACTGAAGGATGCATAGCTGACTGAAATTGCGAGAGATACGGAAGCCGGAACCGCTACGTTGGTAGTAAAAGACGGCTACAATAATGAAGAAGTACGCAGACTGACGATTGACGATATCGCCGGCAAGGAACAAAATGATAGGGACCATGCTGAATTCAGAGAGCATTTCAGCGAACTTGATCATCGTGTTGACAGCCTCGACAGCCGCGTTGACAAGGTCGGCGCCGGTGCCGCTGCTCTCGCAGCGCTGCACCCGATGGATTTCGATCCCGATGACAAGCTGACCTTTGCAGCAGGCTACGGCAACTACAAGGGAAAAAACGCTGCTGCGGTAGGCGCATTCTACCGTCCGGATGAAAAGGTTATGCTGAGTGTAGGCGGAACCTTCGGCAACGGCGAGAACATGGTGAATGCAGGCATCTCCTTCTCTCTGGACCGTACCGCACGCGTAAGCAATTCCCGTACAGCGATGGCTAAGGAAATCGTAGACCTGAGAGCTAATGTAGCTAACCTCACCGCGCTTGTAGGTCAGCTGACCGCAGGCATGGGCGGCACGATTGAGATGGACAGAATGAAGCTCTTCCCGGATTTTCCCGAAAACCACTGGGCTTACGAATACATCGGCCGTCTGGCGGCAGCAGGCATCGTTGAGGGTTATCCTGACGGCATGTTCAACGGCAACCGCATGATGAGCCGCTACGAATTCGCAGCAATGCTGTACAGAGCGCTTGAAAAAGGCGTGAAGCTGGATCACAAGCTGGTTCGTGAATTTGAACCTGAAATGGGCCGCATCCATGTTGCCCGTATCTCCGGTGCGGATGGCGACAGAGGCAAGATTGAACGTGTACGCGTATACGGCGGCGACAATCGTGACCACTACGGCAGCAAGCTGAAATGAAAATGCAGACAGCTGCATACTCCAAACCTAAATAAACAAACACTCCCTTTTCTATAATTAAAAGAGGAGAACACCTAGTCCTTTACAGGATAAAAGGTGTTCTCCTCTTACTTTGTTTTACATAGTGTTTTGTTTAATCCCAGCGCTTGAGCATGTCCTCAATAATTTCCTTATTGGTTTTGCGGCGCTTCTTCTCGTAGTTACGGAAGTTGTTGTCTCTGTGGTCGGTGGAGTAGTCGGCGTAGTCGAAATCATCGTCGCTGCGTTCGTAGCTGCGGTTGTAGTCGCCGTGGCCATCGTCCAGGGAGAGGGGGATTTGTTTTGTGTAGGTATAGGGTTGTGTGTACATGATTGACCTCATAGATTTTGGAAGAATTGGCTTTGCAATTAATATATCCTAACGCTTGGCTTTCGAGAGAGCCTCTCCTTGGGGAGAGGTGGCATTGCGAAGCGATGACGGAGAGGGGATTTCTCTAAAGCAACGTTGCTGGCTTTCCCCTCTCAGTCACCCTATCGGGTGACAGCTCCCCCCTAGGGGAGCCTTCGCTTGCCCTATTGGTAATGCATCTTGCCTCTCTAATGAAGACGTTGCAGTTTGCGAGTCGTTTTCTTCTTTCCGTTTTCTATTACATATAATTATGCTCTTTTACATGGTCGGAGTGCAGCAGCTGCTCTGCTTTTTCACTCAGCGGTTTTTCCAGGAAGTCCTTATAGAGCTCCTGTACATCCGGATTGTTGTGGGACTGGCGCATAGGACGGTTGCTGTCGATGGCATAGAGCTTATTGCCCAGTAATCGGCACGCTCTTCGCCGTCATGAAGCGGCGGCCCGCCGCCGCCAACACAGCCGCCGGGGCAGGCCATAACTTCCACGAAGTCATAATGAACCTTGCCTGCTTTGAGCTCGTCAAGCAGCTTGCCTGCATTACCCAGGCCGCTTACTGTGCAGGTACGCAGTGTTGCGCCGCCGAGGGTGAATTCGCGTACCTTGCTGCCTTCCGTGCCGCGGACGTCGGTGAAGGCATCTTCGGGAGCTTCCTTGCCTTCGATTACATGGTAGGCAGTACGCATGCTGCTTCCATTACGCCGCCGCTGGCACCGAAGATAACTCCGGCGCCGGTGCTCTGGCCCAGCGGATTATCAAAGGGCTTTCGTCCAGCATTGCCGGGTTGATGTGCTCGGCACGCAGCAGGCGGATAAGCTCGCGTGTGGTGAGTACGATATCTACATCATGGTACCGCTGCTGCGCATAGAGAAGAGAGCGGCCTCGCGTTTTTTGGAAACGCAGGGCATGATGGAAATAGAGCAGATTTCCTTCGGCTTCAGGCCTTTCTTCTGTGCAAAGTAGGATTTTGCCAGCGCACCGAAAATCTGTTGCGGAGATTTAGTGGTGGAAAGGTTAGGCACGAAGTACGGATGAGTTTTGTTTACATAGCTTACCCAGCCGGGGCAGCAGGAGGTGAACATCGGCCAGCTGTGGTCCTGCGGCTTTTGCAGATGCTCTAATAGCTCGCTTGCTTCCTCCATGATGGTAACGTCGGCAGCGTAGCAGGTGTCGAAGACATAATCGAAGCCGATTTTCTTCAGTGCTGCTACCATGCGGCCTTCGGTTGCCAACTCGGGCGGCAGGTTAAGGCTTCGGCCCAGGCGGTGCGTACTGCAGGGGCAACCTGTACTACGGTTACCTTGCTGCTGTCAGCCAGTACGTCATAAATTTTGGGAACGTCGTTACGCTCCTTCAATGCGCCAACGGGGCAGTGGGTGATGCACTGACCGCAGAGGCTGCAGTCGCTGTCTTCAATGGAAACGTTGCCGGCAACGTCTACGGTAGTACGGGCGCCGGTGTTCTGTACGTCCCAGATATGCAGCTTCTGCACCTTGTCGCAAATCTGGACGCAGCGCATGCATTTGATGCATTTCTTGGAATCGCGGATGAGCGGGAATTCCTGGTTCCACGGAGTGTCGACAACATCACGCTCATAGGGAATATCATAAATGCCTAGGTCATTAGCCAGAGTCTGCAGGCTGCAGTTGCCGCTGCGTACGCAGGTAGCGACATGCAGTCATGCTGGGATAAAATCAGCTCCACATTGGTGCGGCGGATGCTGCGGGCCTTGGGGGAGTTGGTATAAACTACAAGTCCTTCCTGTACCGGAGTGGTGCAGGCGGTAACTACACGGTTCTGTCCTTGGATTTCAACTACGCAGACCTTGCAGGCACTGATTTCGTTGATGCCCTTCAGATAACACAGGCGGGGGATTTCAATGCCGACGGTGGCAGCAGCCTGCATGATTGTTGTTCCGTGGGGAACGGAAACTTTTTGTCCGTCGATTGAGAGGTTTACCATTTTAAGGTTCTGCCTCCTTTCAGTGTGCTGAAGCCGAATTTGTCGCAGCGCAGGCAGCGTCCTGCTTCCTGGCAGGCCTCTTGCTTAGTCATGCCGCATTCAATAGGCTCAAAGTTGTTTTTGCGTTCGCCTGCTTCGGTTTCGTGCATCTGGATACGGCCGCAGGGACGTTTATCGTCAATAGACGGGTCGGGGATAACTACATCACAGGAAATGGTGTGGTTATAGCCAAGATATTCATCAATATTAGCTGCAGCAACCTTACCGGCAGCGATAGCACGGATTACAGTTGCGGGACCGGTTACGCAGTCGCCGCCGGCGAATACGCCTTCGTTGTTGGCAAGCTCACTGCTGGAGAGTGCGGAAATAGTACCGCGTTTGATTTTGATGCCGGCTTCTTCGAACGGACGCAGCTCAATGCCCTGACCGATAGCAACAACGATAACGTCGCAGGGAATGCGCTCCAGCTCTACGTCGGCGTGAATCGGACGCGCACGTCCCCAGGCATCGATAGGACCGATAATTTGCGGCTCGGCCCAGAGAGCGGCCACATTACCTTCGGCATCCGCCTCAATGTGGTGCGGAGCCTTTAAGCCGTACAGCTCAGCGCCCTCGGCAATAGCACCTTCGATTTCCTCGGGCAGCGCTGTCATATCATCCTGACGACGGCGGTAGGCAATGATAACCTTTTTGGCACCGAGACGGATAGAGCTGCGGGGGCAGGCCCTAGCGAAGGTGGGA
>ERZ791624.1007-NODE-1007-length-15118-cov-1.794662_pt1 | contig 15118 bp, 14 predicted proteins | sample MGYA00510058_ERZ791624 | MGnify/ENA primary metagenome ERZ791624 (study PRJEB30046, sample SAMN00715158) | human gut metagenome | study: EMG produced TPA metagenomics assembly of the A metagenome-wide association study of gut microbiota in type 2... | reverse complement strand
GATCCAGACCATGAGAAAGGAAGCCGGCTTCGAGGTACAGGATCACATCGACGTCTTTGAGGCGGGCAATGAAAAGCTGGAGGGCATCATGAAGAAGTACGAGTCCGGCCTGAAGAAGGAGGTGCTCGCGGAGAGCATTACCTACGGAAGTCTGGACGGATACACAAAGGAGTGGAGCGTCAACGGAGAGGCGGTAACACTGGGCGTCAGGAAAATCTGAGGGAGGCAGCATGGATAAACATTTTGATAAAGAACGGTTCAAGGAAACGGTCAGGGACAATGTCCGGAACCTGTTCCGCAAAACCCTGAAGGAAGCGACGCAGCAGCAGCTTTTCCAGGCTGTGGCTTACGCTGTCAAGGATGTCATTATAGACAACTGGATGGCGACCCAGCAGGTTATGGATAAGGAGGATCCGAAGATTCTCTACTACATGTCGATGGAATTCCTGATGGGCAGGGCGCTCGGCAACAATCTGATCAACCTCACCGCCTACAAGGAGGTGAAGGAGGCGCTTTCGGAGATGGGCTTCGATCTGAACGTGATCGAGGACCAGGAACCGGACGCGGCACTCGGCAACGGCGGCCTCGGCCGTCTCGCTGCCTGCTTCCTTGATTCGCTCGCAACGCTCGGCTATCCGGCGTACGGCTGCGGCATCCGTTACCGCTATGGTATGTTCCGGCAGAAGATCGAGAACGGCTACCAGGTCGAAGTCCCGGATGACTGGCTGAAAAATGGAAATCCATTCGAGCTCAAGCGTCCGGAGTATGCGAAGATCGTGCGGTTCGGCGGCTATGTCCGGGTCGAGTACGACGAGCAGACCCACAGCAACCGGTTTATCCAGGAAAACTACCAGTCCGTCCGGGCGGTCCCCTATGACATCCCGGTTGTCGGCTACAACAACAATATGGTCAACACGCTCCGCGTCTGGGACGCAGAGGCCATCAATGATTTCCAGCTGGATTCATTTGACAAGGGCGACTACCAGAAAGCGGTCGAGCAGGAGAACCTGGCGCGCAACATCGTCGAGGTTCTCTATCCGAACGACAACCACTATGCCGGCAAGGAGCTGCGGCTCAAGCAGCAGTACTTCTTCATCTCCGCGTCTGTCCAGGAAGCGGTTGCCAAGTACAAGAGAAAGCACAGCGATATCCACAAGTTCTATGAGAAGGCAACCTTCCAGATGAACGATACACATCCGACGGTCGCTGTCGCCGAGCTGATGCGCATCCTGCTTGATGAGGAAGGCCTGGGCTGGGATGAGGCGTGGGATATTACAACGAAGACCGTCGCCTACACGAATCACACCATCATGGCAGAAGCGCTTGAGAAGTGGCCGATCGAGCTGTTCTCAAGACTCCTTCCGCGTATCTATCAGATCGTTGAGGAGATCAACCGCCGCTTCATCGTGCAGGTCCAGCAGCGGTACCCGGGCAACCAGGACAAGATCGCAAAGATGGCTGTCATCTACGACGGACAGGTGCGGATGGCGAACCTGGCGATTGTCGCGGGCTACTCTGTCAACGGCGTCGCAAAGCTGCACACGGAGATCCTGAAGAAGCAGACGCTGAAGGATTTCTATGAAATGATGCCGGAGAAGTTTAACAACAAGACGAACGGAATCACGCAGCGCCGGTTCCTTTTACACGGCAACCAGCTTCTCGCGGACTGGGTGACGGAACATATCGGGGATGAGTGGATCACGGATCTTCCGCAGATCGCGAAGATGAAGCTCTACGCTGACGATCAGAAGGCGCAGCAGGAGTTCATGAACATCAAGTATCAGAACAAGGTTCGTCTGGCGAAGTACATTAAGGAACACAATGGTATCGATGTCGATCCGAGATCCATCTTCGATGTGCAGGTCAAGCGGCTCCATGAGTACAAGAGACAGCTGATGAATATCCTGGATGTCATGTACCTGTACCGCGAACTGAAGGAACACCCGGAGAGACCGTTCTATCCGGTCACCTTCATTTTCGGCGCAAAGGCGGCTGCCGGTTACAGACGGGCGAAGCTGACAATCAAGCTGATCAATTCTGTTGCGGATGTGATCAACAATGATCAGTCAATCGGCGGCAAGATCAAGGTGGTCTTCATCGAGGACTACCGCGTCTCGAATGCGGAGCTGATCTTCGCGGCGGCGGATATATCCGAGCAGATTTCGACCGCTTCCAAGGAAGCGTCCGGAACCTCGAACATGAAGCTGATGCTGAACGGCGCGCTGACGCTCGGCACGATGGACGGCGCGAACGTTGAGATTGTCAGGAGGTCGGGGAGGAGAATGCATTTATCTTCGGACTGTCCTCCCAGGAGGTCATTGATCACGAGAACAACCATGACTATGATCCGACCTACTACTTCAACAATGACCCGGATATCCGCACAACGCTCATGGAGCTGATCAACGGAAAGTATTCGGGCGGGGATATGGAGCTGTTCCGCGAGCTGTACGACTCTCTTCTGACTACAAAGGAGGGACCGGCGGACCAGTACTTCATCCTGGCGGACTTCAAGTCCTACGATGCGGCGCGGAAGAAGGCCATCGAGTATTACCAGAGCCAGGGAGACTGGGCAAAGAGCGCGATTCTGAATATGGCGTCGAGCGGAAAGTTCTCCTCAGACAGAACCATTCAGGAGTATGTCAGGGATATCTGGAAGCTGAAACCAATCAAGATCACAGTCGATCCGGAATCGTTTGAGCAAGAGCTGTAAGAGACGGAAGGGGCCAGACTCCGGTGTGAAGGAGCCTGGCCTTTCCGAGTGCGGCCTGCGTCGTATGTTCCCCCAGGGGATGTTTTCATGCGTGCCAGCATGCAAGACGCACCGGAAGGAGTTGGCAGGCAGCCAGACAGAATGGTGAGACATGAACGCACGAAAAGGGCGCACGAAAAAAGGAAGTGCTGACAGATGCCAGCACTTCCTTTTATGTCTGATGTTATGCCGTAAGAATGCAGCCGATCATGGAGCGGTCGGAGCACCAACCGGGCAAACCTCTGCGCAGGTTCCCACTCAACACATGCGTCCGGATCGATTACATACTTGCCATCTCCCTCGGAAATTGCGTTGACCGGGCACTCCGGTGCACAGGTTCCGCAAGATACGCAATCATCGCTGATTGTATAAGCCATCGTGACACCTCCTTGTATTCTTAGTCATGACTCATTACCTGAGTCTTTTCTGTATTCTAATACCATGCAAAAGGTTTAGACAAGCATAACTTCGGGTAGGCAGACGAACACACCGACAGAAGCAGATGGCCCAGGCGGGTAGGGAGCCTGCAGGGGCATGCGGGGGATTGGGAAGGTCAACGCTTCCGCTCCGGACAAGGGGATAGAGCCTGCAGGGAAGCGCGGGGGACGGGAATGACAGATTTAAGGGCGCTATGCGTGATTAGATTGTGCAAAATATATCTTGTACATTCGCAGTCCGCATACTATAATCGTGGATACGGGATTCAGATTCAGTTCGCTGAAAGAACGGATATGTGCTACGATCCGTGTATACAAAAAAGGAGGTCACAACATGGCTGAGGAAGTGAAGAATACAGCAGCGGAGAATACGACAGCTTCTGCGGCTGAGAAGAAGGCAGTGCGCAAGGTTTCCAAGGATATGACCATCGGCGAGATCATCAATGTCGATGTCAACCTGGCAGGTGTCCTGATGGGCGGCGGCATGTATTGTATCGGCTGTCCGGCATCCATGGGCGAGTCTCTGGAAGAGGCAGCAATGGTACATGGGATTGACCCAGATCTTCTGCTCGAGCGCCTGAATGCATATCTGGAGGCGCAGGCACAGTAATATCTGCAGGAGACCGGATGACAGCAGAGGGGAATGAACTGAGGGGAATTGAATGAAGATAGAGAAGATCAATGACAATCAGATACGCTGTACGCTGACACCCGAGGATCTGAAGGCAAGGGATATCCGGATCTCCGAGCTGACATACGGAAGCGGAAAGGCACGTACCCTGTTCCGCGATATGATGAAGGAGGCCTTGAATCACTGCGGCTTCCGTCTGGATAATGCCCCGTTGATGATTGAGGCGACGCCGGACTCCGGCGGAAACCTCACACTGATCATCACGAAGGTCAAAAACCCTGAGGAGATAGACTCACGCTTCGCTCATTTTACGGGGGATCCGTCCGGAGACGACTACTCCTTCAGCAGTCTGGCGAAGGATATTCCGGCAGCGGATGATATTCTGAAGCGCCTGAAAGAGCTGTTCGATGGAGACGAGACGCTGGATGAGGAGAAAGAAGGAAAGCAGTCCTCCCAGCCGGTTATCAGCGGGACAGCGATTGTCCGCAGGAAGGACGCGCCTGCTGTCCCGGCATCGGGTGATGGAAAGAGCGCTGGAAGCAAGGCGCAGAGCGGCCCGAATGGGACAATGACAGAGGAGGAACTGTACGGGTTCACACGCTTCTATATGTTCCATTCGCTTGAGAACATCATCCGTGCATCGAAGAATATCGGACCGGATTACAAGGGGCGCAACACCCTCTACCGCAATCCGGATGACGGTGAGTACTATCTGCTGATCCGCAAGGAGGATACGCAGCCGGAGCGGTTTAATCAGATCTGCAATATCCTGTCGGAATATGGTCTCCCGATGGATTTCACGAACGGAACGGATGAATTTTTCCGCGAACACATGAAAACCATCGTGAACAGGCAGGCTGTGCAGCAGCTTCGGACTATTTGAGAAGCTGGCGGGACGAGGCCGTGTGGCGGCTGGACGGAAGTGCACGCGGCAGAGCAGGGGCGCCGCTTCGCAGGAGCGGATTACCCGGAACATGCGTGTCTGGCGATGCAACATGAAGTAACAAAAAATATGTAACATCTCTTTTTATATGCAATTCTGATGAAATCAGGGAATGCTGCCTTGCAGGATTCCCTGATTTTTTAGGGAAAATGGAGGTAAAACCTCAGCTGCAGGCCTTGAAAAAATGAACTGCACTGCCAATTTCTCAATGTTACATCAATTAGATTGCGCTGTATAAGGCACAGATGTATCATGAGGCTGTGCAAAAGGATGTGGCTTATGTCGAGGAGCTCCGCACCACCATTCGGGCAGCCATCCGGCAGCCCAACCGTCTTATCTGACACAGATCTGTTATATCTCACGTCCCCCGCGCATAACTGAAAGACCGGCCGCTGTTTTGCAGAATCGAGAACCGTTTTCAGCGTGCAGCAGGCTGCAAATGCCGGCAGAAGCGGAATGATACATCACACCCTTTTCATGATCTGCACCTCCGCCGGCAAGGAGGAAGCGTGTATGAAAGTACAGCAACAGAAAACCAGAAGCAGGCAGAACCGGCAGGATGACGTACTGGGCAGTATGCTCCGTGACTACTATCTGGAAGGCTGCAGAATCAGCCTGGAGGGAAAGAGCATGGAGCCATGGGAAGCTGCTTCCTGCTGCCTGCGGGAAAGAGTCAGTTACATGATGGATTTTATCCCTGATCCGGCAGGACACCGGATCAGCCGCATTGATCTCAACCGCGTCGGAGCGGACAGACACCGCTGCAGGAGGAGAAGCTATGCGGGCTGGTGCAGATAACAGGGAACTGCACCGAAGACAGACGAATAACAATATGAGGAGACAGAAAGACAAAATCAGCCACAGGACTGGTCAGAAGAAATATGGCAGGAAACCGCAGGCAGACACAGGCCAGGATACCCTGGAAGGATTCGGAAGAAGGGAACTCCGGATTCAGGAATTCATGCCTGGACCGGGGAGTATTCTCATAAGATACGGAAACAGGAGGACGGCCATTTCCCCGTTGTGTGACAAAGTCTGCCGGGGATCTTAAGAATGTTTGATGTCGACTCGAATCTGAAAGGTTGCTATACTTACGGTTGAATCTACAAGCCTGAACATCTCATCTGTGCGTACAGATCATGGTAAGCCACCTGTATCAGGAACGGAAGCGATGCAGAACTGTCAGCTGCAGCGGTGAAAGAGAACAGGATGGCGAAACCAACCCTGCAGGAATCGGAAAATCAGCCGTAAGGATAACAGCCATGGAAAAATCAGAATTGAATGAGAAACAGTCTGGTGTGAAAAAAACGGATCATACAGAAATCACAGATGACCGCAAGGCGGACAGCCAGATGCCTTCATCGGGGAGCAGCAGCACAGTCTTGCGAAGAAAGGGCGGCAGGGGAAGCCGGAAGGCACTGGCCGCATTTTTCCTTGCTCTGCTGCTTTTTGGGACTGGCGTTCTGATCATCCGGAATACACCAACCAACAGGCGGATGTCCGATGAAGCCTACTTCGGGCAGCTGCAGCAGGACGAAGCTGCGCTCATTCTGGGAGACCAGCTGGTGAATGAGCGTGCGATTGTGAAGGATGACGCACTCTATCTTCCTTATAACATTGTGCGCGATACATTGAACGGACGATTTTACTGGGATGAAGGGACAACCAGGATGTTGTTTACAACGGCGACCCAGGAATTTGAGATCCCGGTGAACGCCTCTTCGTACAGCGTCATTGACGGCGTCCGGACGACGGACCCTGTCAGTGAGGGAACCTATGACCGGGTGATTATTCTGCGCCCGGATGACAACCGGATTACCGGGAGCGAGCGCGTCACGCAGGACGCGCAGGAGAGCAGCGGTGGAAACACGACAGGCCTCTATGTAAGCGCTGATTTCCTCCAGAAGTATACTCAGGTGGAGTACACATGGAAGAAGGGAAACAATGATGGCGGTCATGTCCTGATCCGGTACAAATGGGGAGAACAGCTGACGGCGAAGTCGGTCAAGGAGGCGGCTGTCCGCTACAGGGGCGGCATCAAAAGCCCGATCCTGACGACGCTTGCCAAGGGCGACAAGGTATTTGTTCTGGATCAGCTTTCTCGCTGGATGAAGGTTCTGACGAAGGATGGCTACATCGGATATGTGAAGTCCGGGCGGATGGCGGAACCGACGACGGAGAATGTCACAACGGATATTCCGGCGCAGGAATACCCGTCTATCACGATGGACGGAAAGGTGACACTGGTCTGGCACCAGGTGTCCTCGAAGGATGGAAACGATACCTTGTCCGATATGACCGCGCAGATGTCAGGGGTCAACGTGATCTCACCGACCTGGTTTTCCCTGACGGATAACGACGGCAACATTTCCTCAATCGGGTCGAAAAAGTATGTGAAGGCTGCCCACAAAAAAGGACTGCAGGTCTGGGGGCTGGTGTCGGATTTCTCGAGTGAGATGGATACCTCCGCTGTGCTGGCTTCGACAGCCTCGAGAAGGAATGCAATCGGTGCACTTGTCGATGATGCCCTTAAGCTGGGACTTGACGGCATCAACCTCGACTTTGAATACATGGAGGAGGCGGATGCGCTTGCCTATGTGCAGTTTGTCCGGGAGCTCTCCATCGAATGCCGGCTGAACAAGCTTGTCTTGTCGGTCGACATCAAGCCGCCCTATGATTTCAACCAGTGGATGAATCGGAAGGAGATCGCAACGGTGGCGGACTACCTCATTAACATGGGGTATGACGAGCATTACTCCGGCTCGGATGCAGGTTCGGTGCTTCTCTATCCTATGAGCAGCGCGCAATTGAGGAGAGCATCAGCCAGGGAGTTCCGGCTGAAAAGCTGATTTCCGCGATCCCGTTCTACACCAGAATCTGGTATACATCCAGCGGAGAGGACGGCGCCCGGACCACCACCAGCGAGGTGCTGTCCATGGCCGGTGTCCAGAAGACGCTCCAGAGCTGGAATGTTACACCTGTATTTGATGCCTCGGCTTTCCAGCGCTACGCAGACTGGACGACGAATGATGGGGTCCGCTGCCAGATCTGGATTGAGGATGCCGACTCGATTGCGGCAAAAGTCCGGCTGATCCCGCAGTATGATCTTGCCGGAACAGCCGCCTGGGCGCTTGGGTTTGAGAGCTCCGACATCTGGAATGTGATCACGGAGAATATCGGCCTGAGCAAGGAAGCTGCGGTGGAGGCACAGCAGCAGGCAGAACAGAGTCTTTCGGCGGAGAGCCAGACTGAAGGAACAACAGAAGCGGGGTGAATTAGTTGTTTTCCGTTTTTCTGAACATGGAAGGTGACTGGCCGTATTTCTTTTTGAAACTGTTGCTGAAGTAATACTGGTTGCTGTACCCGCAGCGGATGCTGATTTCCTTCAGCGGGAGCGTGGACTGCTGAAGCAGCTGGCACGCTTTCTCAAGCCTCAGGCTTGTGATGGTGTCAAAGATGTTCTTTCCGTACACCTTCTTATAAAGTGCGCTTAGATAGGCGCTGCTGATGCCGACGTGTCGGGCGATGTCAGAGAGCGAGAGGGTGTTGTCACTGTAGTTTTCGCTGATAAACTGTGATGCCTGTGAACAGATATGCTCGTGGTAGGACTCTGTCGAGGTATCGAGACAGTCCCCGACCTTCAGGCAGAAATCACTCATCCACTCGAACAGTTCATTATAGTCGTGGATCCGGTCAAAGCGACGGTACAGCTTTGTTATGTCTTCCTCCATGTCGGAGATATCAATGTTGACCTCATAGCAGAAGTGGATGATGTCGCCGATCAGGATGTGAATGCGCGAGAACAGGATGTTCTTGACTGTGCATTCCTTCGCCAGCGCATCGAAATAATCACGCAGCCAGACACGAATCTGAGCTGCATTTCTGGACGCGATCAACTGAAACAGCTCTGAGGTGTCGCGTCCATGTTCAGGGAAGAAGGAGAAAGAATGCTTCTCCGTGTCATATGCATCATAGATTGTGTCATGCGGAAAGCAGAAACGATACTTCAGGGCACCCTCCGCATTCTCAGCCGATTCATGGAGCAAGGAGATGCGGGGAACGATAGTTCCGATTCCAATATTCAACTCCGCAGTTGCGTCTGAATTCGTGATGATGAGGTCCGCAAACTTGTGAATGACGGCAAGAAAGTGTTCGGTGCTGTTTGTATTCTGGCCGATGATGCAGTACACCGCGTCGTACGTGTGGTAGCAGTAAAACCAGTCAAAAACAGAGCCGGCCTTGCAGGCTGATTCCTCAGTGGAAACGACGTCCATCTGATACCGTTGCACGCCGAAGTCCTTCTCGATGGAATCGGCATTCTCTATCCGTATTTTGAGAACACAGTAGCTGGAATAGCTGAAGTCAAGACTCAGATACTGGGAATATCTGGACAGGCGCTCCTCCGCCTCGGCGCCGGAGAAACTGATCAGGTCGGAGATCAGCTTCTCCTGGATCAGAGGTTTGCTCTGCTCCACAATGCTGCGCGTCCTGTCCTCCTGATCCATGGAACGAAAGACGGAGGCAAGCTTTTCACTAAGATATGGATAGGAAATCGGCTTCTCAATATAATCGACGACACCGATGCGAATTGCCTTCTTTGCGTAGTCGAATTTGTCAAATGCACTGATCAGGATCATCTTGATATCTGGTTTGATCTGGATCAGCCTGGAGCAGAGCCCAATTCCGCTGATGCCGGGCATTTCGATATCGGAGATCACAAGGTCGATGTCGTGCGACAGGGCATATTCGATTGCGGAATACCCGTCGTTGAAAGTCGCATCTACCTCAGCGCCAAGGCTTGACCAGTTAATCTGGGACAGGATGCCCTCTATTGCGAATTGGTTGTCATCTATGATGATTACACTCCGTTTCATTCTGAATACTCCTCTATCTGGTCAATCGTGATTGTCACAACTGTTCCTTCGCCAGGGGCTGAATCAATCTTCAGTGTACCGTTTCCATAGGAGGGACTAGAGATTCTCCAGCTGACGCTCCCGATTCCAAAATTCTTTGAACAATCTACGCTCCTGGATTCAATGACTGCGCGAAGCTGCTGCAGTTTTTCCTGAGACATTCCGGATCCGGTATCCTGGATGGTGATCTGAACCTTGTCGTCCAGATAGACTGCAGAGAGTGTGATGGATACACATTTGTCTGCTTCAGAGTACCCATAATGGATGCAGTTTTCAAGGAAAGGCTGGAGCGTAAATTTACAGATATAGTAATTCTCGATCCCATCCTCTATGCAAAATTGCCATGTCAACTGGCCGTTATGGCAGGCTTTCTCAAGCTCCAGGTAGAGTCGGGCGATCTCCAGCTCGTCTCTGATCCGGATCATTTCCGTAGACCTTCGAAGAGCGAGCCGATAAAACTGGGAAAGCTCCGCTATCATCTGGTCGGCGGTATCTGGCTTTCCGGTATGAATGCAGACCTGGATGGTGCCGAGAATGTTATATAGAAAATGAGGATTAATCTGTGCTAAAAGCAGCTTGTAACGAAGGCGTTCCCCGGAAAGGGACAGTTTCATGATGGATGTAAGGCTGGTCTGTATCGAATCATCCATCCGGATAAAAGTGTGACTCAATTCATCAATTTCGTCAAGCATGCCAGAAGGCTTCCGGAGACCAAGTGCTGCCCGGGTTTTCTCAGAGAGCCCAACCGTTGGGTTATATTCCCGCATGGCCTTCGAGAGCAGACTGACACGGGAGGTCAGAGACTGAGACAGGAATGCAGAAACCAGGAGAATCGAGACAACCGTCAGGACCAGAATCAGACTGATGGAGAACAAGGTTGTTTTCATATTTTCATTAACATAGGAATTTTGGATGGTTGTTACATGAAACCATCCGTTTGAAAGCGGGGAGATTCTGGTGATTGTTCCGCTATTCATCCAGACCCTGACAGAAGAGCCGGATGTTTTCTGTAGAGAAGCAATGATAGACGAATCTGTCATCTGGCCATCGGAAACGGAAACCGAGGAGGCAGTGATCTGACCCGCGGGGGTCATAATATAACTTTGGATGCGATCATCTGAGAATGAACCGGACAGGATGGAGCTCAGCTCATCCGGATTCATGTAGACCAGAAAGGCATACCGGATATCCTTGCTGACTTGATCTCTCAGGATGTATCCGGCGCCGATCGAGCGATAGTCTTTCTTGTCAATGTTCAGGACATAGGGCATAGGAATATGCTTTTGGTAAAACCAGAAGGTGGAGGAGGTCGGCGTACTGCTGCTGATTCCAAACTGGTCCAGCTCATCCAGAGGAAGGAAATAGATTCCCTCATTGGAGATCACATTCTCGGATGGGAGAAATGCGAAGATGTGAAGCAGGTTGAAGGTAGACTGGTACAGACTCAGGGTATTCCTGACGCTGGACACTTCTGATTTCGCCTGCATATCTGCTGGAGTCTGTGAGATGGCATACATACTGTACTGGACAGAATCGATGACAGACTGGATCTGGTCAATGCGGTTGTCAATCTCCATGGTCAGCTGAGAATCGGACTGGTATACGGCATCCAGAATCTGTGTTTTACCGCTCTGAATCGTGTGGATCAGAAGAAATGATGTTCCAACGAGTGGGATAAGACCGCAGAACAACAGTGAGATCAGGATTTTTGAATGATAGGAAGAAAAACTTTTACAAACAGTCCTTCTGAAAGTAGCCATTTGATCTTTCATCGTGAAGCTCCCTTTATCGTTTATCTCAGAGTACATTTCGATCCTGCATTCATCTTATCTGTATCCACGATGATTTCAAGATGTTCATACAAAGTCTAAAACGGATTATAAAAACGCAAAAATAAATTGCATTTCAGCCGGAAGGGAAATCCGATATTGTACATGCATCGGGACAAAGTTCTTTTTAAGAAGGAGGAAACAAGATGAAGAGAAGAACAAGGAGAATGATCGGTCTGGTATTGAGTGCAGGAATGGCTCTTGGCTGCGGAGCGGTTCCGGCAATGGCAGAGTCGACAGAAGCGTCGGGAGACTATGATCTCACGCTGTATTCCATCCAGACGACAGATCCGGAATTCAAGGACTGGTTAAGCAATGTGGAGAGCGGAACGGGGCTGAAGATTAATGTCATTGCGGCGCCTACAGATTCTGATACAAGACAGCAGAAGGTTACGACCATGCTGTCGACCGGAGATTCGTCGGTTGATATCATCGAGATCAACGATGAGATGAGTACAACATTCAAGAATTCCGGGTGGCTGGAAGGGCTGAATGACACAGTGATGACAGACGACGTACGCGATAAGTTCGCAAAGGGTTATGTCGATCAGATGATCACCAGCGCGGACGGTCAGGTCGTCGGTGTCCCTTCTTATACCGGTTATCTGGCATTCTGGGTCAACCAGCAGATCATGGATGAGGTTGGCATCAAGTCGATTGACACGAAGGACGATTTCATGAAGTATATGGAAGCTGTTTCTGGAAACGGTCGGTTCGGATATGGTGGATCATGGGAAAAAACATATGTGTTCAATGAGATTGCACAGTTTGTCAATATGTTCGGTGGCGACTATTACGACTGGACGAATCCGCATAACAAAGAAGCGATGGAATTCCTTCATGAGTTGGTTCAGAAGGGTTATACCTCCCTTGATCAGCTTCCAGACAAGTATGAGCAGATGAACCCGAAGGCAATCGATGGAAAATACGGCTGCTGGTTTATGTGGGGAAGTGGAACTGATTATGCGAATGCGGATATGCTCGGAGAAGACAAGATCCATATGGCGATGGTTCCGTCCTTTGCAGAGGATGGCAGCAGATCTATCTTTACAGACTCCTGGAGCTATGTCCTGAATGCCGCTTCCGAACATAAGGATGCTGCGGTCAAATTCCTTCAGTATATGACTGGAAAAGACGGGATGGAGGCGAGCTATAAGTATTTTGACCGCTATCCGGCAAGGGCGGACCTGGCAGAGGAAATCGTTCCGGACTCCGATCCTGTCAAGAAGATGTACTCTGAATACGCAAAGGAGTGCAACGTACAGGGAAGGCCGATGCTGCCGCAGACGATGGAGTTCATCAGTGCGATGGGAACGATCTTCCAGTCCTATATGAGAGATGAGATCTCGATCGATGACTTCCTCACCCAGGCACAGGGATACGTTGAGGAGTATCAGTAATATCTTCATACAGCCGGTGGCAGCACCTCCTGCCCCCGGCTGTCGTCTGAGGAGGAGGGAAATATTACATGTACAGAAGCAAATCAAAGGCGATGGCTCTCCTTCCATGGCTGCTGGTACTTCCGGTCGTCATTCTGAGGGCATTTACAACGATATATCCGGTCACAAAGACAATCAGAGACAGCTTTTTTGACATACGGCTCCTTGCCGGAAAAAATATGTTCTGTGGGTTTGAGAATTATATCAGGATGTTTCATGATCCGAAGGTGCTGATCTCGATCCAGTTTACGGTTATCTTTGTTTTTGTCTCGATGTTTTTTCACATTACACTGGGTGTGCTACTTGCGCTGGCACTGAACATGAAATTCAAGGGACAAAGATTCCTTCGGACGATTGTCCTGATTCCATGGGCAATGCCGTCTGTCGTCGCAGGTATGGCAGCAAAGTGGGCGTTCAATAACGACTATGGCCTGATTAATGACCTGATCCGAAGAATTGTTCCAAGCTTTCAGTATAACTGGCTGATCTACAGGGGATCTGCGAGAGCAGCTGTGATTGCGGTGGATCTCTGGAAAGATCTTCCGTTCTTTGCGATTCTGGTATTGTCGAACCTGCAGTTCATATCAGGGGATCTGTATGAAGCGGCAAAAGTTGACGGTGCTTCTGCCAGGCAGTGCTTTACGAAGATCACGCTGCCGCTGATCGCAAAGGGGGTGGCGACACTTTGTATTCCGTTCACACTGTGGAGGCTGACTTCATTTGACCTTGTCTATTCGATGACTTCCGGAGGCCCCGGGGAGGATACGGCGCTGATTGCGTACCGGATCACGACAGAGGCATTCACGAATCTGAACATCGGATATGCATCTGCCATGGCGGTTGTATTGTTCCTGATCATGATGGCCTTCTCACTCATTAATATGAGAATTACTGGAAGTAAAAAGTTCGAGACATAAAAGGAGCAGCCATGAAAACTAAAAAGATCAGTAACGGAACATCCGGAAAGATCGGAATCTGCATCATCCGCTGGGTTGTCTTTGCGCTGATTGCATTTGTCGTTCTGATGCCGGTCTATTGGATATTCATATCCTCGATTACACCGCCTGGGGAATTGTTCAAATTCCCCATTGAATACCTTCCGAAGCACCCGACGCTAGAGAGCTACCAGTTCCTGGTGAGCCATGTTGGCCTGCTTGAAAAGATCCGGAACACAATCATTATCATCGGGGTTACGCTGATCGTGGGAACCTTCATCTGCATCCTCGGAGCCTATGGCTTTTACCGGTTCAGGGACAGAAGGGGCGTCAATCTGGCGTTTCTGTTCATCGTTGCAACAATGCTGATTCCGGAGGTGGTCACGGCAAGGCCGCTGTATGAATTCATGAGAAGGGTCGGCCTTTTTGACACCTATACGGGACTGATCATCCTGTATATCAGCAGCATTGTACCGTTCACGATTCTGATTCTGAGAGGGTTTGTCGGGGAGATTCCGGTTGTACTCGAGGAAGCTGCGGCGATTGACGGGGCGGGGTTCTGGCAGCGCATGCGGTATATCATACTGCCGCTGATGAAGCCGGCGATCGCAACCGTCTGCATTATCAATTTTATCTCATGCCTGAATAATTTCTTTACACCGTTGTACTATTCGAACCATATTCAGGTGCTGTCAGTCGCTATCGTCCAGCTTCCCCTTCGTGATAATATGTATGGCGTACCTTGGGATCTGACATCAGCGATGGGCTGGATCATTCTGATGCCGATCATATTATTCGTTGCAATTTTTGAGAAGCAGATCATGGATGGCATTATGGCAGGGGGCGTGAAGGCATGAGCGGATATACATCACTCGGGAATTTGTTTCTGGATCAGCATATGGAAAGCCGGTCCATCAATGCAGAAAACCCAACCGGAGAGAAGGGCAGGGGGGGTATGGCGGCAAGCGGACTTGGACCGTCCCGGAAGGGAGCACCCTGTCTGCATGATTCCCTTCCGGCGCGAGGGTGAATCTCGCGGCAATTGAAGGCCCCGGTATCATCCGGCACATCTGGATTACCGTACCGTAATGCAGTTGAAAGAGCGTATCGGCAGGGTAGTCTGTCCGCTGGGCGTGGGGGAGCATTTCGAGTATTGGGGATTCGATTCCGACCGGATCGTCGAACTGGATTGGAACGAGAGCTGCGGTTTGTCGGACGGGTTCCGGCTCCACTTCCTAC
>ERZ791624.1006-NODE-1006-length-15125-cov-3.980027_pt1 | contig 15125 bp, 20 predicted proteins | sample MGYA00510058_ERZ791624 | MGnify/ENA primary metagenome ERZ791624 (study PRJEB30046, sample SAMN00715158) | human gut metagenome | study: EMG produced TPA metagenomics assembly of the A metagenome-wide association study of gut microbiota in type 2... | reverse complement strand
AGTGTGCTGTCAGGGGTTTTCGGCGCGCACCGCGCCTTTGATGCCATACATATACCGAAGATGCATGAACGGAATATGAATTTAATATGAATGAGCGTAAATCATTACCAAAATGGGTAGAGGAAGAGTTGACAGAATTACATTTTTTAGCACAGACTGGTTGCTGGATGTTTTTTGTACGATAAGTCTTGATGAAAAAATAAGGAGGAATAAAAATGTTTAATGAAGAAAAGGACAATGTTAAAATTTATGTGATTAATTCTAATACAGGTCATGTAGTTAGAAGTGAAGATATATTAACAAGTGAGTCATTAATAACAGTTGCAAAGAGATACGCAACTAAAGACTCTATTGTTGTTACTTCAATATCTGATATTTTTTATTGTTTCTATATTAAGAGGAAAGTGTATTTATGTGACACCACCGCTAATATGGAATTAATCAACTATTTTAAAGATGTAATAGACGGTTTATATGATAATGCTAGAGATAGTTTTCATATTACATATGGTAGAGTTGCAACATTATGTGAGTCAATTAATACTGTAGACCATAGTAAATATGATGCTATTTTAACTTGTATAGATGATATATGGGAAACAAGATATTATTCAAGATTTTTAAGGAGAGGTAAAAATGATTAGATACAGATTGCATAACATTACCAATTTTGGTGTAGAAATACACGACTTTCACACTGAAAACTCGCTAAACAACTACATAGCCTTATTTGTAGACGAACCCTACTGGGTAGAAAATTTGTATACTAATAAAAACATTTATGTTGGTTTTGATGGAGAAGCCTATACCATTGATACTAAGGGAAATAAAGACTATATAGAGACATTTCAAAATCATAAAATCGATTCAGATAATGTTTCACGTGAAACATTGCATGAAACTCCTACAGCATGGATAGCAAGGCACACAACTACAGAAGAAAAAGAGCCATTTACCAAATTAGAAAAAATATCATCTTTCTTGGGAATCTTATCTGTTATAATCATGGCAACATTTTTACTATATCTTTTCTTATCTTCTGTATCATTCATAGCAGAGCACTTTTCAGAATTTACATGGAAAGTATTTAACATATTATAAGGAGGAAAAAACATGGCAAAATTAACAAATAAATTATTGCGCTACAAAGTAATGTTCACAAAAGGGGGCACAGGCGGATACACCGCCCGTGTCATGCTTCCAAAAGAAGCGGTTAAAGACTTAGATATCCATGCGGGCGATTATATCGAATATACACGTGTTCCTCACGGATTATTATTAAGAAAGGTGCAAAAGGAGGGCGACTAAAAGATGTCTAATAAGCGTATTAAAAAGAAACAAACAAAAGCGTCTATATTGCAACAGCAATATGCTAAAGAATATAATAAATATCTAGCACGTGTCAGAAATCAACAGAAACAAGGTGTACAGGCTCAGAGAATTAAGCGAGTAAAAAAACCCACTCAAGCATCTATCGAAAGACTGAAAAAACAGACAGCTAAAGAAATTCGTGATAAAGCGTCCGTTGTAAATATGCTCACAGGTGAATTAATAACCTATAAAGAGTATGGTCGAAAACATGCACTTGAAATAAATAGAGTTTTCACTAAATTAACACCACAAGAACAAGAATATGCTCGGTTTCATGGTTACACTAACGCAAAGGGATTAAAGACATTGCAAAAGACAGGTATCAAGGTAAATGTAGCAACACCTGTATTAGACTATGAAGCCATTATTGATTCATGGTATGATTCATTGGAAAGTTTCGCGCCAAAAACAGCTTATTATTTACGTGAAAAAACAGACTCTTTATTATACAATGCATCAGATAAAGAAAGAGCGTTATTTGCGTATACGTATTCTAAAGAACCCGAAGCATTTCCAACCGAACCATATATGGATAAAGCTACAGTTGATGCTGTCTTTTGGAATATTTTGCGTAGAATGGGTGTGCTTAGTACAACAGAAGATTTTCAAGAATTTCTCCAAGAACAGGATATTGTTATTGAAAAAGAATAAAAGAGGTGATTATAATGCCACGTAAAAAGAATATTACTTTTTGGGCTTGTGATTTTGAAACAACTGTATGGGGTGAAAAAGTAGAGCAAGAAAAAGGTAAAAAACAAGATAGTACAGAAGTTTGGTCGGGTGCTGACGTGGCTTTATATGACAACACCGAAACTGTAACAATAACTCATTCGATAAGAGATTTTTTAAACAGGTTTTTGACAATGAAAGGCAATAATATATTGTACTTTCATAACCTTGCCTTTGACGGTTCATTCATCATTGATTTTCTGTTAAAAGAGGGTTGGCGTTGGGTGCACTGTAAAGATAAAGAAATGAAATCAAAAGAATTTCAAACCTGTATATCTGATATGGGCTCATGGTACTGGGTTAAATTAAAATGGAATAAGACTTTTTTGGAGATTCGAAACTCTTTAAAGCTTATGCCATCCTCATTGAAAAATATCGGGAAATCATTTGGCACAAAACACCAAAAATTAGACATGAATTATGAGGGTGAAAGGTACGCTTATTGCGAAATAACAGAAAGTGAAAAGAAATATATTGAAAATGATGTGTTAGTGTTAAAAGAAGCATTAGAAATGATGTTTGACGAAAAGCATGATAAATTGACAATAGGTTCGTGCTGTTTGGCAGAATTTAAAGGCTTTTATGAAAAGAAACAATATGATAAGTTGTTTCCCGATATCAGAGAAGATTATCTTGATGAATCAATAACAGGTGTATGGAATCAGTGGGATTATGTTCACAAATCATTTCATGGGGGATGGTGTTATGTTAACCCTCAATATGCGCACACGGTAGTTGGTTGGGGTTTAGTGCTTGACGTAAACTCTCTGTACCCGTCCATGATGCATAGCATTAGCGGCAACAAATATCCATTTGGGCGCGGGGAATATCATAGGGGAGCGCCACCCGATGAACTTATAAGCTCCGATAATAAATATTTTTTCATTCGATTTAACTGTCGTTTTCAGTTAAAAAAGGGAGCTTTTCCATGGGTACATATTAGACAGAGTGCATTATATAAGTCGAATGAAAATTTATATAGCTCCAACGTTAGGTATAAAGGTGAATACTATCGATATTATCGTGATATTGATGGACAGACGCATGACACTAATATTACTCTCACTATGACTTGCACAGACTGGAAGTTATTCCAAGAAACTTATGACATCTATGATTTGGTTATCTATGATTATATATGGTTCTACGCTAGAGAGGGGTTTTTTGACGAATATATAGATAAATACGGTGAAGAAAAGAGAACCTCAAAAGGGTTTAAAAGACAAAAAGCGAAACTCTTTTTGAATAATCTATACGGGAAATTTGCCATGTCGGATAACTCTTCCTATAAAGAGCCATATCTTGATGAAGATGGGGTTATTAGATTTATCTTGCATGAAGAGCATGAAAAGAAAGTGGGGTATATCCCAATTGGCAGTGCTATTACATCTTATGCCATGAATTTTACAATCCGTCACGCTATGGCAAATTATGACCGCTTTTGTTATGCTGACACCGATTCGATTCATTTAATTGGGCTCGACAAAGCGAACAAGGTTGTAGAACACCCGACAAATTTTTGTTGCTGGAAATGTGAAAGTACTTTTGATTTTGCGTATTATGAACGACAGAAAACCTATGCAGAGCATATAGTTGAAGAGAATCATGTGCCTTGTGAACCTTATCTTGACATTAAAGCGTGTGGCATGAGTAGCCAAGCCAAGCAAAAATTTATTGAAGAGGGAAAAAATATTTCAGAGTTATCACAAGGACTGAATATGGAGTCTTGCAACTTAAAGGCAGAGCGCGTGAAAGGTGGTATTTTATTAAGAAATAAAGACTTTAAAATCCACACTCAAAAAGATAAAAAAATTATGATATAATGCTTGACTATATTTTAGTGTCGTGTTATTATAATAATGTAATAAATAAAGTGGAAAAAGGAGGAACAAAGATGGGTAAAAAAATTGAACATCCGTTAAACAGCTTGTACGGGGTAAGCTCAATGTCACATAGTAGTAATGTAAGAATTGACACAAATTTAAAAAACGCTGAGATTACGGCTAAACTTATCACTATTAGTGATGGTTTTTTATATGCTGATACAGATAGTATATATGTAAGAGATTTAGATAAAAAATAAAAATTATAATATAACACTTGACTATATTTAGTCGTTGTGTTATTATAATGTAGTAAATAAAACATATTACATTGCAATTCACACTCAAAGAAAGCAGAAAAAAGGAGGAAAAAAGATGATTACAAGGACATTAGTCATAGCGGAGGTTTCTGTAGAAAGAATCTACAAAGACAAGGAGACAGGTGAAATTAAGAAAGATTGCTTTGACGAGAAATTGCCAAACTGCAAGACAAGAGACAAAGCGGAAATCTTGATTGAAAAGCAGTACAAAGGAGACATCATTTTCATTTTAGACATTAAGTTTAAAATGGAAAAACGCGCAATGACAGACGAACAGTTCTTATTAAATTCAGATGTTAAGGATGAAAAAATTGTCACCGAAGCAGAGTTGCAGGAAATGAAAAAGGAAGATTAATAGGAAAAACAGGAGGTAAATTATTATGGTAGAAATCAAAGAAATGAGTAGAGAGTTTACAAAGGTAGAGAAATATCTTATGACAACTGCGCCAGATATTGAGCCATTAAAGAATATTGATGACGGAGAATCTATTCCAATTGACGGATATCTTATCTTTGATGATATCAAAGATAACGGAGATGTGCAGGAGATTATCAGCATTATCACACCAGATAAAAAAGTCTACTCAGGACAGTCTGTAACCTTTAGACAGTCTTTGAAAGATATTGAAAACGTGATGGAGGGTGAGAAGTTTTCTATCATTAAAATTAGCGGAAAAACAAAAGTAGGACGCGATTATATTAATTGCATCTTAGACGTATCAAATTTATAATATGATGCCGTGAGAATACCATTTTATGTTCTCTTCTTCTAAAAGGGGTGGCTATATGCCACCTCTTTTTAAACAATAAATGTTTCAAGTGAAACATTGGGAGGTGTTAAAATGAAAAATGATGGTTATTATCATTGCGATAGATTATTAACTTTAAAAGATAAAAATGGGAAAACACCCGATATATATATTGTCGATGGTAATAGAACAGCTGGGAAAAGTTATTCTATTAAATGTAGACAAGTTTCCGATTTTTTAAAAGATAAATACAGACCCGAAAATCAGTTCATTTATTTATATAGAAATGTCATTGATATGACAGAATGTGCAGATACATATTTTGGCGATATCGCGGAAGCATTTGACGGTTATGTTATGACTGAAAAGCGTTTGATGCGAGGCTCATTAGTACAGTTATTTATCAATGAAGAGCCATGCGGTTATTGTTTGGCTTTAAATGTCGCAAGAAAATATAAAAAAATGCGTGGACTGTTTGTCAATATACGCTCTATATTTTTTGATGAGTATCAAGACGAAGATAATATATATTTGCCAAATGAAGTGAATAAGTTATTATCTTTATGCACCACAATCAGTTCTGGTCATGGTAAACAGCATAGAAGAGTGATGTTATATATGTGCTCAAATACAGTATCACTATTAAATCCTTATTATAAGGAGTTTGGTATCAACAAAATGTTAAAAAAAGACACAAAATTTTTACGGGGCGATGGTTGGGTGTTTGAGCGAACTTACAATGAAAATGCATCAACAGCATATCAAGAAAGTGGTATTGCACGAGCTTTTAAAAATGCTAGTTATAATGCGTATGCAAGTGAAAATAAATATCTAAACGATAATGAATGTTTAATTGGTAAGCCAAGTGGAAAATCACGTTATATTTGTACAATTAAATTTAATGATAGCCTGTATAATGTCAGAAAATATGATGCTTGTATATATGTATCAACAGGTGCAGACGATAGTTTTCCAACGAGAATATGCTTTACAAAAACTGATGTCATAGACAATACGACTATTCGTGTCAATTCAACACATTATATCGTTACGATGCTGAGGGAATATTTTAACAGGGGGTTGCTTTTATTTGAAAATTTGGAGTGTAAGAACATGATATTTGATGTCATATCATTTTAATGTTTCACGTGAAACATTGACAGTTTTAATGATATATGTTATTATAATGCTGTACCCAAAATAATACAAGCATTGTAATTGATATACACGCACATAGACAAGTAGTCTGATATCAATTTTTTGGCGTTGCGTTCCCTTTGCATTGATTATTTTGTAACGTACACAATATGTTTCACGTGGATAATGTTTCACGTGAAACATTTTTTGTTTACAAACAATATTATTTGTGTTATGATAGAAAAAGGGAGGTGATATCATGATACAGGAAATCATGACAATGATTAACACATTAGGCATACCAACAGCTGTAGCTATTGCTTCTATGTGGTATGTGAAATATCGAGAGGATAAAAATGATGAACGCCTAGAGAAGTTGAATGAAGCGCATAAACAGGAAATGACAGATATCACAGAAGCGCTAAACAATAACACATTAGCGCTTCAAAGAATCTGTGATACGTTTGAACAGAAAAGGGAGGATTAAACATGACAGTAAAAAAAGCAGTAGACATATCGTATCATAATGGTATTATTGATTTTGAACGGTTAAAAAATACCGTTGACTATGTGATTATTCGTTGCGGATATGGGCAGGATATGACCTCACAAGATGATAAACAGTGGGCAAGAAATGTAAGTGAATGTGAAAGACTAGGAATCCCATACGGTGTATATTTCTATTCTTACGCAAAAACCACAGCTAGCATCGAGGGTGAAATCAATCATTGTCTTAGATTGTTACAAGGACACACACCTAATCTACCTGTCTTTTTTGACAGCGAAGAAAAAGGGACACAAAGAGTAGCAAAGCACAACGCAAAGCGCTTTTGTGATGCAATGCTAACGCATGGATATAAAGCAGGAATCTACGCTAGTAAATCATGGTTTGAGAGTTATATCGGTGAAACATGGGGATATGATTTGTGGATAGCTAGATACTCGAATGTGTTAGGTGTAGATAATGTTGATATTTGGCAGTATTCTAGTAACGGGTCTGTTGATGGTATTAACGGAAGATGTGATGTGAACCACGTTTACAAAGACTACGGAGTTTCAAGTGCTACACCTACTACACCGCCTCCGTCTACTAGTCACTCAAAACCAAGAAATGAATTGATTGCTTTAGGGCAACAGCACGCCATTAATTTTACGGGTGTTCAAATCGCTGTTGACGGCATTGTTGGAAGAAACACTAAAAGAATGGCGGTTCGTGTAGTGCAGAGAGCAATGAATGAGGACTATGGCTATACCATTGCAGAAGACGGCATTGTAGGTAAAAAAACAAGGGCAAAAGCAGGAAAACATTATGTAAAAAGGGGTGAAACTCAGTATCTTGTGACAGCACTGGAAATCATATGTTTGTTACAGGGAAAAGACCCGAACGGAGTAGAATGCCCTGGGACATTTGGCGGAGGACTGGCACGCGCTTGTGGAACTGAATTCGTTTACGCAAAAGATATGTTATATATGCTTTAATTTTTTATTCACGTGGAACAAAATGTTTCACGTGAAACATTTAAGGAGGATAGCAAATGCCAAATATTAATGTAGCCTATCAGTGGGCGGTCAATGCGTGCAATGCCCCCAACATTGGATATTCTCAGCAATACCGAAGAGGGCAGACCGTGAACGGTATTACTTATTATGACTGTAGCTCTTTTATTTCAAAAGCACTTACAGAAGGTGGGTTCTTTTCAGTGAATCCATGGTTCACCACAAGAACAGAGGAGGGATATCTATTACAGGCAGGATTTAAAGAGATTAGTATCAATGAGGCTTGGCAGGCAGGGGACATTGTATGGCGTAGTGGTCATACAGAAATGGTGTATAGTGGGAACGGCGTTGGGGGTGGCGGTGTCACTATGGGAGCGCACAGTGGGCGTTATCCATTACCCGAGCAGGTCAGCATTAATACATATGTTTCCAAACCGTCCGCATGGACAAAGATATATCGTTATGGCGACAGTGCAGGAATGCCCCTTGAATGGATTCATGGAAACCGTTATCTTACAGAAGATGAGATGAAAAACAATGCTTATGTTTTCTATAGTACCATGTTTTTCAAAGATTTCACTTTGAACGCCATTGCAGGAATGTTGGGGAATATGGAGATAGAATCTAATATCAACCCTGAATTATGGCAGTCCTTAAAAGAGGGGAACTATAATGGTGGCTATGGTCTTGTACAGTGGACACCAGCTACAGTCTATACAGATTGGGCGAACGCTCACGGGTACGATATCACAGATGGTTATTATCAATGTGTTTGGCTTGATGATGAAACTGTAAGTAGTGGACAATGGATAGAAACAATAAAATATCCAGTATCATGGGAAGAGTTTCGAAAGTCCACAAAAGAACCCGATTATCTCGCGTCTGTATTTTTAAAAAATTTTGAGCGTGCAGGAGTTGAAAAAGAAGAGGAAAGAAAAAAGAACGCGTTAAAATGGTATGCGTATTTACAGACATTATCGCCATACCCAGTACACCCACATGGAAAAAAGAAAAAAATGCCTCTTTACTTTTTCTTTCCGTGGTGATATAATTAAAACTGTAAAAGGGTAATAAATAAAAAGGAGGATATTTACATGGATTTTAATGAAGCTTTAAACGAATTAATTGACGCTGTAGCAGACGTTGAGGAACACGGTGACGCGATTGAAGTTTTACAGAATTATGAGGGAGAAAGAGACGGAGAAACAGACAGCGACTGGAAAGACAAGTATTTAAAGCTAGAGAGCGAGTATAAAAAGCGCTTTAAGGAAAAAATGGCAGAGGGTACGACTCGTGCAGATGATAAAGGCGAGTCAAAAGACGAAACAGAAGAAAAAATTACCGTTGAAGATTTGGACTTTGACGGTAAGACAGAGTAAGGAGGTTTTAACAAATGGCAGACGCAACAAATAAAAACATTTTAAAAGCAGTCAAACAGGAACTTTCTTTCGAGGTTCAGAACCACTTGCCTGTGGAAGTCTCAGACAATTTACAGGCTGTCTATGATAACATTCTGAATTTTGCTCCTGTTCGGAACGAAATTGTTCCGTCATTAATTAACCGCATCGGTATGCAGACGGTGGACAGTATCGCGTGGAGAAATCCGTTAGCACGATTTAAGAAAGAGCCAATGCGTTATGGTGAGACACACGAAGAAACTTATGTAAATATGTGCAAAGGTCGTGTCTATGATTCACAGGCAGACTTTAAATTCGCTTTTCAGCAGTATCAGTCTTACATTATGAGCGTATTCCATAATGTAAATCTTGAAATTCAGTACCCAGTCACGGTTACATATGACAACTTGAGAAAAGCTTTTACAAGTGAGTATGGCATCCGTGATATGATTATGGCAAAAATGGAGAGTGCTATCACAGGGGCGAACTGGGACGAGTATCTCGCTATGCGTGATTTAATTAATGTGGGGTATGAAAAAGAGGCACTTCCAGCAGTGACTGTTGACGCGATTGTAGATGAAGCATCAGCGAAAAAGTTATTGATTGAGGTAAAGCGAGCTGTCGGAGAGTTTGGCTTCCCATTACCCGAAAACAACCCAGCAGGAGCAACGTCACACGCTATGCCAACGAACTTGATTTGGATTACAACACCAGAAGTTAACGCACAGATTAGTGTTGATGCTTTAGCGTATGCGTTCCATATGGACAAGGCAGACGTAGCAGTTCAGACCGTGATTGTAGACAAGTTTGCAAACAGCGCTATACAGGGAGTTCTTTGTGATGTTCGATTCTTCAATGTGCGCGACCAATTCAAAGAAATGACAGACCAAAGACTTGCAAACGTCTTATCTTGGAATTACTTCTATACACAGGTGGAAATGGTCAGTGCAAGTCCTTTCTACCCAATTCGCGTATTTACAACAGACGAAGTGGTTGAAAAACCAACCTTGTCCGTGACAGCAGGAACATACACAGCAGGACAGACACAGGAAGTTGCAGTTACAGTCACAGCTGGAAAAGGCACATATCACCAGAATTTGGTGACTCTTGAAGTTGACAGCGGTGCAACCTCAGCAAAGACTTACGTTATCCCAGGGACACATTTACTTCATACGGGAGCAGACGAGACAGGAACGATTGTGTTGAAAGCAATCTACAGACCAGACGAGACTATCACAAAGACGGCAAGTTTTACAAAAGCGTGATAATTAACGGAGGTGTTTATCTATGATAAATTTACCAACACAAGGAGGGGTTGCACCACGCAACCCCGAAACAAAATTAAGGTTATACAGCGGTGTGCCATGGTCTGACGAATATGAACACGTTAGACTGTACAACTCGAAAGAAGATTTGCTAAATCATTTAGAGTTGTATCGTAAACATATCAACGGTGTTGATTTGTCACACCTTGCACCCATTAAACTAGGAAATTATGATATCCGTGTGCCGTTCACAGAAATGAAAGCACTTAATCTCAATTATTTAGCTTTTCAGAATAGTGGGATATCTAACGAATGGGTCTTTTGCTTTATTGATTCTATCGAGTGGCTATCCGAAAAAACAACTAGAATCAATTTTTCTTTAGACGTTTTTCAGAATAACTTCTATGATGCAAATATCAAGCCTTGCTTTGTGGAGTATCATCACATTCCAAGAAGTAAAGACGAGATAGGCGCAAATCTGATACCAGTGAATATTGAAACTGGTGAAACGATTGTGTCACGTCATAAAAAATTAGACTTGACACCAACAGAGTGTTGCGCTTTTGTTACAAGAGGAACAGCCGAACAAAGTTGGTTCGAGGGTCGTGTGGAAAATGGTGTATATTGCTGGGGCAGTATTGGGCATTATGATGTGACCACAGAAGATGGTCTGAAAGGAATCAACACATTATTGGAAGATTACAACAACCAAGGCGCACAAGATGCAGTTATCGGTCTGTTTATGTCCCCTAAATTATGTACGCTTGCTTTAGGTGGAAAAGAAATAAAGCCTAAAATAACAAGTATGCAGATATCTGACAATGTGTTTGAGGGTTATAAACCAAAAAATAAAAAGTTATACTCCTACCCATGGCTATTCTGTCTAGCTGACAACAATCAAGGGAACACACATATATATAGATATGAATACAGTTACAACCGAGATAAATCTCTCGAATTTGACAGCTATGGGACAATCGCAACATTGCCACAAGTTCTCACAGCACCTAAAAACTATAAGACGCGCGAAGAATTAGGGCATGGACTAATGAATGAAGCGCTTATTAACTCCTCTTTTCCAATGTGTTCGTTCTCCTCTGACACATATCGTGCATGGCTAGCTCAAAACAAAAGTTCTATAGCCCTATCACAAGTCCATACTGCCATTGATGCTACCATAGGGACAGGCACAGCGATAGCAGGGTTAGCAGGAGGAAGTTTACAGGGAGGGCTTAATGGACTAGGTAAAACAACGAACGCTTTTTGGGACTCTCTTGGAATGTTAGCAAATCAGACAGACAGAGCCAGAAACGCTGGGGTTACACATGGAAAAGCTTTGTCAGAAAATGTGTTGACAGGTATCAAAGAGTGTGGTGTTGATTTCTATGAAATGTCATGCAAAAAACAATTTGCAGAAATGGCAGATAGTTTCTTCGAGCAATTTGGATATCCAATCAACAAAATCACAACACCTTATTTGCAGTCAAGAGCACATTGGAATTATGTAAAAACCTCACATTGCGGTTTTACAGGCGATATTGATTTAGACCAGTTAAAGAAATTGCGAAATATATTTGACAATGGTGTGACTTTGTGGCATACTGATGATATAGGGAACTACGGTCTATCAAATAGCTAAAGGAGGCGTATATAAGTGAGAAATCCGTTACGAATTTTTGAACGAAATATCAATAAAAATAAAAACAGTGATTTTGAAACAATAAAATCTATCTTTTTTTATGATATTTTCGATATATTTGTAAACAGGTACAAATGGAACAATCTACCTAAAGAAATTTTACCCATGTACATTGAACAAACATTATTTTGGCATGGTTTGGGTGTATTCATCAAGGACAATATTGCAGGGTATGCATTCATGAATGTTTCATTATCGGGTTTACCCGATATTTATAATATTCCACGAGACAGAATCGCTTATACCGCAAATGGATATATTGAAGAATACGGCAAAGAAAACAGTTGTATCTTATGGAATAATTACTCGACTATGCCGTATTACTATAAGGCGTTAATGTATGCAGATGCAATGGCGAATACTTGGAAAACAAAGTGTATTAATATGTATGCACAGCGTACGCCTGTTGTTCTTTCTTCTTCTGACAACGAAAAAATGAGCTTTGAAATATTGGGTGAAATGTATGATAATTATTTACCTGTATTAAAAGTTTCTGATTCGTTAAATTTGAAAGATATTAAAGCATTGAACATGGGCGCCCCTTATATTGTGGATAAATGCGAGCAAGAATTGAGAGATTTATGGTCGCAAGTGCTAACCTCTTTAGGTTATGAAAGCAACCCAGTAGAAAAAGGTGAACGCCTTGTAACAGGTGAGACTGCAGGAAATAACGGACAGGTAGAAGCAAATCGAAACGTAGGACTGACGTTAAGAAGAAGATGTGCAAATGCTATCAATGACTTATGGGGTCTTAATGTAACAGTTGATTTCAATAGCGAATTGCCTACCATGTTAAATGGATATATCCCCGACAAGTATATGCAAAAAGGGAAAGAGGGTGACGAAATTGAGTAAATACACTACTACTGTTAAAGAAATCTGTGAAAGCTTTATCCCAGCACAAGAACTGTGGAGCATGGATTTATCTGTGCAAAGAATCATTGACAAAACACAAGAAAATTTTTTTGATTTTGATTTTCCTTTTTACTCAGAGGACAGAAAAGACCTGTATACCTTTAAAACGTATTTTTTACTTAGATATTGGAATAATTATATAGGCTTTGAGACGCTAGGAATGTGGAAAACTGCTTTTATGGCAAAAATGCATGAATTGACACCGTATTATACAAAACTGTATAATGCAATTCAAAACGATAACCCTTTTACAAATATATATGTAACATTCACAGAAACAGAAAAAGGAAATGAAAAAACAACAACTAACTCGACAGATGCAGGAAACAGTGAGGTAAAAAACAATCAAAACTACCAGAATATTGACAGCGACAACCCACAAGTGACAGTTGCAACACAAGATTATGCAAGTGCTATGACTAGAGGCGAAACTGTTAATAATACCACAACAAGTGCAAAAAATAATCATGCAGGAAACGACAACAAAGACAGCAAAAGAGACAGAGAAACAAAAGAAAAAGGACTAAGAGGGAAATCAACGAGTGAAGCAATAGCAGAATATCGCGAGCAGATACAAAATATCAATAGAGAACTTGTGGAAGCTTGTCGTGATTTATTCATGAAAGTTTGGTAAAAAGGAGGTGAAATACATGGCAAATGAATTAAAGCCTTTAGTTCCTTTACTTTGTTGTGATATACCTAGTGTTTATAGTAACAAACAGAGCTATTACGAGTGTTTGTGCTATATAGGATATAAAGTAAACGAGTGCATTGAAGCAATAAACGGTTTTACAGATGCATATAAACAATATACAGACGAAAAAATTGTAGGGTTGAAAGCCTATATTGACGGTCTTAACACTGATATCTATAAGCACATTGAAGAAGTAGAAAAAAATATCCGAGAGGACATGAACGCTAAAGACACTGAGCTTGATGAAAAAATCAATAAAGTTAAAACAGAATTGTCTGATAAAATTAGCAGTTTAAACATTCTTATTTACCAATTAAACGATGAAACAAGAAAACATATTGACAGTGAAGTTAAAAAACTTTATGATTATATTAATAATTATGTGCCTACTAATATGCAAGTGTTAAACCCTGTAAAGGGATATTACACAAGTTTAAATCAAGCATTGGGTGATATGTATAATAATCTACGTTATTATGCTTTAACTTGTATTGAATTTGATTCATTAAATTTAACTTGCACTGAATTCGACAACTTATTACTTAGTTGCACTAATTTTGATTTATATGGTGCAAAAAGATTCCGCGTTGATAGTAACTTATATATGCATGACCCTTTTACCGGGAAATATGTGTTCTATCAAGATGTTATTTATAAACTCGCAGAGTTACACTTTAATAACCCTATCACAGCCAGCGAATTTGACGCTTTATTATTAACCGTAACAGGTTTTGAAGCTAAAGCATTAAGTGCTTACACATTCGATAGTAACGCCAAAACAGCATTAAAATTATAATTTAAGGAGGACAAAACATGAGTTCAACAAACAAAACAACTTACTATGATTTAAACCAGTATATTGGAACTGACAAGCCGACGTATTTAGGCGACTATAATTCTGACATGTCTAAAATTGATGCAGGAATCCATGAAGTACAGGAAACAGCCACAACATCTAATCAGACAGCAGGAGCAGCCGAAGCTAAAGCTAGTACAGCTTTAGAAAACACTAAAACAAATTCAACAGATATTAAAAATTTACAATCGTCTGTTGCAGGAATTAGCGCTAGTAATGTTACAAGAGACGCTAATATTACTAAGGCACAAAGTGATGCCACTAAGGCTAATGACTCAGCGCTAGAGGCTAAACAAAGTGTTAGTAATCTAGCGCTAACTGTTAAATCGTGGGAAAAAATAGCAGAGGGTTCGGGTGAAAAATATACCTCAAAAATTAACAGGGCATTAAGACTTGTAATGATTAATTATAACACATCAGCGTCAGGCGATACTGATAGAAGAGTGCTATTTAAAATACCGAACTTTAGTTGTGAAGAAGATGTAGCGTTTACTGGTATTGTTATCACAAACCCTAGCGGTATAGAAACATTAGGAATCAATGATTTTAAATTAAAAACAAACGGTGAAGTTGTTTTCAACGACGCAAATTCATATAGACCTTATGTATTCGCGGGGTGCAGACTATCAGTAATGCTTGCATACTAATAAAAATAATAGGGCTGGCTTAAAAG
>ERZ791624.1005-NODE-1005-length-15141-cov-2.133236_pt1 | contig 15141 bp, 12 predicted proteins | sample MGYA00510058_ERZ791624 | MGnify/ENA primary metagenome ERZ791624 (study PRJEB30046, sample SAMN00715158) | human gut metagenome | study: EMG produced TPA metagenomics assembly of the A metagenome-wide association study of gut microbiota in type 2... | reverse complement strand
AACAGAGAAGCGGCAGCCCAGCCATCACACGAAAGCTACCAGAAAACATAAGTTGCGCATCGCCTTATAATTTACATGTATTATACCACAACAGGAGCCTCCACAAAAGTGAAGACTCCTACTGCAAAACATATATTAAAGGGAGAAAACTATAAAAAAGAAAATAAGCTTATTCTTTTACCGCACCAGCAGCAATACTGCTGATGATGTACTTGGAGAAAAATGCAAATACCAGAAGAATCGGAATAACCGAAATCGCAACCGCCAGATAAATCGCACCCTGGCTTCCGGTAATATCGGTAGAGGAACGAAGCGTTGCCATCATAACCGGTAAAGTAAATTTCTCGTTTTTGTTTAAGATAATCATTGGTGTCAGATAAGAATTCCAGTTGCCAATGAATGCCATGATTCCCATAGTTGCCAAGCCCGGTGACATAATCGGAATTGCAATACGATGGAAAATATATAACTCCTTTGCCCCGTCAATACGTGCTGCTTCAATCAGCGCCGGCGGCATCACCGAGAGCACATACTGTCTTAAGAAAAAGACGGTTCCCGGTGCTGCGATTGCTGGCAATATTAAGGGGAGGTATGAATTCACGAGATGCAGTTTGGTGCATAAGTTGTAAAAACCAATGAGGCCAAGCTGTCCCGGAATCATCATAAATACGAGGATGACGGTAAATAATACCTTGTTTCCTTTGAACTTATACATCGCAAGTCCGTAAGCTGTCAGGGCTGAAAAATATGCCGTAAACAAGGTAGCCGGTACAGCCACGATAATACTGTTTGCCATACCTTTGAACAGGTTGAAAAACTTAAATACCGTCTTCCAGTTGTTCACCAGCTGATCCCCAGGGATCAGGGTAAACGATGTCATAATGTCTGCGCCGCTTCGGGTGGCATTGACCACCATAAGCAGAATGGAAACAGACATGCAGCTCCAAGAAGGATCAATAATGTGTATAAAATTGTTTTTTTGATTTTATATCCCACACTGTTCATATGGCTAATCCTCCTTATTGAAAACTTTTAACTGTACCACAGATACTGCCAGAATAATCATAAAGATCACATAGGCAATCGCAGATGCATAACCGGTCTGTGTAGTTCCTGTGGTAAAACCAAATTTATAAAGATACATAACAGCTGTGTAAACCGACTGGTAAGAGCTTCCGGTTGTCTCTGTCATCAGGTATGGCAGATCGAACATCTGCAGACCACCGATCAGAGAAGTGATTGCTACATATAAAAGCATCGGTTTTAACAACGGTAATGTTATTTTCGCAAATACGGTCCAGCGCCCGGCACCATCGATGGCGGCCGCCTCGAAATAATCTTTTGAGATACCCTGTACCCCGGCCATCAGCATGATAAACGAATTTCCAAACCACATCCATGCAGAAATAACTGCAATGGTCGGTCCTGCTGTTGCACCAGATCCCAGCCAGTCAACCGGATTGTAATGTGCTCCAAAGAGTTTATACACACCGGAAATGATCTGGTTAAATGTACCATATCTCCAATCCAATAACGTTTTAAATAAAAATGCGATAGAAGTCGCAGCGATCAGGTTTGGCAGATAATAAATCACACGGAAAATGCCAAGTCCCTTGATCTTATACTTGATATCACTAAATACAATGGTAAGTAAAAATGCAAGTCCAAGCTGGAGAACAATATTGACGCCCCAGATACGTACCGTATTCCAAAGACCTTTCCAGAAGAACTTATCGGTAAATACACGGATATAATTGGAAAACCACACCCATTTCATCTCGCCTACTCCTGCAATTTTTGCATTGGTAAAACTTAAATATAATGTCCGAAATACCGGATATACACTGAAAATCAAAAATACGACTACAAATGGAAGGACAAACAAATAGCCCATATTATCATACGATTTGAGTCCCTTTTTTTTCTTTTTTCCCATAGGTTCATCTCCCCTTTTCAAGAGGCATCACCAGCAGGAACTTTCCCTGCCGGTGATCTGCCTGTCATTATTTATGGATTACCGGTCAATTTCAATTTCCGGGAATGTAGACTGTACGGTATCATAGAATGCATTTACAGCATCTTCTTTCGACTTCTCGCCTGTCTTGATCGCACTGATTGCCTGTGACCATGCGTCACCAATCTGCTTGTCGTAACGGGTTACCTTCGAGTAGTCAATTCCCTTTGCCTGCTCTAACCAGAACTGGTACAATTTCTCACCGCCGTAGATCTCATTTTCATCATCTTTGTGTTTCTCAAGTGCCGGCAGGTAAGATACGGTATCGCCCTGTGAATAATCAATCCACCAGTCAGAAGTATCTTCATTTAAGGTACAGAATTTTACGAAATCCCATGCGGTATCCTGTCTCTTGGAGTTGGAAGCAATACCGATGTATGTACCACCACCGAATCCGTAAGTAGGTCCGGCACAAACGCCCCATTTACCAGAAGTATCACCCACATGATCTCTCATAGTAAGAACACCCCAGGAAGGAAGTCCGAATGCAAATACGCTTGTCTTTTGAGCATCCTTGGTTGCCTCCTCAAACTGTGTGGAATCCCATACATTGACGGAATCATCAGCTCCACTCTGGATATCAGCAGAAAGGATCGGCACCTCTCCGGCCATAGCCTGATACCATGGGGTAGACCACTGGGTTGCGTATGCAGTATAATCGTTCTTGTATAAGTCTACACACAGATCCATGTAATCGTATCTTGCCTGATCCACATTTAACTTTCCATCAACCACCCATGCACTGTCACCTGAAAAATAGCTAAGCTCTGCATCGGATGAGAAAATACGGTAACCTTTGTCTTTTAACTTCTTTGCGGTATCTAAAATGGTAGAATAGCTGGAAAACAGCTTTCCAACTTCATCCGGATCATCGGTTCCGAATACTTCTTTTGCAATGTCTCTCCTGTAATAGAAACCTGCTGGTGTAATCTGATAAGAAATTGCTCTCTGGATACCATCGGAATCCTGTCCGACTTCCCATACATAATCTACAATCTTATCTTTGTAATCCTGTGCGCCAAAATCGTCTAAGTTTGCAAAAAATCCTGCATCATAGAAATCATCGAGCATCTGTGGTTCACCAACGATGATATCCGGCTCTGTCTCTCCTGCCAGTAATGCCGTCTGCACTTTTGTCGGATAATCCGCCGGTTCAATGACTACGGTATCTACTTTCACACCGGTCTGCTCCTGGAAACGCTTTCCGTAATCTACCAGATCGTTTGTCAGTGTCCAGACAACCAGTTTGTTGTCTCCTTTACTGCTTGTTTTTGAACCACCCTGTGTACTGTCTTTTGATCCACTGCTTCCACAGGCTCCCATGGTACATACCATAGCCCCAATTAAAAGCGCGGAAACCATTTTTTTCCATCTCATAAAAATATCCTCCTTTTGACTGAACAACTCTTGTTCTCTGTTGATACTGTCATTATAGGAGGATATCTTGTTCGAAAAAATGATGCAAATTTTAAAAAGGTGTCTTTTTTTTATTCTTCCAAAATATAAGTAGCAATACTATGCGCTTCCACCGTTTCTTTTACTCCCATACCGTCTTCCCGCAGCGTCATATCTACCGGTTTGTCCCCTTTGTTTAACACAACAATCACACGGCTGCCATCCGGGTTTAAAAAGCCGCAGACATCCAGTGCATCGGTATAACGGGTGGTTGCGATCCGCACAGCCTCTTTTTTAATATAGCGGCTGAACTGTCCGATGTAATAATATGCCAGACGCTTGTCAAAGGTATCATTTTTTGGATCACACAGAATCGGAGCGGCACAGAAATTACCGACATGGTTCGGTCCGCCTTCCATATCCAGAATCAGGTTCCAATCCAAATATGCGCTTAACCCTGCACGGAAATTTCCGATCATATCATGCGCATACATCTCCGCTTTGGCCGTCTCTTTGGTGTCCGCAAAACGGGAATACTCCACACAGCCCTCGGAAAAGATTACTTTTGTCCCCGGATACTGTTTTTGTACCATTTCAATTGCCTCAAAATGATCTCCGGTATACCAGTGTACGGCAGCACCTTTGATATATTTGGCTGCTTTTTCATTCTGTATACAGGTGCCGAAACGCTCAAACAAAATTTCTTTGTTGTGGTCCCACACGAAAATATCCACATCCGAAAGACCTGCTTTTTCCAGTGCTTCCCCAAGGTAATTTCCTACAAACTCAGCTTCTTCTTCTGTGGTATACACACAGGAATCCCAGGTCTGGACAGCCGCCGGCTCATTCTGTACGGTCAGTGCCCGGATATTAATTCCTTTGGCACGATAGGCCTGGATAAATTTAACAAAATAGGCGGCCCAGGTGGCGTAATATTCTTTCTTTAACTTGCCGCCGTGGTTCATTTCCCCGTTTGTCTTCATGAAAGCCGGTGGGGACCAAGGGGAAACCAAAAAGGTAAGATCCTCGCCATAGGTTTCCTTTCTTTTTTCGATGGCGTCTGTCAAAAACGGCAGAATTTCTTTTTCATCATGTGCGATGGAAAACGTCTTAAGCTCTGCATCCCAATCCTCGATATATGTATAATTTCCCAGCGCAAAATCACAGCTGTTCATATGAATCCGCCCGATATTATAACGCAGTCCGTCTTTACCAAAATATGCCTCGATCATTTCTTTCTTTTTGGCATCGCTGCATCCCATATATGTGTGTGCACTTGCCTCCGTAAATGCCCCGCCGAATCCATCGATTGTCTGATACGTAACCTGCGGATAGATGCTTACCACCTGCATTTCTCCCGGCTGCTCACACACCGTAAGCTCCTGTTCCTTCCAAAACTCATGTTTCTGTTCGCATGTAACAATTTTTTTCATTCTCATAGTAAATATCCTCCTGTATTAATTATTTTTTATGGTAATAGCAATTGTTTCCGCCAGACCATCTCTGATCATGCGGGCTGCATCACCCTCGATACTGCCCCTGCTGTGCATCCGGCTTCTGTTGCGGTACGCAATCTCAATTTCCGCAATCTCATAATTGCCCGGATAAAAATCACGCTGCCCGCTTAAGTGGTATACCACCTTTGTTTTTCCCAAAAACATGGCAGACACTTTCAGATCTTTTCCTACCAGATATCCCGGAATAACCGGTGCAAACGTAAGCTTTAGCGTCTCCCCATCATAAGTAAATGGGCGGCGCCCAAACATCATCGTCTTCCACATGCTCATAAATTCCACGGTAGAACCGCTCAGCCGCGCAACAAATCCCTTTCCTACAAGCTTTTTGTTCGGATTTTTTGAACTTGCAATAAAAGAAGAATTCTCCCAGATACTTCTTCCGTACTGTCTTTCATCCAGAAACGGAATCGCTGCATGATGGAAATCTTCCAGAAATTCTTCATATAACTGTGCATGCAGCAGTTCGAGCAGATATTTGTATTCCATATGCAGCCAGATAGATTCGTTTTCCAGCCAGCCTGGTGTAAATGCACGGGCACGCCCCAATTCGTAAGATGCATTCTGCAAAGACGCATTGACTTTATACATAGACAATTCCGGATCGTAAAGGTCACTGTTTTTTACAGCGGCTGCCAGTGTTTTCTTTTCTTCCCGGCTGCGGTTTAATTTCAGATAACGGGTTGGACCTTCCAGGAAATGCGGAAGCGGCTGCACGGCAAACTCCAGTGGCACAATCCCTTCCCCGGTCTGCTCATACCGTCTGACTTCATAGGAAAAATATGTCGGGCAGATGCCTTTGCCGTATTCCTTTGCCTTTATAATTCCTGCCTCCACCGTATCTTTCCATCCCGAAAGCATCTGTATCAGCTGCTGGCTCTCATACGTTACCGTCTCACCGGACACTCCCTGATAGGTCTTTTCGCGGTAAATCTCCTTTGCATCGTTGATGTGATTCCAAAAAGAAAGCAGCTCCTGCTGTTTGGCAATCGCATCGTTTTCCAGACGATTGATTAACTGCAGTTCATCCAAAAACGTGCCAAGCTCTTTTAAAATCTGTACCGGTGCATTGACTTTTTGCAACGCACCAATGGTATAGGTCAGCATCCGGTATAGCTCATAGGTCTCTGCCATGGAAGAACCGAAAATTCCCGGCAGGCCATTTAAGGCATCATACCATCCCGGTTGCCGCCTTCCATCTCTATTCCCATCCCATACGGATCGAGTGCTGCAAATTTTGTGGCACATAAAAGAATCAGTTTTTCCAGCAGTGTTGTATAAATAATCTCCCCTTTTCCAAACGCTCCCCGGACAAGTTTTTCTTTCGTATTTCTTCTGGAAGTTTCATTCAATGCGTGATACTGCCGCACTCCCCGCCCGGTCAGAACATAGCGGCGGACTCTCGAATTGATGTTGATCTGTGACAGGAAAAAGGTATAGGTCTTTTCTGTCAGCATTTCTACTTCTTTTTCCGGGAATACGGCAAGGTATTCTTCAATCAGATCCAGATTATAATCCCAGTGGTCACTCCAGTATCCTTCTAAGAAATTTCCATTTACCGTTTCCTGTGCAAAGTCAATGAGCGAAGTAAATAATTCCGCATCCGGCAGCAGTTCCCACAATTTTCCCGGTGTAAACGGCCTGGTCACAAATGCAAGGATTTCATCTTTTTTCTTTTCCGGCAAATCTTCCAGAATCATGCGTGCATGATCCGGTGCAATCGTATAACTTGTCATTTCCACACCCAGCGGATTGTAACCGTCCAGCTGAATCAGGCTGTAAAATGTCTGTATATTTTTCCGTCCCACAAACGGTGCAAAAAAGGACTCCAGCCGGCGATTCTGATTGACATCCCGGAAGTTTCCGTTTCCCTGGGAAAAGAATTCCGGCAGCATGGAGAAATAATTGTAATCGCGTTCGAGATCTCCATGTTTTCTGGAGTATACATGAAAAATCTTGCTGTGTCCGAGTGGAATCGGATAGCCTCCGCGCAGCAGATTATCCATATACGTGTATGCACAGTAGGCGTCAAAATCTTCATTTCCCGTGTGCGTCTGTATATCTTTGGTCAGCTCCTGCACCAGCTGCTCACACTGTTCTTTTTTCTCTGCAAAATAGGCCCCATTTAATTCATGGCTTCCCAGAAAATCCTGTAATATCTTCTGGTTTTCTACCTGTCCGATCAGTTCATAAATACTTTCTTTTTCCCCAGATGCAATCTCTAAGGTTTTCGCAAACATGCAGCATGGAACCAGATTGGCATCGCTTTGTGTCTGTGCATCTACTTCCGTAATTCCACCCTGCTCGTATACTACGGCACACCCTAAGGAATTGTCATAACCAAATACCGTTTCCGGATCGGTTATCGCCTCTAAACGCGTGCCATCTTCCGCAAATCCGATTCCAAAATTGCCGCCCTCGATCATGGTAACATCCGCAGTATCCTCCATACTGGCACGTACCCTGAAATACGGCACGTTTTTTTGTGCCTGCTCCACCTGCATCCACGCTTTTGCGGTCTGGATCATGTTTTTGGTACTTTCCATGCTCACTCCGTAGGGAATCACCTGTGGCATTCCATCAAGCAGCTCGATTACCGCCGGATGTGCTGCCGTATTTTCTATGGTCACTTTCCGGAACAATGCTCCCACCGGTTCTTCCGGCAGAATACAGTATTCGACCCGAACATGAAGCTGCAGATCGGGAACCTCCTCCTCAATTGCCAGCGTGTTCATGCCGATATGCATCCGCTGCGTCTGTGTCTCCTGTGCAAATGCTTCCTGTGTCTTTTCTTCTTTGCGCAAAAAAGTACGAAATCCTGTACGTTTTACGTTCTGATAAGCTTTGTGCGCCGGTTCAAATTCCATAATCGCATGATCTTTATTTTCCACACCAAAACTTGCCACGCCCTGTCCGCGGTTGACGTAATAACACCAGATCGGAATGCCATGCAGCCCCGCGATACCCGGAAGGAAACTGGCAAACACCGGTTTTGTTCCATAATTTTCGATCGTATATATCTGTTTCATCTGTCCGCACTCCTTTCTGCGAGTGTCAGGTGAATCTCATGTGTTTTCGCCACATCCAGTGTCTCTAACAGCTTTCTGTCACAACGACAGTTTCCACCTGCACAGGATAATGCAACCCCATGGTCAAGCAATGCCTCTCTTACCTCATAGGTTCCTGCTTCTAAGTTCTTTGGGTTTTCGATCGTAACCTGCCACAAAATTCCCTGAAATGGAAGTGTTACCTCGGCCTTTTTTGTCTCGTCAAACTGTTCTTTCAGCAGATTCGGCGCAATGACCAGTGCCCCCTCCTCCCCACGGATTCCAAACATACAGGTAATCACGGTGAGCATATACCAGCTTGCGGCACCGGTCAGATAATGGTAGAGTCCTCTGCCATCTTTCCCGAAGTATTCCGGAATTCCCGGATAAATGCGGCTGTTTTCAAAATCCATAGCCTGATGATACAGCGCGTGCAGTGCCTTATAGCCTTCTTTTGCATAGCCCCGCTCATACAACGCATTCGCATACATCACTGCCATATGGGAAAAAACGGCTCCGTTTTCTTTCTCGCCGTATGCAAATCCAAACATCCGGCCCATATCCGTCTTTACCTCATGAAAATCGGTGTTCAGCCGGTAGCCGCCGCAGGATGCATCAAACAGATACCGATCTGCGGCTTTTGTAATTTCCAAGATCTGTGCAGGTTCTGCGGTTCCCGCCATAATGGAAAAGACCTGACCGGTCAGCATCATCCGCACATTTCCATCTGGCTGCCTGCCCTCCACGCGTCTGCCATGATCATCATAATAACTGTTGTACCAGGCATGCCCGTCTGCTTCTATCCACTCGTTATCGCGGATATGCTGTATCATCCATTCGGCCTTATGAAGCAGACTCTTTGCCACTTTTTCTGTCGGCAGCAGAACCACTTCTCCACTGAGCTGATGGCTGCAGCTTTTTATATAAGCTTTCAGCAGTTCCTTTTTTGCTTCTATGTCATCATACAGAGTCTTTTCATCCCGCAAAAGCGGTGCCATCTCCCAAAACAAAGATATAGTATCGACCCCTTTTTCTTTCTCTTTTAAAAGCAGGTGACCCAGATCCATGAGATTTTTTGCATAGGAATTGGTAAAAGCAACACTCTCTCCGCGGTGGGATGCCATATCAATGGCGTCATTCCAGTCAGCATCGCGCAGACGGATATGATTGTGCTCCCCCACTTCATAAAACGCACACAGAGCCTGCACCAGCAGGTGCTCTAAAACCGTACCTTCATAGCGGTTGTCCTGTGCATCTTTCTGCCACACTTCTCCTTCCCAGGCTTCATCGACGGCGGTTCCACGCATCACCTGTGCATCTTTAAAATACGGTACATTCTCATATAATAGCGAACTGTCTCCCGTCTGTTCGAGATACAATTTCGTTGTCATAAACGGCCAAACCCCATGATCCATCCATACACGGGTGATTCCATTTCTGTCCGCCTTAAATTCTCCCATGTGCTCTCCGATAATCGTGGCATTGGTTCCATCCACGCGCACTCCGGCAAAATTCGATACGAGCAGATTCCGCACGCTTGCCGGGTCCATCAAAAGCAGTGCCAGGCAATCCTGCCACAGATCTCTCCAGCCCCTGCCGCCTTTTCCGTAATCATGATGTGGCAGAAACGAGCATCCGTAGATTCGCCGCAATTCCGGCTGAAAATTCACCCAGTTCATAAACTGATCAAAAAGCGGATCTGCGGTGTGATAATGTACTTTATTTTTCTCTTTCCAATACTGTCTGGTTTCCTTTAAACTGCTGGATACCTTCCCGGAATCCGAAAACTGCTCTCTTATTCTGGCAATGTTTTCCTCGCCCTGAATCGCACCGATCAGCAATGTGTATTCACAGGATTCCCCTTCCTGCAGTGTCTTCTCTGCAAACCGCAGTCCTCCAAGTGTCTCCTGCCCGTCTATTTTTCTTCCGCTCTCTACCCCGGACCGGTTGCAGACGACAGCTTCCGGCCAAAGCAGCGTACCACCGCGCCCGATGAAGGCTTCCTGCTCCGGATAAAAACTCTCCGGGGCTTCTCCCTCTGCTGTCATGCCCTCCACATAATAGGTCCAGTCATTCTTCTGATGGCCACGCTCATCGAAAGACAGTGTCGGTGTCACATGCACCCCATATTCTGTTGTATATGCCCGGTGCAGCAAAGAAGTGACATGCCGGTGATCCCGGATATTGTCTGCACTGCGGCCATAGATCGGGATGGCAGCTATCGCAGTCACCGTCAGTGGTTCAGAGGTAATATTGTGCAATTTGACATGCATGATTTCTACATTCTGCTCCACCGGCACAAAACTTGTGATCTCGGCCTCTATTCCTATCTCCTTGGATCTGCGCATCGCTTTGTGCCACATATAACCAGCTTCCACGCAGGATTCTTCCTGCTGTCCGCTATAGCGCTGTGCTTCCTGTTTAGCCGACATACCGGTTGCAGACCAGACACCCCGCTCCTTTATCATGCACCAGAAATTCCGCGAGATCCGCTTTTGTGCCAGATCCCCCACGCTCTGTGGTTCCAGCAGAAAATGATTCTGATCCAGTTTTGCATCGCCGCACAGATTCGGCGTAATGGCACTCTTTAATCCATGTTCTCCGGCAATCGGAAAATATAATTCCCGGTCATTTTCCGCACCTTTGAGCCGGAAACTTCCATCTTTATCGATAAACTCATAATTTTGCATGACCATTCCTCCTCTTTTTCCTACTTGTATCATAAGAAAAACGGAACCCTTACATAAGGTTCCATTTATCGGATTGGTGTCATTTTTTTAGACTCTGGCGATATTCTTTCGGATTCATTCCCTTGATCCGTTTAAACACACGGGAAAAATATTTTTCATCCCGGAATCCGACCCGGTAGGCTACTTCATATGTTTTCAGTACCGTATGTGCCAGATAGGTGCATGCACGTGTAATTCTTATCTGATTCAGGTAATCCACATATTTGCACTGCAGCTGCCGCGAAAACAGGGTCGATAAGTATCCGGCAGAAATTCCCGCTTTCTCCGCCACATCGGAAAGCGAAATATCCTCCGTAAAATGCTCTGCAATGTATTCCTGCGCAATCTGCAGGGAACGATTCTCCTGTCCGGCAAATTCCTGTTCGATGGCCTCACCTTCTGTTCCGAATGCTTCATCCGTCAACTGGTTGATACAGGCAAGGATATCCGCTGCCCGCACCGGTTTTAGCAGATATTCTTTTGCCCCCAGGTGTAATGCCTGCTGCGCATACTTAAATTCATCATATCCACTCAAAATAATAGTAATCGGCTCAATTCCTGCCCGTTTTGCCTCCTGCAGCACCTCTATTCCGCTTTTTCCCGGCATCTGAACATCCAGAAGCATCACCTGCGGCTGATATTGCAGCAGAATATCCAATGCCTCCTGCCCGTTTTCAGCCTCATAGATTTTAGAAAAGCGGTCGGTGTGCAATTGCATGTATTTTGTCATTCCTCTGCGAATGGTATCCTCATCATCCGCGATCAACAATTTTAATCCCATTTATTTTTCCTCACAGGGAAGCTCCAGTATCACCGTCGTTCCCTTTCCCACTTCACTTTTGATCTCCAGTATAAAATCTTCTTTGTATCGTCGTTCCAGACGCTCACGGATATTTTTGATGGCATAACGCCCGATCGCTGTTTGCGATAAGCATCCGGTTCTTCTTCCCAGATCTCATCAATCTGAGACTGGCTCATGCCAATTCCGGTATCTGTGATTTCAAAATGCATACGATTTTTTCTCTGCGCTGCTGTCACCGTCACTTTGCAGCATGTACTCACATTTTCAAACCCATGCACGATCGCATTTTCCACAAATGGCTGTAAAATCAGTTTCGGAATTTTTTCCTGTTTCACGGCATCCTCTACCGTCACCTCATATTGCAGACGTCTGGAAAAACGCATTTGCTGGATCTGCAGATACCGGGAGACAAGCTCCGTCTCCTGCCCCACAGTTACCTCGCGCTTTCCCTGGCTTAACACCAGACGGAAAAGCTGCGAAAGCGCCAGGATACTTTCCGCAATTTCTTCATTATCCTGCTCCATCGCCTGCCAGTACAAAGAATCCAGGGTATTATATAAAAAATGCGGATTGATCTGTGCCTGCAGGGCAGCAAGTTCACTCTCTTTTTCCTGCAGTGTGATCACATAGTTTTTGTCAATCAGTTCTTTGATGGCAAGTACCATCCGGTTAAAACATTCCGCAACTTCCCCCACCTCATCGTGGGTGAGCACTTCTACCTGCTGATCGAAATTTCCTTCCGATACATCATTGATCGCCTCATTCAGTTTCCGGAGCGGTTTGGTCACAATATTTGAAATAATCAGAAGAAGCGGTAGCAGTCCCAGCATAAAAAAGGCAAGGATGACTAACGGCATATAAGCAATATCCCACAACCGCATCTGTAAATCATAGCGTTTTACCACTTTACAGATAATACTTGCCTCCGCACTGGTCTGTGTACAGACGACTTCATAGTTTCCATAAGAAAAATGCGTATCTCTTTTTTCAAAATCCTGATGCACAAATGAAGGACCAGTCAGTGTTTTCTTTAATTTGGGATCAATTTTTCCAATCTGGCTGAGTACACTTCCGCCCGCATCTATGACCAGAATGGATTCGGATTCGTTTTTTACGACATTTTTGCACAAATTATCAAAATAATCCTGTCCGACACCAATGACGACAAAGCCCAGTGTCTTCTTTGCCCCCGGACGGACAATCTTGCGGCAGAGTACCACCTTGTCCGTGCGGCTGTCTGGTAGAGTTCACTCGTTCCTTTCGGAATCTGCATCCAGACAATGCCATTACTGCTTTCCATCAGTTTCTGATAGATTTCTGTCTCGTGAAAATCTTTGGTCCCCGGAATATAGGCGCTGTTATCCATTCCCCGCAGATACGGGCGCAGCCCGTTTTCCGGATAAATGGCAATGGTTTTGATATGTTCTTTCAGTGCAATCATGTCCTGCACGATCCGCATCGGTGCCTCATCAAACCATACCTTTGCATTGCGGTTTAATTCTGTCACATCGGAGCGGGACAGTAAGTTTTGAATATCATTATTGATACTGATATATGTAGAAAAATCCCGGATGTCTGTCTGCATGATCTCCATGCTCTCCGCCAGCGTCTGTACGCTTGCATAATCACTTGCGTATTTTTCCTGTTGTCCGCTTCTGTAATTAAAGAAAAAGAGGACGAGACAGATCACAACCAGCACCGGGGTGATTGTCAGATAACCATAAAAAACTAACTTTTTCTTTACGCTTAAGTGATCGACCCAGTTTCTGATTTGCCGCATCTGTTTCATCCTCTTTTCTTATGTCTTTAACCTTTGACAGCTCCCATAGCGGCACCTTTTGTGATGTGTTTATTCAAAGCAATATAAACAATAACCGCCGGTGCTGCAGTAAGTGCCATAACGGCGAACTGTACCGCGTAGTTGGAAGAATACTCTCCGGTAAACTCCAATACAGAGAATGGAAGTGTTTCCATTTTGGAGAACTCAGGTAAGTGGTTGCCATCATGAACTCGTTCCAGTTGTTGAGGAATGTCATGATTGCCACCGTTGCGATGGAAGATTTTAACATCGGGGTGATGATCTGGAATAAGATACGATAGATTCCGCATCCGTCCATCACGGCCGCCTCCTCCAGTTCCACCGGAATCGCTTCCATGAAACTGGTCATCAGAAACAGTCCCTGCGGCAGGGAGAATGCCACATAAGGAATCAGCAGCGCCCAGATCGTATCGGTCATCCCAAGCTGACTGTAAATCTTATAGTTTGGTAACAGTGTTGCATGAATCGGAATCATCATTCCCATCAGAAGCAGTGTCTTTACAAGCCCGCTCAGCTTCCAGTTCATTCTACGGCACGCAAACGCTGCCATAATAGAAATCAGAATAACCAGAACTACCGCAAGACCATTGATGAGTACACTGTTTTTTAAGTAATGGAGAAAATTACCATCCACAAATGCCTTAACATAATTGCCCCACTGGATTTTTTTCGGAATGATTAAAAGACCACTGGTAAACATTTCATTACTGCTTGCCAGAGAGAAATCCAAAAGCCAGATCAGTGGAAAAATCTGAATGATGGCAACAATGGAGAGTACAATCCAAAGTACCGGTTTTTTCTTTTTCTTTGCACTTTTTGATTTTCCTACATATTCCATTTATGCTGCCCCCTTTCTCTTTTTTGCTTTCACAGTGTCGCGATCCTCGAAAATCTTATTGAGGATGACCGTGGTAAGCAGACAGATGATAATAAATACCACACCAATGGCATTTCCATATCCATACTTGAATGCTTTAAATGCCTGCTGATACAGGTAGTTTGCTGCAAACTGTGTCTTGTTTCCAGGACCACCGTTTGTCAACAGATATACGGTTTCCATCTGTTTTAATGCCGAGATCACAGCCATTGTCACGTTTACCTGAATAACTGGTTTCATCAGTGGAAGTGTAATCTTTAAAAACGTGGTTCTCTGGTTGGCACCGTCGATTGCGGCTGCCTCGTACAATACCGGATCAATGTTTTTGATACCGGTGTAGTAGATTAACATGCCCCATCCGAACCCATGCCAGATCAGTACCACGAGCACTGCCCAGATTGCTTTGTCGGAAGAAAACCAGTTGATTCCGCCTTTTCCGCCAAACGCTTTGATGATATTGTTTAACAGACCGAAATCCGGATTGTAAATAAATTTCCACAGATATGCAATAACCGCCACGGAAATTACATTTGGAATAAAGAATACGCAGCGGAAAAAGCTTTCGCCCTTGCCACCTAACTTATCTAACACTGCTGCTGTAATCATGGCAAGCGGATGCTGGATACAGATAAAGCCGATGGCCAGCAGTAAGGAATTTCGCATGGACATCCAGAAATTTGCGTCCACAATCAGTTTTTTGTAGTTCTGCCATCCGATGAAATGTGCCTGCCCCATACCGGAATAATCCGTAAAGCCGTAATATACGCTCAGACAGATCGGTGCTAAGATTGCAAAAAAGAATAGCAGCAATCCCGGAAGCACGAGTGAAAGGATGACCCATTTATTACTGTATAATTTCTTCATACTTATTGCTCCTTCTTAGGAAAAAAGACCGCCGGAATGTGACTTCCCGCGGGGCTTTTGTGTGTGGGTTTCCAACGCTG
>ERZ791624.991-NODE-991-length-15362-cov-2.889070_pt1 | contig 15362 bp, 12 predicted proteins | sample MGYA00510058_ERZ791624 | MGnify/ENA primary metagenome ERZ791624 (study PRJEB30046, sample SAMN00715158) | human gut metagenome | study: EMG produced TPA metagenomics assembly of the A metagenome-wide association study of gut microbiota in type 2... | reverse complement strand
TGTATCGGCGCCGCGCAGCGCCCGAGACTCACGGAAAAGGGCGATGCGCCGCATCTGCTCGTCATGTCCGCCACGCCCATCCCGCGCACGCTGGCCCTCATCGCCTACGGCGATCTGGACGTGTCCGTGATCGCAGAGCTGCCGCCGGGCAGGCGGCCGGTCGAGACATTTCTGGTCAGCGAGGCTCTGCGTGAGCGCCTGAACGGCTTTATCCGGAAGCAGTGCGCCGGGGGCCATCAGGTCTATGTCGTCTGCCCGGCTGTGGAGGACGGCGAGGAGAACGCCATGAAATCCGCCGAGGGCTGGGCGCAGACGCTGCGGGACGAGACGTTCCCGGAGCTTCGCGTCGGATTGGTGCACGGACGGATGAAAAGTGCGGAAAAGGACGCGGCGCTGAGCGCGTTCCGCGCGGGAGACTACGATATTCTCGTCGCCACAACGGTCGTGGAGGTCGGCGTGGATGTGCCGAACGCGACGCTGATGGTCATTGAGAATGCCGAGCGCTTCGGCCTCAGTCAGCTGCATCAGCTGCGCGGACGCGTCGGGCGCGGCAGCGCGCAGTCCTACTGCGTGCTGGTCAGCGGGACGAAAAACGAGGAGACAAAAAAGCGCTTGCAGGCGCTCTGCAAGACGACGGACGGCTTTAAGATCGCCGAGCAGGATCTGGCCCTGCGCGGGCCGGGTGATTTCTTCGGCAGCCGCCAGCACGGGCTTCCGCTCTTAAAGGTCGCAAGCCTGCAGATGGATATGGAAACGCTGCGCGACGCCCAGCAGGCCGCAGCTGCCGTCATTCAGACTGCGGACAGCCTGAACGCCCCGGAGCTTGCCCCACTCAAGGCAAGAGTCGAGGCTCTGTTCACCCGTCAGGAGGTCAGTCTGAACTGAGCGGTTCCTGTCAAAAAAGAAAACGGCGGCTTGAATGTAAAACAGTTCAAGACCGCCGTTTTGCGCTGCGGGGCGAAAAAGGGGAACGCATACGCCGCGTGAGCCGCTGTTATTTGAGAAGCTGCTTCAGATCTGCCTCCGGCGTGGTGATGGGCGCAATACCGAAGTTGTCTACAAGATAGTTCAGTACGTTGGGCGAAAGGAACGCCGGGAGCGTGGGGCCGAGACGAATGTTCCGGATGCCCAGATGCAGCAGCGTCAGCAGGATGCAGACCGCCTTCTGCTCATACCACGAAAGCACCATGGAAAGCGGCAGCTCGTTCACGCCGCAGCCGAACGCGTTCGCAAGCGCAAGCGCGATCTGAATGGCACTGTAGGCGTCGTTGCACTGGCCGACGTCCATCAGGCGCGGCAGTCCGCCGATCGTGCCGAGATCGAGGTCGTTGAAGCGGTACTTGCCGCAGGCAAGCGTCAGAACAACGGTGTCGGCAGGCGTCTGCTTGACAAATTCCGTATAGTAGTTACGGCCGGGGCGTGCTCCGTCGCAGCCTGCGACAAGGAAGAAATGCCGGATGGCCCCGGACTTGACGGCCTCGATGACCGTGTCTGCCGCACTGAGCACCGCGCCGCGTGCAAAGCCGGTCATGACCGTGCTGCCGCCATTGATGCCGGTGAAGGGCCTGTCCACGGCGTAGCCGCCCAGCTCCAGCGCCTTTTCAATGACAGGCGTGAAGTCCTTTTCTTCGCCGATGTGGACGAGTTCCGGGTAAGATACGACTGACGTGGTAAATACGCGGTCCGCGTAGCTGGCCTTCGGCGGCATCAGACAGTTGGTGGTGAAGAGCACCGGCGCAGGAAGCGCCGCGAATTCCTTCTGCTGGTTCTGCCATGCCGTGCCGAAATTGCCCTTGAGGTGGGCATACTTTTTAAGTGCCGGATAGCCGTGCGCGGGGAGCATTTCACCGTGGGTGTAGATGTTGATGCCCCTGCCCTCGGTCTGCTCCAGCAGCAGCTTCAGATCGTGCAGATCGTGGCCGGAGATGACGATGAACGGACCTTTTTCCACGGTCAGCGGAACCGTGACCGGCGTGGGCGTGCCGTAGCTTTCGGTGTTGGCCCTGTCCAGAAGCGCCATGCACCGGAGGGTCTTTTCGCCGACCTCCATCACAATGGGCAGCAGCTGCTCCATGTCCCAATCCTCGCCCACGGCAAAGAGCGCCTTGGCAAAGAACCGGTTTACCGTCTCATCGGCATAGCCCAGCACCATGGCGTGGTGCGCATACGCGGCCATGCCGCGCACGCCGAAGAGAATGAGCGATTTGAGACTGCGGATATCCTCCTGCGCGTCCCAGAGCTGCGCCATGTCATAATCGCCGGTTCGTCCGCACGCGGCAGCGCAGGCCGCGCAGCCCGGCACGAGCCGCGATTTTTCCGCGTGCACGCGGCTGATCATCGCGCGGATGGTCTCATCGTGAAAGCTCACGTTCGTAACGGTCGTGAACAGACCCTCGATGAGAAGCTGCCATGTGCCTGCATTCACGCCGGGCGCATGGTCCGTCGCGCGGGCAAGGCCAATGAGCGCGCCCGTCAGCTCGTCCTGCAGCTTCGCCGTACCGGCGCTCTTGCCGCACGCGCCCGCCTTTCCCGTGCAGCCGGTGCAGCCCGCCGTCTGTTCGCACTGAAAACAAAACATCGTGTGTTCCATTTTGAGATCCTCACTTTCATGATTCGGGTTCTTGCGTTTGTGGCTATATTATAATAGAATAAAATCAACAGGTCGGTTGAATTTTCAACGAAAGAGGAAAATATGCAGGAATTTTTATCCGTGATCCGGTCTTCCACGCTCTTCTCCGGTATTTCCGAACAGGAGCTTACGGCCATGCTCGCCTGTCTTGGCACGAAAGCATCGCGTTTCCCGAAGGATGCGCTGCTGCTGCGTGCCGGCGATACGGCGGAATCGATCGGTCTGGTGCTGTCCGGGAGCGTTCTGGTCGAGCAGGAGGACGTCTGGGGCAACCGCAATATTCTGTCCAAGGCAGGGCCGGGACAGACCTTCGCCGCCGCCTATGCCTGCGCACCCGGTTCGGTGCTGAAGGTGAGCGTCGCGGCGGAAACACCCGCGACTGTGCTGTTTCTGAACGTCAAACGCGTGCTGACCATGTGCCCGTCCGCCTGCGCCTGGCACAGCCGCATCATCCGCAATCTTCTCGGCGAGCTTGCCGAAAAGAACCTGCGGTTCGGTGAAAAGCTCACACACATGGGCCAGCGCACCACGCGCGCAAAGATCATGTCCTACCTTTCCGCAGAGGCGCAGCGGCTTGGGACCTGCGAATTTGACATTCCGTTTTCAAGACAGCAGCTTGCGGATTATCTTGGCGTCGAGCGCAGCGGCCTGTCGCTGGAGCTTGGACGGATGAAAAAGGACGGCGTCCTCGAGTATCGCAAGAGCCACTTTCTCCTGCGGATATGACGGAGAAGCGCGGACTCTGGAGCCGGAGAAAAAATAATTGCAGCACTTCTTGCTTTTTTGACTGGACCGTCGTATTATTTTCAGTAAGAAATGGCCTGACACCCGGAGTGTCCATGGATGAGGCTGAAAGGAAAAGAGGCACTGCATATGTATCAGATCGGCATTGACATCGGCGGAACCAACGTCAAGATCGGCCTGCTGGACGAGGCGCTGGAGCTGACCGCCGAGACGTCTGTCCCGTTCCCGCACACGACGGCGGCGGATCTGGCGAAAAAGATCCGCGCGGCAGTCCTTGCGCTGCTGGAAGAGAAGAACGCGGCGCTTTGCGACGTCGGCTCGCTCGGCGCGGTCGTCCCCGGCAGCATCGACGCGAGCGGCGAGACGGTTCTTGACGCGCACAATCTGGATTTCCACAATGTACCCCTGCGGAAGCTGCTGCAGGAGCAGTTCCCCGGCATTCCCGTCTATATTGCGAACGACGCAAACGGCGCGGCGCTGGCCGAGCTTTATAAGGGCGCGTTCACCGGCTGCAAAACGGGCGTTCTGCTGACGCTCGGCACGGGGCTTGGCGGCGGCATCATTCTGAACGGCAAAATGTTCAACGGCGGCATGAACCACGGCGTTGAGCTGGGCCACGCGTATCTGGTCGACGACGGCGAGCCGTGTACCTGCGGCAATCACGGCTGCATGGAGGCCTACTGCGCCGCGTCCGCGCTCACGCGGGAGGGCCGCCGAGCCATGCAGGCCCATCCGGAGAGTATGCTGGCCGAGAAGACCGGCAGCGACCCGGCGAAGATCACGCCCAAGCTCGTCACCGACTGCGCCAAGGCAGGCGACCCCGCCGCGACCGCCGTTTTCGACGACTATATCGAGCACCTGAGCTCCGCCTGCGCGTCGATCTATAATATTCTCGACCCGGAGGTACTTGCCCTCGGCGGGGGCCTCAGCGCGGCAGGCCCGTTCCTGTTTGACCCCCTGCAGGACAAGGTCAGCAAAAAGTGCTTCTATTCCACGCGCGGCAAGCTCGTCCCCGCCGTGCTCGGCAACGAGGCCGGAATGATCGGCGCGGCGCTTCTCGCGCGCGACGCGGAAGCTTAACGCCGCGCATCGGTTTTTGTTATTTTCTCATCATAAAAGGAGCGATCAATATGGTAAGCATCAATTTTGAAGGCGCAAAGCAGTTTTATGCCAGCCAGCCGGACAAGGCCGCGGCACAGGCTGCGTTTGACACACTGGTAAACGGCACCGGCGCAGGCAATGACTTCATCGGCTGGGTCGACCTGCCGGTAAATTACGACAGGGAAGAGTTCGCCCGCATTCAGGCTGCGGCAAAGAAGATCCAGTCTGACTCCAAGGCGCTTGTCGTCATTGGCATCGGCGGCAGCTATCTCGGCGCGCGCGCTGTGGTCGAGCTTCTGAAAAGCCCGAACTACAACGCTCTGCCCAAGAACACCCCGGACATTTATTTCGCCGGCAACGGCATTTCCTCCGACGCTGTGACGGAGATCCTCGCCATGATCGGCGACCGCGATTTTTCTGTGAACGTCATTTCCAAATCCGGCACGACGACCGAGCCTGCCATCGCGTTCCGCATTTTTAAGGCTGCGCTCGAGAAGAAATACGGCGTGGACGGCGCGAAGAGCCGCATTTACGCCACGACAGACAAGGCGCGCGGCGCGCTGAAGACGCTTGCGTCCCGTGAGGGCTATGAAAGCTTTGTTGTGCCCGATAATGTCGGCGGCCGCTATTCCGTTCTGACGGCTGTGGGCCTGCTTCCCATCGCCTGCTGCGGCATCGACATTGAAGCGCTCATGCACGGTGCACAGGCCGAGCGTGAGGATACGCTGAAGCGCGGTGTGGAAAGCGCCGCCGTGCAGTACGCAATGAGCCGTCAGGCGCTGTACGCGGACGGCAAAAACATTGAAATCCTGGCGGCCTACGAGCCTGCGTTCCGCTTCATGGCCGAATGGTGGAAGCAGCTCTACGGCGAGTCTGAGGGCAAGGACGGCAAGGGTATTTTCCCGGCCTCCGTTGATCTGACCCCCGATCTGCACTCCATGGGCCAGTATATCCAGGATGGCATCCGCATGCTGCAGGAAACGGTTGTCTTCTTCGACAACTCCAGAACATCTGTTACTGTTCCGTCCGACGAAGAAAATCTGGACGGCCTGAACTATCTGGCGGGCCGCGAGATGAGCTATATCAATGAAAAGGCCATGCAGGCGACCAAGGCCGCGCACATTTCCGGCGGCGTGCCCGTCACCGAGATCCGCCTGCCGGAGATCGGCGAGGAAGCGCTGGGTGCGCTCATCTACTTCTTCGAGTTTGCCTGCGGCGTGTCCGGCTACATGGAGGGCGTCAACCCCTTCAACCAGCCCGGCGTTGAGGCCTATAAGAAGAATATGTTCCACCTGCTCGGCAAGCCCGGCTATTAAGAAACGCGAACCGCCGGAGGGAAATCCTCCGGCGTTTTTTCTATATTAGAGAGGGGGTATTTCCATGCAGCTTCCGGATTCGCTTGCCGGGCGGCTGCTCGGGTGGTACGCGGCGGGACACCGCGCGCTGCCGTGGCGGGAGAACCATGAGCCGTATCACGTCTGGCTGTCGGAGATCATGCTCCAGCAGACGCGCGTGGAGGCCGTAAAGGGCTATTACGCGCGCTTTTTATCGGAGCTGCCCGATATCGCCGCGCTTGCAGCCTGCGAAGAAAACCGCCTGACGAAGCTCTGGGAGGGCCTGGGCTATTATTCCCGCGTGCGCAATCTGCAGAAGGCTGCCCGCGTCATTATGACGCAGCACGGCGGCGAGTTCCCGCGGGACTACGCTGCCATCCGGGCGCTGCCCGGCGTGGGGGATTATACGGCGGGCGCGGTCGCGTCCATCTGCTTTGACGCGCCGGAGCCTGCGGTCGACGGGAACGTGCTGCGCGTGCTCTCCCGCGTAACGCAGGACGAAGCACCGGTCACGCGGCCCGCCGTCAAAAAGGCGTATGAAGCCGCGCTGCGGCCAGCTTATGAGAAAAATCCGGGAAAAAGAAGCGAGCTGACGCAATCGCTCATGGAGCTTGGGGCCTGCGTGTGCGTCCCGAACGGCGCGCCGAAGTGCGCTGCCTGTCCGCTGCGGGAGATCTGCTGCGCCGGAGAAAGCGGCGCATGGTCGCGTCTTCCCGTTAAGGAGGCAAAAAAGCCCCGCCGCGTTGAGGAGAAGACGGTGTTCTTTCTCCAATGCGGCGGGCAGTATGCCGTGCGCAGGCGGCCGGAGACGGGGCTGCTTGCCGGACTCTGGGAGCTTCCGAATGTGGAAGGAACGCTGAGCGCGCAGCAGGCGCTTGCGCTGCTCGACAGCTGGGGCCTCGTCCCGGAGGAGCTGACGCGCACGCGCGAACGGACGCACATCTTTACGCACGTCGAGTGGCATATGCGCTGCTATGACATCCGCGTCTCGGCCCCGGTCGGCAGCTTCACATGGGTCAGCGGCGAACGGTTCCGGCAGGACATCGCGCTTCCCAGCGCCTTCCGCATCTTCTGGCAGCCGGAGGAACCGGCCTGAGCCGTCCGTTCATAAAATGATCCCCCTGCCGCAGTTAGCGGCAGAGGGATTTTTCAGTTTATGCCTTCTGCGGCTCCATTGCGTCTGCGAGGGTGTCGGTGATGGCGGCGCGGAAGAGGCTGCCTGCGTTGTCATGGACGATGTTCAGGGCAGGGGCCGTGTGGTTCAGCTCGATCTTGCTGTCCATGTAGAGATCGAGATCGAGCATGAACACGCGCTCCTCCGTCGTCTCATGGGTGCGGTTGTTGACCTTGCGCAGCAGGCCCGGGCCGGATTTGACGTTGGCCTTCGCGCCGCCGGGCATCTGCACGGTCGCGGTCAGTTCGTTCTTCATGAACGCCTGCTCCTGCGCGTCCTCATCGCCCATCAGGCCCAAAAAGCCCGGCGTGATGAGTTCTTTCCAGAGGCAGTCCTCCAGACCGAGCGGCGCGCGGCGGAAGGCGTTGACATACCGCAGACCCACGCGGGTGAACCACGAGGGATGATATGTCTCGATAAATACCGCGAGAATGCGGTCGAGCCGCTGGGCAAATTCCTCCCAGCGGGTATATCCGTAGGTCGAAAGGGCGATAAAGCCCTTGGTGAGACTGATTTTCCACTGCCCCTCGGCAGAGACGAACTGATAGTTGTTGACCGTTCCCTGCGGGACGGGCTTGCCGTTCACCATCTGCGGCGGCAGCTGCTCGATCTTCTTTTCATACTGCGGATATTCCCGGCGGATGCGGTCCTGAAACGCGGCAGGCTCGCTTGCGTCGATGGACAGGATCTCCGGGAAACGAAGCTGACAGATCACCTCGACCAGCTGGCGCTTGGCGTAGATCATTCGTTCTTCATTAGAAAACATGGTTCGCACACCTTTCGTTGCTTTTCTTATATCATACTATATTTATCTGAAAATGCAAGATACTTGGCAAATCCGGCGTTTGGTGGTATACTGATTCTGTATCTCAATTCAGGAGGTTCCGGTATGGATTTTTTGCGGCTTCTCGCGGCGGGACGCTGCGGAGCGCTGGACACGTTTTTCTCGGGTCTGACCTATTTCGGCTCGGAGATCGCGTTCATGGCGGCGGCGCTGCTGATCTTCTGGTGCGTTGACAAGCGGCAGGGCTATTATGTCTTTCTGGTCGGTGCGCTCGGCACGGTCTGCAACCAGTTTCTGAAGCTGGCCTTCCGCATTCCGCGCCCGTGGGTGCTCGATCCGGACTTTCAGATCGTCGAAGCCGCCCGCGCGGACGCGACGGGCTATTCCTTCCCCTCCGGCCACACGCAGAATATCGTCGGCACGACGGCCTCGATCTTCGCGAGCCGGAAGGAAACGTGGGTGCGTATTGTCTGTATCGTGTTGATGGTTCTGGTGCCGTTTTCGCGGATGTACCTGGGCGTTCACACGCCGCTGGATGTCGGCGTGGCCTTCCTGACGGCGCTGGCGCTGGCTGCGGCGCTCTATCCGGCGTTCCGGACAGAATCTGCCGCAAAAAAGACAGTGCCGTGGCTTTTACTTGGCGTGGCGGTGCTGTGCGGCGGATATCTGATCTACGCCTCGTCCCTCGCCCGGTGCGACTGGCCGGCGGGCAGCGAAGACCTTTCCAATATCACGCACGGCCTCAAAAACGCGTACACCATGCTGGGCGCGCTGCTGGGCTTTCTGATCGTGTACATTGCCGACGAGAAAAAGCTGCATTTTGACGTGCGCGCGCCGTTTTGGGGACAGGTCTTGAAGCTGGTGCTGGGCCTTGCGCTGATCGTCGGCATCAAGGCGGGGCTGAAGCCGCTGCTGGTGTCCCTGTTTGCCGGGTCGCAGGCGGAAAGCTTTGTGCGGTATTTCCTGCTTGTCCTGTTTGCGGGCATTGTCTGGCCGCTTACGTTCCCGTTCTTCGCAAAGCTCGGAAGGAAGGGGAACACGGCATGACGGCGGCTATGATCGTTCTGGCCGTTTTGCTGGCGGTCGTTCTGCTGGCGCTGGGTCTGTTCCTGTTTGCCTGCCGCCGCAGCCCCGTCCCGGATTTTACAAAGCCCGCGGTCATCGCCCAATGGGGCAGGGAAGACCAGACGGAGGAAATTCTCGCGGGTATCACGCTGATGCAGGACGCGGAGGATATCTTTCTGCCATCCCATGACGGCCTGCGCCTGCACGGGCAGCTGCTGCAGCAGCCCGGCGCGAAGGGCACGATCCTTCTGTTCCACGGCTACCGGTCGAGCTGGATCATCGATTTTTCCATCGTCCTTCCCTATTACTATTTGCTCGGATATAATTTACTCGCCGTCGACGAGCGTGCACACGGGCAGTCGGAGGGGGTATACATCACCTTCGGCATTCACGAGCGCCGGGACGCGGCGACGTGGGCACAGTACGCGGAAAAGCACTTCGGCCCGGAGCACCCGCTGTTTCTGGGCGGGCTTTCGATGGGCGCGACGACGGTTCTGCTGGCCTCCGCGCTGGAGCTTCCGCCGTCCGTGCGGGGCGTGATCGCCGACTGCGGCTTCTCCTCGCCGGAGGCGATCATGCGAAGCGTTCTGCGGGCGCACGTAAAATGGCTCCCGGCGGGGCCGCTGCTGGGACTGATGGACGTCTGCACGCGTGTGTTCGCGGGCTTTTCCATCAAAGAAGCGTCCACGCTGGACGCGGTATCGAAAACGAAGCGCCCTATTCTGTTCATCCACGGCACGGCGGACACCTTCGTCCCCTGCGCCATGTCGCAGGCCGCCTATGACGTCTGTGCGTCTGAAAAGCAACTAATCCTCGTCGACGGGGCAAGGCACGGCTACAGCTATCTGGTCGACCGCCCGCGCGTGCAGGCGGCGCTGGCAGCGTTTCTGGAAAAATACACATCACAGGAGGCTATCCAATGAGACAGCAGCATGAGATCACCACTTCCGGCCCGCTGCTCGGCAGCGACGGCAATCTGCTCGAACCCGGCTGGGCGCGTTCCCTGCTCCCGGTCTACCGGCGCGCGGACATCAAAGCCGGCGCGATGCGCGTCAAGGAATGGGATTACTATCTCATCACCGACGGCCATATCGGTCTGGCGCTGACCATCGCGGACAACAGCTATATGGGCCTCGACTCCGTTTCCTTCCTCGACTTTGACGGCAAATGGGAAAAAACGACCAGCCGGATGCGTGCGCTGCCGCTGGGCCGGACGCAGCTGCCGGAATCGAGCGCGGAGGGCGCGTCGGAAATTTCAAGGAGCGGCTATGCCCTGGCCTTCTATCACGAGGACGGGGCGCGGATGCTCTCGTTCCACATGGACAAATTTCTGGACAAGGAGCCGATCGAGGGCATTGTCAAGCTCACCGACGAGCCGGCCGAGAGCATGGTCATCGCCACGCCCTTTGACAAGCCCGGACATTTCTATTACAACCAGAAGATCAACTGTATGCGCGCCGAGGGCTGGATCGAGCTGGGCAGCCGCCGGTACGAGCTGACGAAGGACAAATTCTTCGCCGTGCTCGACTGGGGCCGCGGCGTGTGGACGTATCACAACACGTGGTACTGGGGCAGCGCCTCCGGTGAGCTGGATGGCGCACCCTTCGGCTGGAACATCGGCTACGGCTTCGGCAACACCAGCGCCGCGACGGAGAACGTGCTGTTCTACGACGGAAAAATCCACAAGCTGGGCGAGGTCAAGTTTGAAATTCCCATGGATGAAGACGGCTTTGAGGACTTCATGAAGCCCTGGGTCTTCACGAGCGACGACAACCGGTTCTATATGAATTTTACACCGGTGCTCGACCGCAGCGCGTTCATGAGCGCAGGCGTTGTGCTGTCCGATCAGCATCAGGTCTTTGGTCATTTCACGGGCCGCATCACGCTTGACGACGGAACGGTCCTGCCCGTGCGCGACTTCTTCGGCTTTGCCGAGAAGGTCGAAAACAAGTGGTAAGCGTATGCTGACCTACGATCTGCAAGCGGGCGATCAGCCGAAATATTACCGGCTCTATACCTGCATCCGCGAGGATATCCTGCGGGCAGAGCTCTTGCCGGGGCAGAAGCTGCCGTCGAAGCGGGCGCTGGCGGAGCATCTGCATATCAGCCTCGCGACCGTCTCCGGCGCGTATGAGCAGCTCGTGGACGAGGGCTATCTCACAGCGAAGCCGCGCAGCGGCTATTATGTCAGCGCCATCTCCCGCCTGCCGCAGAACACGCAGCCGCAGCCGCGCCTGCGTATGCTCCCCGCGGACGCGCCTGCCGCGCAGGAGCCTGCGGGCTACGGCTTCCGGTATTCCGCGCTGACCCGGCTCATGCGCGAGGTCATCGCCGACTGCGGTACGCGGCTGCTGGAAAAGCCGCCGCATTACGGCTGTGCGGAACTGCGCAACGCGATCGCGGAATATCTGCTGCGCTACCGCGGGATGCTGGCCCAGCCGGACTGCATCGTCATCGGCTCCGGCGCGGAATATCTCTACGGTCTGATCGTGCAGCTGCTGGGCCGGGAGCGCGTATATGGGCTGGAAGACCCCGGCTATGAAAAGGTCCGGCAGGTCTACGCGGCCAACGGCGCGGTCTGTGAGCTGCTGCCCATGGGCGAAGACGGCATCCGCGCCGGCGCGCTGCAAAACGCACGCGCGTCCGTCCTGCACATCACGCCGTTTCACAGCTTCCCCACCGGCATCACCACGTCAGCGGCCAAGCGCAGCGACTATCTTTCCTGGGCGGCGGAGCGGAACGCGATTTTGATCGAGGACGATTTCGATTCGGAGTTTTCCGAAAACAAAAAGCCGCTGCAGACGCTCTATTCCATGGACCGGCGCGGATGCGTGATCTACGTGAACACGTTTTCGCATTCGCTGGCCCCATCCATGCGTATGGGTTATATGGTGCTGCCGGAGCGCCTGATGGAGCAGTACCGGCAGACGCTCGGCTTTTATTCCTGCTCTGTACCGCTGTTCGACCAGTACGTTCTGGCCCGCTTTATCTCGCAGGGCTATTTTGAGCGCCACCTGAACCGTCTGCGGCGGCAGAACAAGGGAAAATAATCGCGGAAACCTCGCAAATTCCTCTGGATTTTTTGCGCGTCCCGTGTTATTGTGATAATAGAAATTATTATTATATTTGAAAGGAATCCGATTTATGTACTGTGTCAAGAAAATGACCGAGGATCTCTACTGGGTCGGCGCAAGTGAGCGGCGGCTGAATCTGTTTGAAAACGCCTACCCGCTCACGAACGGCGTGAGCTACAACTCCTATCTGCTGCTGGACGAGAAGACCGTCCTGATCGACACTGTGGATAAGTCTGTCAGCGGCCTGTTCTTTGAAAACGTCGACCATGTGCTCGCGGGCCGGAAGCTCGACTACCTCATCGTGCAGCATATGGAGCCGGACCACGCCGCGACCATCGGCGAGCTTGTCCTGCGTCACCCGGAAGTAGCCATCGTCTGCAACGCCAAGACGCGCACGATGATGCAGAACTTCTTCGCGTTCGATCTGGACAGCCGCGTGCAGCTCGTCAAGGAGATGGACACGCTCACGACCGGCAGACACACCTTTGCCTTCGTCATGGCCCCGATGGTGCACTGGCCGGAGGTCATGGTGTCCTATGACACGGCCACGAAAACGCTCTACTCTGCCGATGCCTTCGGCACCTTCGGCGCACTGAACGGCAATCTGTATGCGGATGAGGTGAATTTCCGCACGGAATGGCTCGCCGACGCCCGCCGGTACTATACCAACATCGTCGGCAAATACGGCACGCAGGTGCAGGCGCTGCTGAAAAAGGCCGCCGGGCTGGAGATCGAGATGATCTGCCCGCTGCACGGCCCGGTCTGGCGCAAAGATATCGCGTGGTTCCTCGACAAATATATCCACTGGGCGACCTATACCCCGGAGGACGACGCGGTCGTCATCGCCTACGCCTCCGTCTACGGCGGCACGGAAAACGCGGCGAATGTGTTGGCCGCGAAGCTGTCCGACCTCGGCGTGCGCAATGTGCAGATGTACGACGTGTCCGTCACGCATCCAAGCTATATCCTCTCCGAATGCTTCCGGGCCAGCCATCTGGTCTTTATCTCCACGACGTACAACGCGGGGATGTTTGTGACGATGGAAAATCTGGTGCACGATATCGTCCATCACAATCTCCAGAACCGCACTATCGCCCTGATGGAAAACGGCTCCTGGGCCCCGACGGCGGCAGGGCTGATGCGCGCGGAGTTCCAGAAGCTCAAGAACTGCACGATCCTCGATGAGACAGTCACGATCAAATCGACGCTCAAGGAATCCCAGCTGGCGGACGTCGAGACCATGGCGCAGGCTATCTTCGATTCCATGCCGAAGCCCGTCCCGGCAGAGCACAAGGCCGACGCGCCGGTTGAAAAGAACGCGTTCTTCTCGTTCTCCTACGGCCTGTTCGTCCTGACGGCCCGCGACGGGAAAAAGGACAACGGCTGCATCATCAACACCGCCGCGCAGCTCACCGACACACCCAAGCGCATCTCCATCGCCGTCAACAAGGCGAATTTCACGCATGACATGATCCGCAAGACGGGCGTGTTCAATCTGTCCATGCTCTCGACCGACGCGCCGTTCGGCCTGTTCCAGCACTACGGCTTCCAGTCCGGCCGCGACGTGGACAAGTTCGCGGATGTAAAGGGTATGGCCCGCGCGACGAACGGCGTGTATTACCTGCCGTACTCCACCAACGCCTTTGTCAGCGGCAAGGTCACGCAGGAGATCGATCTCGGCACGCACACGCTGTTCATTGCCGACGTGACCGAGGCCCGCGTGCTCTCCAACGCGCCGTCCATGACCTACAGCTTCTACTTTGCAAACGTCAAGCCCAAGCCGTCGGCGCTCAAAAAGCAGACCGGCTGGGTCTGCAAGATCTGCGGCTATGTCTACGAGGGCGAAACGCTCCCCGCCGATTTTATCTGCCCGCTGTGCAAGCACGGCGCGGAGGACTTTGAAAAGCTGCCGGAATAACCATATCAAGCTTATAAACGGAAAGGAACGATCATCATGTCCCGTGTACTGGAAACTCTGGAACCGAAAGCGGTCTTTCATTTCTTCGAGGATCTGACCCGTATCCCGCACGGCTCGCGCAACACGAAGGCCATCAGCGACTACTGCGTCGCCTTTGCAAAGGAACGCGGCCTGTGGGTGTATCAGGACGCGCTCAACAACGTCATCATCAAAAAGCCCGCCACGGCAGGCTACGAAGCTGCGCCCGCCGTCATTTTACAGGGCCATCTCGACATGGTTGCGGAAAAAACGCCGGAAAGCCCCATCGACTTCACAAAGGACGCGCTCGACCTGCGCGTCGAGGGCGACTATGTCTCGGCGAACGGCACGACGCTCGCGGCGACGACGGCATTGCCGTCGCCATGGCGCTGGCCGTGCTGGACAGCAGCGAAATTGCGCACCCGGCGCTTGAGGTTGTGTTTACCGTCGACGAGGAGATCGGCATGGAGGGCGCGCAGGGCCTTGATTTTTCGCAGCTCTCCGCCCGCCGTATGCTGAACGTCGACTCTGAGGACGAGGGCATCTTCACCGTCAGCTGTGCCGGCGGCGCAAGCGCCAACGTCTCCATTGGCCTGACGAGCGCGCCCTGCGCGCTGGCCTGCGCCCATCTGACCGTCTCCGGCCTCATCGGCGGCCATTCCGGCCAGGAGATCGACAAGGGCCGCGCAAACGCGAATCTCCTGCTGGGCCGCGTGCTGAACGCGGTGCAGTGCAAGCTTTCCTTCCGGCTCGTTTCCGCCGAGGGCGGTCTGAAGGACAACGCCATTCCGAATGCGGCCGAGGCCGTTCTGGCCCTGCGGGAGGAGGATATGCCTGCCGCGCGTGAGATCGCGGCGGCCTGCGAAGCGGACTTCCGGAAGGAATACGCCGCAGCCGACCCCGGTGTGACCGTCGCGCTGGAGCCTGCCCCCGCCTGCGATCAGGCGTTGACGGAGGAAGCGACGCTGCGTGTTGTCCGCTTCCTGCTGCTTGTGCCGAACGGCATCGCGGCCATGAGCATGGACATCCCGGGGCTGGTGCAGACGTCCTGCAATCTCGGCATTTTCCATGTGACGGACAGCGTTCTGACGGCGGTCAGCTCGGTCAGAAGCTCGGTTTCGTCGCAGAAGCAGATGCTGCTTGCCCGCATCGACGCGCTGTCACAGCTGCTGGGCGGTTCGCTTCATGTGACGGGGGCCTATCCCGCGTGGGAATACCGGCGCGAATCCCCGCTGCGCGATAAGATCGCCGCCGTCTACACGCAGCAGACCGGCAAGACCCCGAAGATCGAAGCCATCCACGCGGGGCTGGAATGCGGCCTGTTCGCAGGCCAGCTCCCCGGCCTTGACTGCGTATCCTTCGGCCCGGATCTGGTCGATATCCATACCACGCGCGAAAAAATGTCCATCTCCTCCGTCCAGCGCACCTGGCGCTTCCTGCTCGGCGCATTAGAGGCGCTGAAGAACTGATCCATAGAAGCTTCATTGATATGAAAAACGCGGCTCCCCGGATGTGTCCGGG
>ERZ791624.988-NODE-988-length-15390-cov-2.326247_pt1 | contig 15390 bp, 17 predicted proteins | sample MGYA00510058_ERZ791624 | MGnify/ENA primary metagenome ERZ791624 (study PRJEB30046, sample SAMN00715158) | human gut metagenome | study: EMG produced TPA metagenomics assembly of the A metagenome-wide association study of gut microbiota in type 2... | reverse complement strand
GTGCGCTTGCATAACAGCTGATATGCGCATGCACAACACCTGTTGTGCATGCGGTAGTCAACTGTTATACACCAACTATTATCCAGACTTATGACACATCCTCATTAACCAAGAAATCTCTCTTATAAATTCAAAAAGGGGACTGACCACCGCCAGTCCCCAAGACGAGAGAGATATAAGTGTTGACTTGGTCAACAACGAGGCAAATCACTTTGCCTTATATCTTTATTCTACATATTTATTCTAAATCCTCATCCCAACCTGTATACTTAAAGCCTTTAGCCCTATAATGATAACCAGGCTGATCTGCACGAGAATAAACAATAGTAATTTCATCGGTAATAGTACCAGTCGCAGTCTTGTAAGTATTATGTCCACACTTACCAGACACAGTAATCTTACCTTTAGAAGTCGCAGAGTTTCCAATAAAATTATCCACATCTGTACCACTAAAAATATAATCACTCATATTGATAGACACCTTGGCATTTATTGCCCATTCAGTAGCTGTACTGTAATTACCAATGCGAATCCAAGCTTTATCCTTATCGTAATCTGTTGTATTACTCAAGAAACCAAAAACTCCATCGGAAACGTTGCATATCTCTTCAACATCGGAAGGGTTAGAGTCCCAATATTCCGCATCAGTCTTACTAGGATCGTAACCTTTCTCAATATTCAAAGCATACTGACCTCCTATTGGAGCTATCGGTGTATAATCAATGTCGAAATCCGTACCTTCGGAACAAGCCGAGAACATCATAACAACAAGAGCTAATAAAAAGAATATTTTTTTCATATTTCAGTCTATTTTATAAAAACTAGAATTTACTTTTCCCACCACAACTTCTTGGTGATATCGTTACCATTCTCCTTGATATACTTCATAGCAGCGGTATTATACAAAGAAGTCGAAGTAGGATAAATTAAGCGCATAGGATAAGCACCTGTCGCCAAGTTTGAAGCACCTGGATCTACCAAGTTACCTAGTTGATAACCATCAGACAAAGTACGCTCCATTGGCTTGTTACTAACTCGTACAGTAACAGCACCCTGAACTTCAGGATATCCTAAACGATTACGAGTAATCCAGCCATCATAAGAATTAGCGCCAGCATAAGTGAGCCAATATTGACGTGCTATACTCTTGAGCATATCTGTTTTATCAAATGCATATACACCATTTACAAAACTTGAGCCATCAAGTCCCCAACGGCTAAAACCAGCAAGAACACCTTTATTATAATACTCCTCTGCTTTATCTGTATTACCTAAACGAGCATAAGCCTCAGCAATCATCAATTCACATTCAGCCTCATTCATCAAGTATACAGGATCATCATAAGCCTGCTTAACACGTGAAGACTGAGAGATAGTAATTACAGACTGAGTACTAGGCTTTGTACCACAAGGAAGCCCCTCATAGCACTCATCCATATGTGCTATCAACAACTCTGGTGTATTATAGTCTGGATGCGCTTTTTTAGATGCAGCAGTCTGATTATAAAGATAAACTATGCGTGGATCTTTCTTTGCGAGAAGATACTCAACAAAAGTATGACAAGCACGCATATTCTCTGTGGTATTCAACTGACGGATATTAAATTCATACAATGGGTTAGACTTATTAGTAGCATCAACCCATGCAGTCCAAGCGCAATCCTCTTCCAGCAAATCGCCCTCAGCCAACAAGTTTTTAATATCCTCTTTATGAGCATCGAAATCCTTCAGATACATTTTCAGTTTCAAGCTCTTGGCAAAGCTGACCCATTTAGCCATACTTCCACCCAAGAAACAGTCTAAAGTACCACCTATAGGATAAGACTTCTCTGACTCTAATGCATCATTATATTTAGCAATAGCCTCATCAAGCATGTTAATAATACCAGGATACACAACAGTCTTACTATCCTCAAATATTGGATTTGGATTGTTATCAATATCCAAAGACTCGCTAAACGGAATGTCTCCATAAGAATCGGTCAACACCAAATAGTTATAGGCCATCAATATTTTGGAAACCATCCAATAATTCCATACCTTTGCACCTTCTGCTGAAGCTACAGACAATTTCAAATCCTTCAAAGCATTGGCATAAGTATTATCCCACAAAGCCTTAACTGGAGGATAAGAGCTGCTTGTCGTTACCGCATAGTTAGCCAATGTATTATACTGGTTTGTACTATTACCCTGTGTGGCATACTGACACCAGAAATTTCCAGTTAATTGTCCGTAAAGTCCTAAAACTGCAACTGTTGAAGCCTCTGCAGAAGGGAACAGCTGCTTATAAGTAGCTGTTGTTGGGTAATCAGGATTGTAGTTGATATCCAAATAACCGGAATCGCTACAAGAAGTAACAGTACCCATTGTCAAGAGGGCTCCCAGCAATGCTGCGCTTAAAAATTTATATCTTTTCATATAAGAAATCTCCTTTAATTAAAATACAACCTTCAAGTTAATACCATAGTTGCGAGTTGAAACAGAACCCATTGTCTCACCAAACTCAGAGCTGATATCATTACCAAAGTTAGAAGACTCAGGATCGATATAATTCTGATGCTTAGGAGTAATGAGCAACAAGTTGTGGCCAACGAGACTCAAAGACAACTTCTGCATCTTCAATGCGCTTGTGATTGTCTTAGGGAAATCGTATGTCAAAGCCAACTCACGGAGTTTGAAGTAAGAACGGCTTACAACGAAATCACGACGCACCTCCGGGTTGTAACTATAGTTACCCTGAGCATAATTCATCTTCTCTGAACTAACAGGGATATTATTCTCAACATACTGTCCACCAACAACCTTTACAGAATGAGGATAGATAAACGCATCACGCTCATTGAATACTGTCTCTGTAGAGTTACCATTGAAGTGAGTGATATAAGATGTCTCAGAATACATTAATCCACCCTTATGCCAGTCGCCAGTAGCTGCAAGGGTCAAGTTTTTCCACTTTAAGTGTGTGGTGAAGCCCATTACGAAATCAGGCTGAGAAGAACCGAGATAATCATATTCCGTAGAACTTGACTTTAAGAAACCATTGTTGTCTACCACCTTATAGCCATAATACTGACTATTCTTATCTGTCACCTTCTCTGTTGCAGGCAACTTGAAGATACCGATAGGCTCACCAACCTTCAATACGTAAGATACACCACGCATAGAAGAATACAAACCAGTACTTGTAGTACCTACAGGAATGGTATATTCATCAAGACCATCCCAAAGTTCCTTCACCTTACTCCAGTTCTTTGAGTATGTAGCCCCTACGCTCCATTCCCAATCCTTGGTACGGATAGGAGTAAAATTAACCATCGCCTCAATACCCTTGTTCTGAAGCTTACCCACATTACGGGTGTTCGTAGTATAACCTGTCTCAGGCGCCAAAGTAGCAGAGATAATCTGATTCTTGGTTGTACGATCATAGTAAGCCACATCGAAACTCAAACGGTTACCGAAGAATGTACCGCTCAAACCAAGTTCATACTCAGTTGTAATCTCTGGTTTCAAGTTTGTATTTGGCAAGCGGTTATACTCTGTCAGACCTAACACACCAGAAATTGGCAAATATGTATAATAAGACTGGAATGGACGGTAATATGAATTAGTCATATATACATCAGCATCATTACCAGTCTGACCTATAGCTGCACGAACCTTCAACAAGTCGATCTGCTTGATATTCTTCAATGCAGGAATAGCCTGGTTCAGAAGTACAGATACATTGGCACCGCCATAGAAGAAACTGTTATTACCAACAGGAAGTGTAGAAGACCAGTCGTTACGGGCAGAAAGGTTCAGGAAGGCCCAATCCTTATAACCAAGCTCTACCTGTCCCAAAAGTCCAATCAATCTTCTTTTCCATGAGGTTGCATCAGTAAGAGAATTGGAAATGGTATTATCCAAGGAATTCCATCCAGGAATTTCCAACTGCTCATTATAACCACCTACAGTATCATAGTTTCTCTGGTTCAAGTTCCAACCCAAGGTTGCACCTACCGAAAAATCACCGAAAGTATGATTACCGGTCAATAAGAGGCTTGCATCAATCTGTCCACGCTGAGAACGATACTTAGAATAGTAACCCTGGTTACCTACAGTTGTACCATTACCATTTGCCTGATAAGAACCCTCGGTATAAAGAATACGTGGTTCGATGCGCTCGGTCTTATAATTGGTATAATCACCACCGAAACGGCCAATTACCTTGATATCCTTGGTAATATCGTATGACAACTCCAGCTTACCATAAATACGGTCGTCCTGGTAAGTAGAATAGTAGTTATCTACCATATAATATGGGTTGGTAGCATACAATGTATAGTAGTTATCTACATTGTTACGCTCAAGGTTGTAATCCTTCATATCGGTGAAACGAACATCAGAAGCACCCTGAAGCAACTCCATATACATATCACGAGAACGGCGCATATCCTTGCGAACATAGTTCAGGGACATGTCCAGATGGAATCTGTCGATATTGGCGTAACCACGGAGTGAGAAGGTATTACGATGATATGTATCACCATCATTAGGAGTAATACCATTAGAACTTACATTACCGTAAGATGCAACAATACCTACTTTCTCATCACCATAGCGGAGAGATACGTTGTTGTTCCACTCCTTACCTACCTGATAGAAGTCACGGATATTGTTCTTAGCATAAGAAAAAGGCTTGGTTAAAGTCTCGCCGTTAGAAAGACCGGTAGAACCATACCAATGCTCACGACCATCGAGGCGAGGTCCCCAAGAACCGTTCTCCTCATTAGACCAGGAACCCCAACCTTGACCAAAGAGATTCTGAGTCATTGGCACACGGAGCACATCAGTAAATGTCAAAGAACCATCGTAAGTGATAGAAGCCTTCTTGTTACCCTGTGGCTTCTTTGTAGTAATCATGATAACACCATTGGCTGCACGGGAACCATAAAGAGCGGTAGCAGAAGCACCCTTCAATACAGTTACCGATTCAATATCCTCTGGGTTGATGTCGCCTGCACCACTACCAAAGTCAACAGAGTTATCACCCAAACGGTCATTGTTGATAGGCACACCATCAACAATATACAATGGGTTGTTGCTAGAAACAGAAGAAATACCACGAATTACGACTTTCTGAGAAGTACCTGTAACACCACCACCAGAAATCTGCACACCAGCCATCTTACCCTGAAGACCACTCATCAGGGAACCAGACTTAGCAACAGTCAACTCTGAAGCGTTGGCTGTACTGGCAGCATAACCCAAAGTTTTCTCTGAACGTTTCATACCCAAGGCAGTAACAACTACCTCGTCAAGATTTCTTGCATCAGAAGCCAAAATGATCTTCATCTTAGCAGATGCTTTCATTGTTTTAGTCTGCATGCCGAGGTAACTGATTTCCAAGACAGCATCCTTGCTGGCATTAGGAAGCGTAAAATTACCATCGACATCAGTCGCTGTTCCAGTTTTAGTTCCTACAATTCTAACTGATGCACCAATAACCGGCTCACCGTCTTCCTGAGAAACAACCTTACCTGTAACAGTAGTTTGAGCGAGGGCTATTCCTGTTGAAAGAATAAGCCCCCCATGAGCATGGTCAGTCTTTTTACCATAATTCTCTCTCTTAAAAATTAAACAACTTACAAATATCGGGTGCAAAGATACATACTTTTTATTAATTAAACAAATTTTTAACAAACAATTTGATATAAAAATACCAACTTTATAGTACTTTATGTATATTTTTCGCATATTTTATTACTTTTCGTAAATATTTTTGGTATTTATTCACTCAAAAAGTAAATAACGGAAAGAAACCAGGTACAAAAGGGAAGTTTTAAAAACAGAAAGGCAAACACGCCATTTATTACAATAAATAACATGTTTGCCTTTATTATTTTATTAAAATGAAACTCGCCTATCAAAAAGGCTTCATCAGGATTACACCTTATTATATATTGGGAGTTATGAAAAAAAGAGTCAATAACGCCGGGAATTTAAATCACGCCAAAATGAAGGAGCGCATTCTTAACACCATCTTCATCCACATGAGTCGTAATGTAATCGGCTACCTGCTTGAGATTATCTCCCGCATTGCCCATCGCAACACCGGTGCCTGCCTCCCGAACGATGGAAATATCATTGCCGCCATCGCCGAAAGCCATGGTTTCATCTATGTTCAAACCCAGATAATCAGCCATTGCATGCAAGCCCTTGCCCTTATCAGCATCGGCTGCCGTAATATCCGTAAAGGCAGGATGCCATCTGCCCGAGGTGCAGTTGCGGAGCGTAGGCATCAGGAGCGCCTCCTGCTCTACCGAACAGAAAGGAGTAACCTGCAGAACCTGCTCATCTCCCAGTTCATTCACATCGGTCAGGAAGATTTCACAATCCACTCCCAGTCCCTTGGCAAAGATTTCATAAACCTCGTCAGTATAATGATGGATAGCGAGATGATGCTCTCCTACGACGATTGCCGGATAATCATCACGGTCGGCAGCCTCGATAATCCTCTTTACATCTTCAGGAAGGATGGCGTGCTGGCTCACCACCTTATCGCCTACAAACAGCGGGCTCCATTGGTGGTGATGTAACCGTCGATAAGATGTTCTATCTGACCGAGGTTGTTGATGATGAGTTGCGGACGACCGGTAGAAATATACACCTCTACCCCATTCTTCTTAGCCTGCTCCAAAGCATCTACCGTGCTCTGCGGAATCTTGTGGGTCTTGAAACTCACCAGGGTGCCGTCAATATCAAAAAACAATGCTTTTATCTTCTTATCCATACCAATATCTTCTATACCTAATTATATATATAATGCAAAATCGGCTCTGTAAGTACAGAAAAACCGATGCAAAATTACGAAAAAACAGATAAATGACAAAAAATATAAAGATTTATTAGATTTTACTTGCATCGAAAGGAGAAAAAACGTATATTTGCCACATCTTTATGCCCGAGGAAACTCCGAGATAACGCATAGAGCAACTAGTAAATAAGAACGGTTATGAGTAAGAAGCCCTATCGGTTACTGGCATCCCTGTTGCTGATGCTCGTAGCGACGCTTACTTCATGCGAGAAGTTTTCGATTGACGAAACAACCGGAAAATCACGTGAGGCAAACGCCAATGTAACTATCCATGTGCAGAAAATAGAAGGCACAAGTCTGCTAACAACTAAAGCTGCCGACAAGCAGATGGCGCTGGGCGATGTGTGCTCCAGACTGACACTTGCCATCTTTGACGGAGAAGACAAACTGGAGTCAATCAACCAGCAATCTACCGACAACGGTTTCGGAACAGCCTATGTAAGTCTGGACGAAGGAGAATACCGACTGGTGGTAATTGCCCACAACGGAAAGGGAAACTGCTCTGTCAGCGCACCCGAGAAAGTAAAGTTTGCGAGCAACAAGCTTACCGACACCTTCTATTATTACGGCAGGTTGAGCGTAACGGCAGACGGAGCCACCTCCGACATCAACCTGAGGCGAGCAGTTGGCGCCTTCAAGTTACATATTAACGACGAAACTATTCCCGAAGAAATCAGAAGCATCAAGTTCTATTATACCGGCGGCAGCAGCACCCTGGATGCAACCACCGGATTCGGCTGCGTGAACAGCCGTCAGACCGAGAATTTCAGTATGAAAGATGGCGGCAGAGACTTTACCGTCTACACCTTCCCACATGAAGAAGAGAAGAACATCAAGATGAGTATCAGCTTTCTGGATGCCGATGCAAAGGTGGTAAAGAGTTTTGAAAAAGCCGATTTGAAAATCCATCAGAACCAAACAACCTATACCGAGATTTCCATTGCTGACGGATTCGGTGGCGGAGACGACAGTACGGGTGGTGGAATAGGCATTACCGTAGACCCTACCTGGGGCGAGACAGAACGGGTGAATTTCTAAGAAACAGACGATTAAGGGATTACGGAAAACCAGAAGGTATGTTCTATTTTTCCACAATGCAATATAATTTTTGATTCTTAAAGATTTGATAAACAAAATTTCTTTGTCATTTAAGAATAATTCCATAATTTTGCATCCAATATTATATAATATTATAAACAAAGGATGAAAAAATATATAACTCTTATCATGCTGATGGGAGCATTGATTCCTGCTGGGGCTCAGGCACAAACGCTGAGCCTTGACAGTTGTCGTGCCATGGCGCTGCGCAACAACAAGCAGCTCAATGCCTCGAAGCTCAAGAAAGACGTGGCGTACAACATGAAGAAATCGGCACGTACCAAATATCTTCCTAAAGTAGATGCTTTAGGCGGTTACGAATGGTTCAGCAGGGAGATTTCGCTGCTGAACGACGGTCAGAAATCAACATTCAGCAATATCGGCTCTACCGTTACCGGAGGAATATCGGGAGGAGCCAGCAATCTGATGAGCCAACTTGTAAGTCAGGGAATGATTACCCCGGAGATAGCGCAGCAGATAGGCGGACTGCTGAATGAGAAACTGGGACCCCTGCAGCAGCAAGGCAATGCGCTGGGAGAGAAACTGGTAGATGCTTTCCGCACCGACACCCGCAATATCTGGGCTGGAAGCGTGATGGTTCGCCAACCTATCTATATGGGTGGAGCCATCATTGCAGCCAACAAGATTGCCGACATCGGAGAGCAGATTGCAGAGAATGATCTCGACCAGCAGACCCAGAGCACGCTCTACAGCATTGACCAGGCTTACTGGCTCGCCGTTTCGCTGAAGCAGAAGCAGAAACTCGCCATCAGTTACCGCGACCTCGTAAAGAAACTGAACGAGGATGTTCATAAGATGATTCAGCAGGGAGTAGCCACCAAGGCAGACGGACTGAAGGTAGACGTGAAAGTGAACGAGGCTGAGATGCAGATTACTCAGGCAGAAGACGGACTCGCGCTGTCGAAGATGCTGCTCTGCCAGCTCTGCGGCATTCCGATGAACCAGGAAATCACACTTGCCGATGAAGATAAGGAAACCCTGGCTTTATCAGGAACTCCTGTTGACACCGAGCAGCAGAAAGTGGCAGCACAGGATTCGGCGCTGAACACCCGGCCGGAACTCCGCATGCTGCAGAATGCGCTCGACATCTCTAAAGAAGCTACCAAAATGGTTCGCGCCATCAATCTGCCTCACGTCATGCTGACAGGCGGCTACATGATTTCGAACCCGAACGTATTCAATGGTTTCCAGAAGAAGTTTACCGGAGTCTGGAACGTAGGCGTGATGGTTCATGTTCCGGTATGGAACTGGTTCGACGGCGCCTACAAGGTGAGAGCCGCCAAGGCTGCCAGCAATATCGCCCAGATGAACCTGGATGATACGAGAGAGAAGATTCATCTGCAGATTACTCAAAGCCAGTTTAAGGTAAAGGAAGCCCAGAAGAAGCTCAACATGGCAATGAAGAACATCGCCAGTGCAGATGAGAACCTGAGATGCGCCAACCTCGGTTTCAAGGAAGGCGTGATGGAGGTTACCGACGTGATGGCTGCACAGACTGCCTGGCAGAAAGCACAGAGCCAGAAGATTGATGCAGAAATCGACGTGAAGCTGACTCAGGTTGGGCTGAACAAGGCGCTCGGTATCCTGCAGTAATAATAATAACAAATTTAAATTCAGATTAAGCAAATGTCTAAGAAATCACAGCATAACAACATATTGCTCGCTGTAATCGGTTTTACAGCAGTAGTCATTCTCGTAGGCGTCATCGGTTTCTTCACCCTGGAACAGAAGGATGACACCATTCAGGGCGAGGTAGAAGTATCAGAATACAGAGTGTCCTGCAAACTGCCGGGACGCGTAGTAGAACTCCGCGTTCAGGAAGGCGATTCGTTCATGTGGGCGATACGCTCGCCATCCTCGAAGTGCCGGAAATGAAATCGCAGGAACAGATGCTCCAGGCTACCAACGCTGCAGCCGAAGCGATGAAGGACCTGACGGATGCAGGTGCACGCAAGGAGCAGATCCAGGGCGCTTACCAGTTGGTTCAGCAGGCTGAAGCTGCCGCAACCATCGCCAAGAAGACCTACGACCGCATGCAGAACCTCTTCAACGAGGGTGTAATCAGCGGTCAGAAACGCGATGAGGCTTACGCAGCCTACAAGGCTACAGAGGCTCAGGTGGCTGCTGCCAGAAGTCAGTACGATATGGCGAAGAATGGCGCCCGCGAACAGGAAAAGCGCATGGCTGCCAACAACACCCAGGCTTCGAAGAGCGCTGTGGATGTAGTGAAGAATCTTCTGAAAGAGACCGTTCAGATTGCCCAGTGCGAGGGCGAGGTTAGCAATGTCTATCCTAAGGTAGGCGAGCTGGTAGGCCTCGGCTCTCCTATCATGAGCATCTCTATCATGAGCGATATGTGGGGAACCTTCAATGTTCGCGAAGACCATCTCAAGGGTCTGAACAAGGGCGATGAGTTCACCGCTTACGTTCCTGCCTTCAACAAGGACATCAAGATGAAGGTTTACTACCTGAAAGACCAGGGCTCTTACGCTACCTGGAAGGCAACCAAGGATAATGGCGACTACGACCGCAAGACATTCGAGGTGAAGGCCCGTCCTATCACAAAGATTGAGGGATTGCGCCCGGGAATGTCTTTGGTAATTAAGTGAAGAACGAAGAGTGAAGAGTGAAGAATTCATTTGTTTTCAAACAAAAAACTTTATTTTCATGATGTTCAAAGTTCAACCTTTAAAGTTCTATGTTTAAGAAATTATATCATATAGCCCTCAGAGAATGCGGCATCATGTGGAAGAACCCCATTTATCTCTTCTGCATGGTCATCTTCCCCATCGTGGTGGTAATTTTCTTCACCACGCTGATGAAGGGAGGAGTGCCTACCGACATGCCTGTGGGCATAGTAGATCAGGACAACTCCGCCACATCGCGCCAGCTGATACATAAGCTCGATGCCTTCCAGACCACCAAGGTAGTGGCTCATTACGAGAACATGGCAGAGGCAAGACATGCTATCCAGAAGAACGAAATCTACGCCTTCCTGCTGATTCCTGACGGAACAGAGGCAGGCCTGATGGCCCAGAAGCAGCCTAAGATTTCATTCTATTACAGCAGCGTATCGCTGGCAGCCGGCTCCCTGCTCTTCCGCGATCTGAAAACCATCTCTACCCTGGGAGGTGCGGCGGCAGGATGGCGAAACTTTCGGCGCTGGGAAAGACGAACGATGAAATCATGACCTTCCTACAGCCTATCGCCGTAGATCTGCACATGATAGGCAACCCATACGCCAACTACAACTATTATCTTTCGAGCGTAATGGTGCCGGGACTCATCATGCTGTTCATCTTCCTGATTACACCTTATTCTATAGGTACGGAACTGAAGTTCAACCGAGCAAGAGACTGGATGCGGATGGCAGGCAACAATCCTTATCTCGCCATCGCAGGCAAGATGCTTCCACAGACGCTCATCTTCCTGAGCATTTTCCTCCTGTTCGAGTTCTACATCTACTATGTATTGCAGTTTCCCCATCCTGGTGGCGTTCTTCCCATTGTGCTGTTGGGCTTGCTGAGTGTGTTGGCTTGCCAGTGTTTTGGCATCTTCTTCTTTGGTCTGACCCCTTCACTCCGCATGTCGATGAGTATGTGTTCGCTGTGGGGTGTAGTGAGTTTCTCCATCTGCGGCGCCACCTATCCGCTTTTCTCTATGGACTCACCCATACAGGCCATCGGACAACTCTTCCCTATGCGTCACTACTACATGATTTACCAGATGAACGTCTTCAATGGATTCCCTATGAGCGATGCCGCTCTGCACTGGTGCGCCATGGTGCTCTTCTGTGCCCTTCCCATCCTCACCATATGGAACATCAAGAAAGCCATGCTGGTTTACAAGTACTTGCCATAGGAAAGCGAAGAGTGAAGAACGAAGAACGAAGAGTGAAGAAACAACGTTCGGCGTCCGAAGGGAAAACCAATTCAACGGCTTTACTAATCATAAAGTTCAATGTTAAAAGTCCAATATTCTATGTTAAAAAGTAGTTTATTATATAAGATTCTACGAGGCGTGCAGGACATGTGCTTCATCTGGAAGACCGAAATGCGCAACGTGTTTCGCGATGAGGGCGTTCTCATCTTCTGCATTCTGGTGCCATTAGGCTATCCACTGCTCTACTCATGGATTTACAACAACGAGGTAGTGCGCGAGGTGGACACAGCTATTGTCGACCTGAGCCACAGCCATACCTCGCGGGAGTTTATTCGCGAATATGATGCTACGCCCGATGCCAAGGCCACCTACTATTGCAACAGTCTGGACGAGGCGAAGCAACTGGTACAAAAACAAGCCGTTCACGGCATTCTCTATATCCCGTCCGATTTCGACACCCGTCTCAACCGTGGCGAACAGGCCCATGTAAGTGTTTATGCCGACATGAGTCTGATGCTTACCTACAAGGCCTCTACCAATCAGCTCTTGCTGTGGCGAGCCACATCAATTCGGACATTCAGATTACGCAGGCTGGCGGCTTTACGGATCGAGACGATGAGATAACCACCGAACCACTTGCTTTTGATGAAGTACCTATATTCAATACCACCATGGGATATGGCAATGCCATCTTGCCTGCGGTATTGGTTCTTATCCTGCAACAAACCATGCTGTTGGGCATCGGAATGGCAGCAGGAACATCCAGAGAACTGAACCGAAACCGCGAGTTAATCCCAGTAAGTAAGCATTACGGCGGCATCTACCGCATTGTATTCGGCAAGGCGTTGGTTTATTTTATGGTTTATGCCGTGATGGGAATGTATCTGGCATTGGTGGTGCCCAAGTTGTTTGGCTTCGTCAGCATGGTGACATGGACCACCATTCTCGGTTTCCTCTTGCCCTACATCTTGTCTTGCGTCTTCTTCGGTCTGATGCTTTCGTGCTTGGTAAGATACCGCGAGAATGTGATGCTCTTAGTAGTATTCACCTCAGTACCCTTGCTCTTTATGACCGGTGTTTCATGGCCCTTGAGCAATATGCCCTCCTTCTGGCAGGGCTTCTCCTGGGTATTCCCATCCACATTCGGCATCAGGGGATTTCTCAGAATCAGCAGCATGGGCGCCTCGCTTGCAGATATTCTCCCCGAGTTCCGTGCTCTTTGGATACAGACAGCTGTCTATTTCTTTGCCACCTGCTTGGTATTCCGCCAGCAGTTGCGCTCAGCCAGACTCAAGGCAAATCTTACTGCAGAAGTGGCAGAAGAAGAAGATGAAGAAGAAACTGAACACAAATAAAAAAGTTAGGAATGTTTGTCTACATTCCTAACTTTTTTATTATAGATATATTTCTTCTTATTTTGTTCCTACTATCTTGGTAGGAGCCTGTTCCTTGTTTCGGCGGTTTACTACCGTCACCACACTCTGTGCCAAACTCAGGAAGGCCTGCCCCGTAATGGTATCCACCTTGGTGGCAGCAGGAGCTCCGTCGTCACCGCCCTCGCAGATACCCTGCACGATAGGATCTGTGCGAGCAAAGGCACATTCATCTCCTTTGCAAGATTCTTGCAGCCTTCCTTGCCGAAGATGTAGTACTTGTTCTCGGGCAGTTCGGCAGGAGTGAAGTAAGCCATGTTCTCTACCAATCCTAAGATAGGCACATTCACCTTGTCGTTCTGATACATGTCAATACCCTTGCGTGCATCAGCCAGTGCCACTTGCTGCGGTGTGCTCACAATAATGGCTCCCGTGATGGCAAGTGTCTGAAGCAGCGTGAGGTGAATATCGCTGGTTCCTGGAGGAGTGTCGAGGATAAAATAATCCAGATCGGCCCAGTCGGCATCAGCTATCAACTGCTTCAGCGCCGAGCAAGCCATCCGCCACGCCAAAGAGTAGCTGTGGTAGGGCTTACAAAGAAACCGATGCTGAGCAGTTTGACACCATATTTCTCGATAGGTTCGATGAGGTCGCGTCCCTCCTTGTGTACCGAGTAAGGACGTGCATCCTCCACACCAAACATCTTGGGCATAGAAGGACCGAAGATATCGGTATCGAGCAAACCCACCTTGTAGCCCAACTTAGCAAGTGCGATGGCGAGATTGGCAGAAACCGTACTCTTACCCACACCGCCCTTGCCCGAGCTTACGGCGATGATGTTCTTTACCTGTGGCAACATCTTTCCCACCTCAGGACGTGGAGCCGACTTGAACTCGGTGACGATCTCCACCTCTACGTCCTTCGATATATGATAATGTATGGCAGCCTCGGCAGCCTTTACCGTACTCTTCAGGAAGGGATCGGTATCACGAGGAAACTCCAATATCACCTTCACCTTCATTCCGTCGATGGCAGGTTGATCTGCCACCATTCCGCTTTCCACCAAGTTCTTCTTGGTACCAGGATACACCACTGTTGCCAGGGCGTCCATAATCAACTTAGGATATAATGTCATTTCTTTCTCTGTATTTTTGCTGCAAAATTACGCATTAAATCACGAATAAGCAAATAAAAACTAAATTATTGCAGTTAATGACCAGAGAATGACGGATATTTCCCGGTTTTGTGTAACTTTGCAAGAATGAAACGCAAAATACAAACCATAACAACCCTCATCATAGCCGCCATTACCTTGTGCGGCACACCCCTCAAGACTCAGGCAGCCGAGGCTGCCCGACAAGTATTCTGGACTGACGGCAATTCGCAGGTCAGTTATTCTGTCAATGCTAAGACTTCCGATGTGGTGAAGATAGCCCTGCAGCTCTTCGCCCACGACATGCAGACCATTACTGGCAGAGCTGCCAAGGAGAAAGCCAATGCACCCCTGCAGATATTCCAGATGGACCAGCTCAGCAACAAGGAGTTCGCCATACTCGAGAAGTACAATCTCCCCATCCATCACTTCATCACCAAGAAGGAATCCTTCTATATAGCCACCCGCAACGGCAAGCTCATTGTGGTGGGAAGCGATGCCCGCGGCACAGCCTACGGCATATTGGAACTCTCGCGCATGGCAGGCGTATCGCCATGGACCGACTGGAATGACTCCAAGCCCCATAAGCAGAGCACCATAGGCACACAGCAGGGATACGAGAGTCTGCAGATACCAGATACCGAGTATCGTGGACTTGCCCTCAACTCCTCACGATGGATGAACAGCCGGAACTTCAGCAGCATCGCCCCCTGATGTTGCGACTGCGTGCCAATACCCTGTGGCAGGAGAGTTCCCATCACGAAGTACTCTACGACAAGGCTGTCACAGACAGTTTCGACATCATCATAGGCTCAGGGCACAAGGTGCTGCAGGCACAGGGCAAGAAGCACAAAAAGCACAAACACACCATCAGCGACATCAAAATACTGTGGAGCAATCCCCAGCTGTGGCTGAGAAGCAGCGCCCCCGGCGTCATCGTGCAGGAAATGAGCACGAAACACGAAGCCTGCATCGCCAATGTGTACGACCCCAAGAGTGCAGCCTCC
>ERZ791624.987-NODE-987-length-15393-cov-2.640370_pt1 | contig 15393 bp, 14 predicted proteins | sample MGYA00510058_ERZ791624 | MGnify/ENA primary metagenome ERZ791624 (study PRJEB30046, sample SAMN00715158) | human gut metagenome | study: EMG produced TPA metagenomics assembly of the A metagenome-wide association study of gut microbiota in type 2... | reverse complement strand
GTCAGGAGTCATCGCAGCTATAACGGTTGCTTATCTATTTTTCGGATAATAAAAAATATAAAATGAAAAAGTTAAATCCCATAACTTACATGCTATTATGCTTCTTAGGAATAATCATTTTTGGCTGTTTTTGTAAAGCTATAGACTACTTTATTGCTATAGAAGAGAATAAAAATGAATTATATAATTCTGATTTAAACAGCGATACGACTTATATTGAAACCGACAGTATTTCCTATAAAGATTGTTCCCATAAAGATACAATTAATAAAAATCAGAATTTTGATAATATTGTCGAAAGCCACCTTCCAGAGGGCATTACTGAAGAAGATGTAAGTAATTACATAAGCACTTACGGATTAAATACAGAAGAAATGGTAAATGGAAAAATGTATGAAAAAATTAAAGCTATAAAAAATGCCAAGCAACACGACTATTCAAAGAATAACGATTATAATTATGAACTTGAAAATAAAATCGATGAATTAGAAAAAAAAATAAAACAATTAGAAAATGAATAACCTATTATATAGTAAGAAATAATGGCAAGTTTAAAATCACTCGCAAAGGATACCGCCATCTATGGTTTGAGCAGTATCATCGGCAGATTTCTCAACTATCTGCTTGTACCACTCTATACGGCTAAGATCAGCGCCGCCAGTGGTGGTTATGGTGTCATCACCAACATGTACGCCTATACGGCGTTACTCCTCGTTATCCTGACCTACGGAATGGAGACCACCTTCTTCCGCTTTGTCAACAAGGAGGGCGAAAATTCTGAAAAGGTTTATCACACGGTATTGAGCATGGTGGGCTTCACTTCCCTACTCTTCATCGCCCTGGTATTCCTCTTCATCACGCCTTTGAGCGAAGCGATGGGCTACGCCGACCATCCGGCTTATGTATGGACCATGTTCGTAACCGTGGCTATTGATGCCTTCCAGTGCATTCCGTTCGCTTATCTCAGATACAAGAAGCGCCCGCTGAAGTTTGCAGCCTTCAAGTTGCTCTTCATCGGTCTGAACATTGCGCTCAACCTGGTTTACTACGTCATCATGGATGGTCACGATGTGGGTTATGCTTTCTACATCAACCTGGTTTGTACCGCCTCCATCACCTTCTGTTTCTACAAGGAACTGAAGGAAGGATTCATGGGCGAGAAATGCTCCTGGAGCGAATGTAAGGTGCTCGTCAGGAAGATGCTGGGCTACAGTTGGCCTATCCTCGTGCTCGGTATTGCCGGTATTCTGAACCAGACAGCCGACAAGATTCTCTTCCCTTACATCTATGAGAAGGGCGATGCGCATGCGCAGCTCGGAATCTATGGAGCAGCCAGCAAGATTGCGATGATCATGGCAATGATTACCCAAGCTTTCCGCTATGCTTACGAGCCATTCGTATTCGGCAAGGCGAAGGATAAGGACAACCGACAGACTTACGCTTCGGCGATGAAGTATTTCGTCATCTTCACCCTGCTCGCCTTCCTGGTGGTGGTAGGTTATCTGGATGTATTGCGCCACATCATCGGTCGCGACTACTGGGATGGTTTGAAGGTAGTGCCTATCGTAATGGCTGCCGAAATCATGATGGGAGTATATTTCAACCTCAGTTTCTGGTACAAGCTCATCGACAAGACCATCTGGGGTGCTTACTTCTCGGGCATCGGTTGCCTGGTATTGATTGCCATCAACGTTATCTTCGTACCTATCTATGGTTACATCGCCTGTGCCTGGGCTGGTTTCGCTGGATATGGAACAGCCATGCTTCTCTCCTACTTTGTAGGTCAGAAAAAATATCCTATCAACTATCCGGTGAAGGAGATTATGATTTATGTGGTTCTCGCCCTCATTCTCTTCGCAGGAATGACCGAGGCTAACAGATACTTCTCCAGTGGAATTGCCTGCCTCATCAACACGGTACTCATCCTCATCTTCGCCGCTTATCTCGTGAAGAAGGATTTCCCATTAAATAGTCTGCCGGTAGTTGGAAAGTACTTTAGAAAGTAACAGATACGTTTGAAGTCGGCGAAAGTATTAATAGCCGACTTTAAAAGAAGCAATAGGAGTCTCCGGAAGAAGCAATAGAAGTCGTTGGAATAATTAGGTTATGTTTCTGAAAGATATAGCTTCTCCAACCGCCCAACAGCTGTTATGCGCTCGCACATCAGCTGTTATGCACACGCACAACACGTGATGTGCAAGCGTTACTCAGCTGTTGGACGGTAATCTTATGCTATAAGATGTTCTAACGATAACTCCAAATTACACTTTTCAAGGACGATTTTTCAAGGTAGAGAAGAGTTTCAGCATCAAATAAACCAAAGAAGCATGAGAAAGAAACTGAACAAAAGAATGTGCATGGACGACATCCATGAGATTTGCATTCTTACCCATGGTAATAACCGTAAGAAAGCTGAGCTTTATCAACTAACATTTGATAAAGACGAGCGAATATCCACAAATGCCCTGTGGGTATTCACCCATTTCGACTTGCAGAATAACGAATGGCTTTATTCCAAGCACGATGACTTGATAGACCGTGTGCTTGTGGAGAAGAACATGACGAAGCTGCGCTTGATGCTCAGTCTCTTGCTTCGCCAACCTTTCGAGGAGGAATCTCTTCGTTCCGACTTCATCGACTTCTGCGTGGCAAAGATTACCGCATGTTCCCACCCCTATGCCATCCGAGCCCTCTGCATGAAGCTCGCCTACGAGCAGATGAAATACTATCCCGAACTCCTCGAAGAGTTAAGAATGGCATTGGATATGCTGGAACAAGAGGTTCTCTCTCCAGGATTGCAGTCGGCAAAAAGGCAAATTATGAAGAAAATCAAGCGAAGCCTTGGAAAATTCGAGAAATAGTCGTAACTTTGCAAACGTAATATTCTAACAATATAATACATAAATGGATGGAGATACAACTGAACGATTATCACAAGAAAGTCAATGCCCAAAAGATGGCTTCAATGGCTTATTGGCGAGAGCATCCGCTTTCGCTGGAGGAGTGCTTAGCTCAATTCAAGCGCTTGCGGGAACAACGGCTTGCAAGGGAGTCCAAATTGCAAGGTTAAAAGACTGGGCTAAGGAGAATGATTGCTGGATTGAAGATCCGGAATCATTAGGTGTGTTCTCTGACCGAGGTTCAGAGAACGAGGTTTATATGGCCTATGATGGAATACACGTTTATAAACTTAACGACTTCCGTTATTCTGACGACAACCTTACTCCATTCTTTGAACGCATTCCTGCCCATAACCAATACTTTCCAGATTGCGCCTACGATTTCATTGGTTTCTCACAGAATCGAGACGGCAAGATTTGCGCTGTCCTTCGCCAACAGCTTGTTGTAAATGCGAGGGAAGCTACTCCCGAAGAAATCAAGGAAGAGTTTGAGCGCATCGGTTTTCACGCAGAAGACAATGGAGAATATTTCACCAATGGCATTCACGACATCTTCGATGCCGTGCCTAATAATGTATTGGTTGGAGATGACGGCAACTACTATTTCATAGACACCATCATCTTCAAATCAGATACGGATGGATTAAATACTTACAAGAAATACTCTCCGAATTATTCTAAGAAATAAAGAGTGAGGCAATGCCTCACTCTTTATTTTTCTCGATATAAGTTACCAATATTTATAGCTTTGTATGGCTAATTCTTAATCTAACAAAGAATTAAAATCAATACTAATTTGCTCATCCAAAGCTCGTTTCTGGTAAGCTTTTACTATAGAAAGAATACCGACTCTAGCTTTATCTTCAGGAATAGCATTAGTAGCACATTGAATTTTATACTTTTTAATTGCTATCTTAAACTGGTTTGCCAAAGACTCCTTTGGACTTAAATTAGAATTATCTTGTTCTTCTAGTTTAGATAATTCCGACTTCATTCCTTGAACTGCATCTGCGGAAGGTGCTTGTATATATTTTTTTTGAATTTCCTCCAACAACGCATATTTTAATTCCTTTACATCATTAGTCATTCCCCAAATCTTGAAAAACAAGATTAAATTTAGCACACCGAAAATAACCCCAATAAGACAATAAACTACTTCCATAGATATTTTTTTTCTGTCAACCATTCCCTCTGATGACGGTTAATAAATAGGAAAAGCGTGGGAACTATTGCTTATATGCCAGGACTGAGGTTGTGGAAGGACCTACTTGTTGACAATGAAACAATAGCCCACGCTATGAGATATATTATGCCCCAAAGAAAAGGGTACAATAATCCTTATGCGTGAGCTGAATTGCCATTATCCAAACAAGTATTGAAACTTCCACATTTCAGTCCTTGGATAATATCAAAACGCTCTATATAAAATTGAGTCTTCATTACAGCAAGTCTTTTCATGCCGCTCCAACTCGAATGCAAAGGTAGTGATTATTTCTGAAAATCGTATCATTTTAAATAAGTTTTTTCCAAGAAACATAATGTTAAGGTACACAAGTAAGCTATAAATGGGCAATTCTTTAATATTTTACCCTAAATCATTGGTAATCTCGGGAAATAGTCGTAACTTTGCAAAGTTAAATATCAAGCATTACATCTATGAATAAAGATAATATCAACGAGTTCGCATCCTTCGATGAGTATCTTCGACAAGGAGAGCCTTCGCAGAAGGAAAGTGCCGAGAACTGGAAGACGGCTATCGGATTGCAGGCTGTAGATGGGCTGCAACCATCGGCGTATCTCATAGATGTGGCTAAACGAAACATCGAAGGAGAAATCACTCTGGATGAAACCAGAAAACTGATTGACTCTTACTATCAGAGCAAGACGGTCCGCACACCTAAGGATGAAGACGAGGAAGAGGCAGATAAGGTTTCAGCTAACATCGCGAAGATTCTCGCCAGCAAGACCTTTGCCTTCAATACCAACGGATATGTTTCCCTGCATCGAAGAATTTTCGAGGGGGTATTCAAGCACGCAGGAGAAATCCGCCAGTATGATATTTCCAAGAAAGAATGGGTGCTCGAAGGAGATTCCGTAAACTATCTGAATTGGGAAGACTTGCGAAGAGCATTGGACTGGGATATTGAGCAGGAGAAGAACTTCTCATATAAAGGTCTGACGGATGATGAGAAGATTGAGCATATTGCCAAATTCATTTCAGGCATCTGGCAAATCCACGCTTTCAGAGAGGGAAACACCCGAACCACGGCAATTTTCACCATCCAATATCTCCGTTCGTTAGGATATGAAGTGAACAACGAAATGTTTGCCAAGCATTCCTGGTATTTCCGCAATGCCCTAGTTCGTGCCAACTATCGCAACATTCAGAAAGGCATTGATTACTCTCCTATCTACCTGGTTCGTTTCTTCAGAAACTTACTCTTAAAAGATGGTTGGGTTCTCAAGAACAGACATTTACATATCCGGCCGACTGATGATTGGAAAGAGCAGCCGAACTTAAATTCTCAAACAGGAAGTGGACAGAAAAACAACTTCATAAATAAAGAAGGAGAAGAAAATGTCCCAAGTTTGTCCCAAGCTTGTCCCAAGTTCGTCCCAAGTTCGTCCCAAGTAGAAGAACTCATAATACGTATAAATAAAGATTATCTATCCATCGGCGATATAATGAACCTGTTTGGATTAAAGAACAGAACCAGATTTAGAAAGGAATACATTACCCCTGCCCTAGCCGAAGGAGCCTTGGAGATGAAATATCCAAACACCCCAAGACATCCACGCCAGCAATATCGGATGACAGAGCTGGCAAAGACTTGGAAAGAATGGTATGAGAAAAAGAATAAATAACATCATAATAAAAATAGAAAACAAAAACAAGTAATGAAGAAAAAAGCAACGGTCCTTATCGCCTCTATCATGGCGTTCTGCGGAATCAACACCGCACACGCTGACGAGGGAATGTGGACAATTTACAACTTGCCTAAAGCTGTGTATGAGATGATGCAGCGCGAAGGCTTCAGTATGACTTACGACCAGCTCTACAACGGCGAGAACGCCTTGAAGAATGCTGTGGTTAACTTCTCGGGCTATTGCTCAGGCGTAGTCGTTTCTCCAGACGGTTTGGTATTTACCAACCACCATTGCGGTTTCGAGGCTATCAGAAGCCACTCTACCGTGGAGCACGACTATATGCTCAACGGTTTCTTTGCTAAATCTTACGCAGAGGAATTGCCTAACGAGAATATGTTCGTCAGCTTTATGGTTGAACAGAAGGATGTAACCGATAAGGTGATGAGCCTCGGATACGAGAAACTCGACAACAAGAAGCGCGATGAACTCATCGATTCTCTGGAGAACGAGATGACTAAAGAGGCTAAGAAGAACGATTCTACCCTTCATATCACCGTTCAGCCTTTCTACGAGGGCAACAAGTGGTACGCTACTACCTATCGCGACTTCACCGACCTACGCCTGGTTTTCACCGTACCAAAGTCTATGGGTAAATTTGGTGGCGATACAGACAACTGGATGTGGCCTCGCCAGACCTGCGACTTCTCTGTATTCCGCATCTATGCCGACCCTAAGACCAATGGTCCTGCTGCCTACAGCAAGGATAATGTGCCTTACAAGCCAAAGCGTTGGGCTCAGGTTTCTCTCCAGGGTTATAAGGATGGCGACTATGCGATGACCATGGGTTACCCAGGCAGCACAGAGCGCTATCTTTCAAGCTACGGAATCCAGACCATGCGCGATGCAGAGAATGCTCCTCGTGCCCAGGTTCGTGGCGTAAAGCAGGAGGTGATGCAGAAGCACATGCGTGCCGACGAGGCTGTCCGCATCAAGTACGACAGCAAGTACGCCAGCTCTTCCAACTACTGGAAGAATGCCATCGGTATGAACAAGTGTATCGACTCTATCGGCATCGTGAATCTGAAGCGTGAGTACGAAACCCGTCTCCGTGCTTGGCAGGATACAGCCAAGGCTGCCAACGACCTCGCCCACAAGGTAGATTTCGACAAGCTCGCCAAGCTCTACAAGGAGAGCGCAGACGTGAAATACGCCTGGACCAACTTCGCTGAATCTTTCACAAGAAGAAGCAACATCGAGTTCTCTACCCGTGCCATCAAGCTCCAGACCGACATGGAGGTGAAGGGTCCTGAGAAGAACAAGAAGAAACAGTATCATGAGTTTGAAGATAACTCTGCAGAATGGGATATGGCGCTCGATAAGGAAGTGCTCGCTACCCTTCTGAAGAACTACAAGGAGCACGTAGATGCCAAGTGGTTGCCTAAGTTCTACAAGACCATCGACACTGAGTTTGGCGGCAACTACGCCAAGTATGTGGATTATCTCTGGGAGAAGTCGCTCATCATGAAGAAGGGCGCCAAGCTCTATTTCAACAAGAAGGGATATGAGAAGGATCCAGGCGTAAGCTTCGGTATGGATCTGAACGATGTATTTGCAGATTTCGCTGCTCAGATGGGCAGCATCAACGACAGCATCGCTGAGCAGGAGAAGTATCTCTGTGCTGCCAAGCTCCGTATGGAGGAAGACATGCCTCACTACAGCGATGCCAACTTCACCATGCGATTGAGCTACGGTCAGGTAGGCGGTTTCGACCTCGGTGGCAAGCCATCTGGCTATTATACCACAGCCGAGAGCCTCGTCGAGAAGATGAAGCAGGGCGATAAGGTAATCGATTACTACGCTGAGCCTATCATGCACGAGCTCCTCTCTGAGAAGGATTTCGGCAAGTATCAGGACAAGACTACAGGCAAGATGCAGCTCTGCTTCCTCACCAACAACGATATTACCGGCGGTAACTCTGGTAGCCCTATGTTCAACGGCAAGGGTGAGTTGATTGGTCTTGCCTTCGATGGCAACTGGGACAGCCTCAGCTCTGACATCAACTTCGACAAGCGCCTGGCTCGCTGCATCGGTGTGGACATCCGCTATGTGCTCTACCTGATGGATAAGTGGGGACACGCAGACCGCCTCTTGAAGGAGATCAATGCGAAGTAAATCCTATCTCTGAATCAACAGAGATGATATAAAGGTTTATCCTGGAATAAAGATTAGTCCCAGGATGATATGAAAAGAGCGGAAAATCAGCTGTTAACTGTTAACCTGTTAACTCCTGGCTTTCCGCTCTTGTTTTTTCTTATAGGTTCTCAACTAATATTGCGAGATATTATTCAGCTCCTTCAAAGAAACCTGACGAGGCTTCTCGGCAAGTTTCTTCTTCAATTCATCCACCGTTATTTCTGCAGATGGATTGAAATCGGCAGAGCGCATGTAATCAATTACACTCTGATAGAAAGCCTTGCCTTCCGGATATTTGGCAGCCTTCTCCAAATCGCTCATGCAGACGAGGAGCTTTCCGGCTCCCACCTTCCATTCCATCACCAAACCCAACTTATGATTCCGCTCGATATTATCGATCACCTGAACAATCGGGCGATAATCCTTGGCGAAGTTGTCAAGCACCAGCGGATGCGATTCCTTGATAACTGGGAACCATTGCCAGTTGGTGTGCATCTCCGTAGGGAATCCCTTGAATATCGGATGTTCCGGATTCGTCAGAATGCCCAGGGTTCCTGGAGAAACCTTCTTCTTGTTGTTCTCGCAGATGGTCTTGAACATGCGATAGTTCCAGTAATCGGTCTGGAAGAGTCCGCCAACAGTATAAGGAGTAGCATTATCTGCCTGCGAAAGCGTATCATCGGCAGCCACGAAATGGCTGGAAGCCGTAGGCATCCAAAGCACCTTTCCACCCTTTTCCAAGACTTTCACTACTTCCTCATTCAAATCCTTGGCTATGATAACGCCCTTCTTTTCCAAAGCCTTCTTCGGATAAATCCAAAATTCGTAGGAGTTTCTCGCCTCTGTTCCTTCAATGTTTAATGTAAGAAGCAGCTTGGTAGATTTCTGCACGTGGAAAACACCATTCAGTTTACCCACATCTACCAAACCTTCATCGTATGGAAAGATGTTCAATACTCCCTCATCCTCAGCCATCAAATCGCTCACATTCTTTCTCACTTCACCATCCTTGGTGCTGAAAGTTCCATCATCCATACAGAACAATCCGTTCTCGGCAGCCAGATGCCATTTCAGTTTCTTGCCCATCAGCGAAGAACCGCCATAATTGGCTACCTTTACCTTAGCCTGAATCTTCTCGCCATCCTCGAAGCAGAACTTCTTCATTTCCAGCAGAGGAACCACTGGCGAACACCACTGGCGCCATTCCTCGGGCGTAGTGATTCCCTTGCTCTCCATAAACGCATCCAGAATGCCTACGAAAGCACTTCCCTGACCGGGATAATCCTGAATATCGAGCAGTTGGAAGCCCGCCATATTCCGGGTTCTCAAATCCATCTCTATATCGGCTTTATAGAGTTTCACGCTCCATAAGCCCGAAGCCTTGTGGAAATCATCAGCCTGCGAAAGCATTCCGGCAGCAGCCAGCCTGCGGCGGAACACTTCAAAGTTATAAGGATGAAGCACTCCGGTGTATTTCTTTACTTCCCGATAGTCAGGATAGGTCTGAAACTGGCCTGTTTCGTGAGAGATGATTGGGATTCCTGCCTTATCGCAAGCCTCATCAAAATTCATCGTAGAATTAGGATGGAAATGATTGATCATTCCGCCATCGTAGGCATCAGCAAACGAGAAAGAACCACGGGTATGGGTATTGTATTTGCCCCATCCCTCGCCTCCGATGCGGCAAGTGGTAAAGTAATCCATTCCTTCTTTTATTCCCTGATAACCGAGATAGTAATTGCTTCCGAAAGTATAGTATTTATCTGGCGCAATCTTGCGGAAATCATCCACAAACTCCTTCATCTTGTCGATGTCGCCCCAGAGTTCATTACCCAGCGCCATCATTCTGAAAGATGGATGATGACCGTATTCTCTGAGGATGTTCTCGCCTTCCTGATGCAGGAACGCCATCAGCCTTTCATCCTTCTTATCGAAAGAACCCCAGAAAGGAAGTTCCGGCTGGAGATAGATTCCCAGACTGTCCGCTGCCACGAAAGCCGCCTCCGGTGGGCACCAGGAATGAAAGCGCACATGGTTGATTCCATATTCCTTGCAGGTTCCGAAATATTTCATCCAGCCTTCCACGCTCATCTCTACATGTCCCGTCAGCGGCCATACAGCCGCATCGTGCTTGCCACGGAGGAATATCCTATGACCATTGGCGTAAAAGTGAGCGCCCTTGATATGAAAATCCTTGGCGAAATCAGGCAATACATTTGAATTTTTCACTCTTCGTTCTTCACTCTTCACTTCCAGGCGTATCTCGCCGATAATTCCATTCCAGTTGGTCTGCGTATCTTCTGTATAAGCATGGCTGGAGCCGTAAACCTGCTCTGGCACACCTCTTCCATTATCCACCACGATTTCCAGGAGATGCTTGCCTGGCTTCACCTTCTTAGGCAGAAGATAGCGCTGAGGAGTAGAGATGAAGTTGCAGGAATCCACCAGTTCTCCATCCACATATACCCATGTCGGTCGGGTACGCTCCAGGAAGAGTTCTACCGACTTCTTCTTCCAGTCCTTCGGGATATTGATGGTTCTGGAATATCTTGCAGCTCCTTTATAGGCATAGAACCTCGTAAGATGCGTTGTTTCCATCGTATCTTTCGGAGCGAATCCCAGATGGTTCGTATCGATGGTACCGGGAAGAATGGCACGCTTCACCTCACCCTGCGAGGCACGCTTACTCTTGGCGAAAGCGCTACCGCTCTTTCCCAACTCCACATTCCATTCACCAGCGAGCGAAATGCTCTGTGCTTGCAAGCCCAGACTTACCAGTCCCAGACAAGCGATAAGAATAGATTTCTTCATTTACGTATTTACAGAATATTTTTAGGGTTAAATTGCGTATAAAGATACAATAAATTTGATGTTTACGGCTGCAAATATACAAAAAAATGCGGTAAAAACACCGCAATTTACCAAAGAAATTGCTGTATTTTTACCGCAAATATGGATATTGCATCAAAACATCCCTTTGATGCAGGCTTTCATCTTATTATAAATCGCTGCCTAAACTACTTCTTCTTAGGTCTGCGACGAGCCCAACCTTCTTCCTCGAAGTTTGGCTCCTCACCCTTGAACTTCACGTTGTCGTTGTTCTGGAAGAACTGGCGCCAATCGCCTGTATCCTCCTGAGGGCGAGACTTTCTGCCGCCACGAGATTCACCACGGCTTCCACGTCCTCCCTTTCCACGAGAATCACGAGAATCTCTTGCATCATCAGAAGAACCTCTGCGGCTGCGGCCGCCTCTTTCTGAAGAACGGCCACCTCTGCCTTCAGAACTGCGGCCGCCACGGGCTGCTCTGCCATGACCTTCCTCATCAGCATCGTTACATCTCACGGTTCTGCCCTTGTACTCTGTACCGTTCAATGCCTTCATCACGCGCTTCGCATCCTCCTCAGGCACCTCGATGTAGGCAAACTTACTCAGCAGGTCGATGTGACCTACCTCCTGGCGACCCTTCACGTGCTTGTTCAGATACTGCATGATTTCGCCCGGATAGAAACCATCCGCCTTACCCAGGTTGATGAACAGCCTCTTGAAACCAGCCTCTGTCTCATGCTTTCTGCGACCATTGGAAACCTTGCCACGGCCCTCGCCACGGCTTCCACGACCTTCGCCGCCACGGGAACCCTTGCCGGTCTCAGGCTTGATAATCTCAGGAGCGTTCTTATAGTAATCGAGGAACTTACCGAAGGTGATGGTCACCATCTTCTTGATGATGTCCTCCTTGTCGATGTACTCAAACTGGCGGTTGATTTCAGCCATATATGGTTCAATCTGATCCTCGTCCACATCCGTCTTCATGATGTCGTCCATCGTCTTGAAGAGCTGCTTCTTGCAGATTTCCTCTGGGGTTGGCAAAACGCCGTCCACGAACTCCTTGCCAATCTGCTTCTCAATCTGGCGAACCTTGAACTTCTCTCTGGTATGGATGATAGAGATGGATGTTCCTTTCTTGCCGGCACGACCGGTACGGCCGCTTCGGTGGGTGTAGCTTGCCACATCATCAGGCAAACCATAGTGATGACGTGAGTCAGATCATCTACGTCCAGACCACGGGCAGCCACATCGGTAGCCACCAGGAACTGAACGGTATGGTTGCGGAACTTCTGCATGGTGAGGTCACGCTGCTGCTGACTCAAGTCACCATGAAGAGCCTCTGCATTATAACCATCGCGGATGAGTTTGTCGGCAATATCCTGTGTCTCCAACTTGGTGCGACAGAAGATAATGGCGAAGATGCGGGGATAAAAGTCTACGACACGTTTCAGGGCAAGATACTTGTCCTTGGCGTTCACCAGATAATAGATGTGATTGACGTGCTCGGCACCCTCGTTGCGTGAGCCTACAACTATCTCCTTATGGTCGTGGAGATAGTGGAGCGCTATCTTCTCTATCTCCTTGCTCATAGTAGCAGAGAAGAGAAGTGTATTTCTATCCGCTGGTACATTCTCGAAGATGGCATTGATGCTCTCGGAGAAACCCATATTGAGCATCTCGTCAGCCTCATCCAATACAACATTGTTCACATGCTCCAACTGAGCCACGCCACGATTGATGAGGTCGAGAAGACGACCAGGTGTGGCTACGATGATCTGTACACCATGCTTGAGGGTGCGTATCTGACTGCCTATATCGGTTCCGCCATAGACTGCAGCAATGTGGAGTCCGTCGATGTACTTGGCGAAACTGTTGAGGTCATCGGCTATCTGGAGACAAAGCTCACGGGTAGGACTCAGGATAATGGCCTGTGTCTGCTTGTTCTGAGCATCGGTCTTCTGAATGACAGGAATGCCATAGGATGCAGTCTTACCAGTTCCTGTCTGCGCCAATGCGATGACATCGTTTTTGTTGCCTAAGAGATAGGGGATTACTTCTTCTTGTACGGGCATTGGATTCTCGAATCCAAGCTCCTCAATAGCGCGGCGAATGTCCTCGCTGACGCCTAATTCTAAAAATGTTTTCAAATCTTTTTTACCTTATTAATGTATTCAATGCAGAAGGCTGAATTCACCCTCCCAGCCATTAATAGGGTGCAATATCCTTCCGAAAACGCTTGCGACAAGGCTGTCCTGTCCTACGCTAAAAGGCGACAGGCTGCCTGATACTTGTCTAAATTCGGGTGCAAAGTTAGTAAAAAGTTCTTGATAATCAAAAAGTTTTCGTACTTTTGCACACAAAATAGACTTTTTATACATTCAAAATGATGATGGATTTATCAGTTCTTTTGCCTTCGTGCCTACGACGGAGGGTTCTGCTGGGACTTGTTTGCTGGTGCTGTTGCAACTCTGTGCTGTGGGCGCAGGATTCTGCCATGGTGTCGGTGGACTCGTTGGAAACAACGGAAACAGTACAGACCGACTCTTTTGTAGCCGCAACAAGACCATTGCCCACCCCCATGATGACGGCAGACTGCAAACCCGTGCTGCGACCGAAGGACGTACTGGTACCTGTAGTCATAACAGGACTGGCTGCGCTGTATGTTCAGAACCATGGTTGGTTTGCGCAACAGAAGCGCGAGGTTCAGAAAGGACTGTCGGCTGAGGAAGGCATCATCTGAGGGCTGACGAAGTATTGCAGTTTGCACCCATGGCGACGGTCTGGGGCTTGAGGTTAGCAGGCATAAAGGGAAAAAACGAACCTAAAGAACGCCTGGGCATCATAGCGCTGTCGTACGCTTCATTGGGACTCATTACGTTCGGCATGAAGGCGGCTGTAAACGAGGAAAGACCCGACGGCAGAGACTGCAGGTCATTTCCATCGGGTCATACGGCGAGGGCATTCATGGGTGCAGAGATGCTGTATCAAGAATATAAGGACGTGTCGCCATGGATAGGATATTCGGGCTACGCCATGGCTGCGCTGACAGGCTATCTGCGAGTCTACAACAACCGGCATTATCTGAACGACGTCGTGGCGGGAGCCTGCATCGGAATTCTGTGTACCAAATTGGGATATTGGCTGCAACCGAAATTGTTTAAGAAGAAAAAGAAGGCTTTCAATTTCAATATTGAGAAATTTGAAAGCCTTCTTCGCTTCATCCGAAAAAACTTCGACCTGTTCAGTTGGAACGCCATGTAAGGCAAAAACTCCTAACCCAGGGCGTGTTCATTTACAGGAAGTCCCTTTCATTCCTTCATCAAAGGTTTTGGTCAAGGAATTGGAGAATCTTTTGCTGTATGCGAAGTCCGCAGGAATGAGGCACGTCCCAAAGTTCGGTGGTAAGGAGAGAGTCTGCATGTTGGCTATTCCATACAGCATGCATCTGCGCAAAAGCCTTCTTGACTCCGGGGACGGGGAAAAGATGGTCAAGGGTGCCACTAATAAAGAGAGAAGATGAGGACAAGCCAAGGAGGCGATGTGAGGATAGTCGAGGTACTGACGGAGTGCAGGAATGCAGTTGGCAAACCCTCCGTTCTCCTTTCGTCCATAACGCAGGGTAAGCTGATCGTCGGTAGTGATCATCCAGCAGATATTGGCACTCGCCTTGATCTTGTCAGAGAGGGCAGCAAGCATCCAGGAACGGTATGCGCCCATAGAACATCCCACACATCCTATCCTGTCCTTATCGACCATAGGGAGAGTAGACAGGAAATCGGTTCCAGCCATATCGTCGTAAGTCATAAAAGCAGAAAGGTCGCGTCCAAGCATCATCATGTTGCCGGCGATAATATCATACTTGTTGCGGTCGATACCTTCCTTACGGCTACGCTCGCCCCAAAGAGGTGCGTCGGCAGAGAAGACTACATAGCCGTGACGGGCAAGATAGTCGCCAAGATACTGACCTTCGTACAACTTCTTTGCCCATGCATCAGCGTCGGCGACAACGGCGGTGTCGACATCAAAGGGACGTATCATCTTCTCCTTGCCGATGTAGAGGTGGGCTCCATGGTCATGGAGGGCATTGATGGCAGGGAAAGGTCCCTTGCCGTCGGGTATAAGAAGATAGGCTGTGATGCGGGCATAGGCGTTGACACAGAAGCTGATTTTCTGTGCACGATAACCATCTCGTTGTTCTTCGGCTATCACCTTCATGTCCCACGACTTGGCTCGGCGAGGAGGTGTCATCATACATTCAAATATCTTCTGACGGGCAGCCTTCTTCCATTTTGCAAAGTTTTTGATAGGACTGTTACCCCATGCCATAGGGTATGTGAGTTCCTGTTTGAGTTGTTCGACGTAAACGGGCAACTCACCTTGCCACTCGTAATTCTCTCGCACAGGCAGTTGTTTCGCATTCGGTTTCTGGGCGAAAGATGGCTGAGAGAATATCAGCAAGGCAAAAAATGTGAAGAGTGAAAAATCCAAATGTTTCATTGTTATTGAGTTTTTAAGTGTTGAATGTTTTGCTGAGACGAAGCTTATCTTTTGCAAAGATAATGCAAATGAGCGCAATGAAAGCTTGCTTTCAAATTGCCGAGTGC
>ERZ791624.985-NODE-985-length-15459-cov-3.729940_pt1 | contig 15459 bp, 14 predicted proteins | sample MGYA00510058_ERZ791624 | MGnify/ENA primary metagenome ERZ791624 (study PRJEB30046, sample SAMN00715158) | human gut metagenome | study: EMG produced TPA metagenomics assembly of the A metagenome-wide association study of gut microbiota in type 2... | reverse complement strand
TTAAGAGCCGCTCACGCTACCCAGTCAACCGCAGGTTGACGTTGGAGACGAGGCGCGAAGCCGCAGGCAGTACAACACGTACGACAAGGCTGAGCAACGACGTACCCAGGGTTGCGGAGCGAGTCTAATCCAGCCCACGCGCCACCTGCATAGCCTCATCCACACGCTCGACCGCATGGATGGTCAGCCCCGCAATCGGCTTCTTGGGTGCATTGGCCTTGGGCACGATGGCCACGGTAAAGCCGAGCTTGGCAGCTTCCTTGAGGCGGTCCTGCCCGCGCGGCGCAGGGCGTACTTCGCCTGCCAGACCCACTTCACCAAAGGCCACAAAGCCCCTGGGCAATGCCTTGCCGCGCAGGCTGGAGGTGATGGACAGCATCACCGCCAGGTCAGCGGCAGGCTCGCCAATGCGCACGCCGCCTACGGCGTTGACGAACACATCCTGATCCGCACAGGCCACGCCTGCATGGCGGTTGAGCACGGCCAGCAGCATGGCCAGGCGATCGCGGTCCAGACCCACAGACAGGCGGCGCGGCGCGGGGCCAGCGCTGTCCACCAGTGCCTGGATTTCCACCAGCAGCGGACGCGTACCTTCCAGCGTCACCATTACGCAGCTGCCGGGTACGGGCTCGGTGTGCTGACTCAGAAAGATAGCGCTGGGGTTGCTCACGCCTTTGAGGCCCTTTTCGGTCATGGCGAACACGCCGATTTCGTTCACCGCGCCAAAGCGGTTCTTGATAGCGCGGATCAGCCGGTGCGGGCTGTGCGTGTCGCCCTCGAAGTACAGCACGGTGTCCACCATGTGTTCCAGCACGCGGGGGCCGGCCAGTGCGCCTTCCTTGGTGACGTGGCCAACCAGAATCACCGTAATGCCCGTGCTCTTGGCCATGCGCGTCAGATGCGCGGCGCATTCGCGCACCTGGGCCACCGAGCCGGGCGCGCTGCTGAGCTGGTCGGAGTACATGGTCTGGATGGAGTCAATCACCACCACCGCAGGCTGCACGGCGTCCACCGTGGCGAGGATTTTTTCCAGCTGAATTTCTGCCAGCAGGTTGACCAGGCTGCCATCAATGCCCAGCCGACGCGAGCGCAGCGCGACCTGGGAGCCGCTTTCTTCACCGGTCACATACAGCGTGGGCAAGCCTGCGCGCTGCAGCGCATCCATGGCCTGCAGCAGCAGCGTGGATTTGCCGATGCCGGGGTCGCCGCCAATGAGCACCACACCGCCTTCGACCACGCCGCCGCCAAGCACGCGGTCCAGCTCCTCAATACCGCTGGGCGTACGTGCCACATCCTGCGCTTCAATGGCGTGCAACGGTGTGACGGGCTGGGCGTTAGCCATGCCCGCATAGCCCTGTGGTGCGCTGAGGCGGTTCTTGCCGCCAGACGCCGCCTCCGGCACGCTTTCGATCAGGCTGTTCCAGGCGCCGCAGCTGGGGCACTTGCCCAGCCAGCGCGGCGAGGTGCCGCCACATTCATTGCAGGTGTAGATGGTTTTCTCTTTAGCCATGGCATGACTATATCGGCGCAGCCTGGCTGGCTGCTGCGAGCACCTGCAATGGCCGTGGAGGCATCTATCAAAAGCAGAGCGCCTAGCGCTTGTATTGACTGGTTTTCAGATACAAAAGTATCTGAAAACCTTATCAATTCAGTGCAAGCAGCTCTCTTTTTTATTTGCGTGGCGTTGCTTCTTCGTCATTCACCATGGGCACGCGTGCTGCCACTGCACACATCAGCTCATAGCCCACAGTGCCTGCGGCGGCAGCCACTTCGTCGATCGACAGCATGGCGCCGGTCCTGGGCGACTTGCCCCACAGCACGACCTCGCTGCCCAGACCCGCGCCGGGCACGGGTGTGAGGTCTACGCACAGCATGTCCATGCTCACACGGCCCAGCAGGCGCGTGCGCACGCCGTTGACCAGCACCGGCGTATCGGTGCCGCACAGGCGCGGATAGCCGTCGGCATAGCCGCAGGACACCACGCCGATATGCATGGGGCCGGTGGCGGTAAAGGTGGAGCCATAGCCCACGGTGTCACCGGCCTGCAGCTGCTGCGTGCCAATCACCTGGGCACTGAGCGTCATGGCGGGCTGCAGGTTCCAGTCCTGCGCCGTGTGCGCGGGGTAGTCGGGCGAGCTGCCAAACAGCACGATGCCGGGGCGCACCCAGTCGCCGCGCAGGTGTTCGTCCGAGGCTTCCAGCAGCGATGCCGCGCTGTTGCACAGCGTGCGCTCGCCGGGCAGATCGTGCGTAGCACGCTCAAACACCGCACGCTGGTGGGCCGTGCCACGGGGACCATCGGCATCGCTGAAGTGGGTGATGAAGGAGATTTCCTCCACCTGCGTCAGCGCATTGAGGCGCGCATAGGCACTGCGAAAGCGCTCGGGCGTGAAGCCCAGGCGGTTCATGCCACTGTTCATCTTGAGGAACACGCGGTGTGGCACCTGGGACTTGTGCGCAGCCAGCCAGTCGATCTGGCGGTCGCAGTGCACGGTGTGCCACAGGCCCAGGCGGGAGCACATCTCCAAATCGCGCGGCTCAAACACGCCTTCAATCAGCAGGATGGGGCCACGCCAGTCCATGGCGCGCAGGCGCTGTGCTTCCGCAATTTCCAGCACCGCAAAACCATCGGCGGCGCGCAGCCCGGCAAAGGCATGTTCCAGCCCGTGGCCGTAGGCATTGGCCTTGACCATGCACATCAGCTTGGCGTCCGGGGCCGCCTTGCGCACTTGCTCGAGGTTGTGACGTAACGCTTGAGGGTGGATGGTGGCAAGAATCGGACGGGGCATGTCAAAGCAATCAAAACGGGGCAAATGGCACATTCTGGCACTGCCAGCGCAGGATGTAAGCGAACTCCGCAGGCAATACTGCGTGCAGCATTGACATACAGCCGCAAATCCGGAAGATGCATTCGGTTTATGAAAGTTCGGTCCGTACACCCCGTGATATAACCGACCGTCATTTTGCCAACAGTCCCATCTTGTCCACGCACTGGCCCTTGCTGCCGTGGACATGCCCCGAATTTTCATGAAGCGCGGTTTCTACACCATCATGTCGGCGCAGTTTTTTAGCTCGCTGGCCGATAACGCACTGTTTGTGACAGCGGTTGAACTGCTGCGCACCGGCGGTGCCCCAGATTGGCAAAGTGCCGCTCTGGTTCCCATGTTCGCGCTGTTTTACGTGCTGCTTGCGCCTTTTGTGGGTGCGTTTGCGGACGCGCTGCCCAAGGGGCGCGTCATGTTCATCAGCAATGCCATCAAGGTCGTGGGCTGTCTGCTCATGCTCTTTGGCCACCACCCGCTGCTGGCCTACGCCGTGGTGGGCCTGGGCGCGGCGGCCTACTCCCCCGCCAAGTACGGCATTCTGACGGAGCTGCTGCCCCCTTCCCAGCTGGTCAAGGCCAATGGCTGGATTGAGGGCCTGACCATTACCTCCATCATCCTGGGCGTGCTGCTCGGCGGTCAGCTGGTGGCACCCGCCATTGCTGGGCCACTGCTGGCTCTGGGCATTCCCGGCGTAGACAACGCCGCCGAAGCAGCCATTGGCGTGCTGATTTTTGTCTATGCACTGGCGGCCGCCTTCAACCTGCACATCCCCCGCACCGAGGCAGCCCTGATGCCGCTGCGCCAGAACCACAGCAAGGGGCTGGTGCGCAGCACCATGGCTTTGCTACCCGACTTCTGGGACTGCAACCGCCGCCTGTGGAAGGACAAGCTGGGCCAGATCTCACTGTCCACCACCACCCTGTTCTGGGGCGTATCCGGCAATCTGCGCTACATCGTGCTGGCATGGGCTGCGGTGGCTCTGGGCTACGGCACCACGCAGGCTTCTGCGCTGGTGGGCGTGGTCGCGATTGGCACGGCCGTAGGCGCTGTGCTGGCCTCCATGCGCATGCGCCTGCAGCACGCCACGCGCGTGATTCCCATGGGCATTGCCATGGGCCTGCTGGTGATCTGCATGAACTTCATCGGCCACCTGTGGATTGCCGTGCCATTTCTGATCGTGCTCGGCGGTCTGGGCGGCTATCTGGTCGTACCCATGAACGCACTGCTGCAGCACCGTGGCCACAGCCTCATGGGTGCCGGCCGCTCGATTGCCGTACAGAACTTCAATGAACAGGCCTGCATTCTGGGTCTGGGTCTGCTGTACAGCCTGGCCACCATGTGGGGCATGTCGGCCTATGGTGCCATCACCTGCTTTGGCCTGATGGTTGCAGCTACCATGTGGCTGATTGGCCGCTGGTACCGCTACAACTGCCGCCACCACGGCCATGAGGTACGACAGCTGCTGCAGATTGCGCGCCGCGACCATCACTGAGACTTGCCCATACCAGCCAGAACATCCACCATCTTTTCATAGCATCCGGCGCAGTCAATCTCTGCGCCGGAGCTGTTTTTGACATGCCATCAGCTCTGCCGTATCTCTGTCTGCTTTTCAACGCCATGGTCTGGGGCCTGGCCTGGTGGCCGTTTCAGACCATGCATGGGCAAGGTCTGGTTGCACCCTGGGCCACGAGCATGATTTACGGCCTGCTCTCCCTGGTCACCGTGCTGTGCATCCGCAGCAGCTGGCAGGGCTTTACCGCCCATCGCGTGCTGTGGCTGCTGGCGCTGTCTTCGGGGCTGACCAATGTGTCCTTCAACATGGCGGCATCGACGGGCGATGTGGTGCGCGTCATCCTGCTGTTCTATCTCATGCCCGCCTGGACGGTCCTGCTGGCCTGGCGTTTTCTGGGCGAGCGCCCCACGGCAGCCGGTCTGCTGCGGCTGGTGCTGGCCTTCAGCGGCATGGCACTGGTCATCGTGCCGCAAGGCGCTACCTGGCAAAGCCTGACCGCAGGCATCGGTCTGCCCGAGTATCTGGCCATCTTTGGCGGCTTTTGCTTTGCCTGCACCAATGTGATCCTGCGCCGCAGCTTTCACACGCCCAGCATGTCGCGCGTGCTGGCCATGTTTGTAGGCTGCATGGTGGTCGGCCTGATCACTGCGGGTACAGGCTATGGCCTGGGCCAGTTTCCAGCCATTCCGGCACCGAATGCGGTGTGGATCAGCTGCCTGCTGGGCATGGCGGTGCTGGTGGCCGTGGGCTCCTGGGCGCTGCAGTTTGGGGCGGCGCGCGTGCCCACCAGCACCACCTCGCTGATCATGCTCTCGGAAGTGCTGTTTGCCAGCTGCTCGGCATGGCTGCTGGGCGCTACACAGCTGACGCCGCGCATGCTGCTGGGCGGCGTCTTCATCATTGGCGGCGCGCTGCTGGCGGTGCTGCAAAAGCAGCGTTAGGCCATCTACAGATACCACAAAGCCCGTGCAGTGGGACTGCACGGGCTTTGCGATGGCTGACTCCGTTTTTACTTGGCTGGTGCGGCTTCCTGCACCACAGGCGCAGCATCTGCTGCCTTGGCCTGATGGTTGGTATACAGGCCATAAGCCACTGCAGCCACCAGCATCACTGCCGACAGCACCAGCGCCAGACTGCCGCTTTCCAGAACCGATAACAATCCTCTGTGCATAAAGAGCTCCTGTATGGGTTGTACGCCGTACAGACAGCAAATCTAGCGCAGAAGCCTTGCCTGCTCAATGCTGGCTTGCCTTTACCGCAAGGCCAGTGTCATTGTGCTGTTCTGCTCCAGATGGAAAGCCCCCATGAGGTCATGCAGGCGCGTAGCCTCGGCCTCCAGCTGAGCTGCTGCCGCCGCCACCTCATCCACCAGCGCCATGTTCTGCTGGGTCACCTGCTCCATTTGCGTGGTGGACGGTGTCACGCTGGACAGGCCACGCGCCTGCTCCTGCGAGGCGGAGGCGATGGACTGCATCAGGTCAGACACGCGCTGCACGGCCTGCACGATGTCCTGCATGGTGGCACCGGCCTGCTCCACATGCTGTGCGCCGTTGGACACACGGGCGTTGGACTCCTGAATCAGATCGCGAATCTCGCGTGCCGCTGCACCGGAGCGCTGCGCGATCGACTGCATATGCTCCACCACCTGCGTCATCAGCTCTCCACCCTGGCGCGCCACACCGGTGGCATTGCTCGACAGGCTGCTGGCCATGTGTGCGGTTTCTGCATTCTGCTGCACCGAGGTGGCCAGCTCTTCCATGCTGGAGGCCGAGTGCTCCAGCGCTGCCACCTCGGTCTCGGTGCGCTGCGCCAGATCCTGGTTGCCCCGTGCAATCGATCCAGCATTGGCATGAATGGCGTTCACAGAGGTGCGTACATCACGGAACGCTGTGCGCAAACGCTCCAGAAAGCGGTTGAGCTGCTCACACATGCGGCCAATTTCTGCCTTGTCCGTCGTCTGCAGGCGCGTGGCCAGGTTCAGCTGTGCCTGCACACGCGCTGCCACGGACTGCAACTGTGCAGGCAGCTCATAGCGCTGCACGCGCTCCTGCTGGTCGGCACTGGGCAGCAGCAGCACCACCATCAGCACGGTCACGCACAGCGCAAGAGCCGCCGCCAGAAAGAAGCGGCTGCGCAAAGACCACGACTGCCATACCCCCCCGGCCAGGCACAGGACCTGCCGTCTGCATGCTGCTTGTCCACCCCATAACCACCCTCGCAGAACGTATCAATCTGTATCTACAAGAAATTCTAGGGAGACCCGGCGGCCAGCTGTCGCCTGTGTTTGCGGCATGAAGACTTCGCCAAATACGAGTAAATGCCAGGCCTTTGCAACAGCAAGAGTGAGCACCAACAAGCAGGCATTGACACCGCAATTTCTTGATGCACATCGAGAAAGAACAGCTGCATTCCGCCTGTGCGACACTGCGCTTTTGTCGCTTTCCCAGAAAAGACGCCGCCATGCCCAGCTTCTACGATTTCCAGGCCACCTCCATCGACGGACAGACCGTGCCCCTGTCGCAATACCGTGGGCAGGTCGTGCTGGTGGTCAACACCGCCAGTGCCTGTGGCTTCACCCCGCAGCTGCAAGGCCTGCAGGAACTGCACACCCGCTATGCCAGTCAGGGGCTGGTGATTCTGGGCTTTCCCTGCAACCAGTTTGGCCAGCAGGACAAGGGCAGCAACAGCGAAATTGCCAGCTTCTGCCAGCGCAACTATGGTGTGGAGTTTGCAATGATGGCCAAGGTCGATGTCAACGGCAGCAGCGCCCATCCGCTGTTCACCTGGCTCAAGGCGCAAGCGCCGGGTGTGCTGGGCACGCAAATGATCAAGTGGAACTTCACCAAGTTTCTGGTCGGCCGCAGCGGCCAGGTGCTGCACCGCTACGCTCCTACCGACAAACCGCAAAGCATGGCTGCAGACATTGAAGCTGCACTGCAGCAGCAGGCATAAAAAAGGAGCCTTGCAGGCTCCTCTTCAGCATGCTTCTGGCTTATGCCGCACGCAGCTGCTTGGCACGCTGCAGCTGGCGAATCACCAGGCGTGCATCCATGCCATACATGTCGGCAAAGGCACGCACATCACCCGAGCCGCTGGCCACATAGGCACGCTCCACGGCTTCGGCCTTGGCATCTTGCTCGGCCACTTCGTTCAGCGCTTCTTCCAGCGCCGTCTGGGTGGCCGCATCACGCACCTGCACCACAGCCATATAGGCTTCGCGGCTCAGGCCAGATCGCACAAAGGCCTGACCAATGCGGTGACGCAGCTTGGCCTGCAGATCTTCGCCATCGCGCGGCTTCTTGCGCTTGAACACCCCCACCACGGCGTGAAACACGTGCTCGGGCGCAATGGGCTCGACCTCATTGCCCTGCAGGTCATAACGCGCCGTGCCATTGGCCACGGCCAGCAGGTAGCGCGTAGAGCGTGTGTGGATGGCCAGCGCTTCCTTGAGCCCGGCCTTGTCCAGCACTTCGCCATGTGCGGCCAGCAGGTCCTGGTAGATGCCGCGCTTCAGGGGCAGTGCATTGGCGCCAAACAGCGCTGGATAGAGCTGCGCCAGCTGTGCCAGCACAGGGTGCACTTCACGAACGGGACGCGAAGCCGCAGGCGTTGCAGGCTTGCGAGGATGGCTGCCGCGGCGCGGCTGACGACGCGTTGGCTCGGCAGCTGCAGGCGCAGCATGTTCAACGGAAGAGGACACAGTTTCGGTCATGGGCAGGACGCCATTGCAAAAATCAAACCCGCGATGATGCCAGCATTGCGGGCCAAGTGTGAAGCCCGGGCTCGTTCACACCATGCGCGGCATTGGCTCCGCACCCAGGCAAATGCAGGCAAAGCGCCTGTTCATGCGGCTTTGCGCAGCGCGTCATCCAGCACTTCCACCCAGTGGCGTACCGGGAGATCCGTGCCACTTTGCAGGTGGACGATGCAGCCAATATTGGCCGAAAGAATCGCTGCAGGCTGTACCGCCACCTCCTGCAGCGCCCGCAGCTTGCGCTCGCGCAGCGTATGGGCAATCTCTGGCTGCAGGACCGAGTATGTGCCTGCCGAGCCACAGCACAGGTGCGACTCGGTGCGTGCAGTGACGAGCTGAAAGCCCAGCTGGCGCAGACCAGCCTCCACCGTGCCCTTGAGCTTTTGCCCATGCTGCAGCGTGCAGGGCGGGTGGTAGGCCATGGGCTGGCTGTCTACCTGCAATTTGCCCTCCAGCTGCTCGACCAGTTCAGGCAGCAGGGCTGGCAGCAGTTCGCTCAAGTCTCTGGTCAGCACGCTGATGCGTGCTGCCTTGTCTGCGTACGCAGGCTCATGGCGCAGGATGTGCGCCCAGTCCTTGATCATCACGCCGCAGCCCGAGGCATTGCTCACAATGGCTTCCACCTCGCCCGCCTCCACCGCTGGCCACCAGGCATCGATATGGGCGCGGATCTGCACCTTGGCCCCGTCCTGGTCATTGAGGTGGAACTTCACCGCCCCACAGCACTGGCTGCCTTGCACCACCACGCTCTGGATGCCCACGGCATCGAGCACACGTGCTGTGGCGTAGTTGATATTGGGCAGCATGGCAGGCTGCACGCAGCCCAGATGCAGCAGCACCTTGCGGGCGTGCTCGCGCGTGGGCCACACACCATGCTCCGTCTTTGGCGGCACCTTGGCGCGAATGTGCGCGGGCAGCAGGCTGCGCACCTGCTGGCCCAGCTTCATGGCTGGAGCAAACAGGGGCGATGTCAGGCCTTCTTTCAGGGCCCAGCGCTGGAGGCGTTCGCCCATGGGGCGCGGCACCTGTGCCTCCACCACTTTGCGACCAATGTCCACCAGATGCCCGTACTGCACACCGCTGGGGCAAGTGGATTCGCAGTTGCGGCAAGTCAGGCAGCGGTCCAGGTGCTGCTGCGTGGCACGCGTTGGTGCTGCACCTTCCAGCACCTGCTTGATCAGGTAGATACGGCCACGCGGTCCGTCCAGCTCATCGCCCAGCGTCTGGTAGGTCGGGCAGGTAGCGGTGCAGAAGCCACAGTGCACACATTTGCGCAGAATGGCTTCGGCCTCCTGCCCTTCAGGCGTATCACGGTAAACCGGCGCGAGCTTAGTTTGCATGGGCTTGTCTCGTTATCGTTTTAGGTTGCACGGGAAGCAAAGTAATGCCGCAGCTTGCGGCCATCCGCCCACAGTGGCGGCAGGGAAACCAGCATCAGCAGCAAGGCCAGCGGCACCACACAGACAAAGCCCCATTGCTTGAAGCCCAGCGCCCCGGCAATACCGCCCACAAAAAACATGCCCAGCAGTCCGGAAAAAAGGCGTACTTTGGACCAGTTGGCCCGCACCTTCTGCTGCTGCACGCCTGCCAGCCGGTTCCAGAACAGCATCTTGCCCAGCTCAATGCCCAGATCCGTCACCACGCCCGTCATGTGCGTGGTGCGGATGGTGGCGTTGGACATCTTGGTCAGCGTAGCGTTCTGCACGCCCATCATGAAGGACAGCAGCAGCACCGTCATGGGCACGGCGAACAGCGTCTTCCAGTTCATGGTGACAGAGCCCACCAGACCGAAGAGCAGCATGAGCAAAGCCACCAGCAGCAGCGGCAGAGCATAGGTGCTGCGCAGGCCCAGCAGCCGCGCCCAGTTGACCAGCATGGCCGAGACTGCGGCCCCAGCGGTGAACGCCAGCAGCGCCCCCAGCGCGGCCAGCACCAGCGCGGTATTGCCCAGCACCAGATGGTCCGCCAGCATGGACATGAAACCCGTCATGTGCGAGGTGTACAGCTCCAGCACCGTAAAGCCCCCCGCATTGATGGCTCCGGCGTTGAACGCCATCAGATAGCCCAGCGCCCGGTTGGTGGAGCTGGTACGGTGAAAATCTGCCAGGTGACGCAACCTTCGCATAGCGGTCTATGTCACTCCACCGTTCGGCCGGGGTTGAAGATACCGGCAGGGTCAAATGCCTGTTTGAGCTGCGCATGGATGCGCTGCAGAGCTGCGTTTTTCACGTCAAATAGGGGCTCAGCGCTCATCTGGTCTGCAATTTCTGCTCTGAAAAGCGTTGCACTCCCACCCACTGACTGCGCCCAGGCCTTGAGCTGTGGCCCCATGCTGCGCGGAGCATGCACCCAGCGCAGCGCCCCATGCCACTCCACCAGCGGCGGTGCAATCCCTGCTGGCAGAGGCTGCACAGGCGCCGTTGGCGGCACAGACAGGCGCCACAGGCAGTCGCCCAGCCGGAGCTGCTGAAACCATGGCAGCTGCTGTTCGCGGCACGCTATCCAGTTGATAGCTGCCTGTGCAGATTCCATGCGCTCTCCACCCATTTTCTGGCATGCAGCTTCCACGGCTGCAGCAGCACCACGCAAGCGCACATACAGCATGCCTGCAGCGCCCTCTTCCAGCCAGCAGCTGGCGTTCAGTGGCAAGGGCTGGCCACCCCACTGGTTCAGGCGCTGCAGGGCATCGGCCTGGCTGATACCCGCAAAGCGCAGTGTGGCTTCGGCAGGCGCTACGGGCAGCACCTTGAGGCTGACTTCGGTGATCACCCCCAGCGTGCCCCAGCTGCCTGCCATCAGACGCGAGACGTCATAGCCCGCCACATTCTTCATCACGGTGCCGCCAAAGCGCAGCAGCTCTACCTTGCCGTTGATGATCTCCACACCCAGCACAAAGTCACGCACCGCGCCCACGCCGGCACGTGCCGGGCCACTCCAGCCAGCGGCCACCATGCCGCCCACGGTTGCCACATCGCCTTGCGCCGTCGCAAAGTGTGGTGGCTCAAACGCCAGGCACTGTCCACGCTCAGCCAGCGCGGCTTCCAGTTCATGCAAGGGTGTGCCTGCACGCACGGTGACCACCAGCTCACTCGGTTCATAGCTGACGATGCCTTGCAGCGCACGCATATCCAGCACATCGCCCTGCAGGCGCATGCCATGAAAGTCTTTGCTGCCGCCACCGCGAATCCGCAGGGGGGCAGCATCGCCAACAGCAGCGCGTACGCGCTCGAGCATCTGGTGAAGGGAGGAATCCATGGCGCTCAATCCTACTTGTCTCTGGCAATTGGAGGGTGTGTGTCGTTGTGATTTTTTTGAATGGTACTTGTGAAAACCAAGCCCGCCCTTCCATGTCGCACTGCCTGACAGCAGTGTGCAGGCATAAAAAAAGCCGCCCCGAAGGGCGGCCACACTACACGTAGATGGGAACAGAGATTCCAGACCGTCTTTTAACGGTTGTAGGCAGATTCGCCGTGGGTGGTGATGTCCAGACCTTCGCGCTCTGCATCTTCGGAGACACGCAGACCCACCAGGATGTCGGCCACCTTGTAGCAGATGAAGGAGACCACACCGCACCAGACGATGGTGATGATCACGCTCTTGAACTGCACCCAGACTTGAGAGGCCATGTTGTAGCCCTCGGGCTCGACACCACCCAGGCTGGCAGCGCAGAACACACCGGTCAGGATGGCGCCCAGGATGCCGCCCACACCGTGCACGCCGAACACGTCGCACACGTCGTCCACCTTCAGCATGCTCTTCAGGCCAGACACACCCCACAGGCACAGAGGGCCAGCGATCAGACCCATGACGATGGAACCCATGGGGCCCACAAAGCCAGCTGCGGGAGTGATGGTCACCAGACCGCCCACGGCACCGGAGACCACGCCCAGCATGGAAGCCTTGCCCTTGTGCAGGGTCTCAGCCACCATCCACGCCACAGCAGCAGCGCCCGTTGCCAGGATGGTGTTGATGAAGGCCAGACCAGCGCCGCCGTTGGCAGCTCCTGCGGAACCGGCGTTAAAGCCGAACCAGCCCACCCACAGCAGGGCACCACCGACCATGGTCAGGGTCAGGCTGTGTGGAGGCAGGGCTTCCTTGCCAAAGCCCAGGCGCTTGCCCACCATGTAGGCACCCACCAGACCGGCCACAGCAGCGTTGATGTGCACCACGGTACCACCGGCAAAGTCCAGCGCACCGTCTTCTGCCATCAGGCCACCGCCCCACACCATGTGGGCCATGGGGATGTAGCTGAAGGTGAACCACAGCACGGAGAAGATCATCACGGCCGAGAACTTGATGCGTTCTGCAAAGGCACCCACGATCAGCGCCACGGTAATGGCAGCAAAGGTGGACTGGAAGGCCACGAAGACGAACTCAGGAATCGTGCTCAGCGCAGACGATACGGTGTCAGGCGTGATGCCAGACAGGAACAGCTTGCTGAAGTCACCGTAGAACTTGCCTTCGCCACCGAAGGTCAGCGAGAAGCCGTAGACGGCCCACAGTACGGTGATCAGCGAGAAGATGGTGAACACCTGTGCCAGCACGGACAGCATGTTCTTGGAGCGCACCAGGCCGCCGTAGAACAGTGCCAGGCCGGGGATGATCATCAGAATCACCAGCATGGTGGAGGTCAGCATCCAGGCGGTGTCGCCGGAATCGATCGTGGCAGCAGCAGTTTCTACCGCCGAAGTCACCTGTGCAGCGGCCTCAACCACAGGTGCAGCTTCTTGGGCCAGAGCACCTGTGGCGGCGCCCAGCAGGCCCAGGCCAACAGACAGTGCAGGAAGCATTTTCTTCATGTCAGTCTCTCGCATAAATGGTTGCTTTACAGGGCGTCCTTGCCGGTTTCACCGGTGCGAATACGCACGACCTGTTCGAGGTCGAAAACAAAAATCTTGCCGTCGCCGATCTTTCCGGTGCGGGCCGCACCTTCGATGGCTTCGATCACCTGCTCCAGAATGGCGTCATCCACGGCGGCTTCCAGCTTCACCTTGGGCAGGAAATCCACCACGTACTCCGCGCCGCGATACAGCTCGGTATGACCTTTCTGACGACCAAAGCCTTTCACTTCGGTCACTGTGATGCCCTGTACGCCAAGCTGCGAGAGTGCTTCGCGCACCTCGTCGAGCTTGAAGGGCTTGATGATGGCTGACACCATTTTCATGAGACGTTCCTCCGGGAAGCGGGCAGTTGTAAAAAGTGTTGTGACAAGCCCTTTAAGCAGGGAGCGTGCCAACCAGCGGACTTGCCTGTGCAGGCAGCGCCCAACACCATGAGGGCTACCGTTTATCCCCAGTAACGCACCAAAGCAGTGCACCACGGATGTGCCAGCACGGCACCACCACCGCACCGATTTAGGGAGGAAAAGTCGCTATGTCTCTGGCGTGTGTACAAAGCCGCGCCTTGATGGGTCTGCAGGCCCCGCAGGTCACTGTGGAAGTGCATCTGGCCAATGGATTGCCAGCCCTCAACCTGGTCGGCCTGGCCGATCTGGAAGTGCGCGAAGCCCGAGAGCGCGTGCGCTGTGCGATTGCCAACAGCGGCCTGGAATACCCCGGCAACAAGCGCATCACGGTGAACCTGGCCCCCGCCGACCTACCCAAGGATTCCGGCCGCTTTGACCTGCCGATTGCGCTGGGCATCCTTGCCGCCAGCGGCCAGATTGATGCACGCAAGCTCCAGGGCTGGGAATTTGCCGGAGAGCTGTCGCTGTCCGGCGAGCTGCGCCCGGTGCGCGGCGCGCTGGCTACGGCACTGGCCATGGGCACGCAGGAACCACCGCTGCGCTTTGTGCTGCCCACGGAGAGTGCGCGCGAAGCCGCCTGGGCCACGCAGATCGAGGTCTATGGTGCACAGCATTTGCTCGATGTGGTGCAGCAATTGCTGCCAGACAGCGCAAGGGACGCACCACCGTCCACCGGCTGGCAACGTATGCAGCCGCAGGCTGCCCAGCATGTGCCGGACATGCTGGACATGGCCGATGTCAAAGGCCAGCTGCAGGCCCGACGCGCGCTGGAAATTGCCGCCGCTGGCGCGCACGGCCTGCTGCTGGTGGGCCCGCCTGGCAGTGGCAAATCCATGCTGGCGCAGCGCTTTGCCGGACTGCTGCCGCCCATGACGTCTACCGAAGCACTGGAGAGCGCAGCCATTGCCAGTCTGGGCGGACGCTTTGCCCCTGAGCGCTGGGGCCAGCGCCCCACGGGCAGCCCGCACCATACGGCCAGTGCCGTGGCACTGGTCGGGGGTGGCTCACCGCCCAAGCCTGGCGAGATTTCCTATGCCCACCACGGCGTGCTGTTTCTGGATGAGTTTCCCGAGTTCAGCCGCAGCGCACTCGAAGCCCTGCGCGAGCCGCTGGAGACCGGGCGCATCACCATTGCCCGTGCGGCCCACAGCACCACCTTCCCCGCCCGCTTTCAATTGATTGCGGCCATGAACCCCTGCCCCTGTGGCTTCTGGGGCAGCACGCAGCGCAGCTGCCGCTGCACGCCCGAGCAGGTGGCACGTTATCAGGCCAAGCTCAGCGGCCCATTGCTCGACCGCATTGATCTGCATGTGGAAGTGCCTGCCCTGCCGTCGCAGGAGCTGCTGGCCCAGACTGCGGGTGAACCCAGCGCTGCCATCCGCGCCCGGGTGCTGCAGGCGCGTGAGCGTGCGCTGCAGCGCCAGCAATGCCCCAACCAGATGCTGCAGGGCGAAGCGCTGGACCAGCATGTGCAGCTCGATGCCGCCGCCACCGAGCTGCTGCGCAAGGCGGCGGACAAACTGGGGTGGAGTGCCCGCGCCACCCACCGCGCGCTGCGTGTGGCGCGCACGATTGCGGATCTGGCAGGCAGTGAACGCATTGCCAGCGCCCATGTGGCCGAAGCCATGCAGTACCGCCGGGCACTGCTGCGTCAGACGGGCTGAAGTTCCGTCTGTACCAGCTTGCCCACCAGCGCATGCAGCTGCGGCGACCAGGCCGCTTGCTCCGGCGCTACCAGCCAGGTATCAATCACGGCAATCTCGCTGCGCAGCGGCTGCGAAAGCTGCAGGCAATGCACGGCAAAGCGGGGCAGCTGGGTCTGCATCAGCGCATGCGGCATGAGCGCAAAGCCCATGCCTGCGGCCACGCAGCCCAGAATGGCGTCCAGCGAGCCCATCTCCATGATGCGTGCGCCCGTAATGCCCTGGCTGGCCAGCAGCAGCTCAATACGCTGGCGGTAGCTGCAGCTCTGGCGAAAGGCCAGAAACGGGGTGCGCAGCAGCACTTCCGGCGCAGGCAGCTGCTGCAGCGGCGTGCGGCTGACCAAGACCAGCTCCTCCTGAAACACCGCATGCGACCACCAGCGCGGGTGCGGCGGCCGGGCCCCCCCAAAAACGCAAGC
>ERZ791624.982-NODE-982-length-15503-cov-3.839008_pt1 | contig 15503 bp, 16 predicted proteins | sample MGYA00510058_ERZ791624 | MGnify/ENA primary metagenome ERZ791624 (study PRJEB30046, sample SAMN00715158) | human gut metagenome | study: EMG produced TPA metagenomics assembly of the A metagenome-wide association study of gut microbiota in type 2... | reverse complement strand
TGCATGTGTTAAGCACGCCGCCAGCGTTCGTCCTGAGCCAGGATCAAACTCTCCAAAATAGAATTATTTTGAAGAACCTCTTGGCTCTTGAAAATACTAGCTTTTGTTTTTTTACTTCGTTTTCTCGAAGTGACTCGGTCGCGTCACTAAAGTGACTTGACCCGCACATCTGTCAATCAATATTCAGTTCTCAAGGTTCGTTCCTCGCTGTCGTCCTTATCGGTGACAGCTTGTATATCTTACCACTTTCAGAACATCTTGTCAACAACTTTTTTGTTGTCATTTGAAGTTCTTTTTGTGGGCCTCACCCCTTCGGGAGAGTGCTTGATTATAATAGCACAGAAGGGACTTTTAGGCAAAACTCATATTATCCTGTTTATTTAGAATATCTGGGTTTATCCAATAAAATTTTCTTCTATTCTCTTTATTTTCCACTAATTATCATCTTTTCACTCTTTGTTTTGCGTATTTCAATTTCTCCATTTTCATTGTTCGATATAGTCCGAACTAATTCTTTTTCTATCCTCGTTTCTATCCGATATTTTCGGATGATCTTTCTTCCTAGTCTCTTTTTCTTTGAAATTTACTTTCTTGAGGAAAAGGATCTGCGAATTATTCTTTCTTTTGTTGCTTTTCTGGCCTTACACAGAGCCTTAAGATAAGCCAAGATTTGCCTTCCATCCTTCCATAGACATGTCGCGCACATTGTTTCTCCTGATGAGCTTCCTTCGTTCGTCTCACCGTTTTTCCTACGCCGGCAAGATTCCTGGCGCCCTTTTGATCAAGACTTTTCATTGAGGCTTCAGGACTCCATGGACGGCTAGTTTTTTCCATGAAAAAAGCTCCCATCCAAACACTTGGTTTAGATAGGAGCCTATTTATATGATTTCTGGATTTTATTTCATCATGAGAGCCAAGTCATCTTCAACATTGGAGATAGTGCCAATTCCGAAATTTTCAACAAGTACATTGGCTACATTCTTGCTGAGGAAGGCAGGCAGCGTGGGGCCCAGGTGAATATTCTTGACGCCCAGGCTCAGGAGGGCAAGCAGAACAATCACAGCCTTTTGTTCATACCAGGCAATGTTGTAGACAATAGGGAGCTTGTTTACGTCATCAAGGCCAAAGACTTCTTTCAGCTTCAGAGCAATGAGTGCCAAGGAGTAGGAGTCATTGCATTGACCGGCATCAAGAACGCGGGGGATGCCTCCAATATCGCCGAGATCCAGTTTATTGTAGCGATATTTTGCGCAGCCAGCCGTGAGGATGACCGTGTCTTTCGGCAGTGCCTTGGCAAATTGGGTGTAATAATCACGGGTCGTATGACGGCCATCACAACCTGCCATGACAATAAATTTCTTGATTGCACCGCTCTTAACAGCGTCTACGACCTTGTCAGCAAGAGCAAGGACCTGATTATGGGCAAATCCACCAACGATCTTGCCGCTTTCGATCTCTGTCGGAACACTGCAGGCTTTAGCCTGCTCGATGATGGCACTGAAGTCTTTTGTTCCATCGGCAGCCTCTTCGATATGACGGCAGCCCGGATACTGGGCAGCTCCAGTCGTCCACAGTCGGCCCTTATAGCTGTCTTTCGGAGGTACGATGCAGTTTGTTGTCATTAGGATCGGACCATTGAAGCTTTCGAATTCATCACGTTGCTTCCACCAAGCATTGCCATAGTTGCCGGCAAAATGCGGATACTTCTTGAAGAACGGATAGTAATGGCCTGGCAGCATCTCACCATGGGTATAGACATCGACGCCCGTTCCAGCCGTTTGGTCCAGAAGCATTTCCAGATCCTTCAGGTCATGACCGGAAATAAGGATTCCCGGATTGCCGCGGGTGCCAAGATCCACTTCCGTGATTTCCGGCTGGCCATAAGTATCGGTGTTAGCCGTATCAAGAAGGGCCATGCCCTGAACACCATATTTACCCGTTTCAAGGGTAAGGGCGACAAGATCATCAACACTGATGTCCTTTTTCTGGATATCGGAAAGGGCACGCTGGATGAAAGCATCAACTTCTTCAGCTTCATGACTCAGGACATTTGCATGATGAAGATAAGCAGCAAGGCCTTTGAGGCCATACGTGATGGTTTCCTTAAGGGAACGGATATCTTCATTGGGTTCGGAAAGGACGCCAACTTCAGCAGCCTTTGCTTCATAGTCCGTTTCCGGTGCAGACCAGAGGGCCGCTTCGGAAAGACCGGATGCATCCTGCAGCTGTGCGCGCAGCTCTGCTGTTTTCTTAAGGGTTTCCGTCACACGGGCGCGAATGGAGACATCATCAAAATTGGCATTCGTAATGGTCGTGAAAAGGTTCAGCGTAACCATATGGTTGACATCGATGCCCACGGCCTTTCCCTCATTGCGAAGAGCCGTCGTAACACTGCTCAGGCCTTTGGTTGCATAGACCAAAAGATCCTGAAGCGCTGCAACTTCCGGGCGCTTCCCACAGACACCGCTGACGGTGCATCCTTTGCACCCTGCTGTTTCCTGACACTGATAACAAAACATATTCAAATCCTCTCTTTCTGGGCCACAGCCCACTCATTTGAATGGAATGGTTCATCAACTGATGTCTTTATTGTAAGCGGTGAAGCTTTGGGAATCGGTTGTTTCAACAACATAAAGAAAAGACATCCCTACTTTTTGGCAGGAATGTCATGATCTATTTTTAGATGAGCGGCAAGCCTTCAAAAGAGCGGGCAAAATCGCTCAGGGCATACTGAATTTCCTTTTCCGGCGCAGTGGCAAGGGCAGCGTCCTTTGTTTCCACCTTGCGCAGGAATTTTTTCTTGAATTTTCCATCTTCCTTGCGATAGAGGTAAAAATCAGCGGCGGACAAGGTTCTCACATAGGTTTCAGGGCCATCTTCCCAGAAGGGGAACAGGGCCTCAACATAGTAGGATTCCATCGTATGGACAACCATGACAGCTACGACATCCGATTCCGTTGCAGCTGCGACCCGTTCGAGATCACCTGTCGTAAGCTCATCACCGCTTTGGACTAGGGAAATAAGTCCATCCCGCCCCTTTTGCAGGATGGTTGGATCATCTAGGAACGTATAGGAAACGCGGGGATATGCCTGCCGCACTTGCCGCTGCCATAAGTTCCTTAGGGACGGCGTCACTTTTCCCGTCCCGTCAAAGCAATAAAAAGCAATGAATTTACGGGACAAGGCATCTTTCGATGCTGATGGGGCGGCAAAGGCAAGATTTCCAGCAAGCAGGGCCACAAGGAAAAAAAGAAATGCCGTAAGCGTTTTCTTAGCGTGCTTCATGGTCCATCACCTCCTGAAGAGTTCCCCGCTTAAGCGTAAGACCCAAATGATGGGCAAGAATCTGTCCTCCATCACTGTAAGTTTCCATCGGTGCCAAAGGCCCCGGTTTTACACCCTTTCCAAAAAAGAGCATAGGAACATGTTCCCGCGTGTGGTCCGAACCTTTGAAGGTAGGATCGCAGCCATGGTCAGCTGTCACAAGAACAAGGTCGCCAGGAGTAAGGCAGGCTTCAAGTTCAGGAAGACGGCTGTCAATCAGCATCAGTCCTTTCCCGTACCCTTCTGCATCACGGCGGTGCCCATACGAAGAATCAAAATCAACAAAATTCGTGAAAATGAGACTGCGGTCCCCGGCGTCTTCAAGGGCCCTCAAGGTCGCATCAAAAAGGGCGGACAGACCAGTGGCCTTGTATTGTTTTGTAATTCCACGATGAGCAAAGATATCAGCAATCTTGCCAATGGCGTAGGTTCCGCCGGCCTCTTCATAGACCCGATCCACTAGGGTCTTTTCCGGTGCGGCCACGGCATAGTCATGACGATTGCCGGTCCGGGTAAAGTTCTCCGCCGCCGTTCCCACGAAAGGACGGGCAATGACACGGGCAATATGATAAGGTCTCACCAAGTCAAACGCCTTTTCACAAAGGGTATAGAGCCGTTCGAGGCCAAAGGTCTCTTCATGAGCGGCAATCTGGAGAACACTATCGGCGGAAGTATAGATGATGGGTTTGCCCGTCCTCATATGTTCGCATCCCAGTTCCTTGATGATTTCCGTTCCTGACGCATGTTTTTCTCCCAATACACCAGGCAGATTTCCCCCCGTAATAAGTCCCTCAATGATATCTTCGGGAAAACAATGGGGAACATCAGGGAAATAACCCCAATCAAAATCTACGGGCACACCGGTCAGTTCCCAGTGTCCACTCAGCGTGTCCTTGCCGCGGCTCATTTCCTTAGCATATGTATAAGCCCCTTTGATTGGTTCTGACCCAATGGAATAGGGCAAGGGACGACCTGTACTGAGGGTATGGGCGTTAACAAGACCAATACTTGCCAAATGGGGCAGCTGAAAAGGAATGGAAGGGCGATGCTTCCCGTACCATTCCACAATGTGGCCCAACGTATCGGCCCCGCTGTCCCCAAATTCGGCAGCGTCAGAAGCCGCCCCGATACCAAAGGAATCCATCATCAAGATAATGCAGCGTTTCATGATTCTCACTCCCTTTGCAGCAGTTCCTCAAGTCCCCTCTTAACAATTTTCTGGAAACGGGCTTCTGCCTGATGATAGATTTCAGGCGGAGCGATTTCCTCGCTATCCGTTCTTTTGGCAACAACGCCACAGATGCTCGCCGCCTTGAGGCCCAAGGCCTGACTGGTCACAAAAACAGCGGCCGTTTCCATTTCATAGTTGGTCACGCCCAGCTGCTGCCACTCCTTCATACTCCCTTGGAAACGCCGCAGGACATAACCTGTAAAACTATCATAGCGCTCCTGACCAGGCCAGAAGGTATCACTCGAAACACAGATGCCCACTTCGTAAGGAATATGTTCCATTTCAGCAGCATAGATCAAAAGCTGTGTCAGATCAAGATCGGCGACAGCCGGAAACTCAATGGGGGCATAATGGGTGCTTGTGCCTTCAAGACGGACAGCCCCCTTGATAATGACAACATCGCCCAGGTCAAGGGATTCCTTGATGGATCCTGTCGTTCCCACGCGAATGACCCGCTTAATACCAAGACGGGCCAGTTCCTCAAGACAGATTGCCGTTGAAGGACCGCCCATGCCTGTTGAAATAACAAGGATGGGCTGACTGGCCACTTGAGCCAAATAACTTGTATACTCCCGATGGCTCACGAGCTCCACAGCAGGTCCCATAGCCTCTGCCAACGATTGTACACGCCCAGGGTCACCTGGCAGGAGCGCAATTTTTGCACCCATGAGCATGTTTTGGGAAAGGTGGGTATGATAGAGGATTTCCTCCGGTCTAGCATAGTAAGCCATAACAGTGCCTCCCTATATCTTCATCCGCCAATGCGGTCATACTTTTCTGTTCATATTATACCACAGCAAAGCGAACTTTTCGTGAATCAAGGGGCGGGATTGCCCTGTTTTTCCTCGCCCATATGGAACGGACCGGTACACTTTTTCCTTATTTTTTCTCAAACTGTCCATTACATTTCAACACATTTCAACCTATAATAGGTCACATCATGTAATGAGGATGTGACCTGTTATGACAAAAGAACAAATCCATAAGCTTACCTTGGCGGGTCTTTTTGCTGCCATGGCATTTGCCTGTTTTTCCTATCTGCGCATTGAGATTCCCATGGGCATGGGCCTTACTGGAAAGATTTACGTAGGCCACGCCTTCATCATGGTATCGGCCCTCCTCTTAGGCGCCAAATATGGGGCCCTTTCAGGAGCCGTCGGACTCTTTCTGGCCGATGTCTTGGCGGGCTACACCACATCCGCACCGCCCACGTTCCTTGCGAAGTTTCTCCTGGGATGGGCTGTGGCCGAAGCAGGAACGCATCTATTTTCTGCCAAACTAAGCGCACCTACCACCTTGGGGCGCGGCGTGCTCTTTGCCTGCCTTGTCGGCTCCCTTGTGAACGTCGTAACAGAACCGGTCATCCGCTTTTCCTTCAAATACTTTATCCTTGGCGTTCCCTATGCCGTGAGCTACGCCTCTGCCATCAACTGCGCGGTCAGCATGGCCGTCAGCAATATTGTTTCCAGTCTTCTTGCCGTGGTGCTCTGTAAGGCCACAGTGCCCATGATGGGACTCAAGAAAGCCTGAAAGAACGTGCATCAAACAAAAGACCGATGAAGCAAAGGGCCATCCCTCCTTCATCGGTCTTTTTCATTTCTCTTAGGCCTCAGCCTTTTCCATGGCCTCAGCCACATCGGCTTCACAACTTCTCATGGCAAGGATGGATTCTTCAAATAGTTTATTGAGGTCCCAGCCCAGCATGTCGGCGCCTTCCTTGATGACATCACGGCTGCAGCCCGCAGCAAAATGTTTGTCCTTGAACTTCTTCTTGAGGGATTTCACCTCCATGTCCTGGACACTCTTGGAAGGACGCATGAGGGCCGCGGCCCCAATGAGTCCAGAAAGTTCGTCCACGGCATAAAGGACTTTTTCCATCTCAAGTTCCGGTGCTACATCGCTGCAGCGAGGATAACCATGGCTGACGACAGCATGGATGAGTTTTTCATCCCATCCTTTTTCCCGAAGGATCTTCTCTTCTACGCGGCAGTGCTCTTCTGGATATTTTTCGTAATCAAGATCATGGAGCAATCCTACAAGGCCCCAGAACTCCTCTTCGTCCCCATAGCCCAGGGATTTTGCAAAATACCGCATGCAGCCTTCAACGGTCAGGGCGTGCTGCCGGTGAAAAGGTTCCTTGTTATAATCCTTGATAAGCTCCCATGCCTCTTGTCTTGTATTTGCCATCGTCTCTGCTCCTTCCCGGAAGCTAGGCTTCCTCATCATTCTACCTACCAGTATAGCACAGGACTCCTATTTTACGAACAAAAAAAAGCTCTACAGGAAAAAGGGTCCCTTTGCCTGATGTTCAATATTTTTCGTTCAATTGAAATCTCATCCAACAAATCTTGAATCGCTCAATTCCTCGTTCCCTAACTGTTCATAGCTAACAGCCTACGGCACCTGATTTTTATTGATTGTTTTGGCAGCCTGCATGTTCAGCTGAGGAACAATTGAATAAACGTCTAAAATATAGAAATAGGTCATACAGATAAGATGCTGAACTATAAAAAATCCCATCCTTGGCCCAATCACACCATGACATTCACTCATACAGCAAGTGTCCTATCAGGCACACATATGAGATAAGCGTCCTGATTTTTTATCATGCGTCCAAAGTCGATGAATGGACAACTTTTCCCATCAAATCATCATTACGGAACCTCATTGCCCTCATACAAGGTTCCCAGATTTTTGTTTTGTTTCAAAAATCGCCTTTCAGCCCGGACAAATCATCCTTCTGCTGTTTATAATGAGATAGCAGAATAAAGATTGCTCCTTTTCCCTCCATATCCACCGCCAAAAGATCAGTTGTTGATTCAAATACACAGGCCGTTTTATTCCCTTGCCTTAGCAAGGCCAGCTACCTCTACGAAATGAGTTCCAAGAAAAAGACCAGATATAAAAAGCCCGCACTCACAAAGGGTGCAGGCTTCTTTTTCATTATTTGGCATAATCGACGGCCCGGGTCTCGCGGACGATGACCACTTTGATCTGGCCGGGATATTCCATATCCTCTTCGATGCGTTTTGCCACATCGTGAGCGAGGATGACAGAGGCATCATCATCAACCTTGTCCGGTTTGACCATGATACGGATTTCACGTCCGGCTTGAACAGCATAGCATTTTTCTACGCCATCGAAGGATTCAGCGATTTCTTCAAGACGCGTCAGACGCTTGAGGTAAGTTTCCAGCGTTTCTCGACGGGCACCCGGACGGGCGGCGGAAATCGCATCCGCAGCCGAGACAAGAACGGCTTGGACAGAACTCGGTTCCACGTCGCCATGATGGCTCATGATGGTATTGATGACAATATCCGATTCATGGTAACGTTTGGCTACTTCTGCACCAAGATCGACATGGGAACCTTCCACTTCGTGGTCAACAGCCTTGCCAATGTCGTGGAGTAAGCCAGCCCGTTTGGCTGAATTGACGTCAACGCCCAATTCAGCAGCCATGAGGCCAGCCAGATGCGCCACTTCCGTTGAATGTTTGAGGGCATTTTGACCGTAGCTCGTACGATACTTCATGCGGCCCAAGAGCTTGATCAGTTCTGGATGAAGGCCATGAACACCCGTCTCAAAGGTGGCCTGTTCCCCAGCTTCCTTGATCTTCTGATCCAGTTCCTTCTGGGCTTTTTCCACCATTTCCTCAATGCGGGCCGGATGGATACGACCATCATTGATGAGTTTTTCGAGGGCCACACGCGCCACTTCACGGCGAACAGGATCGAATCCGGAAATGATAACCGCTTCCGGCGTATCATCGATGATGAGATCAATCCCGGTGAGAGTTTCCAACGTACGGATATTGCGGCCTTCGCGGCCAATGATCCGGCCCTTCATCTCATCATTGGGGAGAGGAACAACAGTGACCGTCGTTTCAGCAACCTGATCGGCAGCACAACGCTGGATAGCAAGGGAAATAATTTCCCGAGCCTTGGTCTCAGCCGTATCGCGAGCTTCCTGTTCCATATCCTTGATGAGTTTGGCCTTATCGTGCTTGACTTCTTCTTGGACACTGTCAAGCAGTTCCTTTTTGGCTTCATCACTGGTCAGTCCCGAAATCCGTTCGAGCTCTCCTACCTGTTTGGTATAAAGGGCGTCGACACGTTCCTGGGATTCGCGCAGACGGTTGCTTTGTTCCAGGAGTTTTTCTTCCTTTTTCTCATAGGCATCCATCTTGCGGTCGACGTTTTCTTCCTTCTGGACGAGACGACGTTCGCTCTTGGCCAATTCTGCCCGGCGCTCCTTGTTTTCCCGTTCCATATCGGAACGCATGCGGTGGATTTCTTCCTTAGCTTCAACAAGAAGTTCCTTCTTTTTAGCATCGCCGGCTTTTTCTGCTTCTGCAACGATTTGGCGTGCCTGTTCTTCAGCTTTGCCGATTTTGGTTTCCGCAATGTTCTTACGTCCAAAATAACCGGCACCAGCGCCGAGGACACAGGCAGCAATTACGATAAATACAGTAATGGGATCTATGATTGTACACCTCCTTTTTAGAGAATTTTCCTTACATTTTTAAGACACAAACAAAGAAGGCAACCCTGAGGTTACCTCTTGACCCAATAATATGGATAGGAATATTTTATAGTATTTTCCAGGGAGTGTCAATCAAATGGCGTCTTTGGCCCCTTTTCCTTCTTTCAGCTGAAAAAGGAAGGATCCCTCTTTATAAGGATCCTTCCTCATATTCTTTCGGGATTTCCTCTTCCATCCCTTCATAAACAGCAAGTGCTGCATAAAGACAGGCCCCTGTAAAGCCACGGCTGGCAAGCTTTCTCGAAAGGGCCGCCTTGCCTTTGCGAGGCTCTGATTGATACTTTTTTAGAAGCTTGGGAACTTCTTTTCGCGCAAAATCCTCTGCCCGCTCCCGTTCTTCCTCCTCGGAAATCCCCTCCAGTATATCTTTCATGACAGATGCCGGGATCTGCCGCTTTTCAAGCATGAGCCGAAGGTAGTTCCGACCATAGACGCCTTTCCTGCGCCAGGCATCAACGACATACCCAGCACAGCGGATATCGTCAACAAAATGATGCTCCCTAAGGGCCGCAAGGACCCTATCCTGAAGCTCTTTGACGCAGCCTCTTTCCGCGAGTTTATCCCGCAGTTCAAGGGAACTATGGTCCCGCATGGCAAGTCGGTCCAAGGCAAAATTATAGGCGTCGACGTAGGTGAGGAGCATTTTCTTGGACTTAGCCCACACTGTCCGGATCTCCCTCCGGTTTTAGGATTTCTTCCGTTTGCGGGGCTGCTTCAAGGGCTGTCAGTCCGGCAGCTTCGCGGATACGATTTTCAATCTCAAAAGCCATTTCCGGATGGTTCTTAAGGAATTCCTTCGTGTTTTCACGACCCTGACCAATACGTTCATCTCCGTAGGAATACCACGCACCGCTCTTGCCAACAATGTTATACAGTACCCCTAAATCAACGAGGCATCCTTCGTGGGAAATTCCTTCTCCATACATGATATCGAATTCGGCCTGCTTGAAAGGAGGTGCCACCTTGTTCTTGACAACTTTGACACGGGTCCGGTTGCCAATGATGTCATTGCCGCTCTTGAGGCTCTCAATACGCCTTACATCCATACGGACCGTCGAGTAGAACTTCAGGGCACGGCCGCCCGTCGTTGTTTCCGGATTCCCGAACATGACACCCACTTTTTCACGGATCTGGTTGATAAAGACCGTTGCCGTACGGCTCTTGGAAATGATTCCCGTCAGTTTGCGCAGGGCCTGGCTCATGAGACGAGCTTGAAGACCAACGTGGGAGTCGCCCATATCGCCTTCTATTTCCGCTTTCGGGACAAGGGCAGCAACGGAGTCGATGACAATGATGTCGATGGCTCCGCTGCGGACCAGGGCATCACAAATTTCAAGGGCTTGTTCACCCGTGTCAGGTTGGGAAATCAAGAGATTGTCGATGTCTACACCGAGATGGCGGGCATATTCCGGATCAAGGGCATGTTCAGCATCGATGAAGGCAGCATAGCCTCCCCGTTTCTGCGCCTCAGCAATCATATGAAGGGCGACTGTCGTCTTACCGGAAGACTCCGGTCCATAGATTTCAATAATACGGCCCCGGGGAATCCCGCCTACACCAAGGGCAATATCAAGGGACAATGCTCCGGTTGGAATGGTTTCAATATTCATCTTGGCACTGGCTGCCCCCAATTTCATGATGGAGCCTTTGCCGAAGTCTTTTTCAATTTGTTTGACTGCCGCGTCAAGGGCCTTGCCCTTTTCCGTTTCCATGCTCATTCCCTCATCTCCTTGTCAGTAATTACACATCCTATTATACAAACATTAGTTTGCGTCGTCAAGTTTTGCGTGTTTCCGGGGAAGGGCTTTCAGCTCTTCCGGCGTAAAGAGATATTTCTTACCGCAGTAATGACAGCGTACCTCGGTCTGGGGATCATCCAGCATGGAAGAAAACTCTGCTTCCGGCAGTCCTTCCAGCATATGGGCGACCTTCTCTCGGCTGCAGCTGCAGTGGAAGGAAACAGGGTGGCAGTCAAGGATCTCCACCGCCATGCCTTTTCCGATAAGCCGGATCATATCTTCTGGACTGTGGCCGGAACGGAGCAGTTCCGTCACATATGGCAAGGTCATGCAGTTATTTTCAAGAGTTTCAAGGAACTCATCGCTTGCGCCGGGAAGGGGCTGAACAAAATAGCCGCCCGAAACAGCAATGGAGCCATCCTTATCGACAAGGACACCCAAAGCCACGACAGAAGGGGTCTGTTCCGAATCATAAAGATACTTTGTCAGGTCTTCGGCAATCTCACCGCTCTTTAAGAGGGCATAGCCGTTGAAGGGCATGCCTTTTTCTGGGCAGCGCGTCACAATGACGACACCTTCATGACCGACACCGCCGCCGACATCAAGTTTGCCCTTTTTAAGGGGCAGCATGACTTCGGGGTGTTCCACAAAGCCGCGGACCGTATAATTTGTGGCATCGGCCATGACTTCACCTAAGGGACCATTGCCCTTGAAGCGGATGGTCACGCCTTCACCGTCCTTCATCGTGGCTGCAAGCAGCAGTGCGCCAGCTGCCGTACGACCCAAAGCCGCTGCAGCAACGGGACTCAGACCGTGGATTTCATTCATGTATTGTGTCAGGTGGGTTGTCGTCACAGCATAGACCCGGGCGTCCCCGACAGTTGCCCGGATCAGGACATCTTCCTGGGTCATTTTAGAGCTGCCTCATGAGATTGATCATTTCAATTATGGATGCGGCCGTATCAGAGCCTTTGTTGCCTGCTTTAGTGCCAGCCCGTTCAACGGCTTGTTCGATATTTTCCGTAGTCAGGACGCCAAATCCACAGGGAACACCCGTTTCCATATTGACAAGGGCAATTCCTTTGGAAACTTCATTGCAGACATAGTCATAGTGGCTCGTTGCACCGCGGATAACAGCACCAAGGCAGATGATTCCATCATATTTACCACTTTGGGCCATTTTCTTTGCGACCAGGGGAATCTCAAAGGCACCGGGCACCCAGGCAACCGTAATGTCTTCCTCACGGGCCCCATGACGGACAAGGGTATCTTCTGCCCCAGAAAGGAGCTTATTCGTAATGAATTCATTGAAACGAGCGACAACAATCCCAAATTTGAGGCCTTGAGCCAGCAGTTTTCCTTCTACAATATTCATTTCTGTTCTACCTCCACATCTTTTTCATGAAGCACATGGCCCATACGAACCTGCTTAGTAACCATATATTTATGATTGTAACAATTATCTTCCATGATAATTGGTACCGTTTCCGTAATGGTAATGCCATAACCGGAAAGGCCAGCCCGTTTGGCGGGGTTATTCGTCATGAGACGGATGCTCGTAAGTCCCAGGTCGGAAAGGATCTGTGCACCGATACCATAGTCGCGCTGATCCGGTTTGAAGCCCAGTTTTACATTGGCATCAACCGTATCAAGTCCCTGATCCTGCAAGGCATAGGCCCGGAGTTTATTGGCAAGCCCGATACCTCGGCCTTCCTGGCGCATATAAAGAACGACACCGCAGCCTTCTTTTTCAATCATGCGCAGAGCCGTACCCAACTGGTCTCCGCAGTCACAGCGCATAGAGCCCAAGGCATCCCCCGTAAGACATTCGGAGTGGACACGGACGAGAACGTTCTTTTTGCCGGCCACATCGCCCTTGATCACAGCAACATGACACAGCTCATCCAAATCGTTTTCGTAGCCAATGGCCCGGAAATTGCCATACTTACTAGGCAGGGCCACATCTGCAATCCGGTGGACCATCTTTTCATTCTTTTTACGATAGGCTACCAGATCAGCCACCGTAATGAACGTAAGGCCAAATTTTTCAGCAAAACGGGCCAGTTCCGGGGTACGGGCCATGGTCCCGTCTTCACTCATGATTTCGCAGCAGATCCCGGCTGGGGTAAGACCGGCAAGGCGGCACAGGTCCGTCGTGGTTTCCGTGTGCCCCGTACGGCGCATGACGCCGCCGACAACACTGCGCAAGGGGAAGACGTGGCCAGGGCGGCGGAAGTCTGCCGGCAGCGCCTTGGGATCGGTTAATTTCTTGATGGTATAGGCCCGTTCTGCAGCCGAAATTCCCGTTGTGGTATCGACATGATCAATGGAAACCGTAAAGGCCGTTTCGTGATTATCCGTGTTATTGGCCACCATGGGTTCCAGTTGGAGGCGGTCCAGGATTTCCCCGTCACAGGGAGCACAGATGAGGCCCTTGGCGTGGGTTGCCATGAAGTTGATAGCTTCCGGCGTCACAAAGTCTGCAGCCATGATCAGGTCACCTTCATTTTCACGGTCCGGATCATCGGTCACAAGAACCATTTTACCGGCTTTGATGTCGGCAATGGCTTGTTCGATGGTCCCAAATTGATATTCTTTCTCCATATTTTTCATCTCCTTAGAGGAATCCATTTTCAAGAAGGGATGCCTTTGTAAGACCCCCATTTGATTTATGATTGATGAGTTTTTCCACATATTTCCCGAGGATGTCTGTTTCCAGGTTCACGGCGTCGCCAATCTTCTTTTTCCCTAAGGTCGTATCCTTAACGGTCAAAGGGATCAAGGACACAGAAAAGGCAGTTTCCGTCACATCCGTCAGGGTCAGACTGATGCCGTCAATAGCAATGGAGCCTTTTTTCACCATATAACGCAAAAGCTCCTTAGGTGCCGTTATGGTTGTCACTTTGGCAATACCTTCAGGCACGATGCGGGAAATGGTGCCGACTCCGTCCACGTGGCCAAGGACCAAATGTCCATCAAGGCCGGCTCCCAGTTTCAGGGTCTGTTCAAGATTGATGGGATCGCCTTTTTTTAACAAACCAATGGTCGTATGGCGAACCGTTTCGGGCATGACATCTACAGTAAAACGGTGGGCATCAAAATGGGTTACCGTCAGGCAGGCCCCATTGCAGCATACGCTTTCTCCAACAAAAAGGGTCGGTGGAATCTTTTCTGCTTCAATGGTCAGACGATAAGAACTGCCTTCCCGCCGAAGGACCTCCACACAGCCCATTTCAGCAATCAGACCGGTAAACATCTGTCACACCCCCTCACGGGTAAGGCCCGTAACCAAAAGATCAGATCCAAGGGGCAAAGCGGTCACTTCCTGAAGCGTCATTTTCTGCTCCATCATACTCGCGCCTTTACCGCCAATGGCAGGACGGCTTTTATCTCCACCAATGAGGCTCGGTGCAATGAAAGCATAGACTCTCTCTGCCAGGCCGGCATCAAAAAAAGCCCCATGAACCTTGCTGCCGCCTTCGACAAGGAGGCTGGTCACATCTTTCTGGGCAAGCAGCTGCATAAGGTCAGAAAGATCCACATGACCGTCCCTCTCCGCAGCCGTAAGGACCGAAACACCCGGCAAGGCAGCAAAGGCCCTGACCTTTTCTTGAGGGGCCTGCGGTGTAACAACAAGAAGCGTGTCTGCCGCTCCGTCCGTGAAGACCTTACGTTCCAAAGGAAGGGATGCCTTGCTATCAAGGATGATACGCAGGGGACTTTTTCCTTCCACGAGACGTACCGTAAGGGCCGGATCATCCTGTGCCACGGTTTCACGGCCCACCAGGATGGCATCATACCAGCTGCGCAGGCGATGCGCATACGTTCTTGCCGTGACCCCTGTAATCCACTTGGAATCGCCGGAAGCCGTGGCAATCTTGCCATCAAGGGTCATGGCGTACTTCAAGGCCACAAACGGACGGCCTGTCTTCATATAATGCATGAAGACCTCGTTTTGTCTGTAAGCTTTGTCTGCAAGGACACCGCTTACAACCTTGACACCAGCTTCTTCAAGGCGTCGAAAGCCGCGTCCTGATACACGGGGATTGGGGTCTGTGGCAGCGGCAACCACTTTTTTGATACCGGCCTTGATCAAGGCCTCACAGCAGGGACCCGTCCTGCCGTAGTGGGAACAGGGCTCCAAGGTCACATAAGCCGTAGCGCCTGCAGTCTTCCCGCCTGCGTCGCGCATGGCATTGATCTCGGCATGGGGTTCACCGGCCTTGTGATGATACCCCTTTCCCACCACTTGTCCATCAGGACTTACGATGACACATCCGACGAGCGGATTGGGGCTGGTAGCTCCGCGGGCCTTTTCGGCAAGATCCAGGGCCATCTGCATATATTCCTCATCGGTCAAATTTGTTCACCTTCCTTAAAAAAGGCCATGCCTTCTCCTCGGGGAGATAGCACGGCCTTTACGGTTCTGTGGCTACACTGTCTTTTTTCATCCAGACTCTACTGTCGGTATTGGAATCTCACCAATTCATGCCCGAAGGCTCGCGGACTGTACCGCCGGTTGGGAATCTCACCCTGCCCCAAAGACAATTCCTATGAAATTGCTCCCTTATTATAACACAAGTCCTGTCGCAAGAAAAGGGGCCGGAGAGGCAAGTATGTGTCAACATTTTCTCGGGAGACCCCTATAAGATTGTGTTGCAGCTTAA
>ERZ791624.981-NODE-981-length-15506-cov-2.445279_pt1 | contig 15506 bp, 24 predicted proteins | sample MGYA00510058_ERZ791624 | MGnify/ENA primary metagenome ERZ791624 (study PRJEB30046, sample SAMN00715158) | human gut metagenome | study: EMG produced TPA metagenomics assembly of the A metagenome-wide association study of gut microbiota in type 2... | reverse complement strand
TTTAATTCTTTTACGAATTGATAATCAGTAACCCTCATTTGGGTTTTATTCCTTTTTTGAATTTCTCTAAGTATTTTATAGAATCTTTTACATAACAATCTATTGAATAGCCTTCATTAGTTTCCATTATTTCAATAAAATCGTTGTCTTCAAGTGATGTTAATATGTCAATTAGTTTCATTTTCATTACCTACCTTTATATAACAATTATAACATGAATATACGTTATTGTCAATAGATTTCTACGGTTAATTTTAAAGATTTTAGCAATCTTCTCGTATAAATATATTGTAAATCATCCACACACATTCTCACGCTGCAGTTTTCAAGATTTTCTATTGACATAAATACATAACATTTTAGCCATGGAATTTTTGCATTTTTTAATTCGCCATCTATATTGCTTTGGCTATCAACATACCACGAGTATTCTAATTCGTGATTTTCAAATAATTCTCTTGTTATTTTCTTTAATTTTGCGTAAATTTCTTTTTCATTCATCACTATTCCTCCAATTATTTTCAGTAAACGCTATTACTACTATCGCCATAATAGCAACACAACACACTATTGTCAAACACATAATATCCATTATTTTTCCTCCTAAAGATAATCTTTGCACACCTGTTCACATAAGGTTTATTGTTGTATTAGTGTGCTTACAAAGTTAGTTTTAAAGCAACCGCATCCGCCACTTCTTATGGTTTTCTTTACAATGTCATAATAATCTTCAAACTGAACATAATAACAGGCGTCACTTTTTACCCACTCATGTTTAGCGCAAATTTTTAAAAATTCAAAAAACGTTTTTCTTGTTACAACTTCTCCGTTAATGTAATAGTTTCTTTTTAACTTCATTTTCATTCTCCTTTTAAATTTCTAAAATCTTTAGCACGCGCATCAGACTGTTCAACTCATCTATGCGAATTAGTATGTTGTTGCGCGTTGGGTTGTCTTTTTCATACATATTAAGCATTGTTTCCAAACTATTAATTCTTTCGCTTATCGCGTACTTAATACTGGCATATGTTTCCATTGTATCATCTACTTTCTATCTCCACCACAAAGCTAGAAACAGTAATATAATTACTGTTTCAGCGATAAACCATAATGCGTATTTCAATAATTTCATCTTATTACTTCGCTCCAGAAAGTATGCCCATAGCTGTATTCGCTTCCGTTTCTTATTTTTTTGTTTAACATAACCATAATAGTCTTCAAAACACGCCCAACTGTCGTGGGGCTCATTATACCAGTATTTAAATACATTGTTTTCTAAACATTTGAAGAATGTGCGTTTCTTGGCTTGTTTTCCGTCAATGTAATATTCTCGTTTCATTTTATTGTACCTCACTTTCATCAATATCAATTTCTGCTATAACTATTTTTTCGCCAGAACGATTTACGCGTTTTATTTCTTTTACAAATATACTAGGTGTAACACTATCAAATATTTCTTGCGGATATCCTGTAAGAATGTTAATACCGTGATAAAATGCAACTATAATAGAATTACTGTCTTTCGTATGAAGCTCATATGCGTATTCTTTTAGTGTAGTATATTTCATTATATTTCCTCGCTTTCATCAATTTCAACAATTACTCTATATTCCCAGTGTCCCATGTATTCAACGTGTTTTATTATAAACAAATGTGAAAGACCCCAGTACACTTCTTTCGGTGACATGTACGCGATTGTGGCACCATTGTATATAATCTGAAGTTTATCTGCTTTATTATTCTCCATTAGTTTATAAGCCAGTTCTACCAGTGTTGTTTTCATTTTCTTTTCTCCTTTAAGGGGTTACCTTTATTACACTTATATTATAACAAAAGAAGACTAAAAAGTCAACTACTTTTTAGCCTTAATTTCAAATTTATCATTCATTAAAACTACACCTCCCTTTACTTGGTGACCTATTAACTTTTTGTCAGATTTAAAGCCAACTCTGAACGCGTCATAAGTTAATATATCTTTTATTTTATCTGGCATTCCTGCGCACTTAACTTCAAGCAGATACATGCTTCCCCTTTCATATCCAAAGTGCGGTGGTTTTTGTTCTACAAAATCTTTCCACGGCATACCGCTTTCTTTATGCTCTTTTTCATATTCTTTTACTTTAGATAACCATTTCTTTTTTTCTTTGTTTGTTTTGCATATAACTTTATCAATATAAGTTTTTTGCCGCAAATATTTTGCCCCTATATTGTATGTTTCTACTTTCCAACAATCTAGGTGCGCATCATGAATTTTTATGCTTTTAGGTATATGCCATCCAATCATATGTACGCTGTCAGTATCAACATATATGAACCTGTCTTTTTCAGATTTATAATTTATATATGATTCGTTAACTTTGTCTATTGTACTGATTATGTCATATCTAGACCATGCAGTAATAAATATTGCCAGCGGTAAATATATAGGGTCTTTTATTGTTACATCCTCTACTTCAACAATCTCACCGTCTTCTTTAAATTCTGGATGTGTTGGCGTGCGGAATTTTAGTACATCATTAAGTAAATAAGGCTCTTTTTCTTTTACTTCTGGATTCGTCCCAAATTTTCCGTATAATGCATTCATGCGTAGTTTCGCCATAAGCCTTTTCACGCCCTCACTTGTTTCCTTTGTTTTCATCAGAGAATTTATATAATCGTTAAAAAATTGTCCTTTTGCTGTTTTAAAATAAAAACCATCCAAGTACTCAATATCATATACGTTGTAGTGTTTAAAGAATATTTCTAGGTCTGGCGATGGTAGCCATAATTCAACTTGCTCGTCTATATAATCATCTATTCTACTGTGCTCTAGGTATTCCGTATCACAGTAACGTACAGTTTTCTTTATCTGTATTGTTGGTATATATCTATCTTTTACATCAAATCGACATAAGAAATGTTGGATATAACATTTACTATCACCAGTATATTCTCCCTCAAAATAATTGGGAAGACCGTACGGCATTTCCCTTGTGCACATCATAGACGGGTGCATACTATTTTTATCTATATTACAGCATATGCCAATTTGTCCATTTTCTGAAATTTTGGCATATTTTTTGTTAACATATACAAAACCTCCAGCATATGACTTCCGCAACATTTTATCTGTTTCATGGTCTAAAACTGGAAAGTATTTTGTAAATTGTTTTTCTCCTCCTATATTTTCTTTAAAATTTGCTAATGTATCACTTCCTGTTGTCATCTTCTTAAATCCCTCTTCAAATAACATTTTTAATGCCCTAGCAAGTATAACAACATCATGCCGTAAATATTCTTTATCTGTTGCGCTTAATACACCATTTTCTTTTCGATAACAATTATAATCTATTTCCAACTTTTGCATGTCTGAATCAAATCCAAAATTTTTGGCAATAGCGGAAATGCTATATGGCATTTTTTTCAAACTATCTTGTATAATTGTTTCATGTTTATTTCTACCTTTGACATCCCACACAATGCTTATTTGATACCAAACACCTTGCTTATTTATCATTGTATCGAATGTTTTAGGCTCTTTTTCTTTAGACCATTTATAACCGTTTTTAAGTAGCCACCACACAATAAACGAACCGTCAAACTTTAAGTTGTGAAAAAATAACACAGGTTTATGAAGTGTTTTAACATATTCCATAAATGAATCAATAGAGGTACCGCTTACCATGTCATAATTATCATTATCGTATACTTTGCAACACCCCCACGCCCATACATACGTCCTCATACCTGCTTCTATTTGTTCTTTCGTTAAAACTAATGTTTCAAAATCACAAGCGTATGAATTTTTAATATTTGTTTTCATTTCTTACTTCTTTTTCTGTATTTTTTATTGTAAAAATCTGTTACAGTATCCTTAAATAGATTGAAATTATCTTCTGATTCTGGGTTTCCATAAACAAAATCTATGTTTAATACCTCTGTTGTATACGCAAATTCAGATAATTCTTTTGCGCTCATTCTTTTTATCTTTTTTATTATTTCTTTTATTTCTTTTTCGTCCCCAGCATTTCCAAACTTTGTTTCTATAGATTTAATTAAATTATTTTTATATAACGCATTCATTTTTTCAGTATATTTTTTAGTTTTCATGCGTTGCCAAGCTTTTACTTTACGTTCTAACATGCTGTTAGATTGTAATGTTTCTGGGTCAAATCTAACACTATTTAACTCTGGAAAAGCTGTTTCCCCTAGATATTTAGTTGCCCTCTGTCCGTGATATTGCCCTACTGTTTCTTTAACTGCTTGGCTACCTTCCTCACGTATAAAAGGTTTACTCAATATTTGTGAACGTTTTTCGGCTCTTTGCTCATTTATTTGTTCCGCCAGTTTTTCAGCTCTTTTTATAAGCTTTCTATTAAGCCAAGCGCCTTGTTTGTTCCTATAATATCCTTTTTTCTTTTTCATAAAATAAAAAGAGTGTTTTCACACCCTTTAATACTAGAACGGCAATTCACTTTCTGGCGGATAGAATGTGATATCAGTAAAAGTATTTCCATTTGAAGTTTTTGTTTTTTTCATCAACATAGGTACTCCTTCTCTTAGTAAATCATCTACTAAATTTTCTTCTTCTACTTTAGAAATAAAGTCTTTCATTTTAGTTCCACCGTTGAAGTAATGTTTATCGTCCTCATCAACGATAAAGGCAATGAAATGTTCATAATTGTTGCCTTTCTTTTTACTTCTATGTTCGTAGTCACGTAAAGTAACAACTTTCCCAAGGATAGAATCAATTTTTTCTCCTGTTCTACCAATAAAAGATTCTTTTGTTCCGTTCTGTTCTTTTGCTAATTCCTTTAATGTTTTCATTTTCTAATTTTCTCCTTTACTAGTCTAATTCTAATTCGTACTGTTCATCATCCAATACAATAGCGGCATTTTCAATAAAAGTTTCTTCGCTCATTTCATAAGTGTTTACTTCTTCTTTAACACTTCCACTTACTACTTTAGCTTTGCATACTTCTTCAAGGTCAGAAATTGCTTTTTTAACAATTTTTCTTTCGCTGAATTTTCCAACGTATCCAACTTCTTTTAAAATTGAATTTCCGTCATTTAGAAGTACATTAACTGAAGCTGTGCCAGTGATAATGCTCTTTTTCATTTTATCTCTCCTTTCCTTAACTACATCTTAATTATATCAGAAGATTTATTTAATGTCAATACTTTTAAAGTAATTTGTTTAAATCTTTTGCGCTAAAATATGCTTCTGTATCATCATAATATACGCATGCATTTTGAAACATTGTACGTAGTAATCTCATATGATGATTGTTTTTGAAAAATTGAAGCATTACTACATTTGGTTGCATATCATCTGTAGTAAGAGCATATGTTATACTGTCATTTTTACCTACTTTGGTACTTATATATAACTTACTGTCTTTATAGTCCATCCACAACCCTAAGTGCTTTCCGTATATATCAACGCTTGCAATGTGTATCGCTTCTGGAGTTTTATTTTTGATAAATGGAGAATCATCGTTTATAAATTCGTTATCTATCAGATAACCTCCTATTTTAGATTTTCTTTGTAGCATTCCTAATTTTGTTTGTGATTTAAAGTTTATATATTCTTGGTCGGCAAAATGATGAAAAAGCAATAGACCGTCTTTGTCCTTTACAATGTCTTTATTATCTATTCTTTTTGTATATCCCCAGTAAACACAATGTGGGTTATTCATGGTAACCGAGTTAGCTAAGCACAGACACTGACATTTTTCCCGACTTCGGAAAACCGTTTCCATAAATCCAATAAGCGCGTCAACTTCGTTTGGGAGATAAAACAATTTTGACGATTTTTCAATAATAAATTCGTCAAATATAATGAGATTTACTTTATCATAATTTGTTGACTTTTTTGTTACAGCATTAGACAGGGCAACCGCTTTGCAAAATATATTTTTCTTTTTATATAGGTTTTTAGAATCTTCATTTTCATCGCCTGTACTTTTCATAATGTAAGCAGTTCTTCCTTTTACTCCTATAATGTGGTGAGGAAATTCTTTAGAAATCTCGTCAAATTGCGTGGAAAAATCCTCTAATTCACTCTTATACCTACGTAAATATATACATTGATAATCTTTATATATTTTATTTTTTATGCCTTTTACTAAACTACCGTATGTTTTGCCACCGCCACGGTTGCCTAGAACATAATTAAGTAGACAACCATGTGACAGTGTTATGTTTGGGTTATACCACAAGACTAATCAATCTTCCAGTAAACCGTTTTTCCATCTGTAGTCCCGTAAGCGGCATAATGTTTTTTATTTGTTTTACTACTTACATACTCTAACCAATACCACCCATCAGCTTTTACAACGTTTTGATAGTTTAATTTCATTCCTGTATTGTACCAATCCCCCGTTAATGCGGAATTATCAAGACTAGGTTTGTTACGCACACGAATGTAATCATACTTTGCGGAAGCTTTACCTTTTGATTTAATAGGTAAATCTGGGGATTTATTATCCCATACTTTAGGACGCAAGCACCCTGCAATATCGCTAACATACATAAGACCCTTGTTAACGCTTGCACTGCCATACTGATTTTGCGCTTGCAAAGTAAATGTGCTACCTTTGTTTAGCCATCCTGCGAATACTCCAATATGGGAAAGAGGTGTAAGGCTTCCTCCGTTTTTAAATACAACTACATCACCATTTTGTAAACTAGATACGGGTACCTCTTTAAACTTATCAAGAACACCGTTATTTTTACGGTTATTCCAAATATCAATAACGTATCCTGTTGAGGTACAGTTAATTATTTTACTACCGATTACAGTACATAGATATGCAAAGTAATCCCAACACTGAGCGCCATAATAACCGTCAACATCATAATACTTTCCATACGTATTTTTTAAGAAATCATTTGCTTTCATTTTTGTTCCTCGCTTTCTTCGTTTCCTTTTAATTGTTCTAAGCAATCAATAAGTTTTTGCGGCACAGGTAGTCCCATCTTAGCAGAATTTTCAACGATTGAAAGGCTTTCATTCGCAATATAAAACATTGTTACAAGTGTTCTGCAAATATAACCATCTGTTCCCATGGCTTTATCAACTTGTGCACCTACTGCCACAAGCGCTAGTATCATTACCTTTTTAGCGATACCTTTAAATCCTATTTTACTATCGAGATTAACCCTATTTGCAATAACTCCACTACTATAGTCAATAATCATAATAATAATAAGGACTTAAAAGCCACATCCACTCCCCCAAACACATATACAAAGAATGTACTTAGTCCTGTCCACAAAATGTTAGCTATATCTTTATAGTTAATATTCATATAAATTACCTCTTAACTTTCTACTATTCCGTCAAGCCCTCCGTTACTTAAACTTGACTTATATGTGTGTGTTATTTTTGATACATTCCCCAATGATACACTTCCCTCATTATATATACAATTATATAAGGCTCCCGTAGTATCATTTCCAAAACTAAACTTTGCGCCCCTGGATAACGATGCGGCATTTCTTGCTGTGATTCTACATGCGCCATGTAATTCTACGCTTGAATTTCCTACTGCTCTAATCCATCCGTTACCAGTCTTTCCACCCGTCATATTAGCAGTGCACCCTACAAAATCGACGTTACTTCCATCTATTGTAATTTGATAATCACCAGTAAATTCAAATATGCAATTTTCGAATTGTACATTAGCACAGTTTTCTACGGTAATTTTTTTGTTAAAAGTAACATCACTAATTTTTAAATAATGAGCCCTATTTTTAATGTGTATTTCATTATTTGTTACGGTTTGTGATGCAGATGAAGATACAATATGAACAGGCTGAAATGATGAAGCATAACTAATAGCAAATTGAAGATATCTAAATGGAGAATCGGTTGTTCCTCTACCCCAATTAGCATTATTACTATTTACTCGTATACGTTGTTCTCCTAACATTCCATTAAATTCTAGTTCGCTACTTTTATCACTTAACCCGCTGTCATATGGGTTTATTTCCCACAATGACCATGAATTATAATCATTAAAAACGGAATTATTACCATATTCTAACATTTTTATTGTATCTCCAGTAACATTAAGACCCTCAAATTCTTTAGCTTCGTAAGTAGGATTGCACAAATATTGATACAATAAACCGCCCGAAACCTTATCAACTCGAATCGCATTCCGAACAAAGTCATACCCACTTGAAGTATTATCACTCCATAAAGTAAATATATTACCTTTAAAATATGCTAAACCGTTAAGACCGCCCAATTTTCTCGCTTGGATTACAGGTCTTGAAATTGAAATAGAATATACAGAAGTAAAAGAAACATTTATTCCGTCACCAGAACATTGACAAACATGTATTTTATCATCTTCTGTCTGTACAATAATATGTTTAGAATTTCCAATTTTATTAGCAATGTTTATTTGAGAAGAAATACCGTTTACAATAACAGTATTGTTATTTCCTGTAGACGCGTCATACATAATTAAATTATTAGCATTGATTGGGCACACCATATATACTTGTTTTTTACCATTTACAGTTAAAGATGGCATATAAGTTAATGAATTTCCGTGACCCCATGGTTTTTCTTCTGTGGATTGCAATACTAACAAATTATTATACCGGTTTAAAACTGTCTTACTTGTACTAGCATTTCTGTTAACAGCCAAGACATTAGACGTATAATCATCCCCATCATTTAGATAACACCATCCTTGAAAACTATTGCCGTCACTTGGCTTTTCAACTTGTTTTAATAATTTAAAACTTGGATAAACGGTTGGTATTTCTTTTACAGCTAATATCTTGCTATTAGGATTTTCTTCGATTGTTTGGCAATCACAAATAACACGATTTGAACAAATAAATATTGATGTTAAATTGTATGTTCCTTTCGGAATATATACATAGTCATAAGTGTTTAAAATCGTGCTAATTCGATTGAACACAGGTTGAGCAGAAGCGCTTCCTGTAGGGTCTGCACCTCCATCAGTAACAACGTTCCAAATCCTAGCACTTGCTTTGTTAGGAAGATTATTGTTAATAATGTTTTGGACCTGCTGTCTTGCTGTTTTATCCTTAATAGAGTATACTCCGTCTTCAAATTCTAGATTAGCTACCTCTGCCATATTATTCTACCTCCTTATAACGTTTGAAAACAAAGCTTAACGTTTCTGTTTCAGCGTTATAGTTAACACCTATTTTGATTAACCCTTGTTCAAGCCACTGCTGTAGCAAATTACTAGCATATTCCCATAAATTATCGTTTATCCATGCTACCAACTTTTCAAACTGTTCTTGCGTTAAGTTAAGCATATCAATAACGTTTGCAATCTGATAGCACAAAGCGTGCAATAATTCTTTGTCGCTATATGCCTTTATAAACTCCATATCATAACGAGTTATTGTATTAACTGCGCAATTAAGATTATTTGTTACTGGTCTGATATTAGGGTCAAACGGAAATGTCGGTTTAAAATCTGCCATATCTCATGTTCCATCCTTTCATATAATACATAAGTTTCATTTTTCCCTTTTTTGTGGGTGTCGGCGGTGTAACACCTCCATCATACTTTTTAAATATAAGCTCCATAGTGTTAACTACAGTAGTATCATTTATATACCATATGTCAACTGGTTCTGCACTGTCTTGCAAAGCATAACATGGATTTCCCATTGCGCAAGTAATACCATAGGATACAAGACCCTTATTCTGACCTTTCGCTTGGTCTAGGTGGCAATGGTCCCCGTATGCTTGCCCTGCTATACCTGTATGGGATATCAAATCACCCTGTTTAAATTTTGTTGCCGAAGGCGGATTTTCATCATGCGTAAAACTAAAGCATACATAACCTATTCCGCTTGGTGTTGCAACCTCATTATCTGATTGATAACCTCTAGTATTTCCGACGCTATCTTGATATATTAAGTGACAATCACACGGAGCATATAATGGATAACGAGCACTGTTGCCTATAATATCCATAGGATGTCCGCAACAATGTGAAAATGAATCCGAACCAGATAACTGGGTGATATTCATTATATCACACGGAAATAAACAAACTTGATATTTACCATCATCAGTATTCATCTTTTGTCCTGCTTTCATTGTAGCACGTTAACCCTTTCTATTCCGTCAATTTTTAATTTTTTAAGTTCACTTAATTTTTCTACGATACAAACTTTATAAGATAACACCATTCCATAAGTAACTGAATCAGAACATTTGTCAAGAGAACGCAACGAACGATTTACCAAATAAAGCTCCTTTCTTGCAAATTTTAAAGCGTCATCTATTTTCATATCGTATGGCATTGTTTTAGGTTTGTATATCTCCATTGTTATTCCTCCTTACCATGCACAAATAAATAAATCACAGCAAAACTTATAAATTTCACTATAAATTCCGTTTAGTTCATCTCTAAAACGTTTATAATAATCAAAGTCAATCATCATTTTTTCATCAGTTTTGTTTCTGTTGAAATTTCTACTTCCAACATCATTGCCAGTGGTATTATTAGTACCGCTTGAGTCGGTGTTATTGGAAGAATTTATACTAACGTTATTATCTTGTGTATCTGTCATATAAGCGTTAGTATTAGTGACAGCGCTTAACGGAAAATCTCTATTAACGTTATCCGTTTGCTGTTCGCTTGCCCCTGTTACATCAGTGTTATCATTATAAGAGCTATTGGACTTACTTTCATTGGTAGTATCTTCGTCAAACGTTTCACGTGAAACATATTTTTCCGTACCACTTATTTCCTCCGCGGTAATTTTTTCAAAAAATTGGTTGTACAATGGGAATATTTGATACATCCTATCAGATAACATTGTTTGCCACGATAGATACGTATGCGCTTCGACTGTGTCAGAAATACGATAGTTAAAGAAATGCAAGATAAAATTAACTTCAAAGTCTTCTTTAAATTTTGGGTCTATCGGATAATCGAAACCAAAAATCCTAGAACGTTGATTTCTTATTAAATCCATAAAATTTGTATTAAAATAATCAGTATTTTTATAGCCACTTCTTATGATATCACTTACTAACAAAGTCATACACCTCTTTTTCTTCATATCCGTCTGGCACTTCTTCGGATCGAACTCGAATAAACGGACTATATGAAACATCTAATTCTGAGCATTTTTCGGGAAATCTTTCCCGTGCCCAATCACGAAAAGCAATCCTTTGCTGATACATCCCACTAATGTTTATATTTCCAGCTTCTGAAAAACTTAACCCCTCAAACTCTGTAAGGCGTTCAGACTTGTCATTTATAATAGTGTGTAACCCTACTCTTGTATCCCATTCCTGCAAATACATTTTGCGCATATTCATAAGTACGTCTAAACCTTTTCCAACATCACCACTAATTACTGGTACCCCGTTTATTCCGTTTAGGTCTTTGTCAACTATATACCATGTTTTTGGGTCGTTTTCGTTCATAATGTTATCCACTGTACTTTTCAATGCTTGAGTACCGCTAAACAATGTTGGTCTTCTCATCTGCCTGTGGATATAATCAATAGTTCTTTCGATTTTAGCCAACCTTTCAGCAATAGTTGTTGCTACATTAAACACTGGCAGTCCTGTATTGCTATTCCAACAATAAATAAACTCATCATCATACAATAACTTACCAGTTAAGCCTTTATCGGTTGCGATATTAACTGTTCGTACTGTCACTGGCTTAAAGTAATCATCCCACGTTACCATTACATAACGAGACGCTTTTAATATCCCGTCATCATCATATAATACAAAACTTCCGTTTGCCATAAGCATATATTCTAAAATAAAAGAGGTAATTCCATCTGGCAATCCTTTCCAAACAAACAACGACATTAAATCTTCAATAAATTTATCAATATAATATGCCCATATTCTATCATTGTCCAAGTCAATTTGTATCTTACTCGCTTGCTTGTCACTTAAATAAAAAGTAGTACACTTCGATATATTACTTCGTGTCGTTAATTCGTCAAGTGTTTTCATTGCTTATCACCTCATTTTCCATATAGTTTGTTTTTACTTTTTGCAAATCGGTATGCAATAGAGTTACACCCGCACTCACTCTAGCAATTATTTTGTTAAGATACGTTGAGGGTATATTGCCTGTTATATTCGGGTCTATAGCCTTAACGTAATTAAATAACGAATGCGTAGTTAAGTTTGGCACTTTATACCTCATAACTCTATAACCATAACGAGTAAAATAATCGTCAAATATCATTGCTTCCTGCTTTGTTATCGTTCTAGAGCGCGCCCTGAAGTCTGCCCTACCGTTAGCGAATCCTGCATCACCAGAAGTAGTCCCCCTTGCAGTATCTGGAACACGTTCCATCCTAGCACTCTGTGATAATATTCCATTAACTGTACTTGCCCCAGAAACAAGAGCACCGGCCGCTCCACCTAACAGTGAACCAGTTGCTAGCGCACCAGTACCAAAACCAGAAACCAAAGAAGAAGCAATATTGTATCTAAATTGACCTTGATTCTGTGCTACCCATGCTTTATATGAATCTACAATATAAGCGCACATAGGGAAGTTATTTATAGTTAGTTTATACAAGTCATTATTCGTTTCACCCATATAATTGTTTGGAAATGCTTCGGCTTCCATATTCAAGCCAAAAGAAAATTCAATAATCATTTCCAAATTTTCTAAAAATTCATACTTTAATTCAAGCGTTTGACCATTTCCGTTAGCAACTAAACAATCAACATACGGATATGTAAATAACTTATTGTTTTTAGGGACATAACCACCGAATGAAGATGGTCGTGCAGGTAAATTAAATTTAAGCTGTTTAGGTATTGCAGAATCGTTAAATAATTTCTCTGGGCACATATATAAACCGACGATAGCGTCTTCTTTACCGTGCATTTGTTCTAAAATCTCCCTTGCGCGTTGTGCGCCTGCATTACCTTTTCCGCAATCCTCATATTCGACACCGTTAAAAATATTGCACGTTATTCTTTGATTTACATTTCCTCCGCCTGGTTTTTCGGCGTACCCTATAATAATATGATAATCAGCTGGGTTAAAGAAACCACTCCCAACCTCACTAACGGTCAACATATCTTTTATAGACAAGTTTTCATCCTCTAAATGATTCCCTATTTCATCATCTGTTACATTTTCACGTTCGACTATCATGGGATTCCATTCGATATTAAACATATATGTCTGCCATTCGTAATAGTATAATATACTAATGTTCTTCTTTCGTTTGTGTACTGGCAATCGTCAACAAACGCATAAATTTCTTTTCCACCGTCTTCACCAAAAGACAAATACGGCACATCTCTCATAGTATTTATATCCACATCTAACGCAATCACATTCATGTCCTTAATAGGCGTTACAACCGCTGAACTTATTTTCCTAGATTCAAAATACGATTTTTGTTTAGAACGAGATTGAAACCATCTAACATTATCGTTAGACGGTTGACAATCTACATTCCTGTATAAATTAGCGAACCACATTAAGCGTCTGCAATCGTATATTCAACGGTTGTGGAAGTAACACCTGCCTGTAACTTAATTGTGATTTTTGGCTGTGTTTCGGCGGCATTGATAGTCAATAGACCACTTGGAGTAATAGTTGTTCCAGAATGCACTCCAGTAGTGGTAATGCTGTAAGTGATAGGTGCTTGACCCTCTGATAAAGAAGCCATTAACTGCACTACTTCACCCTTTTTAATGACGGAGTGGTCTTGCGGCTGTACAAATCCGAATTTCGGCGCGTTACCTCTAATCTGGTAAGTTACACTCTTTGTTACTGGACTTCCGTTATTTCCATCCTCAATAGTTGCGGTTACTGTGATAACGCTCGCCTGTTCATTCTGACCAACATACAACAACCCCCAAGGCTGTATCTGAGTTTCTGGTGCTGTATTACCTGTAAGCGTATAATGCACCTGTTTATTATCTCCAGCAGCAACAGGAATAGAAATCATTTCCGTATCGCCTTTGTTAAGAATAGTATTAGAAGCTGGTTTAAAATCTCCTAAGACTGAAGCAGTAACGGGTGATGATTTAAAAGCAATTACTGGATAAACAATAGAAGACGAATACGTTTCATGAACATGCAAGAAATGAGTATCGCCCATAACAGCGCCATTGTGGTTAAAGTCACTAGCGTATAGATTAACGTAGCACCTAAACGCGTTAATATCGCCCATTAAGATTTCAACATTTTCTCCAAGGTCAACCCATGTTGGAACAGTTAACGTATGATTAGCAATAAACTCAGTTTCCTGCATATGGTAAGATGTTGCTAATACCTTAACACTCTGGAATGCTTTTGCACTGTTCTTCATAATGATAAAAATATTTTCTGGAGAAACCTCTCTTGTGAAACCTGCCACATTAAATTTATCACTTGGGAATAATAAATCTAACCCCCACTGACGAACGAGAACCGTCGTATCCTCGGCATGTTCTTTTGTATCAAAGCCTGGAATTTCAACATAATATGCAATGTTTTCAGCGACATATTTAAACAAATTCCAAAACCAATAGTTACGGTCAATTTTGTTTGATTCTGCCGCTACGGCGAACTGCATATCCAAAAATCTTCTAAATGCCTGCTCGCTACTAAACGCACGCTTTGCCATTTCTGGATTTACTGTTAAAGCGTAACGCTCTTTTCTGTTTGGAGTATGGAACATTTCCAAATATTTTGGAATATACTGTTTCAGTGCGTCCTGCCACTGGATTTCTGGATTGTATTTCACAGGCTTAATCTTATCCATTTCAATTTCATCAACAGCTCCACCGATTGACAGGTAATCTCTCATAAGTGCACCGTATTTGTCGGTAGCTACAGCGTATCCCATTTCATACAGTCCTACTTTGTTAAAAAGTGTGTAATAAACCTGGTTTCTCCAACCATCATTTGAATTGATAATCTGACCAATCTGTCCAAAGGTTGAAGAATCAATAGTAGTATCCCCAATAGCTTTGTTAAGCTCTGGATTGTTAACTTCTCTTACTGCTAAATTTAAAAGCTCAGCACCAGACATTTTTTCTACTTCGTTAATATCTGGCATTTTTGATAATCTTGACATAAAATCTCCTCTCATTCTTTGTAAAAATAATCTTCTAGTGATTTAAAATCTTTTTCCATTTTATCTTCGACAACTCCAGCGCGATTAACATCCGACAATCTGTCAACACGTTTCTTCCACACATCAATGTCTTTAGACAGTTTGGAAATCTGCTCATCTCTTTCGGCTACATCAGCACGCAAATTCTCATTATCAGCCGTTAAAGTTTCAATAGTTGTTAATGCTTCGCCATCACGGGCGCTCATAGTGCCAATAGCTGTTTCTCTTTCGTCCTCGTCTTCCATAGCCAAAATACCATAGATTTCTTCTTTGGTCACGTTACCACTCCTTTCACATATATTATAGCATAAAACAGCAAAAAAGTAAATATGTTTATTGACAAATAAAATAAAATGATTTATAATAAAATCAGGTGATATATTTAAGTCATATAATAATGAAGCTTT
>ERZ791624.979-NODE-979-length-15520-cov-3.153055_pt1 | contig 15520 bp, 12 predicted proteins | sample MGYA00510058_ERZ791624 | MGnify/ENA primary metagenome ERZ791624 (study PRJEB30046, sample SAMN00715158) | human gut metagenome | study: EMG produced TPA metagenomics assembly of the A metagenome-wide association study of gut microbiota in type 2... | reverse complement strand
GAAGGGAAAGAGGGTTCATGATGAATTTTGTAAGAATTTTCCCGACCGAACAAAAAATCACAATACACTACATCGGCATTATTGAGTTTGGCAACTTCATACATATTTTGAAACATAGCAACGTCTGCGCGATCATCCGCATCACACCATCCAACATATTCGCCTGAAAAATTTTCAATACAAGTATTTCGCGCCGCAGCTGACCCCCTATTTCGTTCATGTTTTATTATCTTAATTGCTCCAGCTCGTTTGGGATATTGTGCAATGACCTCCTGCAACTTTTCGACAGTGGTATCAGAAGAACAATCATCCACGAAAATATACTCAATATTATCTAACGACTGCTCGAAAAGACTTTTTGCACAACTTTCTATATATTTTTCGGCGTTGAACATTGGAATGCCGATACTAACCTTATACTTACACATACTAAAACAGCGTTTTTTTCAAATACTTCAACCTATAAAATGAATATTTTATTCCTGTATTAAAAATGCACAACAACACAATCATACATAGCGACATCATTAATGCATTTACACCACAACCTAAAAGAAACTTTCCAATACTAATATTAGTTGCATGAACTTCTAACAGAATTCCATTAAGTCTATAACAAATATAGGCTGAAATTACTAAACAACAAAAATGCTTAAGAACCAACATCCAATACGTTTTCATCATTCCCGGGAAACGTCTAGAGATTAAATAAAAGGGCTTCCACAACATTATAACCATTATTTGACTCATTAACATGCCCAACAAAATTCCATTTAAGCCCCACAAATCTCCGAACCATATCGAAAGCCCAATATTAAGCATTGCTTCTATTAATGGTGATAGGATATCTCCATATAAACCATATGCTAAAATAAAATGGTCAATACTCCATCTAGTAATGTAGATAAATAGCGTTGCGATAATAAGTGCCAAGGTAGATGGAGGAAGTATATATTGTGCTCCAATCCAAAGAGACACGAAATTGCTGGCCTCCACAAATATGGTATAGCACACTACACTAGCAATCAGGAAATATAATGACTGTATCTCAAAAAACATGTTTTTGATCTTTCCCTTATCACCCTCAACCACTAAATTGCCAATTCCCGCACCTACACTATTAAAAATAGAGGAAAAAAGCACCATAACTCCGTTTATAATCACAATATAGTTTCCATACAAAGCGACCATTGTCAACGAAGCATATGCATATATAATCAAAGGGGACGTTTGTGTCAGTGCAAAAGCGCCAATTTTATGAAAAAAAAGCTGTTTTATTTTCTTAGTAAACCCCTTATACTTAGTGCGTAAATATTTGAAAGTATGGTGAGAGTGTCTGATTTCCGGGAAAGATTTATAAGTGACATGTGCTAAGGACACAGAAGCTGTTAAAGAAAAAAGAAGTTCTACCATTAGCCAGCCAACAAATGGATTTGCACTGTACTTGACAACAAATATAGCTACAAGATTTCTGAGAATCATGATAGCTTTATAAGACAAAGTAATTTTATAATCTTGTTGACTTGCAGACAAAAGAACCTGACGATAATTAAGAAAATAGGTAAGTAAAGAACCTATAAGATAAACCGAAAATGAAGCATATGCATACCACAAAGGCAATTCTATTTTAGAAAATATCTTAGGGAAAAAGCACATAAGAATCGCCGATCCAAATAGTAAGAATAAAGCTATTCTCTTATAAATTTTTCCTTGTAGATCTATGATTTCTGATATTTCTTGTTTGTTATTCTCTGCCAAGGGCTTGAACAGAGTAAAAGAGATGGCTGTACCTATACCTAATTCGGCCAAATTCAAAAATTGCAATAAATTCTGCGCCGTAGTATTTAAACCCAGAATCTCAGTCCCCAGATAATCCAGGAAAACTTTTCTTGCAACAAACTGAATTAAAATACTCAAGATTTGGAAAATCAGCGAGATACCACTATTTAGCAAACTTTTCTTTGTTCTTGAATTTCCAATTCGAGTGCTTATATCCATAGGAAGAAGCCTATTTTACATTTTCGAAGATGAAGACATGATTTAAAAATCTAAGATATCTGTTATCCTATTATTTTACAAAGGCATAAAGGATAACGGAATAAAGCTTGATAAGAGAAATATTTTATGCTATAACTATATCTCTGTTCAGTGCAATCTATTCTACTTCTTCATAATTTCTTGTTGGTTTAGCAGTAAAAAACGTTAAAATTCAATCGTCAAATCAGTGTAGACAAAGTATTACTCTTTAATGTATACCACCCAAAATTCGGCAATAACATATTCACCTTTTCTAAACAGATACAATTGATTACTTATTGGAATACATATCTTCGTAATATGTGAGATAATCTCCCGAAGTGATACTGTCCAACCATTCCTGATTATCAAGATACCAACGGACCGTTTTTTCAATACCTTCTTCAAACTGAAGCGAAGGCTCCCATCCCAGCTCTTGTTGTAATTTACGGGAATCTATAGCATAACGTAAGTCATGCCCCGCACGATCTGTCACATAAGTAATCAAATCCAATGAAGAACCTTCTGGGTTTCCTAATAGACGATCCACAGTCTTGACAAGCACGTGAATAAGATCAATATTTTTCCACTCATTAAAACCGCCAATATTATAAGTTTCAGCAATCTTACCTTCATGAAATATCAGGTCTATAGCTCGAGCATGATCCTCAACATATAACCAGTCACGCACATTTTCACCTCTCCCATAAACAGGCAAAGCTTTACGATGTCTTATATTATTAATAAACAAAGGAATAAGTTTTTCTGGAAATTGATAGGGTCCGTAGTTATTCGAACAGTTCGTGACAATAGTTGGCATACCATAGGTATCATGATAAGCCCGCACAAAATGATCGCTTGAAGCTTTAGCTGCACTGTAAGGCGAATGGGGATTATATTTGGTCTCCTCAGTAAAAAAGATTTCTCCATATGCCTCGTGATTCTTATGAGATGAAGCTTTGGTGGAGAATGGAGCTGCCACACCTTCCGGATGTGTCATTTCAAGAGCACCATAAACTTCGTCTGTAGAAATATGGTAGAAGCGTTTCCCTTCATATTTTTCTGGCAACGACTCCCAATAGACTTTCGCAGCCTGCAGAAGAGACAGTGTCCCCATAACATTTGTTTGGGCAAAGGTAAAAGGATCCTTTATCGAACGATCAACATGGCTCTCTGCTGCAAGATGAATAATACCATCGACCGCATACTGTTGCATCAAATCCAACATTTTCTCATAATCGCAGATGTCCGCCTTAACAAATATATAATTCGGTTTATTTTCAATATCAGTTAGATTTTTCAAATTACCAGCATACGTCAATTTATCAACATTGATTATGTTATACTCGGCATACTTATTAACGAAAAGACGTACTACATGACTTCCAATAAATCCCGCTCCGCCTGTAATTATAATAGATCGTTTCATAAATTCTCCGTATATAAAAATGGTGAATCAAAATCTTTTAACGGTAAATGTTTTGTATCCTTTTCACTCAGGATCGCATCAGAAATAGGTATCTGCCAATCAATACCCAAGGATTCATCAAGTATAGAGATACCACCGTCAGCCTGTGGAGCATAATAATTATCACATTTATACTGGAATACAGCTACTGGCGAAAGCACGGCAAAACCATGCGCAAATCCTCTAGGCACAAAAAATTGGCGATGATTTTCTTCTGAAAGCTCAACAGCCACATGCTGGCCATAAGTAGGAGAGCCTTTACGTAAATCAACAGCTACGTCAAGCACTGTTCCTTGTACACATCTTACAAGCTTGGCCTGAGTAAAAGGCGGCCGTTGGAAATGTAGTCCGCGCATCACGCCCCGAGTAGATCGACTTTCATTATCTTGTACAAAATCAGCCACAATTCCAGCTTCTTTGTAGCGTTGTGCTGAATAACTCTCAAAAAAGTAACCTCGAGAATCCTTAAACACGTTTGGCTCAATAATGAGCACACCGGGAATCTTAGTCTCTATTACTGTCATTATCAATCAAAATTTGCATCACCAATACGTTTTCCTTCCTCAAGAACTTTCATAAGATACTGTCCATATTGATTCTTGAGCATTGGTTGGGCTATTTTACTAAGCCGTTCAGCTGTAATCCACCCCTTACGATAAGCAATATCCTCTAAACAAGCAATCTTAAGTCCTTGTCGTTTCTCAATAACTTCAATAAACGTGGATGCTTCAGAAAGAGAATCATGTGTACCAGTATCGAGCCATGCAAAACCTCGTCCCAAAGTTTTCACCTTTAGCTCTCCATCATTAAGAAACCACTGATTGACTGACGTTATCTCCAGCTCACCTCGGGCCGAAGGTTTGATACTTTCAGCCACATGAACAACCTTATTTGGATAAAAATAGAGTCCTACCACAGCATAATTACTTTTCGGATGTTGAGGTTTTTCCTCTATGGAAAGGCAATTGCCATCTCGATCGAATTCAGCAACACCATATCGTTCAGGATCGTCCACCCAATATCCAAATACTGTCGCCTTATTATCTCTTTCAGCTGCTTTTCTTGCCTCACGCAACATAGCAGAAAATCCAGCTCCATGAAAAATATTATCCCCAAGAACCAAACAAACCGAATCAGACCCAATAAAATCTTTCCCAATAATAAAAGCTTGAGCCAAACCATCTGGAGAAGGTTGTACTGCATATTCAAATCGCACTCCATAATCTGACCCATCTCTCAACAATCTCTTAAACCCAGACAAATCATATGGTGTCGATATAATCAGTATCTCCCTAATGCCTGCGAGCATAAGGACTGAAATCGGGTAATATATCATGGGCTTATCATAAATTGGGAGCATCTGCTTAGACACACCTTTCGTTATTGGATACAAACGAGTACCAGAACCTCCGGCTAATACAATACCTTTCATAGGAACATCATGAAATCTACGAACTATTAATCAATTGATTATTTAGATCTTAACTTTTTCTAAAAAAAATATAAATTTAAAGCTCTCACTTTCAAGTTTCACAATAAATCTCCTGACAAAAACTCAAGGACATTTATTTCCCTTGCTAAAATAAACAATATCATCTATACCATAAAAATTTCAAGGCAATAAAACAGATTTTTACAAAATTTACTATTCACATTTTTCACAACATCCTAATTATCAACGCACAACACCATAAGCATTTTTTTAATATTCGTTTTCATACAAGTGATACATTATCGAAACATAGATACCATTTTCTGATCGTGAAAATAGTTCAAATTTGGCAAACAACCACTTACATACACTCTAAGGAACAACATCTTATCTAAAATTCATATATTTTCTTTCCCAATGTGCACAAAAGCTATATAAAATATAAACACAAGTCCATATCCCAAAGTACCAATACAATTACAATTCAGCACAATGGAACGATAAACTTTACCATTTTCTTTTACATATTCAACACCACAAATACCTTATATCCAACAGTAATCCACATAGAATATTAATCTATTGTTATTCGACTATCATGTCCGTATTCCTTAAGAAAGTTCATTCAAATCAATTAACCTAACATCATAACGAAAATCACAAAGAACAGACTAAAACAATGCCATCAATTTTAGACACTGAAGCAAATTGAAAAGAATCTGGAAAACAAAACCCATAAGCCCCATAAATTCTTAAAGATATGTAATCCATTACGGCTATTGCCTATGTCATTGCTGGGTCCATCAAATAGATTATGAATATTATACTCATTCATAACTACAAAATATTCGTAAATCCAATACAGCCTTATACGATTGACAATCAATTATTTACATTTAATCTCGGATTCAACAGTAGCATTTTCTATTTTTGTCTGAAAGTAGTCTAGCAATCTTAGTACCCATTGCCAATATAGATCTAAGCAAAACATTTTCCTGCCCCAGTACCATTATAACAAATCATCCTCAACCCCCATACCGTACAAATGTATGAAAAGCCACAATGTACATCCATTCAGCAATCACACCTTACAGCTCTCTCAAATAAAATCAACATAACACTCAATAGACAACAGACACTGAATCAATATTCCTCAGTATATCTTACTGAACCATTATTAGTAAAACATTCCATTGTCCTCGGATAACGGCAAACTTTTTGCAATGGTCATCCATATTATTAACTTTTCTAACCGAATTCAGGCTACGATTTTAAAAGTCATACATTCTCAAAAGCGCATAAATCTTTAAAGGCAAAAGCCAATTCTTAAAAGCATCCTCAATCCTTTCATCTAATGGTAATCACAAAAACGACCCAATACAAAAAACTTGATGTGTAAATGTAACTATGAGACCAAATTTACCACTAACCTAATTCCGAATACTTTCAAACTTGAACATGCAAACTTCTTTTTTTGAACAACTTGTATGAAATTCGCGAAACCTACTTCATACAAGTTTATGCATTTCAAGTGGCATATGTAAATTTAGTGATTAATTTTAACAGTTTACTAAATGAAATAAAATTTGCAATTCAAAACTTGTCCTAATAAGAGCAATCTTTCTGTTTAGCAGCAAACTTTCCTTCTCTAACAGATTATATCCAAAACTCAAATCAGTTGCATACATGCACCAATCTATACTAAGTTACTCTCAACTTCATCAAGCTGACTTTTAAATAATATTAACCTTATTTTTGGGGGAGGGGATTACCCTATGCTTACGAAAGACCTCTTGTATACAGAATACCTCAAAGCTATGGTTTTCTTCCCCTAGCTTACATCATATAACTCACACCTAAAAGCAGAAACTACAGCATCATAGATTCAAGGTTAATCTGTCCTTGCGACTATTTCAAATTCATAAATTAGCATTTTGTCAGAAGCACACAAAGTAAAATTTAACTAATCCATACCCACACGACGTTTTAAATCCAACTACAACAACACAACACAATTGTAACAAAAGATAAGGGCTATGAAAATTAACATTCCATAGCCCTACAATTAATTGCTTACTATAAAAAACAAATCTATTCTTGCGCCAATTTACCAGCAGAACCCAGCACATTGATAATCTTGTGCTCATACAATTTCTTCATGTTATCACGAGCTGGACCAAGATATTTACGAGGGTCGAACTCAGCTGGTTTCTCAGCAAACACCTTGCGAATTGCAGAAGTCATAGCCAAACGGCTGTCTGAGTCGATATTAATTTTGCAAACCGCAGATTTTGCAGCCTTGCGTAATTGATCTTCAGGAATACCGATGGCAGCCTCAAGTTTTCCACCATATTTATTGATGATGTCAACCTCTTCCTGAGGCACTGAAGAAGAACCGTGCAATACGATCGGGAAACCTGGCAATTTCTCCATAACTGCATCCAAAACTGCAAATTCCAGAGGAGGAGGGACCAAACGACCTGTTGCAGGATCTACATGGCACTGTTCCGGTTTGAACTTGTATGCACCATGAGAAGTTCCAATCGAGATTGCCAATGAATCGCAACCTGTGCGAGTAGCAAAATCGATAACCTCTTCAGGATTAGTGTAAGTATGATGTTCTGCACTAACTTCATCTTCTACACCAGCCAAAACGCCAAGTTCACCTTCAACAGTTACATCAAACTGATGAGCATAGTCAACGACCTTTTTCGTCAAGGCAACATTTTCTTCGTAAGGCAGATGAGAACCATCGATCATTACGGAAGAGAATCCCATATCAATGCAAGACTTGCAGAGCTCAAATGAATCACCGTGATCGAGGTGCAATACAATCTCGGGATGAGCCAAACCGAGCTCTTTTGCATACTCAACAGCACCTTCTGCCATATAGCGCAACAACGTTTGGTTGGCATACTGACGAGCACCTTTTGACACCTGAAGGATTACCGGAGATTTGGTTTCAGCACAAGCCTGAATAATAGCCTGCAACTGTTCCATATTATTGAAGTTGAACGCTGGAATAGCGTAACCACCTTTAATAGCACGTGCAAACATGTCACGTGTATTGACAAGGCCAAGATCTTTGTAATTAACCATAATACTTGCTTTAACGTTTATGTAGACAAATGATTATAGACGAATCAAAATCAAGTACAAGAGTACGAATAATCTTTGAAAAAAACAAAGAAAGCCTGCACTCTGTGCAGGCTTACAGACCAATTTTCAACGAGAATATAGAGCTACTTAGCAATATTAACTAATGAAGCAACGACAGCTGCCAATGAAGCCGTAGATGTCACCATGCTCATTACACCAGCCATACCCCGACCTTCTTTGATGATCTTTTGCGGTACGATAACCTGGCAACCAGGTTCTATTTTCGGATAGCGTTTACAGAAGAAACCGGTACGTGTCGAAGCAACCTGTCCATTCATATATATAACGAAAGGTCGACGACGTGCCACTTGTTTATAACCTCCAGCTTGAGAAATGTACTCTTTTAGTTTACTTTTCGTAAATACTACAGAGTTTGGATAATTGACCGCTCCGGAAATTTTGACCGTTCCATTATATTTTGGCACAAAAATCTGGTCACCGTCACGCAAAACGATATCCTCGCTGCATCCCGGATTATTCAATGCAGCCACAACATCTACGCCAACCGGATAATAATCAGGAATTTCTACATTTTCAAATGCTGCAGAGTCACGACCTGATGTTGTACGGCTCTCACGGGTCATTTTAAGTAACGACTCAACTTGAATGCGTTCATCATCTGTCAGACGGCGTTTCACACTCGCTCCCTTCACATAAGCCTCAGGAGTAAAACCTCCAGCCTTTTTGATTACATCCGACAAACGCTCGCCAGCTGTAGCCAACACATAATTACCATCAAAAAGGATCTCTCCCGAAATATATACACGTTCTTGTGCACTATACCCGGGGGATCGACGCACATAAATTTCGTCAAAGGGATGAAGGACAAAGCGTTCTGCCTCCGGTGAAATTTGGAGCATATCATTAATCGAGAATGTGTAAATCTCCGCTCGCTTATCAGTATATGAGGTTGATTTAGGATCTTTAATTCTTCGAGCGACCTCAACCATTGCATACGACGCTGACTCTTTTAATCCTCCTGCCATTAAGATTGCATCTTCGACAGTCATACCATCACGATACTCAAGTGTATCGGGTCGATTCACTTCACCGCCAATGGTAATCGTATACGCTTCTCGCAAGTCTAGAATCGTTGGGATATAGATTGAATCCTCACGCATCAACTCAATATCTTGTGCACCCGTTGCAGCCTCTCTGACATCAAAAGGGATAATTTCGTAAGTATAATCACTTTTCAGACGAGTGATCTGTCCTCGATGTGCAAACTCATTTCCTTTCAAACCTTCTGCACGTGCGATCAATTTAGACAGCGTATTTGTGCGTTCGGACAACTCATAGTCACCAGGACGCCAAACAGCTCCACGGATCACAACCCGATTGGCGAATTCATCAAATATACGATCCACAATAACACTGTCCCCATCAGCCACTGTGAACGCCGCAAAATCAGGGTTGTCAACCGTCAATATACTATATTGACGACCGGTTTTACGTTTAACATTGACATTATCATTATAAGCGTCCCCAGTAAATCCGCCTGCGTATTTGAAAAGATCACCAAGCGTTTCATCTTTCTTCATTTCATAGATACGAGGACGTTTCACCTTACCTGTTACCGTTACGTAACTGTCATAAGGCTGAACAATGATCATATCGTTATCTTCCAGGCGAATATTGGTTTCATACTTACCATTGATCAAATAATCATACACATCGAGCGTAGCAATCTCTTTGCTATCGCGATAAACCTTGATTGCACGCAAAGAGCCGATCCGATTAACTCCACCTGCAGAATAGATTGCATTGAAAACAGATGCCAACGAAGGTAAAGTATAGGTTCCGGGAACCATTACTTCACCAGCAATATTGACTTTAATACTTCGGATTTGACCTAATGACACCTTGACATTGGCACCACCCATAACACTGCTCACTTTGTTCGCAATTCTGTTTTGAGCTTCTGCCATGGTCAAACCATTCAAACTAATCGGACCTACACCTTGAATATTAATCGTACCGTCAGGCGTAATTTTTTGTTGTACATTAAACTCAGAAGGCCCCCACACTTCAATAACAACCTCATCTCCCGCACCTAATACATAAGACGGAGGGGTTGGTATATTGTAATTGGGTGCGAAAGTCAAATTTTTACTTTGAAACATTTCGCTACCAAAAACAACAGCCGCACGATTCTCCTCCGGAACAGGTGTTTGAGCAGTCTGTTGCTCGGTGGAGGGCATTTCTCTTTCAACCGAAATTGATTGCTGTGGAGAACTTGATGTGCTTGCGCCACTCGATACAGCAGGATTAATACCATGTATTGCACCTTGAATCTGAGCTTCAGAGGCCCCTGCCTGACGAGCTTGCTGAATCATTTCTGAGGTCACTGGAATTTGTCCCCAACCCACTAACGGAGACACAATCAAAATAATTGCAATAATCAAACGGATTGTGCGTACCATAAACATATTCGAAATACTATTATTTATCACTACTCTTTTCAACGTGTTCCGCAACATTTTGTTGTACTTGAGGAGTTACATATTTACCACCCAGAAGATTAAGTATATAATTTATCATAAATCCCAACAAGATATTAATTGCCAACAACAAATTGATGCTGACATTGCGCAGCAGGAAATTCAGCAAAATAAAACCGACTTGCAAAAGTACAATAACCATAGCACTTTGCAAGTGTGTTAAGCCGATTCTTAAAAGCTTGTGATGAATATGCCTGCGATCGGGATAGAACGGAGAGAGTCCGGCCGCCATGCGAGCACAAAAAACCCGGACTACATCAAATACAGGAATGGACACCACTCCCAAAAAGACTGCCGGAGCAGCATTAATCCGGAAAAATTCGCCTGATACATTCAAACTATAGAATTTGAGACCAAAAAATGCAATCAAATAGCCTAAAAGGAGGGAGCCGGTATCTCCCATAAATACTTTTAGCCGCTTCCCCAAGACATTATAAAAGAAAAACACCAAGACAACACCCGCCATGGCCATGGCCATCATTGCATAGACATAAATTCCGTGTACAATAAACCAAAAGCCGAATGTCAACAGTGCCAGCAACGACAATCCTGAACAGAGACCATCAATACCATCAATCAAATTGTACGCATTAGCCAACAATACGATAATCAGAACAGTCAGAATAATTCCCACCCAATACGGAATCTCGTAAATACCAAACAATCCGTCCAGGCTGGTAATTTCAACTCCAGAGCAGCAAATCAACACCGCACTTAACGTTTGTGCCAAAAATTTGCCTTTATAACCAACATCTGTCAAATCATCTGCCATTCCCACACAAAACAGTACAGTCGATCCAGCCAATAAGAACATCAACTCACGCAGCGAGTCCATAAAATAGTCATCAGCCACATTGTATCCAAAAATGTAGCGCATGCCCATCGTCAAAGTAAAAGCAAAAAGGAAGGTCGGGAAGAACGAAGCGCCGCCTAAGCGAGGGACCATACCTGTATGCGATTTCCGGGCACTCAACTCATCGAAAAGTCTCTTCTTTTTCGATATCATGACAATGCGCGGTATGATGACCCATCCTGTGCCAACTGACAACAAGAATGCCGCGATAATGAAAAAAAGTATTTCCATAATGAGTGGTAGTGGAGGTTAATAATGTAAAAGTACAAAAATAACCTTTATCAACTACTCCTACATATTTTTTTCGTTAAATTAGAGCCTATATTACACGATTTGACCTTATTTGTTTCGCCCATGTTGCGGACTGTGCATCTCCCATTGTTTTCTATAAAATCAAATAGAAAAAACTATCTTTGTTTTTTAGCACTTAGTCTCCGGGACTTAGTATAATTGGAGCTGGAGCACATTCAATAAAATGCAGTACCAGTTTTCCACAAAAGTTATTACGTATATTCTTAACGTAAATCCGTAGCTTCCTCCGGATTACACGTGAATCTTTAAAGCACACCAATATCATGTTTACCGCACAAAAAACACGTAAAGAGAATATTGCCGAATACATCCTCTACTTATGGCAGTTAGAAGATCTGCTGCGAGCTTTGCAATTCAGTCCGGAAGCCATCTATTCTCAATTGGTACAGCCGTCGGGATTGACTGAAGCACAAAAACAGGAGACTTTTTTATGGTATATGGATATTGTCAATCTGCTACGCGAAGAGGGTAAGGAGCAGCAGGGGCATCTTGAGCATACCATGCACTTAATCGCCGATCTCGACAATCTACACAAACAGTTGTTGGTTTTGCCGATAGGGGCTGAGTATCGCCGCCTGTACAGCCATGTAGCGCCGGAACTGCCTAAGATGAAAGCAAAACTAAAACACCCTGACATCAGCGATGTCGAGTTGTTTTTCCGGGCGCTTTATTCGGTTGTTCTGCTCCGGATTCAATCTGCCGGCAAAAAACACTCAAAGGGTAGTTCTACTGAAGGGGAAACCGCAACAACAAATTCCGAAGCTACGGCCAATTCTGACACAGCACGTCAAAAATACATTGACGACGTATTGTCCTTGATTTCGCCTGTAGTAGCCGAGCTGGCAACGATGTTCCGCAAAATTGAACGCGGAGAGGCCGATCTGTTCGGTAACGATTCCCAAAACAAAACTACCAACTCTACCGAAAACCAATCCGATACACACTAAGATGATCCTGCTGCCAACAGCCTATCTCGGCAACATACAATACTATTCGAAACTATTAAGCGGTCAGGCCTGTATTGATCTACATGAACATTACCTCAAGCAGAGCTGGCGCAACCGTTGTGACATTCTTTCAGCAAGGGGAATCATGTCATTGACTGTTCCTGTTTACCACACTGGAGGCGTAAACACCCCTACTCGGGAGATTCGCATCGATTATGCAAAACGATGGCAGCACCAACATTGGCAAGCTATCGTCTCTGCTTACCGGGGAGCGCCCTACTTTGATCATTATGAAGGAGCGTTTGCCCCGCTGTTTACTGAACGATTCGAAAAACTTGTCGAATTAAACAACGCATTGTTAGAGATAACGTTACGTTTATTGGATCCATCAGGAAAGGTCGCAGACCAAATTGCATTTACAGACCATTATTGGTCATGTGACAAAACAGAGGTCTCAACTAACATGGACCACGACAGCAACGCGATGCCTGCCTCCAAAGACGCGAATAAACTTGAAGGAGAGCAAGTCTGCGATTTACGCACCTGTTTTTCACCCAAACCACGCCTCAGCCGTCCGGATCCTACCTTCACAGCCCCACAATACTATCAAACTTTCTCGGATCGTCTGCCTTTTGCCCCAAACCTGTCTATCATTGATCTGCTATTTTGTGAAGGGCCGGCCTCGGCAGATATTTTACGCTCTGCCTACCACAAACCATAGTCCTCATTGCTTTTCACAGCTACTTCGAACCGCTCACACAACATATAAAAACGCACCAAGCAATATTTCCTTTTTGTTTAGAAGAAGGATAACTGCCCCACTCCATGGTTTTGTTGTCTTTTCTACTCTTTTCTCTGCCTCAATCATCCACATTTGGGACTCTTTCGCATTGGGTGATTTGCGTTTCACACTGTTTTTTTGCTATCTTCGCTTAACACAAATAATCGCTGACGGATTGGTCTTGTAACCAATACGACTCACAGACAGACAAGAATCAGCAGATATTTGTTTGTAATGAATCATCAATTCACTAATAACAAACAAATTAACTTAAAAGACAACAATTATGGAAGAGAAAATTTTGAAAGCGCTCGCTGAGAAAGGCGCTATGCGTCCAGGCGATATCGCCGCAGCTGCCGGCATTGACAAAGAGGAGGCCAGCAAAGTGATCAAACAACTGGCCAAAGAGGGCAAAATCTATTCTCCCAAACGCTGCTACTATGACATCAAAAAGTAATCGTTTACGGACTATTTATGGCCGAGTGATTGCCCTCTCGATGCTGGTTCTGTTGTTTGTCAGTACAACAGGATGCAAACAGGAGCGCCCCGCTGTTCCCATGACAGCAGGCAGTTTCAATATCTGGTGTGGAGTCATTGACACGGGTGCTTTCCCTTGGAAGACCCGTTGTGAACAAATTGCGGCTTTGATCCGTTTCCACGACTACGATATTATTGGCATGCAGGAGGTCCGTCCCGAACAGATGGCAGATTTGGGCAAGGCGCTACCGGAATATACGGCTGTAGGAACCGGACGTGACGGCAACGGACAGGGTGAGCATTCTCCTGTTTTTTTCCTTACTGAGCGTTATGCACTGCTCGATAGCGGGACCTTTTGGTTATCGGAACGTCCTGACACCGTATCCATTGGTTGGGATGCAGCCTATAACCGAATCTGCACATGGGTAAAACTCAACGATCGGTTCAACGACAAAGAGTTTTTTTATTTCAACACCCATCTTGACCATCTGGGACCGGCAGCTCGCCATAACGGAGCCTTATTGATCTGCGACCGAATTCAGGAAAAGGCGGCTAACAACTATCCGATTTTCTGTTCGGGAGATTTCAATGCAGAATGGGAAGCCGATCCAATCAAAGTGATGAGAGAGCATCTTACCTCTTCGCGTGAAGCTTCACAAACTCCACCCTACGATTTGGGTAACCAAATCAGCTACAATGGCGTACCCGTTGGGCAAGGCAGCATGGCAATTCCAGACACTTTGGATGGCCACACCGAAATTGATTACGTATTTGTTAATGATCGCGTTGATGTTCTTAAATACGGAATTTTGCGAGATTCAGATGGGAAACACTATCCTTCGGACCACTATCCCATTCTCATCAAAGCAGAATTGAAATAATACAATCGACGCAAATCTGTTAACAACAATTTGATCAGAGTATTAGAAGGGCACCCATTCGGATGCCCTTTTTGTTTGGGAACGATCAATGAGAAGAGAAGCCGTACCATCAAGACAACCATACACCAATGATCTACCATCCCCATACTCTCTGACTCCTTGGCATGTTTCCACAATCGTTCACATTCGTTGATTCTCCTAATACCCTTCTCTCAATAAAAGTTTTGATGAAACCATATAACAGATGTCGCATCGCACAACACAGTCAAAACTCGGACATATAAACTTTGCTTTGTCGCTTTTTTGTGCTGCAGTGTTTACTTAACGGACTCTTTACAACTGATCTATTTCCGGCTCCGTTTCTCAAGCGTACAATGATTCGTCCAAAGAGAACTACCTGAAGATTACCATAACACTACCCTGCTCTACCAATCTACTTTCAAAAAGATGTCACACAATTACACTCACAGGAGAGCACATAGTCGCCAAAAATTTAACGCTCTTGTAGCGGTAAAAATTTACATCTGCAATAACTTACAAATCATCAGCCGTTCAATTATACGCCTTTCAATTTAGCAATTATCAACACTGTTTAATTACAAATCTCCACATTTTGCCTCGTTATATTTCCCGTGCTACTTGAGCGTTTTTATCATTTTGTCACTAGTGTCCCGTTAAGGGACTGTTAAGAGT
>ERZ791624.978-NODE-978-length-15520-cov-4.099321_pt1 | contig 15520 bp, 17 predicted proteins | sample MGYA00510058_ERZ791624 | MGnify/ENA primary metagenome ERZ791624 (study PRJEB30046, sample SAMN00715158) | human gut metagenome | study: EMG produced TPA metagenomics assembly of the A metagenome-wide association study of gut microbiota in type 2... | reverse complement strand
TACGGCAGCCGACGGGGTGGCGCAGGCTGGCTTCATCGAAGGGATTCGGAACGGTCTCCTTGACGGAGATCTCCAAGGTACCGGTTTTGCGGTCAAACTGCTTGACCACGCAGGTCAGCTCGTCGCCGGGATGGTACTGCTCCCGCAAGTCGGGGATGGCAGCATAGCTCATATCACGCTGTGAAAGGTTGATATCGTAGCCATAGCACTCGACCAGACACCGGCGCGAGCCGACGGCCAGCACATGGCACGGAACGCGGCTGCCCGGCTGGTGGAGCGGCTGCGTGGAGAAGAAATAGCGTCGAGAGGCCAGCGCCAGACGGCGAGAGCCAATGGCGAAGCCTGCCTCACGATCCACATGAGTAATGACAAAATCGATCTGAGCGCCCGGCATGTTCCGCAGAACGAACGCCGGGCGTTCATCGTTTTCCGCCCACATTTCCGTTTCGGGGATCAGGATACGCGCGCGGAACGGCACGATGACCGCGCAGTACATCCGCTTTGTTTCTGTTTGACCGGTCTGCGCGCTGCGGACGATCATGGAATGGGGATCGACGCCGATGATCGTGCCGCGCATGACGCTTCGGCTGCGGAAGGAGGCATAGATCGTGTTCCACTCCTGCCGCTGCTCCGGCGAGAGATCCTGGTCGAGCGCACGGAAGTCCAGAGCGTAGAAGGATTTCTTCTCCGGTTCGGAAGATTCAGATTTTTCTGCCGCTGCGGGCACGTCGTCCTCTCCATAGGGTTGTACAGGTTCTGTGACTGCGGGTTCTGCGACCTGCGGTTCCGGTGAGGGTTGTTCCGCGATAAAAGTTTCTTCGATATCGGTGGTTTCCGGCTGCACGGTTTCTTCCTGCAGCACTTCGGGTTCGGCTTTCTTTCTGGGCATATGTAGTTCCTCCTTAAAATTATTTTCTGGCAAAGAATCGGTGTGTGCCGTTCTCTTGCCGGATCGCAAAAATGACGGGTCTGGTGTATGAAAACGCTTCTGGTCGGATGCCATCAGGCAGCAGAACGATTATTTTTTCGTCCTGCCGGATCTCGCACTCCGGCGGCGGATCGCTGCCGGACACGATGACAAATTGCTTGAAACTGGGTTTTCCAAGCGAGAAGCGGAGCAGAATGTGTTGATCCATGGCAAAGAAATCCTCCGGCTGCGCCGCGGACAGCTCCAGCATCACGTCAATGGCTTCTATCTGCTGTGTGATGGGCTGCTCTCCGGTTTGTGTATCATCCGGCACCAGCGGAGCAGCCGCAGAATATCAAGGTCACGACAACTCAGCATCATGCAGCTTTCCCGCCTTTCCTGCGGTTTGCCGAAACCGTTCTTGCGCCGGTTCCGGCGCAATCACAATTTCGGCAAACACGCCTGTTTTTCCTGCCGCGCGTGATGGGTTTGCGTAGATGACAGCTTTTCTCACGGCTCGTGATGGGTCGGCACATAAAAATCCATTGATTGATAAGGACTTTTTGCCGCTCCAAGCCATCAGCAGGTTGCCGGTACAGATGATGCCTCCGAAACCAGCGAAAAATTGACCATTACGGATGGCTCCAAGGGGCTATATGCAATACCTTTCTGATGGAATCGGAAGAACTCCTCAGCGGATTCCGGCAGCACCAGACTGATGTGGCAGACATTCTCCGCGCTGCGGCTGGACATCATGTGGACGGATAGGTGGTACTGGTCGTCATCGTCGATGACCAGACCTTTGAGCGCATTGCTTACGGCTTTCCACCCCTTGTTGTCCTGATCGAATACGTGCCGGCCATCCACGTCGCTGTGTTCGTCGATCACCAAAAGCATCTGCTTGAAATGCAGGCGGAAATTCGTGTGCCGCATATACGCGGTCAGGAGCTGACGCACGGTGTCTGTCAGCCAAGTCGCGGGCATATACCGGCAGTGCGGCAGGAGCGTATCGAGCTGCATATGTACCCAGCCCGCGCCCGCGATTTCAATGTGCCCGGACGGGAGCTGGAACTCCAGCCCGTCGCGCCGTCCATACCCGCCGACGCCCAGCATCTGCGTTTCGCAGAGGGTGCGCAGATGGAGCGTCGCGGCTTCAAAGAAATACGCGGTTTCCTCCAGCGTGAGCTGTAATTTTTCCGGGTTCATTTTGCCGCCGTCCGCAACCGCCGTCAGCGTATTGGCTTTCTGCAAAGCCCGGCTGATGACCGACTGGATCTTCTTCATTTCCTTTGCAAAGCGTTCTTCGTTCATACTTCTTGTTCCTTTCTCTTTAACAAATCTGTCGGCGATGTTGTGATCGCGTCATATTCCTTCTGTGTCGCATAGAACGCGATGGGTACATGGTTATAGCCAATGCACAGAAGCCCCTCGCCGCGGCGGAATCTTGTGATCTGACGGACTTCTTCCTCGGAGAGATTCAGAACATTTTGAATCAGCCGCGCCTCCTGTTCCTCCATCTGCATAACGATCTTGATGCGGCTGGAATCCAGGATGCCTTTGCCGTATTTGCCGTTGTCGAGAGAGAACAGGTCTTGCATACCCTGTGTGGATGTGATCGCGATACCGCCGAGGCCGCGGATGGTCTTAACCATTTCCTGAATATAGCCCGCCGCCAACGGATTGGAGTTTGCGCCGACCAGCGACCATAGCTCGTCTGAGATCAGCGCCGAGAGCTGCCCACCCGCACTTGAAATCAAGTCGTTTGCAATGTCCGTCGCCCAGAAGATGCCGGGTAGAAGCAGATCGTCGGGCATGCCCGACGTGTCAATGACGATGAATTTGTTATCAAGGTCAATTTCATTCCGGCTGCCCATCGCGGAGGCCGAGCCGGTCACATAGCGCGCCAGCACAACGGCAAGATGCCGCGTATCCGCGCTTTCCTGCAGCACGTCGTACCAGTCCGCCAGAATGGGCATTCTGCGAAAACTCCCGTCCTCATTCAACACAGAAGCGTTGTCAAATGTGATGCCGTACCGCCGGTAGCATTCGACCAGCGACGTATCCAGGTAATTCCGGTCTTCATCGCTGAGGCCGCGCTTTTGCAGGCTGTACCAGATGATAAGCCGCGAAATTTTATCCGCCAGCACGGAATCGTCGCGGGAGGCAAGCCCTTTGAGGCCCGCGTAGGTGTCGAGCGATTTTCTGCAGATCGCCATGATATTCGGACAGTCCGGAGAAGATGGCGACATACGCAAATACAGGCCGCCAAGCTGCTCACAGCGCGGGCGAAACTCATGGCCCTTCTTCGGGATAATGTAAATGACACGTTTCCCTTGCTGACGTAAACGCCCGCCGACGCATTGGAGTGTAAACGTCTTGCCTGCACCGGACGAGCCGCCGATCCAGATGTTGCCGTTCGTATATTTATAGTCGTCATAGGGATTGAGAAAGACCGGCGAACGGTTGTACATATTGAGACCAAGGAAGATACCGTTCCGGTCAGACAACTCATAGGACGCAAACGGGAACGCCGCCGCCACGCCGCTGGTAAGCGCATTGCGGCGCGATTTGCGTTCAATGTCCGGGTCGAGGTAGAGAATTGGCAGCATGGACAAAAATGCCTGCTCCTGCTTATATTCGCAGCGGCGGGCGATCATGTCCACGGAGACACAGAGCTTTTCTACCGCCGTGACGCGATGCTCCAGCGTTTCCGAATCGCCGGCTGTGACCTCGATGAGCGTGTGCATATAGTAAAAATCCTCGCCCTGCCGGTTCATTACGTCCTTGAGATACATACCGGATGCGATGGCGCTGTCCAGCTCCTCGAAGTCCTGCCGAGTGTCCGCAACATCACGCATCCGGCTGCGGTTCATCATGGTTTGCTGGGAGATCTTCGCCAGAATTTTCTCTTTGGATTGCTTGTCAAAGTGGAACGAAACGCTGACGCCCTCGCCGGCCTCGACCAGCGGGGCCAGCCAGCTCGCGCCGACGGTCGTGGAATATCCGTAGCCCGTGATGTAAAGATAGGCATGAAAAATGCCGTCCACTACGACGTAGTCCCGGCTTTTGGTGTCCACGCTCGTGGGCGAGAGAATGTCTAAAATCGTTGTCGAGCCAGCCTCCAATTCGCTCAGGTCCGGCGTTTCCTCGCCGAACAGCAGGCGCTTGAGAAACGGCTGCTTCTTCGGCTGCTCCTTGACTGGCGGCTTCTCCTCCGGCGGCAAGCCGGGCGGCGGGGCGGGTTTGTTCTTGCGGTTCTTTTTCAAGTGGATCACACTCCTTGAAATTATTTGAGTTTTGTATGTGTTTAACCATCAATGATCAACCGCTGAGTTGCCGGCTGTATTTGATCAATTATTGAAACGAAATAAAGGCAGTAAGTGAATTTGGGAAAGCAGAAGTCAAAACTGGATTGCAGCCAATCTCAACATGCAATTTGCTGACAGCAACGTTTTTTGAGGAACGGATTCATCCGTTCCTCGTTTATTCTCCATACACCCCATGCACCTCCGTCGTCATATCGAACACACCCTCTGGCAGCTTGACGCGCAGGCTGGTGCCTTTGTTGATGAGTTCGTACAGGAGTTTCAGCACAAAGTCGTCCGTGTAACGCGGCTCTAAGACCTCCAGCTCACAGATGTCCAGATACCGCCGGGCGGTGTCCGCTTCTTCGTTCAGGCGCTGGATGATGCCCTTGACGGTGTTGCGCTTGGCGCGCATCTTGGCTTCGTACTGGAACACGAGAAAGAAGCGATGCCGGATGGACTCGCTGGCGATACCGAGACCGATCTTTTCAATATTGTCCTCGATCTCTGCACGGCAGTTTTCGCTTTCCTCGGTTTTCTGGAACTGCCGCATCTGCTCCACATACTCGCTCGTGTCCGGCGGGAGCGTGCGCACCTCGCAGCTCATGCTGTCCGGCGCAATCTTCAGATATGCGGCGTAGGACGTGATGATATTCTGCTGGTCAGACGGGGATTTCAGATAAAAATTGACCGGCAGTACCTCAAGAATTTTAATGAAGCGGTTGTCTTTCGTGATGACCACGCCGCCAATGATGTTCTTGACCGGCAGCCACGCCTGGATGCTGTCACGATAGGTCGCGCCGCCGTGACTGGTCGGCGCGGCCGTGCCGAAAATGGCGTCCTTCATGCTCATAGACGCACCTCCCCGCGGTAAAAGATCATGCGCCGGTGCTTGCGCCAGTTTATCCACGCCTTGAGCCATCTGGTGAGACTGTCGCCGCCGATGCCAATGAGCGCAAAACCGCCCACGGGAACGAGGATCGTCATCGTGACGATGATCTTCGGCATAAGCGTCAGCGGCAGCAGCGCCAGACAGAGAAAGAGGATAGGAATGCACAGCAGCACGGTTTCGACCGCATTGCGGATCTCAAACACGCCGAACAGCTTGCCCGCGTCCGTAAAATTTACGGGGATATGATAGGTTTCATAGCTCATATTCGTATTCTCCCACGCGCTCCATCAGACTGTTTTTGCAAGCAATATATTCTTGATGCAGCGTATCAAGTTTTTCTCCGCGCTGGGCGATGATTGCTTCAAAGCCGCTTTGGATTTTCTGTACAGTCTCCGCCGACGGCTTGTTTTCGCTCAGTTCCAGCTCGCTGATGCGCTGCGCGGATACGCCGCAGGCCCGGCCAAGCTCGACCATGCTGACATGGTGCCGCAGGCGGAGAATGCGGAATTTTCTGACCTTCATAGGCCCCTCCCTTATTCGTCATATTGTATGTACGGGATCTTGCACCAGCCCTGCCAGCCGCGGCCTTCGACCTTTGTGCGCACCACGCCGTACTGCGTGCCCATCGCTTCAATGGCATAGCCGTTCCCGACGTAGACGCCCCAGTGTCCCTGCTTCCAAAGACCAAGACCGACAATATCGGGCATCGTGTCCATGCCGCCGTACTCGGTGCCGTTTTCCTTGGCAGACGCATACATCCGGTCGGCATTGTAGTCCGGCATCCCGTTTGTGTTGTAGTCGATGGTCAGCGTATCAGGGTTCAGCCATCCATAACCCTTCAGCAAGCCAACACAGTCTGTCGTACGCCTGCCGAGCCAGTGCTCGCGGATAAACGCTTCCGACGCGCCGATGTCCGGATACTGCTCCAGCTTGTATTGGAGCATGGATTCCGTCAGGACGGTTCCAAACGTCCCCCACACATACCCCCAACCGTGTTCCCACGCCTGTATCGCATAGGCGGCGAGATCATGGTTGTTTTTTGTGCGCGGATTTGTAAAGCCGGAGATATCAATGGTGTTGTCGGCGCTGCCGCCGCTCTCCGCGCCGCCTCCGCCACCACTGCCGCCAGGGGAGGCTTCTGCCGGATCAGTGTAGCCGGTATCGCCCGCATAGCTGGGCTTATAGGCTTCAAATTTGTCTTTGTATTTGTTGAGCGCGTCGCTTTCGTAGATCGTTTCAAACAGCGCGCCTGCCCACGTTTTGGCGTCCTCGTCAAACCCCAGATCATCCATGAGCTTGTCTTTATTGAGCGGTTGAAAGATGATGCGGAGGACGGTCTGGTCACCGGAGGATTCCAGCCGCGTCGTGTGCTTGAGATTGGAGATCAGAAGTGACTGGACCTCCTCCGGCTTCATTTCAGATAAGTCCTGTTTGTGCGCGACGGAGTTGATGGCGATGTACCAGCAGAGATCTTCTTCATCAAATTTGCTGGATACCCTGATTTCATCGATCGTGACGCCCTGATTCTCATACGCGGCTGCCTCGCCGGTAATAATGGCGTCCTGCTGCGTCTTTTCAAAGTCCTCCAACGATAGATACGCGCCGCCGATGGAAAGCGCCTGCTCCCGCATGGTGATCTGCGGGTCCTTTTCGGACGTTTCGTAACCGAAAAACATATTCGGCATGGCAGAGATCACGAACATTGGGATCACGATGATGGCAATGAGAACGCCGACGGCAAACTTGATGATCGTCGGCAAGAGCTCCTTCGCAGCGGCGGCAGCCGCGCCGTGAAGCCCTCCTGCGATTGCCGCCCGCACGATGTTGACAGCTGCCTTGACCACGCGCGCCGCATTCGCCATGACCTCCGCAGCGGAGCGGCGGTTCCGATCATTCATCCGATGCCACCTCCTGCGTGTTCTCTTGCGGGCGCTTGGTCGTCTTCTGCGAAGTTTCATGCAGATCAAGATGCGACGGAATAGACTCTGGCGTTCTGCCGGTCAGCGGAACGAACGGTTTCTTTGCCGCCTTTTCCGCAGCGGGCGTCTGCGCCGCCGATACTACTTCCGTATTGATCCCAACTGCCGTGGGCGCGATTCCTGCGGTACCGGGGCGATGGTAGAGCGTCTGCTCCTTCTTCTGCGGCTCCGGCTGTGTACCGCCCCTGCGTTCCTGCGGTACCGGACGCTTGGCGGAGGATTCTGCTGCAGGGCTTCTTTGCAGTCCGCGCGATTCCTGCGATACCGGAGCCGACGCAGTCATGCTGCCCATAGCAGCTGGGGCAGCCGGTTTCCTGCTCTGCCGGTCGGGAGATGCAGCGGAAACGGGAGACTTATGCGCAACAGTTTGCGGTGGCATTTCTGCGCTGCCGCCTTGCACGGGAATTGGGCGCTGCGAAGCACGCTGTCCTGCCGGACGCGCTGCATCAGGCCGCGTGGTCGAGCGCGGAGGTGTACCAGCTTCGCAGTTGGAAGACGGCGCTGCCGGAGATACCGGCGTTGTGGGTGCGGGGCGTTCCCGATTGGTAGAACGGCCGTCTGCACGGGCCGTGCCAGATTGCGGCGCGCTGCCGCCGGTTTGCTGTGCGGGCACATGGTTCTGCTGCGTAATCTGGGTATTTCCGCTTGCTGAAACGCACGTTGTCTGCTGCACAGGCTGGGTATAGCGTCCGCCGATGGATGTGCGCTGCGTTCCTGCCGTACCGGGCACGGGCGTATTCTGAGGACTGCCCGGTTGCTGCAGCCGCGCACCAGTTCCTGCGGTATCGCGGGCGGGTGCGGAATGAGAATCTGGCTGTTTTCCTGCTACACCGTTTTGTGCGGGAATTGGCGGTGTGCTGCTGTGTGGCACAGACGGATTTCCTGCCATACCGGATCGCGGAGAAGCAGGCGAAGCCGGATGATCTGCTGCTGGCTGCGCGCCTGCCATGTTCGGAGCTTGCACAAAGGTACTGCGCTGCTGCGTCGTTTCTGTATGCGCAGACTGCATCTGACCTTTTCCTGCGCTGCCGACAGGCTGTGCCGGGCTTCGGGGTGTGGCAGACGTAGATGCCGGATTGTTTGGCACTGCATTTGGCGCAGCTGTATTCGGCGCGCCTCGCTGTGTGTCAGGCGGCTGCACAAAGGTGCTGCGCTGCTGCGCGGATTCGGCCTGTACCGTCTGCCCCTGTGCGTTGCTGCTGTGATACGACTTTCCTGCGGGACCGGTCGGCTGAACGGTAGTGCGCGATGGATTTTGGCCTGCCGTTTTTCCTGCCGCACCGAACGAAACCGCGCCAGCATGATTCTGTGCCGATGCGCTGCTGCGCGGATGGGATTCCGACTGGGAATGTACGGCCTGTTCCTGCTGCGTATTCTGCGTGGCCGCGCTGCCCATGACAGGCTGCGAAGCTCCTGCGGGATGATACGGCGCACCGGGCGAGGTTTTTGCTGCCGTGGGCGCTGCATGGTTCTTCGGCACTGCCATGTGGCCCGGTGCACGTCTGATGCCGGGCGGCACAGCAGTTTTGCGCGTAGAGTTGGGCTGCTTGCCGGTGCCAGCAGGCGCAGCATGAGGGAATGCGCCCGCCATCTTTTCGGCGGTGGATTGTACGGTATCCGTCTGTGCAGCAACCGTCTGAGCCGAAATAGATTCTTGATTGAATGCAGGATTCGCGCTGCTTTGCTGCGCAGACGTGCTATGATGATAGCCGTTTGCGTGCGAGGGCGCATTGACATTGGAAGCGCTGCCAGCGCCGCCAGAGCGCGGTCCGGTCGGTGCATTCGGCTTGGAATTTCCGCTGCCGCTGCGCGGCTGATTGCCGTTCCTGCCGATGGTATGCGCTGCATTGGACACCATTGAGCGAACGACCATCATCGTCATTGCACCGGGGAAGCCGCGGCCTAATGGGTCGCCCGTCATGGCAGGATTCAGGCCGATACGCGCAAGGATGCTGTCCGCTTTTTTCGCCACTTTGACGATGGTAATGACCAGCACCATCCATGGCAGCACGTCAAGGCCGCTCGGATAGTACGACAGCACAGATAAAAGCATCTTGACGAACATCACGTTCGTCGCCATGAGCAAACACATGGAGCCGAACATCCGGCACCAGCCGGTAAAAATGTCTGACGTGTTCCGGCTGCCGCCCATGCCAAAGGCCAGCGGCGAGGTGATCGTCAGCACAGCGAGGATAAAATACCGCTCCGCCATTTCCATAATGAGCTTGAACGTCTGGAACATAATGATGATGCCGCAAATCACGACAAGCAGCCAAGAACCGGTCAGACCGCCGAAGGAGGCTTCATCCGCAAATGTAACATCCACGGCGTCCGGCATTTGCAGAAGCTCGATGACAGTTGAGGTCATATTCAGCCCCAGCTCGCAGATCTGCGGACTTGCCACCAGCAGAAACGAAAAGGCAAACGTCCTTGTGAACAGCAGCTTCGGGTCTTCCGCGTCGAAGCCGAGCCCCGCTGCCATGCCGCGCGTTGCCTGAAAGACGAGATTGCCGATGAGCAGCGCCCAACCGACACCCAGCATGATCTGGCGGATAGTATCAATGACGGGCATATGCTCCCGCAGATACGCGAAATCCAGACTCATGAGGTCAAACAGCACGGACGCAAAATACTCCCAGCATTCCAGGATCAGGCCATAGATCCATTCGATAAAGCCCTGAAAGAGCAGCTCCAGCAAGCGGCCCGCACCTCCTTTTCCACCGGATGATTCTGTTTAGCCTTGGATCGTTGCAAGACCCTGAAACAGCGGTGCAACATAGGCGATAAACGCGCCGATGCCGTTGATGACCGCCCACGCGATCCAGATGCGGCGCAGCCAGTCCCACGCCTGATCGACCTTGTGCTGGTTGTTGGAGAGCTTCGCACCGACGACCGCGACGGCGGACATCAGACCGGCCAGCACCGTGCTGACGCCTGCAATTTTGCTGTAAACGTCCACGATGATGCGGTTCGCCGCCGTCCACATATCCTCGACAGCAAACGCCTGTATGCAAAAGAGGCTGACGCACAGCAAAAGCAGCAGGCAGAGTGTATAAAAACGATATAGCTTTTTCATTGATTCCTCCAAAAATGGATGTACCGAAGACTGAGCAGCCCCCGGCGTTGAAATGTTCACATTTGAGCGATAAACTGAAAATATAAAGGAGTGAACGCCATGCTCTACGCATGTAATACCTGTGAGCAAACCTTTTGGGGCTTTGACCGCTTCATGCCGCAGCAGTGCCCGGAATGCGGGTGTATGACGGTGCGCAAAGCAACCGAGGAAGAACAGACCGTCTATGAATTGGAGCAGGCCCTGTCATGGCAGGCTGCGCACAACAGAAAAGAAGCATAAACCTGAGAACGGAAACCCGTTCTCAGGTTTTTTTTGATCATTCACCGCCCCATTCCAGAACAAAGACAATAGAGAGAACTTCCTGCTCGGTGATTGCTTTGGATACGGCGCTGACAACGGCATCGTAGGAGAGCGGCAACCGGCTGTTCTCCGCAATTTCCCACGGGGAGGTCAGGGAGAATATCTCTGTATCACCAGTTTTGTTGGTCTGCGCATCATTGATCTTGAAACCGAGGAGCTTCGCGTCAACCTTTTCATGCGCCATGTCAGTCGTGGAGGGAACGAGCTGCCAGCCATTCTTCGTGCTGATGCTAACCGAAGATACAACAACTGTGCCGGTAGAAGCATTGATGATCTCCGCGCTGCCCGTGTGAACCTCGCCGCTTTCATCGACAACGAGGGGCAATGTGACCGGAACCGTGACAGAGAAAACTTCTGTGATTTCCCAATGCGCGTAGTACGTTTTATCTGCGGTTTCCGTGAAAGTGTCATTCGCGGTCACTTCCGTGCCGCCGGTCACCTCGGTGAACCATCCTAAAAACTCCGCATTTTTGCGCGTCGGCTCGGTCGGCAGCACCAGCTTTTCGCCGTAGGTCTGATTTGTGGTTTCCGTTTTGCCAGTGCCAAGATCCCATGTCACAACGTATTGGTTTGCTTCAAACTGCGCGTAAAATGTTGTGCTGGCCGTGATCGAAGTGACGGTATTGTAGAGCTTGCCGCCTGTTTTGGCCGTGTACCAGCCTTTGAAGCTGTGTCCTTTTTTGATGGGGAGCGATGCGGGGATCGTCGGCTTGCTGTTCGGCTGAACAGTTTCACTGTACGTTGCTTTGCCGTCAATCGTGCCGCCGTTGCTGCCTGCATCCCATGTAACGGTCAACGAGACAGTCGCGCCGCAATCGTCGCATTTGCCGTCGCCGTCGGTATCCACATGGTCGGCATACTCATAACCGGAGTCTCCGCAAGCAGAGCACGTCTTGGTACGCTTATGCCGCACCTCATTGTCCGAAACCCACGAACCGTAGCTATACGAATGGTCAGCATAGTCATAGGTAGACGCGCCGCAGCCGGAGCAGGTTTTTGAGCGTCTATGCTGTGTATCAGAATACTTGCTCCACGCGCCAGTGGAATAGTTGTGACTGCTATACTCTGTTGTGGAGTACCCGCAGGTGCGGCAGGTTGCAGTACGGCTGTGCTGACTGGAGGAAGAATTGCTCCACGCCCCATAGCTCATGCTGTGCGAAGCGTAGTCATAATCCGTTGCACCGCAATTACGACAAGTGCCTGTGCACCGGTGCTGGCTGGACGAATACTGCTCCCAGCTTCCATAACTGTAACTATGGCCGCTGGAATAGATCGTCTCAGATTTTGTTTGACCACAAGCACAGCTATACGTCCGATAGCCGTTGCTGGTGCAGGTCGCGGCCTGCTCATTCTGAAGAATCCATGTATGGCTGCCGCATTCCGGGCAGGTGCCCGACCCATAAGCACCGGATCCGTGACTTTTGGTGGTGTATGTTCCTAAATATTGGACGTAATGACACGCGTTGCATTCGTTGTAATTTGCGTGGCCGCGTGACGAATGTGCGACTTCAACGTACACGCCTTGGAATGAATATTTTCCACAGCTTGGGCAGTTGCCGATGATCGTGCCGGTGGAGGTCAAAGAAACATCTGATGCGCTCATAGTTCGGCTGGAATTGGAACCATAAAGGTCATAAAAGTAACGCTCATTTCGGTTGGAGCTGCCCCAATTATAGGTGTGGAACGGCACAGACGATTTGGGGTAGCCGATCGGTTAGCCGATATAAAGGGTATCCCCACTGTCCGTCTCGCGCCAGAACGCATCTTCGCCAATGGATTCCAGAATGTCCTCGCCATAATAAATCGTGAGCGTAGACAGCTTCGGGCAGTTGTAAAAGGCGTGTCTGCCGATGATCGGTGTGGTGCCGGGGATCTCTGCCGTGGTCAGGTTGACGCAGCCCTCGAACCAGTACGCCAGATCTGGGATGGTCAGCGTTTCCACGTCCTCAAACCAGACCTCGGTGATCTGATCGCGGACAGCCGCCCACGGCTGATCGTCTGCGCTTTGGAACGTCGGCGCTTCGCCCGAACCGGAAACGGTCAGCCAACCTTTGGAATCCAGTGACCACTTGATACTGCTTCCCGGAATCGTACCGCTGGTTGCAGCTTCGGCAGACTGCACGGTGATTTCTTCTTCCAGCGCGCTTTCGTAGACTGTGTGTTCATCCGCTTCCGCTGCAAATGCAGCAACGGACAGGGAAAACACCATGCAAAGAGCCAGCACAAATGCGGTGAATTTCTTGAAATTCTTCATTATGCAGCCTCCTTTTCGTTTACAGCGGCGATCGTGAAGATCACGGTCGCGGCGTTGATGTTCGTGACAGCTTCACTCGCGGAAACCTTGGCTTTATATCGGATGGCGAGATTCTTCTCGGCGGCAATCGCCGGAAACGCGCCGTCCACAAGCGTCAGACTGCCTGCGCCTTTTGTGCTACAACCATTGATGCTAAGTGCGATGCTGTTCTTGCTTGCCGTAAAATCGTCAAAATTGCCGATTTCAAACGTGCCCGCCTGAACATCTACCTTGGTCACACGAATTGCGCCGGTCTTGCCGGTGTTGGTGATTGCGGCATTGTTGGCGCAGACCACATAGCCGTCAACGAGAGAAACCGGCAGCGCGGCGGGAACTGTACACGAAATTGGCGCGACGGTGTTGACCACGGTGAGCGTCACCGGCACACGGGCCTCAGTTGTTTCCGCTGCCGACGCAGGCACGGGAAGCGCAAAAATGAGTGCCAGCGCCAGAAGCAGCGCCGCCGCTTTCTGATAGGTTTTCAGCATGTCACTGCACCTCCTTCGGCCACAAATACGCTGTATGCAAGGTCAACTCCGTGTTCAGTGTGCCGATCTGCTTGCCGTCACGGAACGCAGTTACAATGACTGTGCAGTCCACATTGCCGAACTCCGGCGCTTCCAACAGCGTGAGCGTCGAGATGCTCTTGCCCGCAGCCAATTCAAATGCGTCGGCAATCAGCGCATTGTCTTTATTTCTGCGAATTTCTACCTTGTAGGTATCGCCCTTGCTGTTGTTTCTGAACTCGGCTTTCACGCTGCTTTCCCCGACAAGCGCGTAAAGATGAGCAGGAGCAGTAATATCAATCTGATTGTCCGCGACGATGGCGTTGAGCTGTTTCTGGGCTTCGCGCAGTCCGGAAACGTCGTAAAAAATGACTTCCGTTTCCTTGTGCTGCTTTGCTCTTTCTGTAATTCTGACTTTGATGGTGTCAATGACCGCAAGGGTGGAATCCCTGTCATAAATGACCTTGACTGCATCATCCACACGCGCAACCACGACTTCCGGCATCTGCGTTCCGTTATTGCAGTACACGGCTTTCGTACCGCCGCCCCAAACGAGCAGACGCCCTTTGACGGTTACGTTGTCGAGCGTGATTTTTCCGTCTGCCGCGCCGCAGCCGATGATGAGGTCACCATCCACGGTCAGGTTTTTCAGCTCTACATCGTCGGTGCGGATCAGGACGCTGCCTTTAATGTCCTTGTCATAAGTACCCTTGGACACAATGTAAGTGCCGATGATGTTATGGAAAATCTGCGCAAATTCCGCGCGCGTGATGTTGTCCAGCGGAGCAAGGACTTTGCCGCGACCATGAATATAGTCCGCACCAACCATCGCCCGGACGTAGGGCAGCGCCCAGTTGGAAATCTCGCTGCGGTCGGAAAATGCAGACAGGTCTGTTTTGGAATACGAATCGTAGTCCAGTTCCAGCGCTCTTGCCACAACGGTCATGGCCTCCTGCCGCGAGATTGGCGCATCTGGAGCCATTGTTGAGCTGCTGCGTCCGTTGTATGTGCCCATCTGGACGGCGAGCGCAACATCTTTGTAGTACCACTTGTTCTTGGATACATCCTTGTACTGCGAAATATCCGCCGCCTTGTAGCAGCCGAAAGACCTGTTGATGATTGCGGCCATCTCCGCACGGGTCATATCTCCATTCGGGTCAAGTGTCGTGCTGGATTTGCCGTACAACAGTCCGTTGTCCACGGCGGCGCTGACCGCTTCGGCATACCATGCAGTACGGTCGTAGTCGCGGAAATCTGTAGCTTTGCGGGCAACGGTGTTTGCCGCCGATGCGCTGACGGCCAGCGATAAGCAGGATACCGCCGCAAGGAATAATGCGAGGATTCGTTTCTTTTTCACTTGAATACCTCCTTCAATCTGGACAGGGGAACGCTTTTGGCGTTCCCCTGATAGCAGGCGAGTGGATTAGACTGCATCCCAAGCAATAATGAACAGGACGCTTGCGATTGCAGTGTTGGTGACCGCTTCGGAAACCGGAGTCACAATGGCGTCATAGGCAATGCCAATGGAGTTTGCGGAGGTGTCGCCCACGCCGGACATGAAGCAGCCGTTAATCGCATCGGTCAGAAGCGTCTGCTTGGAAGCGTTCTTGTCGTCGGTCATCTTCTTTTCGCCGTCGCCGAGGCAGAGGGAGAAGCCAAACTTGTTGGAGTTGACCTTTTCGTGTGCCAGAGATGCCTTGTCACCAAAAGCGGCCAGCGACCAACCCTGCGCGGCTTCAATGCTCACAGAGTTGACCTTGACTGCACCGAAGCTGTTGTTGATGATCTTGGCATCGGTCGCAGTAGAAACTGTGCCGTCAGTACCGACAGCGATGGGCAGGACGGTCGGGACAGTGACGCTCATTTTGGTGGCTGCGGGGTCGCCGCCGATGCTGCCGTCCGCGGTGCTGGACAAAGTAACAGACGAAGTGCCCGTGCCGCCAGAGGTATCAACCTGTTGGCAGCGGAAGCGGAAATGGCGAGGGATGCGAGCATACAGATTGCGAGAACGAGGGAAATAATCTTCTTGGTGTTTTTCATAGTTAAAATCTCCTTATTTTTGATAATCAGTTTTTGATGGTAATGTTGATGATTGCCCCGGCCGTGCCGATGATTTCGCCACTGACTGGGTCGAGATTGTGGAACATGGCTGTGCATTCATAGCTGCCAGCCGGAAGCTCCACGTCAAGGGCAGCGCATTCG
>ERZ791624.977-NODE-977-length-15531-cov-1.923818_pt1 | contig 15531 bp, 14 predicted proteins | sample MGYA00510058_ERZ791624 | MGnify/ENA primary metagenome ERZ791624 (study PRJEB30046, sample SAMN00715158) | human gut metagenome | study: EMG produced TPA metagenomics assembly of the A metagenome-wide association study of gut microbiota in type 2... | reverse complement strand
AAAGTATGAACGTGCCGAACTGAATTATAATACGGATATTTACTGCCGTATGTACCGTGGCGTAGACGAAATAAAAGCGTATGTAGCGAAGAAAGACATTTACCGTCCTTTCATCCTTTGTGAATACCTGCATGCAATGGGTAACAGTTGCGGCGGCCTGAAGGAATATTGGGATGTCTTCGAAAGCGAGCCTATGGCACAAGGCGGTAACGTATGGGACTGGGTAGACCAATCTTTCCGCGAAATAGACAAGAGCGGGAAATGGTACTGGACTTACGGCGGTGATTATGGTCCGCAAGGAATTCCCAGTTTCGGTAATTTCTGTTGTAACGGCTTGGTCGGTGCCGACCGTGAACCACATCCGCATCTGCTCGAAGTGAAGAAAGTGTATCAGAATATAAAGACCACTTTACTTGACCGGAAGAACATGAAACTTCGTATCAAGAACTGGTACGATTTCTCTAATCTGAATGAATATATATTCCATTGGAATGTAACAACCGATAGTGGAGAGAAACTGGCAGAAGGGACTAAAGTGCTGGATTGTGAACCGCACGCTACCATAGATATACAGTTGGGTAATGTGATTCTTTCGAAAAAGGACCGTGAGGCTTATCTGAACGTTAGCTGGACCCGCAAAGAGGATTCCCCGATGATAGATAAAGACTGGGAAGTGGCTTATGACCAGTTTGTACTTTCCGGCAATAAGAATTCTACGGCTCATCGTCCGCAAAAAGCAGGTGAAACAACATTTACCGTTGATAAAAAAACAGGAGCTCTGACTTCGTTGAGCCTGAACGGCAAAGAGCTGTTATCTACTCCATTGACATTAAGTCTTTTCCGTCCGGCTACGGATAATGATAACCGTGATAGAAACGGAGCACGTCTGTGGCGTAAAGCAGGACTGGATAATATTACCCAGAAAGTCCTATCACTGAGAGAAGGCAAATCCTCAACGACTGCCCGTGTTGAAATACTCAACGCGAAAGGACAGAAAGTTGGTACGGCTGACTTCATCTATGCACTGGATAAGAATGGCGCATTGAAAGTGAGCACTACTTTCGAACCGGATACAGCACTTGTGAAATCAATAGCTCGCCTGGGGGTAACGTTCCGCGTGGCTGATATGTATGACCAAGTTTCCTATTTGGGACGTGGTGACAATGAAACGTATGCCGACCGTAACCAATCCGGTAGAATCGGACTGTATCAGACAACCCCCGAACGTATGTTCCACTATTATGTCACTCCGCAATCCACGGGTAATCGTACTGATGTACGATGGGCGAAGTTTACGGATCACTCCGGTGCAGGTATCTTTGTCGAGTCAAACCGTGCTTTCCAGTTTAGTATCATTCCTTTCTCGGATGTGTTATTAGAGAAAGCTCGTCATATCAATGACCTGAAACGTGATGGAATGTTGACCGTGCACTTGGATGCAGAGCAGGCTGGTGTAGGAACAGCTACTTGTGGTCCTGGTGTATTGCCGCAATATTTGGTTCCGTTGAAGAAACAGCACTTTGAATTTACCCTTTATCCGGTAAAATAAGTGTTGAACCAATAGGTTATTAGATTATATATAATAGGTGTGGATTTTACTGGCTTTTCTGAATATTGTCAGAAATGTTCTATGAAAGTAGTGAAATTCACACCTTTATGTTATCTTTGCGCTATCAGTATTAATTAAATTTTATATCATGAACAAACTACTGACCGCAGTATTATTATCCTCTGTCATAACATTGAGTGTTCAGGCACAAAAGGCAGAAGAATATTATGTGAAGCACGTTGAATTTCCCCCGAACGCGACTCTTGAACAGAAAGTAGATATGGCGGCGCGCCTGATACCTACTCCCCAACAGTTATCCTGGCAACAAATGGAACTGACCGCTTTTCTCCATTTCGGTATCAACACTTTTACCGGACGCGAATGGGGAGACGGAAAAGAAGATCCTGCACTTTTCAACCCTTCGGAACTGGATGCCGAACAATGGGTGCGCAGCCTTAAAGATGCCGGATTTAAAATGGTGCTTCTGACAGCGAAACACCACGATGGATTCTGCCTTTGGCCTACGGCCACCACCAAACATTCCGTAGCCTCTTCTCCTTGGAAGAACGGACAAGGAGACGTTGTGAAAGAACTCCGGAAAGCCTGTGATAAATATGGAATGAAGTTCGGAGTCTATCTCTCTCCGTGGGACAGAAACGCGGAATGTTATGGAGATTCTCCCCGATATAATGAGTTTTTTATCCGCCAGTTGACGGAACTGCTGACCAATTACGGTGAAGTGCACGAAGTCTGGTTCGACGGTGCGAATGGAGAAGGACCGAACGGAAAGAAACAAGTATATGACTGGGACGCTTTCTATAAAACGATTCAACGCCTGCAACCCAAAGCTGTTATGGCAATTATGGGCGATGATGTGCGTTGGGTAGGAAATGAGAAAGGACTGGGACGTGAAACAGAATGGAATGCCACTGTGCTCACTCCGGGAATTTATGCCCGTTCGGCGGAAAACAACAAGCGCCTGGGTGTCTTTAGTAAAGCGGCTGACTTAGGAAGCCGTAAGATGTTGGAGAAGGCCACGGAACTGTTCTGGTATCCGTCGGAAGTGGATGTGTCTATCCGTCCGGGGTGGTTCTATCATGAGGCGGAAGATAGCAAAGTAAAGTCTTTGAAACATCTGTCGGATATCTATTTCCGGTCGGTAGGCTATAATTCCGTGCTCTTGTTGAATATTCCTCCCGATCGTAAAGGCTTGATAAGTGAGGCGGATGTGAATCGTCTGAAAGAATTTGCTGCTTACCGCCAACAGATATTTGCTGACAACCGGGTGAAAAAAGGAAGAAACTACTGGAATGCCACTTCGGGTAGTGAAGCTGTTTATTCCTTGAAGCCGAAGTCGGAAATCAATGTTGTAATGCTTCAGGAAGATATAACGAAAGGGCAGAGGGTAGAGGCTTTTACCGTTGAGGCTCTGACGGATAACGGTTGGAAAGAAGTTGGTAAAGGCACGACAATCGGATATAAGCGTATGCTGCGTTTTCCGGCGGTAAAAGCCGGCAGGCTGCGGGTGAAGATTGATGAATGTCGTCTGACTGCTCACATTAATCAAGTGGCTGCTTATTATGCGCCTCCTTTGCAGGCAACCGTTCAGAGTGAAGATTGGAACAACCTGCCCCGTACTGGTTGGAAACAGGTCGCTGCTTCGCCGTTGACGATTGACTTGGGCAAGTCGGTGACATTGACCAGTTTTACCTATGCTCCATTGAAAGCGGAAGCAAAACCTACAATGGCTTTCCGTTATAAATTCTTTGTGAGTGCGGACGGCAAGAACTGGAAGGAAGTTCCTACCAACGGTGAGTTCAGTAATATTATGCATAACCCGTTGCCGCAGACCGTTGCTTTCGGTCAGAAAGTGCAGGCACGCTATATTAAGTTGGAGGCTACTACGCCTACCGCAACAACCGCAAAAGTGGAAATGAATGAAATAGGAGTGAAGATAACCCCCTGACGGAGTTGTCATCATTGAAAGATATGCTTAGAGAGTAGCAGTGAGGACTGGCGGTCTTGATTTCTCGTGAATCAGACGCCAGTCTTTTTTTTATTAAACCAAATGAACCTTTTACTGTTATTAATTAAAAAAGACAGAAGTTATGCTAGTAGTAGATTTAGGAAAGTGGATGAACAAAATCCTGATAGATTGGGGAATAGACCCGAAGGTAGCTGATCGTTTTGATGAAACTATTATTGCTTTGCTGATGATAGCGATTGCTATCGGTCTGAATTATCTGTGTCAGGCGATTCTTATAGGAGGAATGAAGCAATACACCCGTCGGAAACCACATCTTTGGAACACGTTGTTGATGAAGCGTAAGGTGTTTCATAATCTGATTCATACGATCCCGGCTTTTCTGGTTTATGCTTTGCTGCCAATGGCTTTTGTTCGTGGCAAGGATTTATTGCTTATTTCCCAGAAAGCTTGTGCCGTTTACATCATCTTTTCTTTGTTGTTGGCAGTTAATGGGATTTTGCTGATGATAATGGACATTTACGATGGAAAGGAGTCGATGAAGAACCGCCCGATGAAGGGATTCATTCAGGTGTTGCAGGTACTTTTGTTCTTTGTCGGAGGAATTGTAATTATTGCTATTATCGTGAATAAGTCTCCGGCCAGCCTGTTTGCCGGATTAGGTGCTTCGGCAGCTATTCTGATGTTGGTGTTCAAGGATTCCATATTGGGTTTTGTAGCAGGCATTCAGCTGTCTGCCAATGATATGGTTCGTCCCGGAGACTGGATTACGCTTCCTTCCGGCGCAGCTAATGGTACGGTGCAGGAGATTACGTTGAATACAGTCAAAATTCAGAACTTCGATAATACGATCTCTACCGTTCCGCCTTATACTCTGGTCAGCAGCCCCTTTCAGAACTGGCGGGGAATGGTGCAATCGGGAGGACGAAGGGTGATGAAGAATATAACCCTGGACTTGACTACCCTCCAATTCTGTACGCCGGAAATGCTCGACCGTTATCGAAAAGAAATACCTTTAATGGCAGATTATCAACCCGAGGCAGGAGTCGTGCCTACCAATTCGCAGGTTTACCGTGTGTATATTGAACGGTATTTGTGTAGTTTGCCTGTGTGAATCAGGATTTGGACTTAATTATCAGTCAGAAGGAAGCCACGATGTATGGTGTGCCTATTCAGGTATATTTCTTTTCCCGCAATAAGGTCTGGAAAGAATATGAACGTATCCAGTCAGATATCTTCGACCATTTACTGGCAATGGTTCCTAAGTTCGATTTGAAGGTTTATCAGTATTCGGATTGAATGATTATATTCTCAAAGTATTCTCACCATGATGAGAAAAAAATCTCATCATGGTGAGAATTTTTTCTCATTACGATGAGAATTTTTTCTCGCTATGGTGAGAATAATCCCTTGTCTGAGGTATGCTGGGATGAGGTTTATGGTCTTAATTAATAAAGAATCAGATTAAAATCGACATAGATTGGCAGATGATCGCTAATACCCCCCTGATATTTCATTCCTTTATAGGTGCGGAAAGGTTCCTTATCGCCATATTTCTTATCTTCGGTCAATAGAAAAGGGAGGTTGGAAACGGTTGCTTTGTTTTCGCTTGTGGAAAAACTGTTTGCTGGGTTAAGTAGAGAACCGGATACAATTAGGTGATCGAGTAATCCCCATTCTCCCCGATATTTGTATGAACCGAAATTTTTGGATTGGGCTTTTCGGGCAAGTAAATGGTAAAGCTTTAAAGGAGAAGGAGCAGTTGGCGAAGGAGATTCTGCTTCCAGTATTTTCTGAATAGATTTATTGGTCGGATAGTCATTGAAATCTCCCATAATGATAATTTGTGGATGAAGCCGATGTTGAGAATACTGTCAGCCTCTGTGTACAGTATTCGGGCTGCATGAAGGCGGTACGGTTCGGATTCTTTTGCTCCGCCGGAACGACTTGGCAAGTGGCAGACAAATACGTCCAGTGTGTCTCCGGTCAGTAGCAAACCACTGACGTGCAACAAATCTCTCGTGGGGCGAAACTGTTTCAGGGGCGGAATAGAGACAGAACGGAAAGACAAGAGCTTGAATAAATCCCGTTGATAGAGCAATGCTACGTCAATGCCTCTTAAATCGGGAGAGTCGGTCATGACATAGCGGTAATTCAATTCCTTTAAAGGAGAACGGCGGGTGAGGTCGCGAAGTACCGTATCATTTTCTACCTCACATAACCCGACTAATGCCGGAGGTTCCCATTCGCCGACGGCAGTAATGACACGCGCCATATCAGTCAGCTTTTTCTTGTATCTGGTGTAATTCCAATGACGGAGGGCATCGGGAAGAAACTCACGGTCGTTTTTCAACGAATCATGATGTATGTCGAATAGGTTTTCTACATTCCAACTTACAACTCTGAAACGGATTTGTTGTGCAAAGGAGAGGGTGCAGAAGCCCATAACAAAAAAGATTATGGCCATAGCTGCTCTTTTTCTGCTACGACCACAATCTCCTTTTTTATAGTGGCTTATCTGTCTGTTACTTTTTGGCAGGTACATGTGCCAGAATATCCAACAGATGTTTCCAGAATTTCTCTACGGTAGGGATAAGCATCCGTTCGTCAGGAGAGTGAACTCCTGTCAAGGTCGGGCCGAAAGAAATCATATCGAGCGTCGGATACTTGTCGAGGAACAGACCGCATTCCAGTCCGGCATGAATCGCCTTTATTTTGGCATCTACACCGAATAGACGTTTGTATGATTCGGCAGCCACTTCTAGGATAGCTGAATGTGGGTTCGGTTTCCAGCCCGGATAACCTTCACCGAAGGTAACATTGGCTCCTGCCAATTGGAAAGCGGAGCGGACAGTATTTGCCATATCGTCGCGTGCGGACAGGATAGAACTGCGTTGGCTGGTTTCGATACGGATGACATTGTTCGGTTTCATCTTGACAGAAGCCAGATTAGTAGATGTTTCTACCAGTCCGGGGATGTCCTGGCTCATGGCATAAACACCGTGAGGGGCTGCATACAGAGCTTTCAGCAGACGGGCGGTGGTATCCTGATCGATAGCTGTTTTACGGGGAGTTTCCGATTCAAGGACTAGTCGCAAGTCCGGTTCGGTAACGGATAACTCGTTTTCTACTTCGCTGGTGAAGATATTCAGTTCGGTGCGGACGTCATGTTTGGCGTCTTCGGGAACCGCGCAGATTGCGTATGCTTCGCGAGGAATGGCGTTGCGCAGGTTACCACCGTTGATTTCGCAGAGGTACAGGTCATGTCTGGTAGCCATGCGGGTGAGGAAGCGGTTCAGTATTTTGTTGGCATTGCCTCGTCCGAGGTGGATGTCACCACCGGAATGTCCTCCTTTCAATCCTTTCACTTCTACTTTGAAGAAGAAATATCCGGCGGGAACTTCAACCTCTTTATAAGTAAACTCTGCAACGGAATCGATACCTCCGGCGCATCCGATAAAGATCTCTCCTTCATCTTCCGAGTCGAGATTAAGCAGGATGTCACCACTCATGAAACCTTCTTTCAGGGCGAAAGCTCCAGTGAGTCCGGTTTCCTCGTCTACGGTAAACAGGCATTCCAGCGGACCGTGCTCAATGCTATCGTCGGCCAGAATAGCCAGTTCGGTGGCTACGCCGATACCGTTGTCGGCTCCAAGGGTGGTACCTTTCGCTTTCAACCATTCACCGTCAATTTCTGTTTCAATGGGGTCGGTGAGGAAGTCGTGTTGAACGTCGTTGTTCTTTTCACACACCATGTCGATATGCGATTGCAGTACGACAGTTTGCAGGTTTTCTTTTCCCGGAGTAGCGGGTTTCTTGATAAGTACGTTACCGGCTTCGTCCACTTTGGTTTCCAGGTTATGTTTTGCTCCGAATGCCTTCAGGTAGGCAATCATTTTTTCTTCCTTCTTCGAAGGGCGGGGCACCTGGCAGATTTCTTCGAAATACTTGAATACGCCGGCCGGCTTCAAATCTTTTTTTTCCATGCTGTTTCTATTTTATAATAGGAATAGAAGAGTGGTTTTGGCTTCTTCTATTGCTAAATATGGTTAATTTGATTGGCTTATCTGAACTCATATCTCATTAAAGCCTATCTTTGCACTCACAAAATTAATAGAAATGGTTGAGACTATACTGATAACTTTGTTAATAGTTGCTATTTCCCTGGTATTATTAGGGGTGAAAGTATTCTTTACGAAGGGAGGGAAGTTCCCGAACGGTCATGTGAGTGGGAATAAAGCGCTGCGTAAGAAAGGGATTGGGTGTGCACAGTCTCAAGATCGCGAAGCACAGAAGAAGCCACGTTTTTCTATTGATGAGTTGGAAAAAGCCTTGAACGATAGTATGAATTAAATTATTAAAAACAATACACTTATTAAATTATGAATAGAATGAACTACCTCATGAACGGTTTGGCTGCTCTTGCGTTTATTGTTTTATTTTCACAATGTGCCGGCAAAACTGACAATCAAACTTCAACAACTCCGGCTCAGGTGAATGCCGAACTGTCAGGAATGAAAATCGCCTATGTTGAAATAGATTCGCTATTAGCTAAATATAACTTCTGTATTGACTTGAATGAGGCAATGGTGAAGAAGAGCGAAAATGTTCGTATGACACTGAATCAGAAAGCTACTGCTTTGAATAAGGAAAAACAAGACTTCCAGAAGAAGTATGAAAACGGTGCTTTCCTGTCACAGGATAGAGCTCAACAAGAATACAATCGTTTGGCTAAGATGGAACAAGACTTGCAAGAGTTGAGTAACAAACTTCAAAACGGTTTAATGGAAGAAAACAATAAGAACAGTTTGCTGTTCCGTGATTCTATCAATGCTTTCTTGAAAGAATATAATAAGACACATGGATATAGCTTGATTTTCAGTAATACAGGTTTTGATAATCTGCTTTATGCTGATAGCGCGTTCAATATCACAAAAGAAATCGTAGACGGGTTGAATGCAAGATATTCACCTGCTGCTAATAAGTAACTTTTTTTAGCTTTTCTCTTATAAAAGAGATTTCATTGTTTATATTAGAAATATGTAAATTATAATGTTCCTGTTCTAGGCTGTGAAGTTTTGGACAGGTTTTTTTATGCCCTTTCCTTTTCTTCTTCCTGTGGAATACGGAAGGCGGTGTAGAGTTCGAGTATGGCAGCAATAGTGAGGCAGGCAATCCATTCATTGCCTCGTGTGGTAAACATGAAAGCACCAGTCAGTATAAGAGCGAGTGCTCCGAATATCTGCTGAACACGGAGACGTTTCAGTGTCTTGCTTTTCCCTTTTACCGGGGTGTTTACTTGTGCCAGTGCAATGAATCCGGCTCCAATAGTATATATGTAGGGTGCATAAATCCAGCCTGTAATGAATACGGCTGCTCCTGTGAGGGCCATTACGGCGCCTACGCCAAAGAGGGCGGGTACTAGTTGCTTCATTCTTTAATCTTCAAAAACGTAAATATCTTCATTGGGTTTCTTCATCAGATACTTTTCGCGGGCGATCTGTTCGATAGCATCCGGATTGGTACTTATTTCATTAAGGCGCTTGGTATTCTCTTCGTAATCCGCCCGGTACTTTTCTATTTCTTCTTTCAACTGGCTGATCTCCCGTTCGTATCCAAGACGGCGAAGCAGGCTGTTTTCATCCAAAAAAACGATAATGACAGCAAATGCGACGATAGTGATAAGATACTTGCGTCGGCATATAAATTCCCAGATACTGATTAGTTTACCCATAATTAATCTTTTTAATCTCCGCAAAGATAAAACTAATAACTTAAAAACTTATCGCTTCTGCTTCAAAACTTCTCTCTCTATCCCTTATTACTTATCACTTTTTTGTGTACATTTGCAAGCAAAGCAAAAATAGAGAAAATCCCGGATATGGAAAACTATATTGTATCGGCCCGTAAATACCGTCCCTCCACGTTCGAATCGGTGGTAGGACAGCGGGCGCTGACCACTACGCTAAAAAATGCAATTGCTACTCAGAAACTTGCTCATGCGTATTTATTTTGCGGACCGCGTGGGGTAGGAAAGACTACTTGTGCACGTATCTTCGCCAAAACAATCAACTGCATGACACCTACTGCCGACGGTGAAGCTTGCAACCAGTGTGAATCTTGTGTTGCCTTCAACGAGCAGCGGTCGTATAATATCCATGAGCTTGATGCAGCCTCCAACAACTCGGTGGACGATATTCGTCAGCTGGTGGAGCAGGTGCGTATTCCGCCACAGATTGGCAAGTATAAGGTTTATATCATCGACGAGGTACACATGCTTTCGGCTTCTGCATTCAATGCGTTTCTGAAAACGCTGGAAGAACCTCCCCGTCATGCTATTTTCATCTTGGCCACGACGGAGAAGCATAAAATTCTTCCGACCATTCTTTCCCGTTGTCAGATTTATGATTTCAATCGTATCAGTGTGGAAGATACGGTGAATCATCTTTCGTATGTTGCTTCGAAAGAAGGAATCTCAGCAGAGCCGGAAGCACTGAACGTGATTGCCATGAAAGCAGATGGAGGTATGCGCGACGCATTGTCTATCTTCGACCAAGTGGTGAGTTTTACCGGAGGAAATATCACGTATAAAAGCGTGATTGACAACCTGAATGTACTTGATTACGAATATTATTTCCGTTTGACGGATTGCTTTCTTGCCAATAAAGTGAGTGATGCGTTGTTGCTTTTCAACGATGTGTTGAATAAGGGATTCGATGGAAGTCACTTTATAACCGGATTGTCTTCTCACTTTCGCGATTTGTTGGTAGGCAAAGATCCGGTAACACTTCCTTTGCTTGAGGTGGGAGCGAGTATCCGCCAACGTTATCAGGAACAGGCGCAGAAATGCCCGTTGCCTTTCTTGTATAAGGCGATGAAGCTCTGTAACGAATGTGATTTGAATTACCGCATCAGCAAGAACAAGCGTTTGCTGGTGGAACTGACCTTGATACAGGTTGCGCAGCTTACCACCGAGGGGGATGATGTGAGTGGTGGGCGTAGCCCTAAACAGACTATAAAACCCGTGTTCTCACAACCTGCCGCCGCTCAGCCGTCGCAGGTAGCTTCCGCTTCATCTGTACAGCAGGCTCCTGTTCATTCGTCACCGGCTTCGGTTACTGCTAATGTCACTCCCAACAGGCAGCCGCAGATGGCTACGACGGCAAGGCCTGTATCGCCTTCTGCTACGAATACGACTTCATCCGCTCCTTTGCCGGGCGCAGGAATTCCTTCGGTTGCCAAAGAGGAACGAAAGGTTCCGGTGATGAAGATGTCCAGCCTGGGCGTATCTATCAAGAATCCGCAGCGTGATCAGGCCGCGCAGAATGCAACTGTAGCTCATGTTCCCAGAGTGCAGCAACCGGAACAAGACTCTAACTTCAATGAACGGGATTTGAATTATTATTGGCAGGAGTATGCAGGTCAGTTGCCGAAAGAGCAGGTGGCTATCGCAAAACGCATGCAGGTGCTTCGTCCGGTGTTGCTCAATAACTCTACCACTTTTGAAATTGTAGTGGATAATGAGATTGCTGCAAAGGACTTTACGGCATTGATTCCTGAGTTGCAGGATTATCTCCGTGGCCGGTTGAAGAATAGTAAAGTGGTGATGACGGTACGGGTAAGTGCACCGACAGAAACGGTTCGTGCAGTAGGTCGTGTGGAGAAGTTCCAGATGATGTCTCAAAAGAATCAGGCATTGATGCAGTTGAAAGAAGAATTCGGATTGGAACTGTATTAGTTTCGGGTAAGAAATTCCCGCTTCCTTTTTCTGCAAGACAAGAATAGAAATGACAAACGCCGGCAGACTTGCAGTGTTCTCACTCAAGTCTGCCGACGTTTATTTTTAGTGTAATCGGTTGTTCATACGGTCCTCATATCCATCTCCCGGTCTTCTTTCCGGCATTACGATCCATAGGATGATATATATGATGATTCCGGCAAAAGCGGTGAAGATTGTTGCTAATACATAGACGATTCTTAATAGGGTGGGATCCCAGCCGAAATAATCGGCGATTCCGGCACATACCCCTGCAACCATTCGGTTACCGGCGGAAGCTCTGGTTAATTTTTTGTTATTTTCCATAATATACTGTTTTTGTATAAGAAAAAAGCTCCGAATATTACTACTCGAAGCTTTCATCAATTACTCTTATTGTTGGGGGTGGAAGACCGGACTCGAACCGGCGACATCCACCCCTCGCAATGGTTAGGACGTTCTTTCCGACTGAACTACAAGGGCGTATATACCCGGTCTTCCCGGGTATGTGCGAGTTTTAAAAGGATTTGCTCGCTATCCTTCTTGCTCAAAAAAGAAAACCACAAATTCAAACATTTAAGAGAAGGAGAATCATTCACCTCTCTTTCTATTCAAATTTATTCTTGTCTGCGCAAACATGGCCGCTCGTCCAGGAATCGAACCCAGATACGAACCATCCGAGCGTTATAGCGGTGCAGCCAGCTCTCTTCTAGCTGCACCGCAAAAATGAAAGGAGGAGTATGAAGGTAAAAATCCGGGGTCTGTTCGGATTCGAACCGAAATGTGAATATGCAAGTGGCGTTCACTCAGGCCCATATATTATATATTTCCATATCCTTACAATTTACCGTGCCCCCTGTTTTTCCGGGGTGGGGTAGCTTTAAGAAACTTCTGGGAGTTGTCTGGAAAGTGTGTGGAATGATATACACCCCTTCCAGAAAACACCCCGCCATTTTTCCGCCACCCCCTACATGGTATCTCGCAATATTGATTGATGGGGTATGGTATATCTTGCAACCCTGCCTACCAACCCAGCCCAGCCCCCGGGGAGCTATATAGCCTCTGTCAGGCCAGTCCAGCAGGAGAACCGTGTCAATTGCGTGTCATTGATATATATATCTATGATAGTTATTGATTAGTCCTTGCCTATAAAGCAAGTGCTCTGTGTGAATTGGCCTCATTTGAAGGCCTCTTCCCCTCCAACTCCCTCTATCTTTAAAGTTACAGTAGCGCTATGGTCAATTGCCTGGCTCTCCTGATATCCGCCATTGAATGGCTGCTTTAATTGGAATATAGCAGCGGCAGATAGCTTTGGATTGCCCTCTAACATTGCTAATAGACGATGCTCTCTAAACTTTCTCAGATTTTTGAGTGGCTCGTCATATCCCTTATATGTCCCTTCCCCCGCCTTATATCTATCCAGCGTAGAGGCAGAAACAGATAAGAATTTACACAACGCATAGTCAGAAGGGATTTCACCCGTTTCGTTGCAAAATTCAATGAAATTTTTGATATGTTTATCCAGCATTTCAGGAGAATCGATCTTTCTTGTGTTTGCCACAGGGCTTCCTCCCTTCTGTATATTTAGTAGTGCTTAGTAGTGCTTAGCACCCGAACATAGCATCTTGTGTCAAGTATAGTATATTTGTATTATTTTGTCAATATCTTTTAATAAATTTCAATTAGAAAATTTGCACGGGGAATTTTGAACATGAAAAAGGGCCTGGGAAGAGCGCTTTGCTGCATACCCTCCAGGCCCGTTTCCTTGCTTTCTGATGGCGTTTACTCGCTGCCGCTGTCCTTACCTATGTAAGCCTCCATCGCTTCCCTGAGGACCGTATTCGGCTTGTCTCCGCGTTCCTTGCAAGCAGCATGGAATGCCTCCTTGACTTCCCGCCTGATCTTTACCGTCTGGTAAGCCATGTTATCCTTGTCCCACCTGGCGTTGCTATCTTTCTTCGCCTGGGATATAGCCATGCCCATCCCCTCCCTTCAAATTGCATTATATATTGTATCATCCTGGCGGCACGTTGCAAAGTGTACATCCTGCACAAATACACGTTGCAACCTTTATGTGGTTTGCCTATTTACAAAGCACGTTGCAACGTGTATGATTTGAGACAGAAAGAACGAAGCAAACAACGGCAAGCCAGAAAGGAGCGCAACATGAAATACATGACTAAGAAGGCCGCCAAGGAAGAGATCGAGAGAAGCAAGGACAGCACAGGCTACTTCGATGGATCTATCTCCGCTTCCGACATGAAGTTTATGCTCCGTACAAGAATGGGGTTCGGGCAAGCTCCCCTCCCGTTTTGGGCGTGGTCCATGGGATAAAGATTCCCCGCCCCGGAGGTCACGATGGCAGAAAGAAAGGAGCTAAAACAATGAAAAACTTCGGTTGTATGTGGGCCGTATGCTATGACGTAGACGGAAAACACTTTGATGATGGTAAGAAGAAAACTTCTATCACAGCATTGTTTTCCTATTCCTTCCAGGCGGAAGAATTCATTGAAAAAGTTCTTCCCGCCGAAACAAAAGAACGCTTTTACGTGAAGCACATCCAAGAATTGGATGCAGAAACTTGACAGGAAAGGCCCTGGGCGGTGTGCCTCAACGCCGCACTCCATAAATCTAAACCGTTGGAGGTATTTATCATGAAGTATTTCGTTAATGTCACAACCCTGGAAGAGCTAAAGAAGCAGTATCGCCGTCTCGCCATGATCCACCATCCAGATTGTGGAGGAAGCACAGAGGCCATGCAGGAAGTCAACGACGAGCACGACCGTCTCTTTGAAATCCTCAAGAAGCAGCACAACGAACGCGCAGCAGCAGACACCACCGGCAAGACACGCGCCACCACCGAGACCCCAGAAGAATTCCGGCGGATTGTAGACTTGCTCCTGCATCTGGACGGCCTTGACATTGAGCTTTGCGGGTCCTGGCTTTGGATTGGCGGTAACACAAAGCAGCACAAGGAAGAGCTCAAAAAGCTGGTTGCCGCTGGTCCAACTCCAAAAAGCTGTGGTATTGGAGACACCAAGAAGAGGGCTGTCGATGGTCCCGTGGTCACTCTTCTATGGGGCAGATCCGCGACAAGTACGGAAGCTATCGAATTACAAAGAAGGAAGGGGAGGTAGTGGCGGCGGGTTGTCCCGCCCCACACTTCCGCAAGAGGCCAAGCGCATGAGATTAGAATATCGTTGCGGCAGGATCGAAAACAATGTATACTGTACATTGCAGGACCCTTCCAGAACGTCAGATAAGAAATACCTGGAACACTATGACCGCTGGGCCGTCGATGCTTTGAAGAGCCTGGAAGCAGCAAAGAAGCGTATTGAGCTTTACCGACTGGACCTGATGGACAGATACAACTACCTACTGCAAAACCCTGGTACACTGTCCATAGAATTGCATCGCCACAAGAACAGTTTTAGCGGAAAGGTTGAGTATTATCTAACGCACGTCCGCACATATCCAGACGGGACCAGCAACACAGAAAGCAGCATCAAGTACGAAGGGCGCGACAGACATAAGGCAATAGCAGATTTCCGAGCCGATTGCAAAAAGCACCCTGGAGCGCCACAAGTGTTTGACATTGAAAAAAGCAAATGGGAAAGGTAGGTACAGAAAATAATGGGCGGAAAGGAACAACAATATGGGATGCGTTTTACATAACAAGCAAGTGTGTTTAAACGGGAGATTGGCCACGCTTTATGGTTATGACTTTTCGCGGAACAAAGTTATATACCGTATAGCAAAGAATGTGAATGGCATTATTAGTGCAATATATATTGAATTCCCAATTTCTTATAACCCCCCCACCTGATGAGAGCTGGATGGTGACCAGCCGAAACCCCTCCGGGGGTCGTGGGAAACTATGTGAAACCTTGAAAATTAAACAGGAGGCGGAGAAAAGGAATACCGCATATATCTCCATTGCAAAGAAACAAAAAAAGACCGCCAAGCTGATTGCAGGCGGTCCTTTTTTGACAGAAATTTGACAGGCTTTTTTCTGTCAAACCATGTAAAACGGCGCAAATTGCGCTTTTCGCAACACTGGAAAACTCCACAAAAACAGGAAAGAAAAATCCCGGAATCCCTTGAGCACCAAGGGTTTCCGGGATTTCGTTTTGTGGTGACCCGTCGGGGATTCGAACCCCGGACACCCTGCTTAAAAGGCAGGATAAAACGATTGATATTATTTAGCCTTGAACTCTATGACATTATCTTGACAGGCTTTCT
>ERZ791624.976-NODE-976-length-15535-cov-1.618605_pt1 | contig 15535 bp, 21 predicted proteins | sample MGYA00510058_ERZ791624 | MGnify/ENA primary metagenome ERZ791624 (study PRJEB30046, sample SAMN00715158) | human gut metagenome | study: EMG produced TPA metagenomics assembly of the A metagenome-wide association study of gut microbiota in type 2... | reverse complement strand
CTGGCTGCGGAAAAGGCGACCCCGAGCTCACAGCGCCGATTTACCCCCGAGAGGTTTGAAAAATAATAAGAAATGAGCAAGGTGTCAGACAAATATTAAAATTGAGCGCATTAATTGAAAGAGAATGCGATTCAGGGGCAGTCGGAAGAGTGTTGGAAATGGCTCAATTTTTGTATCAATTGAAGGACAAAAAGTGAGTGAAAAATAAAAGTTGCATCACCGGGGTAAAGTTTCGATGCTAATATGGTAGCATCGAAAGATGAAGGAAAGGGATGCACACATACTTTCTCCTGGAGGGGTGGCCGCAAGGTCATCCCTTTTTCGTACATGCAAACGGAGGAATTAACGATGGGGCTGACTGAGGCAGCGGCAGAGAAAAGAAGGTTGATGCGCCTGCTGAAGGCAGCAGGCGTAACGGATGAAGTGAGGAAAACGTTGATCCCGTTATCGACAATGTGGCTTGGATGAAATCGAAGCTCGATGATGCCCGGGAAATGATTGCGGACGACAATATAACAGTCGAAGGAGAGAAGGGCATCAGGAACAGCCCGTATTTCCAGGCTTATGAGAGCCTGTGGAAGGCATACATCATCGGGATGACGCAGATTACGCAATATCTGCCGAAGAAGACTGCAGCGAAAGCGGACAAGGCGGTCAAGCCGAAGACAGTGCTGGAAGTAATCCGGAGCAAGCATACAGCATGAAAGGATCGCAGGAGCCGACAATCAGAATAGAGCCAGACTGGATGAGTACAGACGGCGGGGACGCCGCAGCGCTGATGCATGAGTACGGGGTAAACATGGATCCGTGGCAGCAGGAGGTTGTCGATTGCTGGCTTGGAAAAGACAATTCTGGGAACTATATAGCGACCTCATGTGGATTATCGGTGCCGCGCCAGAACGGAAAAAACTGTTGCCTGGAAGCGCGAGAGTTCTATGGGATGGTAATCAACGGGGAGAAAATCCTGCACACGGCGCACCAGGTAAAGACATCAAAGAGGTCGTTCCGGAGACTCGCCGCAATGTTCACAGATCGGAGACATCCGGAGATCGAGGCGATCGTCAGACATATCCGCTATACGAACGGGGAGGAAGCGATCGAGCTTGATAATGGCGGCGTGATCGAGTTCTCGGCAAGATCACGACAGGCTGCAAGAGGGTTTGATGGGATATCGCTGGTCGTTTTTGACGAGGCTCAGGAGCTTGAGGATGAGCAGCTTGAGGCCATTATGGCGACACTGGCGGCGTCGACTACAGGGACGCGGCAGCCGATATACACAGGGACTCCGCCATATCCGGGATGTCCAGGTACGGTATTTCGGAGAAGACGAAATATCTGCCTGACCATGGCAACGCAACATGATGCCTGGCATGAATGGAGCGTGGAAGCAAAGAGCATTGATGAGATTGATGTCAAGGACCCTGCAAACTGGTATAAAACGAATCCTGCTTTGGGGTTCCGGCTGACGGAGGATTTCACAAGGGAGGAGCTGCGCACGATGAGCGCTGATGGTTTTGCCCGAGAAAGACTGGGATGGTGGATGCCGAAAGTAAGTGATGACCAGGAAAAGGCACTGGACCCGGAAAAGTGGAAAAACTGTATGTCCGATGAACGGAAACCAGAAGGGAAGCAGGCATATGGCGTCAAGTTTTCTGCGGACGGATCGGCGGTCTGTCTGTGCGGTGCAGTGATCCCGAAAGAGGGACCGGCGCGGATATCGATGATCAGGCAGCAGCCAACCGGAGAGGGTCTGGATTGGCTGGCGGACTGGTTGAACGAACGGTATCACAAGGGTTCATGCGTGGTAATTGATGGGAAAAATGGCGTAGACGTCTTGGTTGAGAAAATCAAGGATGTATGGAGATTACAAGGGACAGTAATCAGGCCATCTGCCAAAGAGATGATCGCAGCAGTAAGCCTTCTGGTCAATGCTGTAAACGAGGATACGGTCACATGGTACAACGAACAGAAGGCGCTAGATGATAGCGCAAAGACATCAGTGAAGCGCCCGATCGGCGGCGGCTGGGGGTTTGGAGGAGCTAACCCAATTCCGATCGAGGCGGCCTGCCTGGCATATTGGGGTGCAAAGACAAGCAAGCGGGATCCGCAGCGGAAAATGAAATGCGGATAAAGGAATGGGCGATGCAGAATTATCTTGAGATCGGAGCAGTCAGAGGACTGACTGCCGAAGAACAAAAAAAACTGAATGACCTGCAGGAAGTGTACAATGCTCACATATTGAAGAACCAGGAAAAATCGAAATATTATGACGGGCATATCAGCCTGCAGGATGTCAATCTCGGGATTGCCCTGCCGAAAGGGCTGCAGAATTTCGAAATAGGATGCGAATGGGGCGCGAAGACAGTGGATGTTCTCGCGTCCCGTTCCATGTTTGACGGATTTGTCGGCGCGAACGGGACGGAAGCTGAAGAGATCAGAAAGATTGCGGATGCCAACAGACTGGTTGCTCAGTACAAGAAAGCTTGCCGGGATGAGCTGAAATACGGATCTGCATTCGCAACCCTGTCGAAAGATCAAAATCTCGGATGCCGTATCCGATTTCATTCCCCAGAGGACGCTGCGGCGATCTGGAACGGGGAGAAAAACCGGATAGACTGCGGACTGGCCATCGTTGACACAAGGAAGGATGAATCATACAAGACCTGGAGGCCATCGGTCGTGAACCTGTATACAGAAAATGCAGTGATCACGATCAGGAGAGCGGCTTATGGAGATTGGGTGGCGGACAGGCCGTTTCAGATGCACATCAGCCAGCCGCTCATGGTGCCTATGTGTTGGAATGCGACTATGGATAAACCATTTGGACGGTCAAGGCTGAAAGCACCCATCCGCGGGCTGATCCAGTCGTTTGTACGAACAATGGCCAATATGACGATTGCGCTGGAATTCGCCACGACTCCGCAGAAATACCTGCTCGGGATCACAGACGAACAGTACGACAACATGATAGGAACGAAATTCAGACAGTACGTCGGTTCCATGTTCATGTCGACCACAAATCCGGAGACAGGTACGACGCCAGAATTCGGCCAGCTTCCACAAGGGAGCATAACGCAGCACATTGAGATGCTGAGAGCAATCGCAACCCAGTTTTCAGCGGCAACGGGATTGTCGGTGACAGATACAGGGGTTGTGAACGATGCCAACCCTACATCATCCGATGCGGTTATTGCACAGGAAAAAACACTGATCGCGACGGCAGAAGAGCTGAACCAGGAGAATGCGGATGCATTGCATACAATCGCACGGATGGCGCAGGCGATCAGCCGGGACTGCACGCTGGATGCATTGACAGATGACGAAAATGACGTTGGGCACATTTCAGGAATCCGGCAATGCCGTCGGTCGCAGTGACGACGGATGCGGCGATCAAGGTGGCTTCGTGCCGTCCGGAATTCGGATCGACAGACGTATTCCTTGAGATGGTCGGATTTGACCAGGCGGATATTCGCAGGATCAAATCACAGGAGCGGAGGGTAAAAGGCCTGAAGCTTGTTGAGGAGATGCAGAGTGGCGAAGATCAGCATAGAGAATTATCGGGAGCAGCAGTGGAAAATCCAGCAGAAGTCCATGCAGGAGATGGAGAAGACAGTGGAAAGGGTGCTCTCGGGGAAGGTCTCTGACGACATCATCGAAGATGTTGCATATGGACTGGTGCAGCAGTATGGAGATGCGGCTGCATCCGTTGCCTGCGAGTTTTATGACACCCTTGCAGAGAACGCCGGTGCGAATGTACCGGATGCAGAGGCAGCAGAGCCTGCAGGATATGACGATGTCAGGAATGTTGTACAGTCAAGGCCAGTCACTGAAAGCCCGGGGGCAGTCGGACGATTCGTAAAGCAGGCAGCAGAGGAGACCATGCTGCAGAACTGCAAGCGCGACCATGGAGAGTTCGCGTGGGTACCAAGCCCGGGGACAAAGTGCGCATTTTGCATCACAGTCGCATCGAACGGTTGGAGGAGAATTCGGAGCAGTGATCATGCAGAACATCTGCATCACAACTGCAAGTGTGAATATGTTGTGCGATTCGACGAAACAACAGAAGTAGACGGCTATGATCCGGATCGGTTGTTTGATATTTATGACAATATGGCCGGGGCGAAGCCGGAAGATAAGATCAGATCGCTTCAGAGACTCCTAAACGGAAAGAACCCATTGACGCTGGAACAGATTGATTTTATTATCGGGTTAGAGAAAGACTCAAGTATTCTGGGGACAAAAACACCAGGTGAATGGAAGACGTTTTTCGAAAACTTGGGATTTGACATAGAACCATTAGGAAAGGGCAGCCTAAAAGGGATAAAATACGAGGATGGCGGCGGATATAGGATCCACTATAGGGGTGATGGATATCTACAATACCATCCTGCAGGTGCGCACCATATAGAGGCTTATTATAAAAGGTCATCGGCTAAAGACGGTGTTAGGAGATACAAGCTTGATGGGAGCGAGAAAGATGATTAGGGAAGAGGTCAAGAAAGAGATTGAAGCCATCATCAAGAAGAATAAAGAATATCGGATGATTCAAGGGCGGCCATGTTTCTTAACAAAGGAAAAAGGTTTTATAAGACTGGACACGATTGGCGGCGGTACAGACTGTATTGTAGTAGAATTTGCAGAGAATGAGGAAGAAGCAAACAATAATCGGTTTGAAGATGGGGATTTGTTCCCAATTTATGAAGGGAAAGACCATATTGCGAAGGAAATACTGAAGGAAATAGAAGAAGATTAACATTTCGCATAAAACCAGGGTGAAAGAAGATGGATCATATAGAAAGTATGATTTCAGAAAGCAAAAGGGAATGCACTGTAGAGCTAACGAAGCTTTGTGAGCCGATTGCCAGGTATATTCAACACCATTTCCACCCGCATACAACAGTCGTAATCGAGTGCGATCGTATCCGGGTGGAGGAGTCATTGGCAGAGGAACTTATCGAATACGAAGTTGATTGAACCGCCCCTTGATAAATTGATTATAGAATCTGCCTTTAGATGGCGAAGCGAGTAATTGATTCACGATAATGGCTGGAACACCATCATACTCGTAAGCACATCCATCGTTAAAAACGATCACTAAAGAGAGGGAATGTTCATCATACCCAATTGCAGAAATGATGTTGGAAATAACGGGGTGCATAATCATTACGAAATACTCCTTTCATACAGACTCAGGATTCAGGTTCCCTGTGTCGAAAGGATAACACAGCATCGGGTGAACCGGTGCTTTTTTAGTGCGAATACAAGGAGAGCCAAAATGGTAGAAATGAATGACAGACTGTATGACACAGTGTCGGGTATGGTGAGCAGCGATTACAAAAAGAGATTCATCGCTGAATATGAGCAGCTGGTGATCAGATACAGGAAACTGAAAGCCATGCTGGCAAATTGGGATGACGGGACAATTGAATTCATGCCTAAGTGCCCGCGGAGGATATATGATTTCCAGATCCGGACAATGGAGGACTATATCATGGTTCTGGAATCGCGGGCAGTGATGGAAGATATAAAACTTCCGGGCAGGTAAGAGCAGAATCGAATAAGGGTACAAAAAGACGATCAGTGATGACCGTCTTTTTTATTGGCAACGCGTGCCTCAAACGCGGATTACGCATAGCGGAGGAGTAGACAAATGGCAATAGAAACTGTGAATCAGGGGAACCAGCAGGGAAAGAACGGGGCGGAAGGCGCTGCCGGAACGACAGGACAGCAGGCCAGCTTCACAACGGATCAGGTCAATGCGATCGTGGCGGAGAGACTGAGCCGGGAACGCGCAAAATACGCAGACTATGATTCGCTCAAGGAGAAGGCAGCGAAGTTCGATGCCCAGGAAGAGTCTCAAAAGACGGAGCTGCAGAAGGCACAGGACAAAGCAGCGGAACTTGCGAAAAAGGTCAGCAAGATGGAGGAGGCGGAGAAAATCCGCAAAATCCGTGCGAAAGTCGCAAAAGAATCAGGAGTCCCGGAGACCCTGCTGTACGGCAGCGATGAGGAAACCTGCAAGAGCCAGGCAGAGGCAATCAAAAAGTATGCAGGGAGTGCTGTTTATCCGGAAGTGAAAGACGGCGGACGGATGCCGGAAAAAGGAGGAAGTGGATCAACTGCGGAGATGTTCGCGGACTGGTTCCACAAGTCGTTGAAACAGTAACAAGAAAGAAGGAGGAAAAAACATGGCTGATAATTTCAATGGCCGGTCAGACGTGAAGCTGCCGGAGGCAGTGTCGTCTGAGATCATTCAGAAGACGCAGGAAGGATCTGCGATCATGCGTCTGGCAAGACAGATCGCACTCCCGGGAACGGGAATGTCTGTCAATATCATCACATCAGATCCAGAGGCAGAGTGGGTCGCTGAAGGGGCAAAGAAACCGGTGAAGAAGGGGACGTTCGCGTCCAAGAAGATCACCCCGTACAAGCTGGCAGTCATTGCCCCGTTCTCGATGGAATTCACCAGGGATGCAGCAGCGCTCTACAACGCGCTGGTTGCGCGGATCCCGATGGCAATGGGAGAGAAAATCGACAACACCGTGTTCGGAGGGACGGCAAAACCGGGAGAGGATTTCGACCAGCTGAACAAGGTGAAGGCACAGGAGCTTTCGACCGACCCGATCAGCGCACTGGTGAACGCAGATCTGGACATTTCCGAGCATGACGGCGTGACAAACGGATACGCGATCTCACCGAAGGCAAAGGCGGTACTGCTGACGGCAAAGGACACGACCGGAAGACCGCTTTTTGTCGACAGCATTGCGCAGAACGGAGTCCCGACAATCCTGGGCGCACCGACGTACATTTCGAAGGGATGTAAGACAGCGGATGCGGTCGCATACGCCGGAGACTGGACCAAGGCAGTGTACGGCGTGACATCCGCACTTTCCATCACGCTTTCCGATCAGGCGACGCTTGCGCTCTCAGACGGAACGACGCTGAACCTGTGGCAGCAGAACATGGTCGCGATCCGCGCGGAGATGGAGATCGGGTTCAGGGCAGATACGACCGTGTTCAACCGGTTCACATACACGGATAAAACGTCGGGCGGCTGACCGGAGGTGAAAGATGATTTACGCGACAGCTGACGATGTGGCCGGAGGATTCCGGCCACTGACGGATGAGGAGCGGAAGAAATGCGCCGCGCTCTGCGAGGAGGCTGCGGCGATCATCGACGCTACATCAACGACGGCCGTACAGGACGTCCGGAAAATCGTATCCTGCAGGATGATCAGGCGGGCGCTGGGGTCGCGCCAGGGGACACCTTACGGGGCAACGCAAGGCTCCCTGACTGCCGGACCATATGCCCAGCAGTGGACATTCGGATCTGGATCAGCCGGGGAGCTGTACCTGACAAGCACAGAGAAAAGGATGCTGGGGCTGTCCAACAGGATCGGCTTCACGCCGTCCTGCCTGGAGGGATGAACATGCAAGGGGTCACAGTCATACTGCATGTAAAGACGAAAACCGGAGAAGACAGCTTTGGGAACCCTGTATACGCTGATAACCCGGAAAATGTTGACAACGTGCTGATCGGGCCAGCCGGACCGGCGTACCCGGGGGATATAGCAGGCGCATTGGCCCTGACAGGGCAGCACGCGGCCTATCAGCTGTACGTGCCGAAGGGGGACAGCCACAGATGGGATGGAGCGCTGGTAGACTTTTTCGGCCGGAGATGGAAGACTGTAGGAACGGAAGAACAGTGGATCGACGACCTTATACCGCTTGACTGGAACAAAAGGGTCAGCGTCGAACGGTATGTCATGCCGGAAGACCTGGACAAAACAGTGTTAGTCATCCAGATGGTGGACGGAGAGGTAAGCGACGAAGGCTTTCCGATGAAGGAGGAAAAGACGGTTGTCACCTGTCCCGCGATGGTTACGTATGAAAGCGGGGGAGAGACCGTGAGCGGGGTAGAGCAGCTGAATACTTATCTATACACGTTCCTGATTCCGTACGCGGCGATTGATGAGAACATGATCATCCGGTACGCCGGGCATGAATACAGGATCAAGTCAATCAGAGACTACGAAGACGCGCACGAATACATGCAGGTAACGGCGGAGAGAAAGGAGCTGATCTGATGGCCATCAGGGCAGAAGGATTTGATGATATGCTCCGGAAGCTGGAACGGCTGTCTGACAGAAACAAGGTGGAGGAGATCGCGAAAAAAGCGGTCAGCGCAGCAGAGCCGAAACTGCTGGCATCCACAAAATCTGCAGTGGCAGCAGCCGAACAGGGGCCGTATGCATCCGGATCCGTTTCAGCATCCGTGTCGTCAACCGGGGCGAAGGTAAACGAATACGGAGTGTACACAGTCGCCAGACCAACAGGGCGGGACAACAAGGGCGTGAGGAATGCACAGAAGGCGGCTATGCTCGAATATGGTGTGCCGGGACACCTGAACCCAAGGCCATGGAGAGCAAAGGCTGCCGGAGCGGTAGAAGACGCATGTGTGAAAGCGATGGAAGACGTCCTGAAAGCAGAAATGGAGGCGGACTCATGACAGCACTGAAAGCCGCCTACCAGGCACTGAAGCCGCTGGGCATTACAATACGCCCGGATCTCCAGACCGGAAGCGAGAAGGAATTCATCACATACAATTACGCGTCTGATCGCGGGACAGAGTACGGGGATGATGCGCCGGCAGGAAACCTGGCAGACATACAGGTACATTACTGCAATGATCTGTCAGCCCCATATTCGGCGGTCAAAGCGAGAATCAGAAAAGCCCTGGATGAAGCAGGGTTCACATATCCATCAGTAACAGAGCAGAACACGGAGACCAGGAGACACCTGGTGTTCGAGTGTGAATATTTTGAGGAGGATTAATTATGGCGAAGAAAGGCCTTAGATATGTTGCAATCGGGATCCTTAGCGATGATGGGAAAACCTATACCGGCGGAAAACATCTTTCACCGGCGGCACACCTGACAGGGACGCCGACAAGCGCGAACGTGAAGGATTACGGGGATGACAGGGTGACGGACACCGATAAGTCCGTAACGGGTGGAACACTGTCGCTGGAGCTCACAAACGATGAGGATGAAATCTACTCAATGGTTCTGGGGCACAAGACGCAGACCGGGACAGGGACGGAGAAGACGATCCTGTATAACGCAGATGATGTCGCACCGTTCGTGGGTGTCGGGGCTGTTGGACTCTCCGGTAAAAAGTGGGTAGCCAAGTTTTACAAGAAAGTCCAGTTTGCAGAGCCGACCGATGAGGACCAGACGAAGCAGGAGAACACAACATTCAGCCATGTGACGCTGGAAGGAGACATCCTGATCATGGAGGATGGTTCCTGGAAGGAGAGGGAAACCTTCGATACGCTGGAAGCAGCCAAAGCGTGGGTGGATAAGAAGACGGGCGTAACAACCGAGGGCTGATCGGAAAGGAGATGAAGCATGAGCCTGTGCAGGCCGGAAGGTGTACAAGTGGAGATTGGAGGGGAGGCACACAGCCTCCTCTTTACGCTTCGCGCCGTATGTGAGATTGAGGAACACTATGACACGCCGATCGGAGAAGTGATCAGGAGACTGACAGACGAGAAAACGGTATACGCTACCCTGACCTACCTGCTGACTGTCCTGGTCAATGATGATCTATACAGTCATGACAGATCTGCAGCGCCGTATACGGAGGACGAAATCGGAGGATGTATCTCCATCCATGAGAGTGCAGCGCTCGGTTATGTCGGGGCGTCTCCAAAGCAGGATGGAAGCCCAAACCAGACGAGGCACCGGAGAAAATCAATTTCCCCAGGCTCCTCTACATCGGGGCAGACAAGCTCGGTTTCACAGAGGACGAGATCTGGAGTATGACGCTTCGGAAGTACTTTTCAATCTATGCAGAGTACCTTGTCATGAACGGGATGAAAAAAGAAGAGCAGGGAATAGACGACATCCCCTGAACATTTGCAATAAGCATGGGAGAGCTATATTGTAATCAAGGGGGTGAGATCATGAGTATTCTGTCGAACCTGGTATTGATCCTGATCCTTGCGCTGGTGTTATTCGGCGTGACATTACCGGTGTGGTACGTTTTATGGCTGGCGAAAAAGACCAGGGACTGGTACAAGAAAGCGACGCCGGAAGAACGGCGAAAGATGAAGAGAACGGTACAGATATCCGCGTCCATGAAATGAATATGGTAAACCACTAATGCGCCTGCTGAAAAGCAGACGCATTTTTATTGCAAAGGAGTCCCGGGATGGCAACAAAGATTGGTGTAGTGCTTGCACTGAATGACGAAGAAAAGTTCGCAAATGGAATGAAAAAGGCGCAGGAGTCCGTCAGGCAGCTCGACAGCGCCATCAAAGGACTGACCGAGCAGTACGCAGGAAACGCGAATTCTGCTGAAGCGCTCTCAGCAAAACAGGATCTGCTGAAGCAGAAAGAAGAAGCCTGTGAGCGCGCGCTGACAAACGCCAAAAGTGCCAGATCGAAGGCGGTAGAAGCATACAGGCAGCAGGCAAAGGCCGTCGATGAGCTTGCAGAAAGCCTCAGCAAGGCGCAGAAGGAAGGGAACCAGTCAGAGGCAGACAAGTACCAGAAGAAACTGGCGGAGGCGCAGAAAGAGCTGTCACGGCTCGACCTGACCATCACAAAATGGGACGGGAACGTATCCAAATCGCAGAGAAGCCTGAGTGCGGCAAGTTCGGAAACCAGACGATACAGCGGATATATTGACGAGGCATCCAAGTCTGCGGACAACTGCGCAACATCCATCGACAAGATGGGAAATGAAATCAAGGATGCGGGAACAAATGCGGCGCAGTCCGGAAGCAAACTTTCAGGCCTCATCCAGGATATAGGAGCTGGGGCAATAAGCCGAATTGGTTCGAATATCACTGATGCTGTAATGGACATCCCGGGGAAGCTTGTTGATGCCGCAAAACAAGCTGTTGGGGTAGGATCGAACTTTGAAGCTGCAATGTCCAATGTCGGAGCGATCTCCGGGGCAACCGGGCAGGAATTCGAAGCACTGGCCACAAAAGCGGAAGAGATGGGGCGCACGACAAACACGATAAAGCTCAGTGCGACCGAGGCAGCTGATGCCATGTCATACATGGCCATGGCTGGGTGGAAAACGGATGACATGCTTAACGGCATCAGCGGGATCATGAACCTGGCAGTAGCATCCGGGGAAGACATCGCTACGACGTCAGATATCGTGACAGATGCCCTGACGGCATTCGGCTTAAAGGCATCCGATTCCGCCCACTTCGCGGATATTATGGCGGCCGCATCGAGCAACGCCAACACGAACGTCTCCATGATGGGTGAGACCTTCAAGTATTGTGCTCCGATTGCCGGGTCGTTTGGGTTCACCGCGGAAGACACGGCGGAAGCCATCGGTCTGATGGCAAATTCCGGAATTAAGGCTACACAGGCTGGAACGACGCTGCGGACGATCATGACGAAGATGTCCAGCAGCATTAAGATCACGACGGCATCCGGCAAAGAGATGGTCGTGCATACGAAGAACGCAGACGGATCCATGCGGTCATTGTCATCGATCATCGCAGACTGCCGTGATAAGTTCAGCAAGCTTTCCGAATCGGAGAAGGCCAATGCTGCGAAGTCGATCGCCGGGCAGGAGGCAATGTCTGGTTTCCTGGCATTGATGAATGCCGGCCAGGGTGATGTGGACAAGCTGTCTGATGCGATCCAGAACTGCGACGGGGCAGCAGCAGGCATGGCGAAGACCATGCGGGACAACCTCAAAGGGGCCGCGACAGAGTTCGGATCCGCAGCGGAAGGCTTGGGGATCGCATTATATGACAAGGTTAAAGGTCCATTGACGGAAGTTGTCAAACTGGGAACGGACATGGTGACGGGGCTGACTGGGATGATTGCGCCTGCAAAGTCCCAGGCGGACGAGGTGGCCGAGAGTTTTGACCAGATCAGCCAGAGCGTCAGAGAGAATGGGGAGCAGATCGACAGCTCCATTGATGCATACCAGGCACAGTCTTCACAGATCGATCATCTCGTTGACACGATCTATCGGATGGCCGGCGCAGAAAATAAGACCGCAGCAGACAAGGCCAATCTTCGCGACCGAGTAGAAGAGCTGAATGCTATCGTGCCTGATCTGAACCTATCGTATGACGAAGAGGCGGATAAGCTCAGTGCAACACGCGGCGAGGTTGAGAAGCTGACACAGGCGTATAAAGACCAGGTCGTACAGCAGACACTGATCAGCCTGCAGAAGAAGGCGGTCCAGGACAACGTCACAGCAAAGTACAACCTTGAGATGGCAAACCAGGAGCTGGACGCACTGAAGGAAAGACGGGATCTGTATGAGGAACTGTCCCAGTATGCGCACGACCAGTTCACATACGGAGAAGGCGACAAGCAGAACTGGACAGGGACGCTGAAAAGCCAGGAAGAAGCGATAAAAGCCCTGAATGACGCATATGACAAGGGCGTACTATCGACAGACGAGTACCAGAAAGCGTTAGAGGCAGTCCAGAACGCTGGGTACGGCGTGCAGGATTCCGTGGACGCGCTGGATAAGAGCTGGTCTGGAATGGCTGGATCAGTTGAATCAGCGACAAAGAAACAGGAAGAAGCGGCAAAAGCAGTCGGGGAGAGCGATAAGGAACTGCAAAAATCGCAGAAAACGGTCGACAGCCTGGCGGATTCGACGGGGAAACATACTGCGTCTATGCAGCAGGATGCAATATGGACCAGAAACGGGACAGCGGCGACCGATGAAAATACTGCATCGCTCAAGGAAAATACAGATGAAATAAACGATAATACTGACGCCAAAGAGAAATTCGTGCTGACAACCGAAGCTGCTCAGAAGATGCAGCGGGACTACGCGCAGAGTGTTGTCGATGCATATGACAAGCTGAAGGAGTCTACAAAGCAGACGCTGAAGCTGTCCATCACATCGGAGTTCGAAGGTGGAGATGACCAGACAACCGAGAAGATGAACGCAAACCTGAAGAGCCAGATCGAGGGGTACCAGAAGTACGCTGAGAACCTGGCGAAGGTCAGGGAATACTGCAGCGAAGGGATCATCACACCGGAATTCCTTACGAACCTTGAAAGTATGGGAACGGAAGGCGCGAATATCCTGGAGCATATACCTGGACGATGGAGAACCAGGGAGAGTACGGTCTGGATCAGATCAAGTCGCTGTCCGACGCCTATATGGAATCGCTCAACATGCAGGACAAGATATCAATTGTCCTGGCAGATGATAAGGTCACCCTGGAAGAGGGTCTGAAAGATCTTGGCTCGCCGGATGCGGATTTCACCGATCTGAGGGCAGCGATTGAAAGTGCGTTCGGTGAAGCTGATCAGACGGCAAAGAGCTCACTGGATAGCCTGGTCAACACCGCGCAGCAGATGGGCGTCAAAATCCCGGACGGCCTGGAAGAGGGCATCAGTAACAGTACGATCGATGCTGATACGGCGATCCAGGAGTTACAGAGTGCAATCACCGGACAGATGGAAGGACTCAGTGATGTCCTTTCAAAATCAGGTGATGAATCCGGAAAGAAACTGGTAGATCAGCTGAAGAGCAGCCTGGAAAGCGGGGATACATCCGGAGCCATCGAGGCGTATAAGAAGCTGCTCAATAAGGTAAGCGAAACCGAGCCAGATACAACAGCGCCGAAGGACACTGGTAAAAAGGCAGGAGAGGAATACACCGCAGGTGTCAAGGAGACACAGGACGCAAACACTTCAGCCGTACAGGAAGTCAGCGATACGGCATGGGGAGCGGTAAAGACAGAATCCGCAAAGGAAGCTGGGGAGAAGACCGGGAAAGACTACGCAGAAGGGATCAGGAGCGCGGCATCCATCGTCCAGCAGATATCGAAAGAACTGGCAAAGAGCGCATCAGAAGCACTGAACAGCGGATCCGGGGATGAGTCCCAGGCTGGCAGCAGCATGAGCGGGAAGATCGCCGGCGGGATCAGCGCGGAGGCCATTGCACAGGCAGTCGTAAAGGCCATGTCAGATGCAGCAAAAGCGGCATCTGATGCCACAACAGATGAGCCTGGAAGAATATTTTCCGATAAGATCGCTTCAGGAATCGGATCGAATGCAGCGAAAATCGCGGAGGCGGCGAAGTTTGCAGCTACATCGGGTAAAAATGCGGCGCAGAGCATTGCAGCATCGTTCGTCGGGGTTGGACAGCAGATGGCCAACGGAATTGCGGCAGGGATGGGGAGCAGATCATCAGTGATTGCTGATGTAGCCAGAGCGGCAGTGAGAAATGCGGTCAATGCGGCGAAGGCCGAAGGCGGGATCCATTCGCCATCAGCAGTGATGCGGGATCAGGTAGGTCGATGGCTTTCGGAAGGAGTAGCGGTCGGAATCGATGCATACAGTGCGACGGCGGCGGAGGCTGCAGCCAGAATGGCAAACCAGACAGTTATAGCAGCACAGGCAGCGATGGCGCAGGCATCCGGGACAGTGGGAGGCCTTTTTGACGGGATAGGGAATAATTTCGGAGTAGATCGATGGACGTATAAAAAGGTCAAGAAGGGAAAGAAGACAACCACCAAGAAAGATAAAAAGAAGAGTGATGCGGACTATTATAACGAGATTGAGAAAGCAGCAGAAACGCACCTGAACCACATGGAATCCATTCAGGATGTCAGCACACAGGATGAGCTGAGATACTGGAAGGCAGTGCAGCAAAGACTGACAGGTGGGACAGATGCATGGTATACCGCCCAGAGCAAGATCAAAAGCCTGTCGGAAAAGATCGGGTCAGCATCTGTCGCAAAATCACTTTTGACAGAACTTGAGCAGTACCAGGATGTGTCGGAAAAAGCGACAGTCCAATACTGGCAGACAGTCAGAGATCAGTATGCGACAGGGTCCGCAAACTGGATCGAGTCGAATAAGAACCTGATATCTGCGCAGAAGAATTACGAAAAGAAGCTGACCGACATCCAGAAAACCTACGCCGATAAGCGGAAGGAGATTATCGAAAAAGAGGCGCAGACGGTCAAAGATCGGGCGAATGAGATCGCGAAGAGCTTTGATATATTCGATAAGTTCGAGAGTAAGTCGGAAACCGGAGAGACACTGCTTTTCAACATGAAGGCGCAGGCAGCCGGTTACCAGGACTGGCGGATGCAGCTGGATAAACTGGAAGGCCGCGGGGCCCTCTCAAAGGAGCTGATCGAGATCCTGAAAGATAAAGGACCGGAGCAGTCGGCGGCGATCCATGCGCTCAATGAGCTGTCAGACAAAGAACTCAAGGAATATCAGACCGCTTTTGACCAGAAAATGGCTGCGGCGGCAGCCCAGGCAAGAGAAGACACGCAGCAGCAGGTAGCGGAGCTTGAAGCACAAAGGATTGAACTGGAGCAGAGCGCTGCAGATGATATCAATAAGCTGAATGCATCCCTGTCAGATGGAATGGTAACGCTGGCGCAGAATATCCACAGTTTCACCACAGAGCAGACGTCACAGATTCTTTCCGTACTGCAGGCAGGCGGATCGTACGCGTCCCAGCAGCGGCGGCACCTCCGCCGCAGGTTAGTACCGCACAGCCG
>ERZ791624.974-NODE-974-length-15577-cov-1.637482_pt1 | contig 15577 bp, 23 predicted proteins | sample MGYA00510058_ERZ791624 | MGnify/ENA primary metagenome ERZ791624 (study PRJEB30046, sample SAMN00715158) | human gut metagenome | study: EMG produced TPA metagenomics assembly of the A metagenome-wide association study of gut microbiota in type 2... | reverse complement strand
AGAGGACCCGATTGCAGGCGGAGCCATTTTCCGCGAGCGGCAGATTACGGTGTCAGATGCGCCGGGCCTTGGCATATCCGGTATCCAGCCCGGATACACAAGACCACTATTTGATAATTATGTCTGAAGGCTTTATAATAGGGGGCGTGTCAAAATACCTTCAGAGTAAAATAGAAACCAGGAGAAGTGAACACTATGGCAATCGATCAGGCATTCATCATTCAGCAGATCAAAAAGAAGGAGACGCTTTACGCAGCTTTCTGCATGAATACCAAGATGCCATTCATCATCGCGACCCGGATACCTACAATGACCAGGTATGGGTTTTCGACGGTGAGGATGAGCTGAAGAAATTTGTGGAAGAATATGCACAGAAGAAATATCTGATACGCGGCGCCAAGATGGAGCAGAAGCAGTTCGGCGGCTTCTTTGCCTCCCTCTATACACTTGATGTGAACGAGATCGCCTATGTGTCAGACGACGCAGTCACAAAGATTGCGCTGTCTGACCTTGTAAAGCGCCTCGATTTTTCCAACCTTCCGCCGCTCCAGAGACCGGTCGAGAATCCGTCCCTCCAGCTTTCAGGGCTTTATTTTATGCAGGAGGCAACCCGGCAGATCCCGAATGAGGAAAAAAAGAACCTCAGCGAGCTGAATGAAGAGTTCTCTGCCAATCTCGCAGCTGCCCGCTATATCGTGGCTGTCATTCCGAAAGAAGGTCCCGGAACACTTCCTGAAAAACTCCAGCGGCATGAGTTTTCCGTTCCCGTCCTGAACATGAAAAATGGCAAGAAGTTTGTTCCCTGTTTCTCGGATCAGTTTGAGTATGACAAGTTCCGCCAGAATCAGAAACTTCTGGAGCTCGCAGTTCCGCTTCCCGGGCTGATGCAGTACGCCGGAAAAGATACCGACGGCTTCATGCTCAACCCGATGGGGATGTCGATGGTTCTCACAAAGGAACTGATCGAAGCGCTCGTGAAAGCCTTTCCGGATCGAATCCAGGAAGGAATTCAGAAGGCGAATGAAGTTGTCCGTCAGGCTCAGGAATATGCGAAGAAAGCAAGCGAGGCCAGGAAAAAAGCACCTGAAAAAAAGCCTGATGAGAAGAGGAAAGAAGTCCCCGTCAGCCATCTCCCGGGACACTCCAAGGTCCTGACTCCTTCCTTCGCATCCAGAGCCGGGAAGGAAAAAGAGGCAGCTCCCGCGCCAGTCTACAGGCCGGTCAAGAAAGCGCCAGAAGAGCAGGAATCTTCCGGGAAGCCGGATTCTGCTTCCACGAAACAGCCTGAGGAATAACAGGATATTCAGTGCTCCATAAACCGAAGGACACCGAATACCTTTCCGATGATCTGAAGATGATCCTTCACAATGATCGGGTCCATGCTGTCGTTCTCTGGCTGGAGCCTGATATATCCCTTTTCTCTGTAAAACCGCTTGACGGTTGCGGAGTCGTCAATCATCGCGACGACAATGTCACCGTTCTGAGCGGTTTTCTGTTCCTCTACCAGAAGAAGATCTCCGTTGTTGATGCCAGCATTGATCATGCTGGTTCCCTTCACCCGCAGCATAAAAGCCGGATTCTGCGGCATATAGTCGGCAGGAAGCGGAAAATAGCTTTCGATATTCTGTGCAGCGAGGATCGGAACCCTGCCGCTACCTGACCGACAAGCGGAATGCTGGCAACCTCACGCCTTGTAACGTTAAAGGCATCGTCTACGACCTCGATTGCCCTGGGCTTTGCCGGGTCGCGCCGGATATATCCATTCTTCTCAAGAGATTCCAGATGAGAGTGGACAGAAGAGGTAGACTTCAGGTGCACGGCATCACAGATCTCCCTGACCGTCGGCGGGTAGCCATGGCTCATAATTTCGCGCTTCAGGTAATCCAGAATTTCCTGCTGCTTCTTTGATATTTTTCCATATGCCATAAATAGAGAACCTCCCACCATTCAACCGGCTAATCCTGTCAGGTTTCTTAACATCTTAACACATGGGGCAGCGGAATGCAAACACATGTTCTTGTTTCAATTTCTGTATCTTCTTTCACTTTTTCTTAATGAATAGATGACTATGCCTTCATTGTTATCTATGCTTTCAGATGGTATAATCTGCACTAGTTACAGGGCATTTCACCCAAAACTCTTTGTCAATCTGACACGCAGAAGCCCCAGGTGAACAGGGCACTGCCTTCAGACAGGAGGAAGAATCCTATGAAAAAAAAGTAGTGAGTATACTGGCGGCGGCTTCTGTCGTGCCTCGCTTCTTGGAGGGGCTGTCCCTCTCACGGTTCTTGCCGACGGAACCATGGTGGTCTCCATTGGCGCCGATCTGACAGAAGACCAGAAGACTGCGATCCTCAAGTATTTCGGGATCTACGGCAACAACAGCGTTCAGACCATCACGGTCACAAACCAGGATGAGCGCAGCCACCTGGCGTCCTATATTCCGATCGAGCAGATCGGTTCCCGGACCATCAGCTGCGCGCTGGTAAAGCCGACAACAACGGGAGGAGTCCAGGTCAAGACCGCAAACCTGAATTATATTACCAGCAACATGATTGCGTCCAATCTGATCACCTGCGGCGTCACGAACTGCCAGGCGATCGCAGCAGCACCATTTGAGGTATCCGGAACCGGCGCACTGACCGGGATCCTGATGGCATATGAGAATGCAACCGGAAACCAGATCAGCCAGCAGTCGAAGGACCTGTCCGCTCAGGAGATTCAGATCACGGAGAACCTGAGCAACTCCGCCGAGAACCAGCAGGTTGCGCAGCAGATTGTCAACGATGTCAAGCTGCAGGTCATCAACGGGACAGTGGATGACTCTCAGAATACAGACAACTCTGTCATCACGAACAACACGGTCAATGACCAGTCGGTCACGAACATTGTCAACAATGTTGTCAATCAGTACACGACCAACAACAACGGCATCACGCTCAGCCAGGAGGACGTCCAGCAGCTGACAGACTATGCGAAAAAGCTTGCGGAACAGGCTTACCAGCAGGGAGCAGCAGAGGCGAAGGCCCAGCTTGAGGCGCAGTCACAGGTTCAGAAGGATCTGTCACAGACAACCGGCGTTGCCAACACCGATAACACACAGAAGATTGTTGATGACAGTACCAAGAATCAGGAGTCCACGGAGAAGACAACCGAAGCGAACGCATCGTCCGCCGGCGAGACAGAGACCGCTTCCTCAGAGTCGGAGGCAAGCATCTTCTCCGATACCGATCTGTCCGCACTGAACAACGGCAGCACCAGCAGCACACTCGTCACCGGTACGGATTCCGCCGTCATTCAGAATGACATTCAGAACGGCGCTTCAGACAACGACAAGCTGATTGCAGGAGAGCAGGACGGCCAGAAACAGTCTGAATCGACATCCCAGACCGACGCTTCCGGACTTGTGATCACGACGCAGGACTCCAATACTGACCAGACATCTCAGTCTGATACCGCATCTCAGGAGACCCCGCAGACGGATGCGCAGGCTCAGACGCGCAGACCCCGGAGCCCCAGGCGGCAGACGCGCAGGCATCCGATCAGCCTCAGACAGCCGTAACCGAACCGGCGGCAGAGACAGCAGCTTCCATCACAACCGATCAGACGTCTTCCTATTCGACGAGTTACCTGTCGAAAACCGGAGAAGTCTTTGTGCCGTCCTTTGCGATTGCACTGAAGAGCGATTCACTTATTCCGGTCAGCGGTACCTTTACGGTTGCAGATGCATCCGGCAATGTGCTTGGAAGTGCGGATCTCTCTGACAAGAGCCAGGTAACAGCCGTCAGCAGTGGAACTGCGAACGACGAGTTCAAGTCGGAGAACAGCTGGGATCAGCTGACCGGCCTGTTCTTCCAGCCGAAGGATACAAGCGGGAATCCAGTCGTCCCGGCAGCCGGAACAGCCTATCAGCTGACGCTGAACGGCACCTTCGCACAGACCACGGATGCATCAGCGGTCTCCTCGGCGCCGCAGGTCTCTGTTGACCTTCAGAATGTGACATACAAGGCCTCCTTCCGGGCAGCCGCCGGTCTGAATCTCGGGAATGTATCTTTGTCTGATCTGAAGGCAGGCGCGGTGCTGAGTGCAGCCGTGACAGACGACGGTTCGTTTACAACAGCTTCTCTGAGCAGTCCGGATGGAACAGCGGCGGTCAATACTGCTGACGGATCCGGCTCAGTTACGGCCGGAGGCGATCTTTCTGTCACCATCACGCTGCAGAATGCACCTGGACTTGCGGAAGTGGATCTGCAATATTCCGCAGCCGGTGCCGGCGAGACAGAATCCGCGGATGCCTCCGCACAGGGCTCAACCCTCCGGTACTTTATCCCGGTTCAGGCCCAGTAAGCCATTCATCGATTGTCATCATCCAATATGAATACGCCCTGACAGCATTCCTGCCGGGGCGTATTCATTTGCTTGACTTTCTGCTGGAGAAGCAGTATGATGTCCGCAATAGATCTATACAGAAAACACATGTTTTACAAATAGATGTCATGAATCATAAGGGGATTTTATGATGAAACCATCATCCAGTGAACATATCATCCGGCCGGCATCCGGATCCAGTCCGGCCTCTGCGCAGACGTCAGCCCGTCCACGAAGCTATCATGACGAAAAGGACATTCAGAATACCCTTCAGCTTCGCGAAATTCTGAAGGAATTTCCTCCATTTGCAAAGCAGTATTTTCTTGGAATCGAGTCCACGACGGCAACCCGGACAAGGCTGTCGTATGCCTACGATATCCGCACCTTTTTCCGGTATCTGCAGGAAAACAACCCGATCCTTTCCAAAAAAGATATCCTCACCTGGGACGTGTCCGTTCTTGATCAGATCCAGCCGACCGATATCGAGGAATATGAATCCTTTCTGAAGGTCTACACAGTGGATCCTTCCCTGGTTGGCGCTGTGCGCGAGGAAACCTTCACCAACGGCGAAAAGGGCCTCAAGCGCAAGATGTCGGCGCTCAGGAGCTTCTATGCCTATTACTTCAAGAGACAGATGATTCGGACAAATCCAACCCTTCTGGTTGACATGCCCAAGCTCCATGAGAAGGCGATTGTCCGTCTTGACGCAGGTGAATCGGCAGCTCTGCTGGACTTGATTGAACATGGTGGAGATGACCTGACAGGTCAGAAAAAACGATATTATGAAAAAACGCGCCTGCGTGATCTTGCAATTGTCACGCTGCTCCTTGGAACCGGAATCCGTGTCAGCGAATGCGTAGGGCTGGATGTCACAGACGTGGATTTCCGGAATAACGGCATCCGGATCATTCGAAAAGGCGGCTCAGAGTCCATTGTCTACTTCGGCGGAGAAGTGGAAAAGGCGCTGAGGGATTATCTGGAGGAGAGAAAGTCCATCGTCCCGCAGCCGGGTGAGGAGAACGCTCTCTTCTACTCAACCCAAAGGCGCCGGATGGGCGTTCAGGCTGTGGAAAACATGGTCAAGAAATATGCCCGGCAGATTACAACCACGAAGAAAATTACGCCGCACAAGCTCCGCAGTACCTACGGAACAGCCCTGTATCAGCAGACCGGGGACATCTATCTGGTCGCCGATGTACTCGGTCACAAGGATGTCAACACCACCCGGAAACACTATGCGGCCATGGACGATGCGCGGCGCCGCAGCGCCGCAGGCGCCGTCAGACTCCGGGAAACCCCTGAAGCCTGAATCAAAAAAAGCGCCTTCCGTCGGATATGAAACGCAGCGATCACTTCTGAGCTGCAAATGCATGCTCATCGAGCAGAATGGTAAAGGGGCCGTCATTCAGCAGACTGACCTTCATGTCAGCTCCGAAGATGCCGGTCTGTACAAGCGGAACCGCCTTCCGGCATTCTTCTACAATATACTGGTAGATTTCCTCCGCGTGCTGCGGACTTCCGGCTTCTGTAAAACTCGGCCGGTTTCCCCTGCGGCAGTTCGCATACAGCGTAAACTGGGATATTAAGAAGAGTCCGCAACCAGCAAAAACGGGGAGATAAAGCGCGGCCCCCCATCCACATCGGCCAGCGAACGGTTCGTTTTTCCCTGATCGTCCTCAAAGATCCGAAGGGAAAGGAGCTTTCTTATGTACTGGTCAGCAGTCTCCCTTGTATCCTTGTCACAGACTCCAATCAGAACAAGGTAGCCCTTCTGGATGGATCCGACTGTCCTGCCTCCGACATCCACGGACGCATGCGCCACTCGCTGAATCAGAAACTTCATCTTTCGATTTCCTTAACCTTTCGTCTGCTGCTTTCCTCAGCGCCTGAATGTTTCAAGCAGCTGCTTAAAATACTCCGGAAGAGGCGCTGTAAACTCCATATAGGCCCCTGTGACGGGATGTTTGAATCCCAGCACCATCGCATGCAGGGTCTGTCCTTCAAGGGAATACGGGCATCTGGAAGGCCCGTACACGGTATCCCCGAGAAGCGGATGTCCGATATGTGCCATATGGACCCGGATCTGATGCGTCCGTCCGGTTTCAAGCCGGCACTCGATATACGTGTAGGTTCCGAACCGTTCCAGAACACGGTAATGGGTCACTGCTCTTCTTCCCCGCCCCGGCTCACAGACAGCCATCTTCTTCCGGTCAGCCGGGTGTCTCGCCAGAGGCGCGTCGATCACGCCTTCATCCTGCTTCAGATTTCCGATCACAATTGCCCGATAGCGCCTTGTGATCGTGTGGTCATGAAACTGCGCAGCCAGACACTGATGGGCTTTATCATTTTTTGCGGCAACGAGCGACCCGGTTGTGTCCATATCAATCCGGTGTACGATTCCAGGTCTCAGGACCCCATTGATCCCGGACAGACTCCCCCTGCAGTGATAGAGCAGCGCGTTGACAAGCGTGCCGGACATATGGCCGGCAGCCGGATGCACGACCATGCCCTTCGGCTTGTTCACGACGATCACGTCGTCATCCTCATACAGAATATTCAGGGGAATATTCTCCGGCTTAATTTCCAGATCGTCCGGCGGCGGAAGAAGCACATAAACCGCCTGTCCTTCCCTCAGCTTCAGCCCGGCTTTTCCGGCAGGGACAGGAACAGAATCCGTACCGGACGTCCGAACATGCCCCTCCTCAATCAGCTTCCGGATATAGGACCGGGTCTGTCCGTTCATCCTTTCCGTCAGGAAGACATCCAGTCGGCTGCAGGCATCTGCGGCGTCTGTCCGATAGACCAGCTCCTCAGATACAGGTGTTCCGACTGCCTCCGCATCCTCTGTGAATTCTTCTTCATTCATCCTTTTTTCTCTTCTTTCCCGTCTTGTGCTCCCCCTCTTGTCCATATACCAGGTTCATCGTCCCTGTAGACAAAAAGCATCAAAATCATAAGAAAACCTGCGCTCACAGAGACACAGATGTCTGCCACATTGAAGATCGGAAAATGAATCAGCGAAATGTAAATGAAGTCGATCACGTATCTCTGAGGACGCGGTCAATCAGGTTCCCGACGGCTCCTGCCGTCAGCCCTACCATGCAGACCCGAAGCGGAAGATATCTTCTGTCCGGAACCCTGATATAACAGATGACGGCAGCCAGGCTGGAAACCCCGCGCGCGCCGGCCGGCCTGCGCCCAGCCGCAAACAGGATGAACAGCGGCAGCCGGTTCTGCAGCATTCCAAAGGCTGCTCCCCGGTTTTCCAGATAGCGAAGCTCAAGCACGCCCGGAATCAGAGTGACAAATCCCTTTCCTGAAAGCTTCAGGTTTCTGTATGCCAGCTCCTTGGTCAGCTGATCCGCCGCGACAGCCGCACAGACCCCGAAGGCGCCTGCGATCCATTGTTTACTTTCTTTCCGGTGGCCGGTCCGCATACAGTCCATCTCCCTCAATCGATCTCAATCATTCTGATGGAGATCCGCATCCAGAAACTCCAGTGCCTTCCGGATTTCCTCATCGGTTACCGTCCGGTCAATAAATGCATCGCCCAGCTGGTGAAGCAGAATAAAGCGAAGCTGTCCCTTGTCCATCTTCTTGTCCAGCTTCATCACGCGGATAATGTCGTCAATCCGGAGACTGTCAAAGGAAATAGGAAGGTGAAAGCCGACAAACATATCGCGGATTTCATAGAACGTATCATCATCAATATACTTTCTCTGCCAGGAGATGTAGGCTGCCACCACGCACCCAAGTGCCACACACTGTCCGTGCGCAAGCGAGAAATTTTTCAGCCGCTCGATTGCATGCCCTGCGGTATGGCCGAAATTCAGAAGGGCACGGTCGTTCATTTCCTCCGGATCCTTCTCCACAATCTCCCGCTTGATGTTGACACTCCGCACCACCATCTGAAGAAGCGTCGCGCTGTCGCGCTCCTCGATCTCCTCCATATGGTCGAGCAGCCATTCGTAGTAATCGGCATCCCGGATCAGTCCATGCTTGAGGACCTCGCCCATGCCGCTGGAGAACTGAAGATCATCGAGGGACTGAAGCGTGCTGATATTGAGATATACCATGGACGGCTGATGAAAGGCACCGACCATATTCTTGTACTTGTCAAAATCAACCCCTGTCTTTCCTCCGATGCTCGAATCGACCTGTGACAGAAGTGTCGTCGGAATCTGAACAAACCGAATTCCGCGCAGATAGCAGGCTGCTGCAAAGCCCGCCATATCACCGACAACGCCCCCGCCAAGCGCTGCCACGATGTCATGGCGGTCAAGACATTCTCGATCAGGTGCGTCAGGATCTTTCGAATCCAGTCCAGGTTTTTATGTTCTTCTCCGGCCTGAATTACAAAAGACGAGAGCTCGGCGCAGACCGGCTTCAGTCTGTCCAGCACCTCTCTCAGATAGAGCTTTTCCACATGGCTGTCTGTGATGACGGCAATGCGTCTGCCGGCCGGTTTCAGGTCTGCCATGCGAGCCCCCAGGTTCTCAAAGGAGTTCTCCGGATAGATGCGGTAGATTTCCTCTGATCCCCTTCTGACGGAGACCGGACTGTGAAAGACTGCCGCTGCGTTTCCTGCTTGTTCCATCTCTTTTTTCTCCTCCCTTACCGGATATGAAAAGACCGCCGGTCAATGACTACACGGCGGTCTTGTGCGATCTTTCCTGCCCGCAGGCAGCATTAAAAATCTTCATCGTCTCCCAGGTCATCCGGATCAAATGTCCCGGTGAGAATCTCCTGGAACTCCCCGGTGATCTGAATGTCCTTCGGTGTGAGCACGAAAATGTAATTACTGATCTTGTCCAGTCTTCCCTGCAGCGCGCAGGTGCACCCGGAGGCGAAATCAAACAACCTCTGGGAGACGTCCAGATCAAGCCCCTCCAGGTTCAGGATGACGACACATCTGGCCACCAGCGTCTTTGCAATCTCAAGGGCATCCTCCATCGACTTCGGCCTAATCACACATACAGAATAGTTATTCGTCTCTTCATCCTCCTGTACGGCTTTTCTCGGCCTGAAGGTCGATACCTTCGGGCTCCTTGCTCTTTCCGGAGCTGACTCATATGCACTTTCAGGTTTTTCCACTGCCTGTCCGAAGAACGAACGTCTCTCCCGCTTTTGCTGGGGAAACGATGTCACAGCAGACTTCGATCCGCTGTCTGTCTCCTCACGCCTCCGGATGAGACGCCTCGATGGATGACGATCTACTAGATCCACATCGGAATCATCCTCATCCAGATAATCGTCCTCGTCGACATCATCATTCAGGGTGACTTTTTCCAGAAATTTATCGAAACTAGGAAATTTCATGAAATGCTGGACTCTCCTGTCTTCTCTTTCATGCCGTAATCTCTCTCTCCGAAGATTCCGGTTCCGACTCTTACATAGGTAGCCCCCTCCTCGACAGCCGTCTCGAAGTCGTCGGTCATCCCCATGCTGAGCTCAGACATAGTTACATTATCAATGTTTTGACGGGCGATGTCAACCGCTAAATTTCGAAGCGTCCTGAAGACAGGCCTGCTGTCCTCAGGTTTCTCCGCAATCGGCGCGATTGTCATCAGTCCCCTGATCCGGATATGCGGGTAACAGGACACTGCTTTGACAAAGGCTTCCGCATCCTCCGGGCGGATGCCGCCCTTGGAAGCCTCACGGCCACGTTCACCTCCACAAGGACAGGCATCACAAGCTGATGCTTCTCAGCCTCCTTCTCAATGGTCTCGGCAAGCTCAGGCGAGCCCAGCGAATGGATCATCACAGCCTTGTCGATGATATATTTCACCTTGTTTCGCTGAAGGTTCCCGATCATATGCCAGCGGAGATTTTTGGGAAGAACCTCATACTTATCTCTCAGCTCCTGCGGCTTGTTCTCTCCGAAATCGATGATCCCCTCCGCCATGGCCTCCTCGATCATGGAAACCGGCTTTGTCTTGCTGACCGCAATCAGCGTCACCTCGCTGCGGTTCCTTCCGGCCCTGTCACAGGCAGCCTGAATCCTCTTTTCGATATTCTCCAGATTTTCCTTGATCATGTTTACCCTCCATGTATGAATCCGGTTTCCGAGGTCTCAGGCAATGATTTCATCCTCCTTCACCTTGGAAGCATCCAGTGCAATCCGGTCGTGCGCGGAGAGCCCATAGGTATTCTCGGGATTGACGATGCAGAATTCTTCATTCTGGTCGACAATATTCACCTCGCGAAACACCGCGTATCCCTTGTTGATATTGTAAACACCCTGGACTGTCTCCTTCACATCGTCTGAGATTTCATATTTTTTCTCTGTGCCCGGCATAATGATATAATCGCCATCCTTCAGCACAGAGGCGTCAACCAGGTATGTGTTGGAATCCGTATCCTTCGCGTATACATTCGCTGTAAAATTGCGATTCTGCGCAGATCCGTCGCTGCGGAATGTCTGGGTCTGGAGATAGACCTCCTTCTCAGAGGACTGGCTCACCGTCACATACTCGGCGGGAATCCTGTAGAAATCCCTGCTGACGATGGCAGAAACCGGTATCTTCAGCCCCTCTGCCTTGCTCAGGATCAGTTCGATGTCAAGGAACCTGTCCTCCGCAAACCGAACCAGTGAATTCGTCAGCGTAATCTTCCCGTAATAACCGTCTTTTCCGGAAATGATCGTAAACGGGGCTGTAAAGACACTGTTGTCTTTTAAAAAGCGGATTCGGATTCTTTCTGTTCCGTCAAGCTGTGTGCGGAGCTGGTCATCGACCGGGAAATACAGATACCATGTCTCGCTGGTATAAGCTTATAAATATCATCGCCCGCCGATACACTCTTGTGAAGCCGGAGGTTCTCGCGCTTGTAAGCCCTCTTTCCAAACATATCCGCGTCAAGCTGTGACTCTTCTGTATGCTCATATCCATCGACAGAGTAGATGACAAACCCGGCACTCTGGGACTGGTAGCTTCCGCTCACGTACTGGCCTGCATTCTCATCAATCGAAGACTGAAGGATCACACTTTCCAGGTCCGCCTTCAGATTATACACCGCAGAGAAGTCATCCGGACCAGAGTTTGCACTGTACGTCGAAAGCATGCTCTTGACAGAAGTCAGGTCCTCATCCGATAAACTTGTCTGAACGGATGCCTGGCTGCCGGATTCATCGGCCTGCCCGCCGACAGAACAAATCAGTTCCCCGCTTCCGACATTCGAGCCCTCACGGGCATAATATGTGACCGCTCCTGATTCCTGCGCCTGCACAACCTGCTCGGACTTCAGCGCAAGCGCGCTGTATCTGTAGTTGCCGGAGAGAGAGCCGCTGACAACCTCATAAGGCGTCACCTTTTCGCGCGTCAGGTAAACCACGAAGATAATGATCAGGTAGATCAGGATCATTCCGAACAGAATCGTTCCGATATTCAGATCGAACCGATTGTCCAGGCGGATGATTTTCCGGTTATTCTTTTTTTTCTTTTCTGTACCAGTCAAAGATCCTGCCCTCTTATACATACAAAAGGCGGCGGGCTGCCGGCTTCAAGCGTCCGGAAACCCGCCGTATTCAGTTTTCCAACACCTCTGTGTTGAATGCTTGGATTCCATTCAGTTGATCAATTGATGAACCTGCTGTGATCACAGCTCCGCAATCACCGCATCATGGTACTGTTCAGGAAGCTGCTGCTTTGTAAGGGATATGCTCACGACAAAATGGACGCCGAACTGTTTGGAGATGTCCTCCAGTTCCTTCAGAACCGGTACCGGGTCTCCGTTCTCCTCAAGCTTCGCAATCTTCAGGAAGCTGTCGAGGTACACATATTCAAGATCGTGATCCTGGGAAATGATGCCGCAGATAAAGCCTAAGAATTCGTCACTATCCTTGATCGGGAAAGTTGTCATATCGATCAGACGGATTTTATTGTTCAGTTCATACATATGCTGCGTACTTTTATCGAGGTAAACAACGTTCCCGTTTACATTCTTGATCTCGTTGTTTGCCTTTTCCAGAAGTACCTTTGTCTTGCCTCTGCCCTTTTCTCCGATGATGAACTGTATCATATGTCGTTTCCTCCTTATATTCGGGATCGGTTCATGCAAATGCTCTGAAATCAGTATAAACGATTGCCCTTTCAAATTCAAGAACTGTTCTTCAAACAAGTTGAAACAAGTTCATCCCGGGAACATCTCCACCTTACTTACCGGCGAGCGAAAGGATCTGAGTCATATCGACATACAGCTGCTCCTTATCCTGTGAATTCAGAATGACAGAGATGTATGGATTTCCATATGCATCCTTCGACAGAATACTCAGGCAGGCACCGGCCGCATCCGTCGTGCCGGTTTTTCCGCCGTAGACCGTCACATTGTCCGGCGTCTCCGCACTTCCGTCAAGATAATGGTCCGTTGTCGTCCATGTGTTCCCGTAGGCATCTCCCGTCGCATCCTTGTACTCGGCATAATAGGTCTTCCTGCCGATGATGTCCAGAAACAGATCATACTGCATCAGCGCGTTGAACGTCAGATAGACGTCGTAGGCACAGGTGTAATGATTGTCCTGCGTCATGCCATAGGGATTCACAAAATGTGTGTGGGTTGCTCCGAGTTTCACGGATTCGTCATTCATCATCTGTACAAACTTGTCTACGGATCCTCCGACATGCTCTGCCACCATCATTGCGGCGTCATTGCCGGAGGCAATGAGCATCCCATATACAAGCTGTTTCAGCGTCAGCTGATCACCGACATGCAGTCCGCAGACAGAGGAACCCTCCTCAATATCATTGGCTGTCTCTGTCACCGTCACAACATCGTCAAGGTTGCCGTACTTGAAGGCCACCAGCGCTGTCATCAGTTTTGTCAGAGACGCCTGCGGACGCTGTTCGAAGATGTCCTTCGCATAGACCACCTCTGACCGGTCACGTCAAAGAGGGCTCCCTCTGTCGCGGTAATAAAGACCGCATCCGGATTCACATCCGAATCTGTCACGCACAGCCCCTTGGAAAACGGATCCGCACTCATCCTGTCTCCTGCTCCGGGGAGGCCGAATACGGTGCTGCTGTCTGAATACGGTTCCGGAAGAGAGACGTCATGCGACCGGAAGACATAAAAGTACACAGCCCAGATGGCACAGGCGGTCAGCACCAGCAGGAAAGCAGCCACGAGTGCAAGCTTCAGATTCTTCCGCCTTTCCTCCGTTTCCCTGGCCTGTATTCTGTTCCATTCACGCTGTGTATAATAATCAGGTTTCTGTTCTGTTTTTCTCATATCATCTTTTCAGGCCGTCCGGACGCACTCAGCGGTACATCTCACGCCAGTCAAGGTCGCCCCGGTCAAGAGACTTCAGGAGAATCTCCGCGGAAGCGATATTCGTCGCAAGCGGGATGTTATGGATATCACAGCTTCTGATGGCCTTTGTGAAATCCGAGTTGCCATTGCGGATGCCGTTTCTCTGTCCGGATCCCGGAAATACAGAACCAGATCCATCTGATTCTGTTCAATCATGGCACTCATCTGCTGTTCTCCGCCGACATGCCCCTCCAGAAGCTTGTGGACATTCAGCCCGGCCGCCTCCTGGATCAGCCTTCCGGTCGTCCCCGTCGCGTAAAGCTGGTGACGGGAGAGAATTCCCCTGTAGGCAATGCAGCAGTTCTGCATCAGTTTTTTCTTTGCATCATCAGCGATTAGTCCAACATTCATAGGGAAACCTCCTTCCCATCACCGTCAGGTGAGTTGTTATGGCAGATAGCGGTAGGTTTTTCGAACCTCCGCCTTGCCGGGTCCCCTCCTTCGGGGGACATATTCTTTTTTCGGCTGCAGCCCCACATTCAGGCAGATACCGATTCCTGCAAAGAAGATCACGAGACTCGTGTTCCCGTAACTGACAAAGGGAAGCGTAATCCCTGTATTCGGCAGAAGCCCCGTCGTAACACAGATGTTCAGGGTACTCTGAATGATGATCAGGCTGCCCATTCCGATTGCGATGAGCGCCCCGGCCTTATCCCTTGCCCTCATCGCAATCCGGATGCACAAAAGCCCGATGATCAGCTCCAGAATGACAATCAGGACGCAGCCGGCAAATCCTAGCTCTTCGCCTGCAACCGCAAAGATAAAGTCCGTCTGCGACTCGGAAATAAAGTTGCCATTCTTGACAGAGTTGATGGCATCGTTATTGAGTCCCTTTCCGAACAGCTGTCCTGAACCGATCGCGATGATCGAATTCTGCTGCTGCATGGCCGCCTCCGGGTACTGCGACGGATGGAGCCAGGCGAGAATCCGGAGAACCTGATAATTTTTCTCCCCGATTCCCGGCTGGTTCAGCAGTCTGTTCAGAACAATCAGAACAGCCGGAACCGCCACTGCCAGAACGCCGATGACAATCTTCATGCTGAGCCCGGCTGCAAACATTATAACACAGAATGCCGCCGCTGTCGCAATGGTCGTCGAGAGATCCGGCTCTTTCAGGGTCAGAAACAATGGAATTCCTGCAAGAATCAGCGTGAGCAGAATCATCCAAAGTGAATTGATCCGGTTCTCGTAATGAGCAAAGAAACCCGAGAAAAACAGGATCAGCACCAGCTTCATCAGATCTGATGGCTGGAACTGGATCCCGGCGATGGTGATCCACCTTGTCGCACCGCCGATGTTCTCACCGAAAACCAGGACGGCCGCCAGCAGCAGACATACTCCCACATAAAAGATCCAGCGGAAATGCAGCAGATACGTATAGTCTGCCAGCGACAGGACAACCATTGCAATGATCCCGATGACCATTCCAACCAGCTGTCTGGACTGGTAGGACTCCTGCGCGCTTCCAATGACAAGCAGCCCGATCGTGGCAAGGAGAATGCATGCCCCTGCGAGCGGGAAGCTGTAGTTTCTGATTCGATATTGTCTGAACATGAAGATTCCTCTCCCGGCATCAGGCCTTTTTCTGCGTTCCGTCCGTCCCTGACACGCTGTCGGCAGCTCCCCTTATATTTTTCCCGGGCAGCTTCTTGCCATGAAGAATGGCGTCGAACAAGTCTCCTGACAACGGCTCCAGACTGATGTGCCCTTCCCGCAGACAGGCGACCTTCGGATCCGGCGCGTACTCCCTGTCGATCTCCGTTTTCCGGATTCCCGAGACAGCCCTGTGTCCGGCGATCGATATCTCAAATGGCTTCAGCACCGTTCCGGATATGAATGAATGCTCGTTTCCGGAAGCCCCCGCCCTCAGAATGCCCATGGCAATCCCGAGCACAACGATGCT
>ERZ791624.973-NODE-973-length-15601-cov-1.826000_pt1 | contig 15601 bp, 18 predicted proteins | sample MGYA00510058_ERZ791624 | MGnify/ENA primary metagenome ERZ791624 (study PRJEB30046, sample SAMN00715158) | human gut metagenome | study: EMG produced TPA metagenomics assembly of the A metagenome-wide association study of gut microbiota in type 2... | reverse complement strand
TGGTCCTTCACCTGTTTCTCCGGCATCCCTCTATGATGAATTGTGAGGATTTCGTCGTGCGATGCACATTACCAGTACATACGAGTGTATGTCTGAGCCCGAAGGGCGAGTTTACACAGGAGTATGTACGAATCAGGTATGTGCATCAAACAGAAACCGCAACACGTTATCATAGAGGGATACCGGAGAAACAGGTGAAGGACCAATTATCGGATGACAGGAAAGCTACAGCAATTCCATCAACTTCATAGCGGCGATGCTCATGCCACGCCTGCGGTCACTGATGATGCACATGTTCCGCTTGGGGATGTGCTTCTTGAAATTTAACCGAAAGATCTCACCACGGTCAATATAGTCACCGGCAAAGTCGGCCACGATCGATCCGATTCCAAGGTTTCTCTTTGCAAACTGTGCGATCATATCACTGGTTGCAAGCTCGAATTCAGGGGTCAGCGTGACGCCTTCATTTGCAAGAAACTGATCCACATAGGCTCTTGTGCTGGTGTCATTTTCCAGACAGATGATCGGAAGCTTTTGCAGATCCGGATAGTCGAGAACTTTACCTTTCAGGTCGTTAAATCTTGGACCGGCTATAAAAATATCTTCGATCTCCCGTGCGTTTCGAATCTCCATGTTCGGATTCTGTGGGAGAGGAGTTGTAACGATACCGAAGTCAATGTTATTTGCAAATAAGTGGTCGATCGTACTTGGGGTCGGAGCATTTGTTACATGTACCTTGATGCCGGGATAGAGCTGGTGGAAACGTTCGAGATGCGGAAGCAGATAGAACTGGAGTGTCATATCACTGGCTCCGATCCGGATCTCGCCGGTTTCCAAGTGCATCAATCTGGCAAGCTGCTGTTCGCCCATGGAGATTGCCTCGTATCCTTCGGCTACATGTTTGTAGAGAAGTTCGCCTGCACCTGTCAGGGATACACCTTTTTTCGTCCGGATGAACAGGTTGATACCGATTGCCTGTTCTAAAGATTTGACCGCCTGACTGACAGCGGGCTGGGATACGCACAGCTCTTTAGCAGCAGCAGAGATGCTTGCTGTCTTTGCCACATAATAGAAGATCTTATAATATTCATAATTAATATTCATAGTCGAAACTCCCGGTTAATTTTATTACAGATAATTGTAAAAACATTATTAAGGTCATGCATATGCATATATCGGGTACATGTATATCAAATGATGTATACACGATATCAAATATAGAAATGCAGTTATGCTAATTGTTGTATTTAAAGTGTAAACCGAACCTGTGTATTTGTAAAGAATAAATATAAGTACAACTTATGTTATATATAATTAATATCGATTTTACTTATAATACATACATGCTATAATATAAAAGTAATTGAGTTCAATTTCGGAAGATATTTCCGGGAAAATGCCATGAAAGCGAGGATAAAAATATGGTAAGAGCGGTTGTCGGAGCCAACTGGGGCGACGAAGGAAAAGGTAAAATAACAGATATGCTGGCGGAAACATCTGATATTATTGTCAGATTTCAGGGTGGTGCAAATGCAGGTCACACAATTGTAAATGACTATGGTAAATTTGCATTGCATACACTTCCGTCCGGTTGTTTCTATGATCATACAACAAGTGTTATCGGAAATGGTGTAGCATTAAATATCCCGGTTCTGTTCAAAGAGCTGAACAGCATCGTAGAAAAGGGAGTCCCAATGCCAAAGATCCTGATCTCAGACAGAGCACAGATGGTTATGCCATATCACATTCTGTTTGATGAGTACGAGGAGGAGAGACTGGCCGGTAAGTCATTCGGATCTACAAAGTCAGGTATCGCACCATTCTATTCAGACAAATATGCAAAGATCGGTTTCCAGGTAAGCGAACTGTTTGACACAGAGGAAGAATTGAAGGATAAGATCAGCAGAGTTATCGCATCCAAGAATGTTCTGCTTGAGTATCTGTATAAGAAGCCGCTTCTTACAGTAGATGAAGTATATGAAACATTGATGGAGTACAAGGCTATCGTAGAGCCATATGTATGTGATGTATCCGCATATCTTCATGAGGCGATCAAAGCTGGCAAGACAATTCTGTTAGAAGGTCAGCTTGGAACATTAAAGGACCCGGATCATGGTATTTATCCTATGGTTACGTCATCGTCCACACTGGCTGCTATGGTGCGATCGGTGCCGGTATCCCTCCATATGAGATCAAGCAGATCGTAACAGTAGTAAAGGCATATTCAAGTGCTGTAGGCGCCGGTGAATTCGTCAGCGAGATCTTCGGAGATGAAGCAGATGAGTTAAGACGTCGTGGTGGTGACGGCGGTGAGTACGTGCAACAACCGGACGTCCAAGACGTATGGGATGGTTCGATTGTGTAGCTTCCAAGTATGGCTGCCGTATGCAGGGAACAACAGATGTAGCATTTACCGTACTTGATGTACTGGGTTATCTGGATGAGATTCCTGTATGTGTCGGATACGATATCGATGGTGAAGTAACAACAGACTTCCCTACAACAGCTAAGTTAAAGAAAGCAAAGCCTGTATATGAGGTTCTGCCGGGATGGAAGACAGATATCCGTGGTATCAAGAACTACGAAGATCTTCCGGAGAACTGCAGAAACTACATTGAGTTCATTGAGAAACATATCGGATATCCGATCACTATGGTTTCAAACGGACCAAAGAGAACCGACATTATCTACAGAAATAAATAATAAATAAGAAATAAAAAGAAAAACCATACCGACAGCATATATATTTGGGTGAATAGGTAAATCACATAAAAAATATATATGCTGCCGGTATGGTTTTTTAATTATATGGAAAAAGCTGTATTAGAATATATTATGCAAGGTTCTTTTGACAACGCTTCAGCATCGCCGGGGTCTCCTGACCGAACTTGCGGCGAAGACGTTTTACAACATAGATATAGGCAGGAATCAGGAAGATATCTGCAAATATCCATGCGAGCGGACTGCCGAGTGCTACAAAGACATAACCGAATTTTGGTACCAGGATAAAGCCTGCGATCGTACGGGCAACCATTTCACAGATACCTGCGATAACGGCAAATGCGGAGTAGCCGAGTCCCTGAATCATAAACCGGACGATATTTACAAGGGCAAGCAGGATGTAAGCTCCTGAGTTGCCAAGCAGGAAATAATATACAAGCTTGATGATCTCTGTTTCTTCTGCATCCAGGAAAAGCAGTGCCAGATTCTTGCCGAATAACAGGATAAATACAAATGCAAGAATCGCATAGACAATACCGAGTTTGATACATGCCTTTAAGCCGGCATCCACACGATCCATTTTCTTAGCACCGACATTTTGTCCGCCGTAGGTTGCCATTGTCGATCCCATGGCATCAAACGGACAGCAGAGGAACATGGAAATCTTTGTTCCGGCGGATACGGCAGCGATAACGGGATTCACCCATCGAATTAACTGCAGCCTGAAGAATAACACTGCCGATCGCTGTGATCGAATACTGAAGCCCCATCGGAACACCCATACCGCATAAGGTCAGACAGTGGCGCATACTAAATGCCCAGTCCTGTTTTGTAAAATGAAGATATCCGAGCTTCTTACACATATAGATCAGACAGCCGACACCGGAGATTGCCTGTGCAACAACGGTTGCAACAGCAGCACCGGCGACACCCATCAGACGAACTAACAGGATATCCAGTACGATATTTAACAGGGAGGATGCGATCAGACAGACAACAGGGGTTACACTGTCGCCGAGAGAACGCAGGATACCGGAAACCATATTATAAAGGAAGGTTGCAGGTATTCCCATAAATATAATAAATATGTAGATAAATGCCTGATCCAGGATGCTGCCCGGTGTCTTCATCCAGATCAGAATATTTCTGGTAAGAATTCCGACTGCAACTGTCATAACGGCAGCGAAGAAGATCGAAGCCCAGACACAGTTTGTAATGTACTTCTTCATATTATCAGTGTCCTTTGCTCCAAAGGCCTGAGCAACCGGGATGGCAAAACCATTGCAGATACCGATGCAGAAACCGAGTATCATAAAGTTGATCGATCCGGTTGAGCCGACGGCTGCAAGTGCATCGACACCCAGAAATTTACCAACGATGATCGTATCGACCATGTTATAAAATTGCTGGAATAAAAGCCCAAATAATAATGGCAGTCCAAAGTTCAAGATCAGTTTCATAGGATTGCCTTCAGTCAGATCCTTGGAACCGTTAATTTTTTTCAGTAAGTTTTTCAATGATTTTACCTCCTTGTGTTAGTTTAGTCGTTGCGGGGTGTTGGCTGGAGCCATATGACTTGCCAATACAGGGACATTTGAGTCCGCCGGTACTTGATGGCGCATAAGCGGCATCTTAGTACCGCTGCAGGACGAAACGAGCGGAAGCGTTCCCTGTTGGCAATGTCTGTATGGCTCCGGCCAACACCCCGCAACGACTTCCATATTCTAAATGCATACTGGATATTACTTCTTTTTATAAGAAAAATCAATCTGGTAAAAATCATGTTTTTTGTCGGGGGTTTTAGTGCAAAATGTCATGTTTACTCTGGCTTGCTTTTTATGACTGTAGAAAATATAATAGAGAACAGAAAATATACAGAAAGAACGAGGAAAACACATGCAGCATACCGTAAAGAAAAACAGAGCAACCAGAATTGCATACCGGATGGTGGGTGCCTTTTTTGTTGCTATCGGAGCAGCATTTATTCTGTTAATGATCAAAACACATGCAGTACCGGCGGACGGATATTCAAGCTGGCATTTGGACTTGCACTTGCGGCATATGGATTGATGCTTGTGAAATCTTCATTTCGCAAATCGGCATTTGATCTGACCTATCGTTTTGAAGACGATGAACTGGTAATAGAAAAGGGAAGGAAATCCTATCATACACCATACGATAAGATTACAAATGTGAATCTGGTCATCCCTGATCCACATTTGCCATATTACATATTAAAGATAGATATAGGAAAAGAGCAATTCGTACTGCCGTTCAGCGGAAAACGTGAGAAGTGCGATGCAATCTATTATCATTTGTTAAAGAAGATGGGAATTTATCAGGAAAGTGAGACAGAAAGAAGGTAAATCATGAAAGAAAAAATCCTTGCGCTGCTTCGAACGAGCAGTGATTATATATCCGGTCAGGCAATCTGTGAGAAATTAGGTGTCTCGAGAACCGCTGTCTGGAAAAATATCAATGTCTTAAAGGCAGAAGGCTACATTATAGATGCAATAAATAATAAAGGCTATCGTCTGGTCGGAGAGCCGGATATCGTTACGAAAGAGAAGATAGAGGCAGCACTCACGACATCGGTGATCGGAAGAGAACTGTATTATTATGATGAGACGGATTCCACAAATATACGGGCAAAGCTTGCAGGAGAGACAGATGGAACACACGGAGCGTTGTTTGTTGCAAATGAACAGAATGCAGGACGAGGAAGAAGAGGAAGGGCATGGAGTACCCCGAAGGGAACCAGTATAGCCATGACATTTCTGCTCCGTCCGGATGTGCCGATCGAGAATGTATCCAGACTTACGATCCTGTCAGCACTCGCAACAGCACGGGCTCTTGCCGATACAGCGGGCTTGCAGGCGCAGATCAAATGGCCGAATGATGTTGTAGTCGGCGGCAAGAAGATCTGTGGCATTCTTACAGAGATGAGTTCGGAAGGTATGGATATCAAATATGCAGTTGTAGGTATCGGCATCAATGTGTCTATGATGGAATTTCCGGAAGAACTGGCAGACAAAGCGACGTCGATCAAGCTGGAAAACGGAACCGGCTGTGACAGAAGCAAACTGGTCGCCAGTGTGGCAAATCATTTTGAAGAGCTGTATGACGCATTTGTCAAATGCCAGGATCTTCAGTTCATGCTGGATGAATATAATTCCATCCTTGTGAACAAGGATGAACAGGTCTATGTGATCGAAGGATATAACCGGACAGAATACACAGCCCTCGGACTTGCACCAAATGGAGGACTTCGTGTGAAGGATAAAGATGGACAGGAGTCGATCATTATATCCGGGGAAGTGTCCGTGCGCGGAATTTACGGATATGTATAAAAAACTTTCAAAAAACTGGAAATAGCAACATTTTTCATGTATAATTCTAGGCGTGTATAAAAACAGGTAAGTAATTAGAACTATAATAAAAGAACATGGAGGAACGAGCAAGATGGAAAAAATTCAAATGACTACCCCTTTAGTAGAGATGGATGGAGACGAGATGACCAGAATTCTCTGGAAGATGATCAAGGATGAACTGATCTATCCATTTATCGATCTGAAATCCGAGTATTACGATCTGGGACTTGAATATAGAAATGAGACAAATGATCAGGTAACATTTGATTCCGCATATGCAACACAGAAGTATGGCGTTGCTGTTAAATGTGCAACGATCACACCAAATGCTGCACGTATGACAGAGTATGACCTGAAAGAAATGTGGAAGAGTCCAAATGGAACGATCCGTGCGATCCTCGACGGAACTGTATTCCGTACGCCGATCATCGTAAAGGGCATTGAGCCATGTGTAAAGAACTGGAAGGCTCCTATCACAATCGCAAGACATGCATATGGTGATGTATATAAGAACGTAGAGATCAAGGTTCCGGGTGCCGGTAAGGCTGAGTTGGTATTCACAGGTGCAGATGGCACAGTGATCAAAGAGACGATCCATGAATTCGACGGACCGGGTGTGATCCAGGGACAGCACAATATCAACAAGTCAATCGAAAGCTTTGCAAGATGCTGCTTCAACTATGCGCTGGATATCAAGCAGACAATCTGGTTTGCAACCAAGGATACGATCTCAAAGAAATACGACCATACATTCAAAGATATCTTCCAGGAGATCTTTGATAAAGAATACAAAGAGAAATTCGATGCAGCAGGTATTGAATATTTCTATACACTGATCGACGATGCTGTAGCAAGAGTTATGAAATCCCAGGGTGGATTCATCTGGGCATGCAAGAACTACGATGGTGACGTAATGAGTGATATGATCTCATCTGCATTTGGTTCACTGGCCATGATGACATCTGTACTGGTTTCCCCGGATGGAAAGTATGAGTACGAAGCTGCACACGGAACAGTTCAGAGACACTACTACAAGCACTTAAAGGGTGAAGAAACATCCACAAACTCTGTTGCAACAATCTTTGCATGGACAGGCGCACTTAGAAAACGTGGTGAACTCGATGGCATCGACGCTCTGGTTGATTTCGCAAACAAGCTTGAGAAAGCAACGATCGCAACGATCGAATCCGGAAAGATGACAAAGGATCTTGCACTTATCACAACCCTTGAGAATCCAACTGTATTAAACAGCGAGAACTTCATCAAGGCTATCCGTGAGACCTTAGAGGGCATGTTATAAAAGGACGCAACAATTGTCCATTTAATAAATGATGACATAAAAATGGAAGAATGATTACATATTATTACGCAAGACGCTTTCGCTCTATCTTCATGTAGCGGTTCTAAGTTCACTGCATTCAGCAGTTCACTAAGTACCGACATGAATAACTGAGATCTTATCGAGGTTTTGTCGAGATTAGTTCGAAGTTACACAGAGTGGACAGGCTTGCTTCATAATAGTAATTCATTCTTCCATTTTTTGTCATAAATGAAATATTTTGAATGGACAATTGTTGCTGAACAGCAGGACGACTTCATTTGGACATAGACTTGCAAACAACGGAGTTATGTGGTACACTCTAACTAATTTTGTGGTACTATAAATAATAGTAGGCAATTGCGAAAACAATAGTCTGAATGTTGTTTGGATACTTTGACTTACTAATACAGGGGCATTTGAGGTCGCCGGTCCTTAGATGGCGCATAAGCGGCATCTTAGTACCGCTGCAGACCGAAACGAGCGAAAGCGTCCCCTGATTGGTAAGGTCAAAAGTATCCAAACATAGTAAAGAGTAGTATTGCAATTGCCTAATAAAACCCAGACAAGGAGACATACCATGGTTATTACAGACGAAACAATCGATTATGTAGGTATTCTGGCGAAGCTTGAGCTTTCCGATGAGGAGAAGGAGCAGGCAAAGAAAGATATGTCAGATATGCTTGACTATGTAAGTAAGTTAAACGAACTGGACACTGAGAATGTGGAAGCAATGAGCCATACATTTTCTTATAATAATGTATTCCGTGAAGATGAAGTAACAAATGGCGACGACAGAGAGAATATGCTGTCAAATGCACCGGAGCAGAAAGATGGCTGCTATAAGGTGCCAAGAACATTTGATTAGGAGGTAACGGACATTGGATATGATGAGTATGACAGCAGTAGAGCTTGGAAAGAAGATCAAGGCCGGAGAGATCTCCGTTATGGAAGCAACCAAAGCCTGCATCGAGAATATAAAGACATACGACAAAGAATATAACTGTTTTATCACCGTAGATGAAGAAGGTGCATTCAAACAGGCAGAAGAAATACAGAAGAAGATCGACAGCGGCGAGCTGACAGGCCCGTTGGCAGGTGTACCGATCGCGATCAAGGATAATATGTGTCAGAATGGTGTACTTACCACCTGCGCATCCAAGATCTTATCAAACTTCGTACCGACCTATACATCAGATGCTGTTGTGAAATTAATGGAAGCAGGAGCCGTGATCGTAGGCAAGACAAATATGGATGAGTTCGCAATGGGAAGTACAACCGAGACTTCTTATTATGGCGAGACAAAGAATCCATGGGATACAAATAAAGTTCCGGGTGGTTCTTCCGGTGGATCAGCAGCCGCTGTTGCAGCAGAAGAAGTACCGTGTGCACTCGGTTCCGATACCGGTGGATCGATCCGTCAGCCGGCAGCATTCTGTGGTGTAACAGGAATCAAGCCAACTTACGGCAGAGTATCCAGATATGGTCTGGTTGCATATGGTTCATCTCTTGACCAGATCGGACCACTTGCAAAGGATGTAACAGACTGTGCAACGATATTAGAGATCATTTCCCGGTATGATAAGAAAGATTCTACATCTGTAGAACGTACGGATAATGATTTTACAAGCGCATTAAAGGACGATGTAAAAGGTATGCGCATCGGACTTCCAAAGGACTATTTCACAGAAGGACTGGATCCTGAGATCAAGGATGCTGTGTACCATGTAGCTGAAGTGTTAAAAGAAAAAGGCGCGATCGTGGAAGAATTTGACCTTGGTATGGTAGAATATGCAATTCCTGCATATTATATCATTGCATCCGCAGAGGCAAGCTCGAATCTGGAACGTTTCGACGGCGTAAAATACGGCTATCGTACAGCAGAGTACACAGACCTTCACAACATGTATAAGAAGACACGTTCCGAAGGCTTCGGCGCAGAAGTAAAGAGACGTATCATGTTAGGTTCCTTTACCCTGTCATCCGGTTACTATGATGCATACTATGTAAAAGCACTTAAGGTAAAAGCCCTGATCAAACAGGCTTATGATAAAGCATTTGCAAAATACGATATCATCCTCGGTCCGGTTGCACCTACAACTGCACTGACCATGGGTGAATCCTTATCCGATCCGATCAAGATGTATCTGGGCGATGTATACACCGTTCCGGTCAACCTTGCAGGACTTCCGGGTATTTCCCTTCCATGCGGATACGACAAAGACGGCATGCCGATCGGTGTCCAGATGGTAGGAGATGCATTTAACGAGAAAGCAATCATTCAGGCGGCATATGCATTTGAACAGACAAGAGAGTACAAGCAGCCTGCCGCTGTAGCAGAAAGGGGTCTGTAAGATGAGTAAAGTATACGAAACCGTGATCGGTCTGGAGGTTCATGCAGAGCTTGCGACAAGACGAAGATATTCTGCGGCTGCAGCACCGCATTTGGTGGTGCACCGAATACACATACATGTCCGGTATGTACCGGTATGCCGGGTTCCCTTCCGGTACTGAATAAAGGGGTAGTAGAAAAAGCAGTTGCTGTCGGTCTTGCAACCAACTGTACGATCACACAGAACTGTAAATTTGACCGTAAGAATTATTTCTATCCGGATAATCCACAGAATTACCAGATCTCTCAGCTGACTACCCAATCTGCAGAAACGGAAAGGTAGAGATCGAAGTAGAGGGCAAGAAGAAATTCGTAAGGATCCATGAGATCCACATGGAAGAGGATGCAGGTAAACTGGTACATGATCCATATACAGACAGTTCACTGGTGGATTTCAATCGTTCCGGTGTGCCTCTGATCGAGATTGTATCTGAGCCGGATATGCGTTCTGCGGAAGAAGTAATTGCTTATCTTGAGAAATTACGTCTGATCATCCAGTATCTCGGAGCATCAGACTGTAAGTTAAATGAAGGCTCGATGCGTGCCGATGTCAACCTGTCTGTTCGTGAAGTCGGAGCAGAAGAATTCGGAACAAGAACAGAGACAAAGAACCTGAACTCATTCAAGGCTATCGCCCATGCGATCGAGAACGAGAGAGAACGTCAGATCGACCTGATCGAGGCAGGTGAAAAGGTTGTACAGGAGACCAGAAGATGGGATGATACTAAGGAATATTCATATCCAATGCGTTCCAAAGAGGATGCACAGGATTATCGTTATTTCCCTGATCCGGACCTTGTACCGGTACAGATCAGTGACGAGTGGATGGAGGAGATCCGAAGTCGTCAGCCGGAATTCCGGGATGAGAAGAAGATCCGGTATAAAGAAGAGTATGATATCCCAGACTATGATATAGATATCATTACAAATACAAAGAAGATGGCAGACCTTTTCGAGGAAACGATCGCTCTCGGAGCAAATCCGAAGAAGGTATCCAACTGGCTGATGGGAGAGACCATGCGTCTGATGAAAGAACATTCCATCGATGCAGATGAGTTGTCATTTAGTGCAGAGCACCTTGCAAAGCTGATACAGATGGTAGATGCGAAAGCCATCAACAGCAATGTCGCAAAGGAAGTATTCGAGAAGATATTTACAGATGATATCGAACCGGAAAGCTATGTAAAAGAACATGGACTCGCCACCGTAAATGATGAAGGTGCACTCCGTAAGGTCGTAGAAGAAGTTATTGCCAATAATCCAAAAGCAATCGAAGACTTCCGTGGCGGAAAAGAAAAAGCACTTGGCGCATTGGTCGGACAGACCATGAAAGCAATGAAGGGCAAGGCAGATCCGGCATCCGTAAACCAGATGCTCCGTGAGCTGTTAAAATAATCGATACCAATAGAAAAAAATGAAGAGAAAGCAGGTGGCATATCCACCTGATGACCACCTCTCATGGTGGGATGGAGATTGATATGGAAGAAACCAGACATGTGAGAAAGAGAGACATTTACAAACGTATTATTACATTTTCGGAAGGCGTGCTTCTGTTAGCTGCGGAAGTACTGCTGTTTGCGAGAATGTGGTATACCGAATATGCAGATAATACTCAGGCTATCCAGATTCCGTTCTGGAACAAAGGTAACTGGGCGGTAATCGGTATGTATGCGATTATCATTTATCTGTTTACGAAGCTGTATGGTGGTTATAAAGTAGGCTTCCTCCGGGTGATGGATGTTCTCTTTTCACAGATATTATCATTGGTCTGTGCAAATATCGTAGGTTATATCGAGCTGTGTATCATTGCCCGTAATTATCTGCCGGCACTGAACATGATCGAGCTTACATTCTTAGAGATCATAGTTATATTTATATGGGTATTTGTCTGCAGGATGATGTACCGCAAGTTCTATCCACCGAGACATTTACTGCTTGTCTACGGATATAAGACACCGACCGAATTCATTGATAAGATCAATGCCAGAAAAGACAAATACATCATTGCTGACCGTATTCATGTCAGTGAAGGTGAGAAAGCATTAAAAGAAAAAATCTTACAGTACGATGGCGTTATCCTTTGTGAGACAAAGGCATATATCAGAAACGAACTGGTAAAATACTGCTTCGAGCATTCAATCCGTTCGTATGTGGTACCGAAGTTATCGGATATCATTATCTTAGGAGCAGAACCGATCCATTTGTTTGATACACCGTTATTATTATCCAGAAACCAGGGACTGACAGGAGAAGATATGATCTTCAAGCGTCTGATGGATATTATCGTATCTCTGATCATGATCATTATCTTTTCACCGTTTATGATCCTGATCGCACTTGCAATCAAGCTCTATGACAGAGGCCCTGTATTCTATAAACAGATCGTCTGACATTAAATGGCAGGGTATTCAAGATCATGAAATTCAGAAGTATGCGGATGGACTCCGAGGAACATGGCGCACAGCTTGCAAGAAAGCATGATGACAGAATCACACCGGTTGGCCGTGTGATCCGTGCCACACACTTAGACGAGCTGCCACAGCTCTTTAATATCTTAAAGGGTGATATGTCAGTCGTAGGTCCTAGACCGGAGCGTCCGGAGATCGCAGCACAGTACAGGGAGACCTTCCCAGAATTCGACTATCTCTGAAGATGAAAGCCGGACTTACCGGATATGCGCAGGTCTACGGTAAATATAACACCACACCGAGAGATAAGGTGAAGCTTGACCTGACATATTATGAGCAGTATTCCTTATGGCTGGATCTGAAGCTGATCCTGCTGACCTTCAAGATCTTATTCCAGAAGGAGAACACGGAAGGAATCGATGCAAATCAGACGACAGCGATCCGCGAAGACAAGACAAAGAAAACAGGCATCAAGCATCCACATGATGAAGCCGAGGATGCCTTCTATAGTGTAGAGGAAAAGAAATAAATGAAACCAGAAGTATCCGTGATCATTCCGGCATATAATTGCAACAGAACAATTAAACAGGCAATCGATTCCGCACTTTGTCAGAATGTGATATCAGAGATCATAGTGATCAACGACTGTTCGCCGGAGAATCTGACGGAGTGTCTGGCAGAATATAAAAGCAATCCACAGGTTAGACTATATAAGAATGAAACCAATCTTGGCGTAGCAGCAACGAGAAATAAAGGTGTGCAGCTTGCAGAGGGCGAATATGTAGCATTCTTAGATTCCGATGATATCTGGCGGCCGGGAAAGCTCTCAAAGCAGCTCGCTGTTATGAAGAAGACCGGAGTGGTATTATCCTCAACTGCCAGAGAACTGATGGAAGAGGACGGAACCCATACCGGGCGGATCTTGCCGGTACCGGAGAAGATCACTTATAAAGGTATGTTATATGGAAATGTGATCAACTGCTCATCCGTAGTGATGAAGCGGGAGGTGGCAGCAGAGTTCCCAATGGGGGATGATGATGCTCACGAGGATTATATCTGCTGGCTGCAGATCCTTAAGAAATATGGGGAGGCAGCAGGCATTAATGAACCGTTACTGCTTTACCGGATGGTGAAGAACAGTAAATCAGGTTCCAAATTACATTCTGCAAAGATGACGTATCAGGTATACCGGAAGATGGGATTTGGAACAGTGAAGTCACTTGGATATTTTGCAGGATATGCGATACATGGAGTAAAGAAGTATTTTCTTTAAATAAAAAGAAACGGAGCAGGGAGATGGCAGAGGAAATCAAGAGAGGTCCGGGAAGACCGACCGATAAACGGAAAGACACAATTCTGAGACTAAGAATCGACACAGATACACATGAACTGCTTTCAAAGTATGCAAAGCAAAAAGGTGTATCCATGTCGGAAATCGTCAGAGAGGCAGTCTACGGTATCGTAAAACAGGCGAACATAGAAGAATAAGACTGTCAGACAGGAGAACGTTGACCATGGAAACAAATAAGGAAGGGGATGTGACACTATCTGTTGTCATGCCCGCCTATAATGAAGGAACACATATAACAGATAATCTGCTTGAAACAGCAGGGTGTTGTCCGGTTTCGTCAAACGGTATGTTTCCGCAAACCGATATGAGATCATAGCGGTTGACGACGGAAGTGCAGATGATACCGCAGAGTGTATCCACCGGGCAGAAATGCAGGATACCCATATCAGGGGGATCTCGTATCAGCCGAATGGTGGAAAAGGACATGCCATCCGGACAGGAATCGCAGCAGCAGAGGGACGATACATCGCATTTCTGGATTCCGATCTGGAACTGCCACCGATCCTGCTGAAACGATTCTTAAAAGATATGAAGGAGCAGAACGCCGATATCGTGATCGGTTCCAAGCTGCATCCGGAATCGAAGCTCCATTATCCGATGCTGCGTAAGATTATGAGCTATGGATATTTCTGATGTTAAAGATGATGTTCCATCTGAACACCCACGATACACAGACCGGTATCAAGTTATTCAAAAAAGAAGTGATCAAACCAATCGTCAGCCAGATGCAGGCAGAAGGATATGCATTTGATATTGAGATCCTTGCCATGGCAGCAAAAGATGGCAGAAAGATCTGCGAAGCTCCGATCGAACTGAACTACAGCCGGGATGACAGCAGGGGCGGAAGAAGGATTGGATTAAAGGATGTAGCAAAGGTGTTCAACGAAACCGTAGAGGTGAAAAGAAGGATGCACACACACGGACGTTAATGACTGCGGATATATTGTATTCCGCAAAACGCTTCCGCTCTATCTTTGACGTAGCGGTACATAAGGCTGCAAAATACGCAGCCTAAGTACCGACGCAAAGAGAGGTTTGCTACATACAATATATCCGCAGTCATTAACTGGCTATGTAAAGCAGATATTGTATTCCGCAAAGCGCGGTTTGTTGCATACAATGTATCTACAGTTATTAACTGACAGTGTAAAACAAGATAACGTAAATGCCACGAGTATGAGGTTTTGCTATATATTATGAAGCAAACCTATCTGAGCGTCGGTACTTAGGCTGCGTCCTTTGCAGCCTTATGTACCGCTACGTCGAAGATAGAGCGAGAGCGTTTTGCGGAATAATAGTATAGTTAACCTCATACATAGTGGCGACATAGAAATGTGAGGGAAAATATATGACATATGAAAACGCTTTGGAAATTTTGAAAAAGTACGGACAGGAGCATGTGCTCGCCTATTATGATGAACTAAACGAAGAAGAAAAGAAGAGCCTGCTGTTACAGATCGACGAGATAGACTTCTCGATGTTTGATGTGTTAAATGAAAAAGACACATCCGGAAAGACCGGCTCGATCACACCGACGGCGGCATTAACGCTTGATACGATCAAAGAATACGAATTCGCTTATAAGGTACTTGGCGAGACGGCGATCCAGAAAGGACAGCTCGCTCTTGTTATGCTTGCCGGAGGTCAGGGAACCAGACTTGGATTTGATGGACCGAAGGGCACATACAATATCGGACTGACGAGAGATCTCTATATCTTCGAATGTCAGGTGAAGACGATCCTGACTGTTGTGAAGACACTTGGACGATGGATCCATCTCTATATCATGACCAGTGATAAGAACTACGAAGCAACGACATCCTTCTTTGCAGAACATAAGAATTTTGGATATAAGGAGGAGTATCTGCATTTCTTCAAACAGGAGCTGGTACCATCCGTTGATTTTAATGGAAAGATATTGATGGAAGCACCATCAAAGATCTGCCTGTCACCAAATGGAAATGGTGGCTGGTTCTCATCCATGAAACGGGCAGGACTGGTAGATCAGCTCGACAAAGAAGGCATCCGGTATATCAATGT
>ERZ791624.972-NODE-972-length-15602-cov-2.157780_pt1 | contig 15602 bp, 15 predicted proteins | sample MGYA00510058_ERZ791624 | MGnify/ENA primary metagenome ERZ791624 (study PRJEB30046, sample SAMN00715158) | human gut metagenome | study: EMG produced TPA metagenomics assembly of the A metagenome-wide association study of gut microbiota in type 2... | reverse complement strand
GCCTAATAATGCGAGGACTTCAAGAATATTCATCGCGCCACCCTCTTTCTTGTAGATTTCCATAAGGATATGGATTCTTGCAATAGGAGAGCCGCAAAGCCCTCCGAGGAGAGCAACCGCCTACCGCTGTGGTAGCACTAATTAATTTTAACATACGTTTGCAGAAAAGTGAATATAGAGGAATATAAAACCGGTCGATAATATTAGTGCATCAAAAAACCGCTAAAGCCTTCAAAAAGCCTTAGCGGTACTTTTTCTTTTTGGTGCGCCTGAGAGGAATCGAACCTCCGCACACGGTTCCGGAGACCATTGCTCTATCCACTGAGCTACAGGCGCAAAAACTACAATGGAATTATACCACAGATGTGAAACTTATGCAAAGAAAAGCCTTCTTTTTTGTCTTGTGCGCGCTTATATGTTACAATAATATTATTAATTTAATGAGCATGTATTACCTTGGACATGCGCTTTGAATAGAGGTTGCTTATGAAAGAAAGAAATCCGTATTGTCTGCTGGCCTTTGCAATTGTGCTTATCTGGGCGCTGTGGAATTACAATGTTAGCCTAAAACTGCTGGCTGGTATATATGATGTTTTGCTGCCGTTTGTCATTGGCGGTTGTATGGCTTTTATCGTCAACGTGCTGATGAAGAAGCTGGAGCAATATTGGCGCATAATTTTTAAGCAGAGCGTGGTATCACGCTTCGAGCGTCCTGTGTGCCTGCTTTTGAGCCTTGCAATTATCATCGGCTTTTTGGCCTTCTTTGTGCTGACGATTGTGCCCGAGCTGCATGCCAGCATGAAAATGCTCGTCAAGATGCTGCCGCCGGCGTTGGCTAAGCTGAATATTTATCTGCAGCAGAAGGCGCAGGAGCTTTCCTTCTCGGCAGATGAGCTGGCTGTAGTACAGGCGCAGGCTAAAGAGGTTTATCAGACGATGCTCAATTATCTGCAGAACAACAAGCGTCTTTTGCTGGAGCAGACGTTTTTGGCAACGGCCTCCGTTCTGGAGGTGCTTGCAAGCTGTGTTATCGGTTTTGTCGTAGCAATCTATTGTCTGCTGGAAAAGCATCGTCTTGCGCGCAACTTTAAATGCGTAATTTTTGCCTTTTGCTCGAAGGAGCGCGCTGCTTATATTCTGCATGTATTGCAGACGGCAGAGCAGATTTTCCGCGGTTTTGTGGGCGGACAGCTGGTAGTGGCGTTGCTTTTGGGCGTGATGTATTTCGTCGGCATGACGCTTTGCGGCTTCCCTTATGCGACGGTCATTTCGCTGCTGGTGGCTGTGCTGAGCCTGATACCGATTCTCGGTACCTTAATCAGTGCTCTTATCGGCTGCTTTTTAATACTGGTGGCCGCGCCGGAAAAAATCTGGTATTTTATCATATTATACATTGTGCTGCAGCGCATCGAAGCAGACTTGCTTTATCCTAAGATTGTGGGCAAGGCTGTCGGTCTTTCGGAGCTGTGGGTGCTGGCGGCGGTGACGATTGGCGCGAGCCTTGGCGGTGTTGCCGGTATGATTGTCTGCGTACCGCTGTTTTCTGTACTGTATGCTTTGTTGGCTGAAAAGGTTAAGCGCCTGCTGGCAGAGAAAAATTTATCTAATTTATAAGATTTGTTAGGCACTTGGCGCTAAAAGTGCTATAATAATAAATTGATTGTGAGCCTGTTATCTGCAGGAAGCCTTGAATATGAAAAGGAGATTTTATGATTACAATACGAGATAAGGTGCGTTTTGTTGAAACTGATATGATGGGTGTTGTGCATCATGCCAACTATCTGCGTTGGTTTGAAATGGGACGTGTAGCATATCTGCGTGCTTGCGGTATTTCCCTGGGCGAGCTGATGGCTGACGGCGTTATTTTCCCGATTACCGAGGTACGCGCCAAGTATAAAAATTCCTGTACCTTTGATGATGATTTTGAAGTACAGGTAAAAATGAGTGCCTTTAATAAAGCAAAAATGGAATTTGATTATACTGTTATCCGCCTGCGCGACGGCGCTGTGGCGGTGGAAGGCCATACGCGCAATGTGTTTACCGATAATGAAGGACACATTGTTCGTCTGAAGCCTGAATGGTATGATAAAATTCAGAAGGTATATGCAGCGGATAAGGCTGCGGAGGAGATGTGAGAGTATGGAAAAATATAAGATTGTTCCTGTGCCGACAAGAATTTTGACTCATCACGATGATATCTGTGATGCTATTCTGGAATATGCAAAGGATAAAATCGGCCCCAATGATGTTGTCTGCACTGCCGAAAGCGTAGTTGCTATTACCCAAGGCAGAGCAATGCGTTGCGAGGAGTTCCATCCGGGACCGCTGGCTAAGGTGCTGTCGCATCTGTTCCCGGCCAAGGGCAGTATCAGCAGCTGGTACAGCATGCAATCCCTGATTGACGCAGAGGGCGGTGCGCGTGTTCTGTGGGCAGTAATCTGCGGCTTTGCGGCTAAATGCGTAGGCGTAAGCGGTACCTTCTACCGCATGGCAGGCAAGCAGGCTCGCCTGATTGACGATGTTACCGGCACAATGCCTCCGTATGACAAGCATATTGTTTATGGTCCGGCAGAACCGGAAAAGGTTGCCGAAGCTATTACCAAGGCTTGCGGCTGCTATGGCGCTGCTATTGCCGACGTTAACGATTTGAAACGTTCCGCTGTACTTGGCTGGTCCAAGGGCGTTGATCCGGATAAGATTGCGGAAATCCTCATTGATAATCCTTTTGGCAACGGCAGTGAAAAAACACCAATCTGCATTATCAAGGATTATCATAAGGCGTAAGGGGGAAGCAAGATGCTGATGACGATTGTGGGAGTCCTTGTAGGACTGTTGATTTTAGGCGTTATAATTGTAGGTGTATATATTTCCATGCAGGGTGATGCTGTAATGCGTCTGCTGGTAAAGCAGCGCACCAAGGCTGTTTTGGATAAGGTATATGCCGATAGAATTGATTTTTCCTTAGAGGTACCTTTTGATAACGTAGGTAAGCAGGAAGGTACTATTCTGGATGCTTATATGCGTATTTATCTGCCTCAGGAGCAGTATAGTGATGTGCTGCTGCGTGGTAAGGTTAATCGTGAGGGCTATTTGCGCGAGGATGATTATTTTGAAGCAATGCTGGTTCCTGCAGGTACCGGCGAAAAATTTGTCCTGCGCTTTGAGGCTTATGCCAAAAACGGCAAGAGCTTAGAGGAAGCAATGGAAAATATTCCTGATGTTGATGTTGCTTTGTTTGCTGATTGCCGCGGCCGCCGTGAGCTTTACACTGTAAAGGAATACTTTACTCTGACTGCGGATGAAATGCGTGCTTTGGTCAAATAAGCTGATACTTTTATGTGTTGTCTTTAAAACTATATAAACGATACTTTGTTATGGATGCTTCTCTGCTGTGGGAGAGGCATCCATTTTTCTTTGCCTTGAAAGTTATAAGAGATAATCTGCAAAAAAAATTCAAAAAAATGCAGCTTTTTGCTCAAAAATGATTGATTTTGCGTGAAAATGGTTATATAATATCTGCAAGAGGAGAGATGCTCATGTTAACGCAAGAAAGATTTGAAGAAATCACTCGCATTGTCACGCGTGACGGTGCGGCGACAGTACCGGAGCTGGCAAGGCTTCTGGAAACCTCTGAGTCCACTATCCGCCGAGATTTGGTACAGCTGGACAGCTTGGGCAAGGTACGCAAGGTGCATGGCGGTGCGACTGCCGTGCGCGAGGCGGAGCCTGTGCAGGAGCGCAATATGCAGGAAAAATACAGTCGTAATATTGAAGACAAGCGCACGATTGCTGCGTATGCGGCAACGTTGGTGCGTCCCAACGACTTTGTTTTTCTTGATGCAGGTTCTACAACCGAGCAGCTGGCAACCTATCTGACGGAAAAGGATGCTGTTTATGTAACGAATGGTATTACGCTGGCACAGAAGCTGGCGCAGCGCGGTCTGAAAACGCTGTTGCTTGCAGGGCGCGTGAAGGCAACAACTGATGCGGTAATCGGCACGGAGGCGGTTGCTTCCCTGCAGCATTACAATTTCAGCAAGGGCTTTTTCGGAACGAACGGCATTACTGTGGAAGAGGGCTTCACAACTCCTGATATCGAGGAGGCCATGAATAAGCGCGTGGCTATGGAGCATTGTCATAAATGCTATGTTCTGGCGGATGCCAGCAAGTTCGAGGCACTGTCGAGCGTGTCCTTCGCCCCGTTGTCTAAGGGCGTGATTATTACGGCTGCGCAGGAGGCTCTGAATGTTAACTCCTATAAGCAGCATACGGAGGTGATTGTGCTTTGATTTACACTGTAACCTTTAACCCTTCGCTTGATTATGTGGTAAAGGTTGATGCTTTTGCAGTAGGCGAGATTAACCGCACCCAAGCAGAAAATATATATCCGGGTGGTAAGGGAATCAATGTTTCGCTGGTGCTGCAAAATCTGGGGCTGCAATCGGTAGCCTTGGGCTTCACGGCCGGTTTCAGCGGTACAGAAATAGAACGCCTGCTGCAGGAAGCAGGCTGCCGCTGTGATTTTATTCGGGCCGGTCAAGGCTACTCGCGCATTAATACGAAGATTATTTCGGATTCGGAAACGGCGCTGAACGGTCAGGGACCGCAGCTGAGCAAGGAGGAGCTGCACAAGCTTTTCACCAAGCTGCGGGGACTGACACAGGATGATATTTTGGTGTTGGCAGGAAGCATACCCGCTTCGCTGCCGGATGATATTTATGAGCAGATTCTGGAGCTGCTGCAGCCTGCTTGCACACGGGTTGTGGTAGATGCTACTGGCGATTTGCTGCTCAAGGTACTGAAATATAAGCCGTTTTTAATCAAACCAAACCATGAGGAATTAGGAGAGTTCTTTGGCCGGGGACCGTTGCTGAATGAGGAGGATATTCTTGATGCTGCGCTGAAGCTGCAGCAGCAGGGGGCACGTAATGTGCTGGTTTCGCGTGGAGCGGACGGAGCTGTACTGTTGGACGAAAATGGCAGGCAGCATAGGATGCCTTCACCGAAGGGTAAACTGGTAAACTCTGTTGGTGCCGGTGACAGCATGGTAGCAGGCTTTTTAGCAGGCTATCTCAAAACGCAGGATTATGAGGAAGCGTTGCGCCTGGGCGTAGCCGCAGGCAGCGCAAGCGCGTTTAAGGATTGGCTGGCAACACGTGAGGATATTGATGAAATTATTTTACAGGGCGTGACTAATAAATAAAAAAGAAGGGGCAAAAATAAGATGAAAATAGTTGATTTGCTGAAGGTAGAAAGCATTGACCTTAAAGCGCAGCCTAAGGATAAGGCAGCAGCGCTGGAGCATTTGATTACGCTGATGGAGAGAGGCGGTAATCTGCTTGATAAGGATGAATACAGAGCCTGCGTGCTGCGCCGTGAGGAGGAGGGCAGCACAGGTATCGTGAAGGCATTGCCATTCCGCATGCTAAGACAAGTGCTGCAAAGGCACCGGGACTGGCAGCTATGCTGGTAAAGGACGGCGTTGATTTCGACAGTCTGGACGGAGAGCCTGCGAAGCTGTTCTTCCTGATTGCTGCACCTGATACGAAGGACAATGTGCATCTTGATGTTCTGAGCCATCTGAGCATGCTGCTGATGAATGATGATTTCCGCAGTGAGCTGCTGAATGCCGGCGATGCCAAGAAATTTTTGGCAGTTATAGACAAATACGAAAACGAAAAATTTGAAGACGAGGAAGAAGAGGCACCGGCAGCAGAGCCTGCTAAGCAGCGCAAGGTGCTGGCTGTTACTGCCTGCCCGACAGGTATTGCACATACTTATATGGCAGCAGAGGCTTTGCAGGAGATGGCCGATAAGATGGGCGTTGCAATGAAGGTTGAAACCAATGGCAGCGGCGGCGTAAAAAATAAGCTGACGGCGGCAGAGATAGAAGAAGCCGAAGGCATTATCGTGGCTGCAGACAAGAACGTGCCTGTGGAGCGTTTTGCAGGCAAGCCGGTTATCTTCGTCAAGGTAGCTGATGGTATCAACAAGCCGAAGGAGCTTATTGAGGAGATTCTGAGCGGTAATGTTCCTGCTTACGCAGGCAAGGGCGGCAGCGAGGCGACAAGTGATGTGGCAGATGCTGAGGAAAGTCTGGGGAGACAAATTTATAAGCATCTGATGAATGGCGTTTCGCATATGCTGCCGTTTGTAATCGGCGGTGGTATTCTTATCGCGCTGGCATTTATGTTCGATATGGAATTTGCCGGCACAGCTAAGTTTGGCAGTGGCACGCCGCTAGCAGCCTTCTTCAAGAATATCGGCGGTCTGGCATTCAGCATGATGTGCCGATTCTGGCAGGCTATATCGCAATGAGTATCGGCGAACGTCCGGCGCTGATGCTTGGTATCGTGGGCGGCTTTTTGGCAGCCTCCGGTGGCAGCGGCTTCTTCGGTGCTCTGTTTGCCGGCTTTATCGGCGGTTATCTGATTTTGGCATTGCGTAAGGTATTTAGCGTACTGCCAGACAGTCTGGAAGGCCTGAAGCCGATTCTGCTGTACCCTGTTATTGGCCTGCTGCTTATGGGCATCTTGATGACCTACGTTATCAACCCGCCGACTGCAGCCTTCAACCAATGGCTGGCAGGTGCGCTGGCAAGCATGAGCACAACCAGTAAGGTACTGATGGGCTTTGTATTGGGAGCTATGATGTCCATCGATTTCGGCGGTCCTCTGAACAAGGCAGCTTATGTATTCGGTACTGCTTCTTTGGCTGCAGCTGACGGCAGCGCTGTAAGTAGTGAGATTATGGCTTCTGTTATGATTGGCGGTATGGTACCGCCGCTGGCGATTGCACTGTGTACTATGCTGTTTAAGAGTAAATTTACTTCTAAGGAGCGTCAGTCCGGTGTGACCAACTTTATCATGGGCCTGTCTTTTATTACCGAAGGCGCTATTCCCTTTGCAGCAAGTGACCCGTTGCGTGTAATTCCGACCTGCGCTTTGGGCAGCGGTGTAGCCGGTGCTTTGTCCATGGCCTTTGGCTGTAGCGTTCCGGCACCGCATGGCGGTGTATTTGTTTTCGGCGTAGTGCAGAACTGGCCGATGTATTTTGCAGCTCTGGCAGCAGGCAGTGTGCTGGCAGCTGTGCTTATGGGGTTTGTTAAAAAGAACGTGAACGAATAATATATAGAGAAAAAAGATAAAAACAAAAATAGGATTTTAAGGATTTAGCGGCAGAATATTGTTATTAGCGAAACGGAGGAAATAAAAATGAAACAATTTACTTATGTTATTACTGATGAGGCCGGTATCCATGCACGTCCGGCAGGACTGCTCGTGAAGGAGGCTGCAAAATTTGCCAGCACCACTACGATTGCCAAGGGTGCTAAAAAAGGTGATTTGAAGCGTATCTTCGGTGTTATGGCCTTGGGCGTAAAAAAGGGCGAAGAGATTACTGTTACCTGCGACGGTGCTGATGAGGATGCAGCGGCAGCAGCTTTAGAGGCTTTCTTCCAAGCTAATCTGTAAGTTCGCAGTAAGAGAGAGTTTTCGCGAGGTGATAAGATGCTTTCATTAAAGGGTAAGGGCGTTTGCGGCGGCGTAACGCTGGGAACCTTAGCTGTACTGCGCCGTAATACAGCAGCAGTTAAACGCTGTAAGGTGCAGAATGCCGAGGCTGAGGTTGCACGCTTTCAGACAGCGCGTCAGGATGCTATAGATAAGCTGGCAGAGCTTTATGAAAAGGCTGTTGCAGATGTAGGCAAGGATAATGCTGCTATTTTTGAAATCCATCAGATGATGCTGGAGGATCTTGATTATATTGAGTCTGTTGAGGGTATTATCCGCACGCAGCAGGTTAATGCGGAATATGCAGTGCAGACTACCGCAGCTAATTTTGCAGAAATTTTTTCTTCGATGGAAGATGATTATATGCGTGCACGCGCTGCAGACGTCAAGGATATTTCCAACAAGGTGCTTGGCTGCCTGGGTGATGCAGGCAGCAGCTGGGAAAGCGGCAGTGGCAGTTACATTCTGGCAGCGGATGACCTGGCACCCAGCGAAACCGTTCAGCTTGATAAATCACGTGTGCAGGGCTTCGTGACGGCAGCAGGCAGTGTAAATTCACATACGGCAATTCTGGCGCGCACGATTGGCATTCCTGCGGTTGTCAACACAGGCAGCAACATCGGTGAAGAATATGACGGCAAGCTGATAGCGGTTGACGGCTATACCGGTGAGGTTTTCGTTGATCCTGATGAGGCAACGCTGGAGTGCATCAAGGCAAAGATGGAGCAGGATGCACAGCATAAAAAGCTGTTGGAGGAGCTCAAGGGCAAAAAGAGTATCACCGGCGGCGGTCAGCAGGTGCATGTTTATGCCAACATTGGCGGCACTGGCGACCTGGCCAGCGGCTGGCGAACGATGCCGAGGGCATCGGCCTTTTCCGCAGTGAGTTCATTTACCTGGAAAGCAAGGATTATCCGACCGAGGAGCAGCAGTTTGAAAAGTATAAGCTGGCAGCGGAAGCAATGGCCGGTAAGCGTGTAATTATCCGTACGCTTGATATCGGTGCCGATAAGCAGGCTGATTACTTCGAGCTGCCGCAGGAGGAAAATCCGGCGCTTGGATATCGCGCTATCCGTATCTGTCTGGAAAGGCCGGAGCTGTTTGCTACGCAGCTGCGTGCTATCTGCCGTGCTTCCGCTTATGGCAAGCTGGCAGTGATGTTCCCGATGATTATCAGCGTAGAAGAGGTGCGCAAGGCACGCAAAATTTTGCGCGAGGTGCAGGCGGAGCTGAAATATGCAGGCGTATCCTTTGACCAGAAGATGGAAGTCGGCATTATGATTGAGACGCCGGCGGCAGCGCTGATCAGCGCGGAGCTGGCGAAAGAGGTTGATTTCTTCAGCATCGGTACGAACGATTTGAGCCAGTACACATTGGCGATAGACCGCCAGAACCAGCGGTTAGAGCCGTTCTTTGATGCACATCATCCTGCAATTTTGCGCCTGATTGAAATGACGGTACAGGGAGCGCATGCAGCAGGCATCTGGTGCGGCGTCTGTGGCGAGCTGGGCGCTGATTTGAGCCTGACGAAGGAATTTGTACGCATGGGCATGGACGAGCTTTCTGTAAGTCCGGCAAGCATTTTGCCGCTGCGCAAAAAAATCCGCAGCCTGTAATTTTTGTTCATACTCATATTTATATATAACGCATGAAAATACCCCTGATAATGCGTAAGCAGTATCAGGGGCAGCTTTAGGCGGCAATGCTTTGTTGTTGCTTTGGGGAGAACCGGTTGTATGACCGGTTTTTTTGTATACGAAGGATTATTTTTTATCAGAAAAACAAAAAAACACCGCAATTGCTTGCGATGTCAATCTCAAAATGGTGACCTCGGCAGGACTCGAACCTGCGACCTTTTGATTCGTAGTCAAACGCTCTATCCAGCTGAGCTACGAGGCCAACAACAATACTTATTTTAACTGCAAGAGGCTATTTTGTCAATACTTTTTTGTGAAAAAATCTTGACTGTTTTTTCCTGGAGGGATATAATTTAGCTAATATATATGTGGCTGCTTTGCAAGGAAGCATCAGGAGGCGTATATTTGGTCTGCATTGGGATGCTTGCCGGTATGGGCGATGGGGAATTGTAATGACAGCACAAATGGTTTTTGTATTATATGTTGTTGAAGTCTGCACGATTAGGTCTGATGTGAGGCAGTATAGGGATACTGCCAGCAATGACGTTGTATTTCTTTAACAGGCATGTATAATTTAAAGGAGGATTTTTTGTGCCTGTTTCTTTAGTCATCTTAATATTGTACATTGTTGCTTTGTTCGCTATCAGTTGGTATGCAAAAAAACGTAGTGAAGGCAATAACGAAAACTTTGCTCTTGCGGGACGCAGACTTTCTGCGCCTTTGATTTGTGTTACTATTATCGGTCTGGCTGTCGGCGGTGCGTCGACTATCGGTGTTTCCGAGCACGCCTTCCGTGTTGGTCTGAGCGCAGGCTGGTACACGATTGCCTGGGCTTTGGGTGCGATTGTTATGGGTTTGTTCATGGCGAAAAAGTATCGTGAGCAGAACATTACGACTATCACCGAGCTTATTGAACGTCATCACACCAAGGGTGCGGTAATCCTGGGCGTTTTCTGCCAGATTGTTATTCAGTTGGTAATTATCAGTCTACAATATATTGCGGGTGGCAGTATTCTGCACGCTATCCTGCCGGATATCTTTGATTTCCACACAGGTATGATTGTCAGCGCTATCACTTTTATCGGTATTACCTTTATCGGTGGTATGTGGTCTGCATCCTTATCTAATGTATTGAATATTATTCTGATTTACGTAGGTATCTTGGCGGCAACGATTATCCAGTTCAAAAAAATCGGCAGTATGGATCATCTGGCTGCTGCTTTGCCGGCTAATGTGCCCTGGTTCAGCTTCATTGACGGTGTTGGCCCTGTAACCATCACCAGCTGGGTTGTAACCCTTATTACCGTAAATCTTTCTCTGCAAAGTATTTTGCAGATTTCTTTAGGCGCTAAAGACGCTGCAACTGCTAAGAAGGGCTTCGTCTGGGGCGGCATTCTGATGTTGCCGGTAGGCGTTCTGGCTGCCTTCCTTGGTCTTGTTGCCAAGGCTATGTATCCTGATGCGCAGGCTGCACTGGCGCTGCCGCAGGTTATCGTTGGCCTGCAGCCGGTGTTAGCAGGTGTTACGCTGGCAGCTCTGTGGGCTGCAGATGTATCTACCGCCTGCAATCTGCTGCTTAGCGCCGGTACTTTGTTCTCCAGCGATATCTATAAGCGCTTCATCAATCCGCAGTGCGACCAGGCGCGTCAGCTGCTGATGACACGTGCCTGCATCATTATCAGCGGTATTCTTACGTTGGGACTTGCTATGAGCGTATCCAGCATTTTGGGTACGATTATGATTGGTCTGTCCCTGACTGCTGCCTTCAGCGTTATTGTTATAGTAGCGCTGTTCTTCCCGCAGTATGCTTCCAAGGCCGCAGGCTTCTGGACTCTGCTGGCAGGCCTGGTGCTGCTGGTGCTGTGGCAGCTTACTCCGGCAGTACGCATTTTCCCGAACGTAATCTATATGGAATGGCTGGTATGCATTGCTGCTTATGCTATTGCTGCAATTGTTTGCCCGGCCAAAAAAGCAGTTGCTGCCGAAAGCAACTGAATAAAAAAGTATATTTGAAGATGAAGAGCCATCTCCGTTGTTCCCTGTGAATGCGGAGATGGCTTTGTTTATGATGTTATAAAAAAATCCCGTCAACAGGCTTGCGCTCTGTAACGGGATTTTATCTTTTATATTTATATTGTCGGGGAGAAGCATGAACGGATTAAGTGTTTCAACGTATATACTTAATCAGGGACATTGTCATGCTTTTGCTTTATGAGCAATTAAACGATTTGCTCACCATGGTAGCGTTCGCCGTCATTGTCAGGCAGCAGGCCGTAGCGTTCGGTCCACAGAGTTTTGTATTTCAGCGCCTGAGCGTGGATAGCGGCGATACCTTTTTCGTCCAAAGTTTTGATAACCTTGGCAGGAATGCCGGCAACCAGGGAATTCGGCGGTACGATGGTGCCTTTGGTTACAACGGCACCGGCAGCAACGATAGAGCCGTGGCCGATTACAGCGCCGTCAAGTACGGTGGAATGCATGCCGATGAGGCAGTGGTCCTCAACAGTGCAGGCATGCAGCAGAGCGCAGTGGCCTACAGTTACATAATCACCGACTATGCAGGCGTATTTATCGGCAACGTGCAGCACGCTGTTGTCCTGGATATTGCTGTAGCGGCCAACCTCGATGCGGTTAACGTCGCCGCGGATAGTAACGCCGGGCCAAACGCTGGCGTACTCTTTAAGCTCAACCTTGCCAATCAGGGTGGCAGTATTAAAGGCATAGGCCTTTTCATCAATTTTGGGGGCTTGGGCTTCAAATTTAAAAATCATGGTATCACCGCTTTCTGTAAATTGGCTGCCTTCGCGGCAGTCTTGAAAGATAAACAATTTCTTCTCACACTATTATTATCATATGAGCAGATAATAAAGTCAAGGCGTTCACATTTATTTTGCAGATGTGAAGGATTATTCCTTTTTATAACATAAGATTTTTGGAGAGGACGCGTAGGCGTTCTTCTTTTTTGTGCCTGCAGGTGCAAAAACGTGCTATGCTTGGCACGGATTTCTTTTGTCAAATAGTCTAAACTATATACAGGTTCTGGTGAAGAACTTGAACTAATAGGGTATTATGAGCCTATGAAGTTAAGCTAAAAAATACTCTTGGTGGCATAATATAATAAAGGGGGTTTTTAGATGGTAGATAATATGGCGGAGCTTGTGTATCGCAAAATGGGTGCGAAAATCAGATATTATCGCCAGGTAAAAGGTATTAACCAAACAGATTTTGCTATTAAGGTGTCTATTTCTTCCCAATATCTGAGCAAAATAGAAAACGGCAAGCGGATTCCAAGCCTGCCTGTGCTTTTGAGTATTGCAGAGGCCTTGGAGGTGGAGGTAGCGGAGCTGTTGGACGGTAAAAATGTGTAAAATCTTTATTGGTAGTAATTTGTATGGTGAGTAATTTTTTGTATACATTGACAGAGATATTATAATTTCAGATATCTACGCATATGATACCGCTATTGAAGCAGAATATGATTTGAAAACAGGCGGACAAACTTTGAAGAAAAAGATATTTAACAAGATAAATATCACCAAAGATTTCAAAGTTGACTAAATGAACCCGAATTATATTGTGTTTTGAGCTATCCGTACTATTAGGTTTTGGTGGCTGGAGCGTTTTGCTTCAGCCATTTTTTTGTTGAGATTGTGAAAAAAGCTTTTGCTTTATGTTTTTACATTTACCAAACTATTTGGCAATACTGCTTGCGTAAATTCCTCTAAACGCCGTATAATAAATGAGAGTTTGAAAATCAGAGGCTTATATGAAGAAAAAATATCTATATTTACTTTTGCGCGTGCTGGTCTATCTGCTGGTGCTGGGGGCAATTTTGTATAGCCTGTACGAATCGCCGTATAACCCGCATCCGCATAGTGCTGAGGATATCCGACGCTGGGTGGTGGGCTTTGGCGTGTGGGCACCGCTTATTTATGTAGCGGTGTATACGATTCGCCCGTTGCTTTTATTCCCGACGCTGCTTTTGAATTTAAGCGCAGGCGTGCTGTTCGGTCCGTGGTGGGGAATATTATTCCTGCTTCTGGGTGGCTTTGGCTGTGCAAGCTTTTGCTATCTTTTAGGACGCTTCGGCGGTGGTAACTGGCTGCTGCGTAACTTCGGCGGCAGCTGGGGTGAACGTCTGACGAACTATCTTGTTGGCGATGGCAGCTTTAAGAAGATGATTGTTTTGCGTACAGTGCCGATTTTTCCTTATGATCCGGTGAGCATTATTGCCGGCAGCGTGCGTTTGCCGTTCAAGATTTATGCGGCAGCCACAGTTCTCGGCATGCTTCCGGGGGCAATTGCTTATAACTTTCTGGCAGATGCTTTCGGTCCGACCGCTTTTATGCGGCGCTGGCGGTGACGCTGCTGGCCTTTGGTATACCGCTCGTTTGGTGGCAGAAGAATTCTGCGGCTCAGGCGTTGGGCAGTTTAAAAAATTTCGGTAAAGGCAGTGATAATAATGGCAAAGAATACAGAGATTGAATTAAAGCTTTTGCTCAGCAGAGAAGGCTTGGAGAAAATGCTGCAGCTGGATTTTATGCAGCAGGCCATGCGTCCGGACAGCTACAAAAAGCGCCGTCTGGTGAGCACCTATTACGATACTGCGGATATGACGCTGACGCACATGGTATTGCTTACCGTGTACGCGACAAAGGCGATGGCAGCTTTGAAGCGACCGTAAAGACTTCCAGGCAAAGCAAGGATGGTCTGAGCGAACGTCTGGAGCTGAATCTGCCGCTGGCAGAAGCAAAGCCTGAGCTGAACGGCTTTGCAGCTCTTGGCCTGGGCTACGAGCTTAGCGAGCTTGCTCCTGCCGGCGTAAAGGCTTTGTTTACGGTTGATGTAGAGCGTATAACCTATATTCTGGATTATGCCGGTGCTGTAATCGAGCTGGCGATAGATAAAGGCGCCATTCATTGCGGTGGAAAAAGCGACAGTATCGATGAGGTAGAATTTGAGCTTATGAGCGGTACTGTGGACGCACTGCTGGAGCTTAAGGAAAGAATAGCGTCACAGGTGGAGCTGCGTGCGGAAGAACGCAGCAAGTTTGCACGCGGACTGGCGCTTTTGCGGGCACAATAAGGAGCGGAACAATGGCGGAAATATTACATTATCTGCATCAACAGAAGGAAGATAATCTTTCCGTTGTTAATCATTATGGCTATGAGCAGGCGGAGAAGGTGTGCCGTTTTCATAGCAGTTTTCCCGAATATACCGTTACGCCTTTGGTGCGTCTGGAAAATCTGGCCAAGCTTTTCGGTGTTAAGGATATTTATGTTAAGGATGAAAGCTATCGCTTCGGCCTGAATGCCTTCAAGGTTTTGGGCGGCAGCTACGCTATTGTCTGCGAGCTTGCCAAGCGTCTGCAGCTTCCTGTGGAAGAGCTTACCTATGACAAGCTTATGGCGCCTGAGGTAAAACAAAAGCTGGGCGAGCTGACCTTTGTTACTGCTACCGACGGTAATCATGGCCGAGGAGTTGCCTGGACTGCCAACCGTATGCAGCAGAAGGCTATCGTGCTGATGCCTAAGGGAACAGAGCTTGCGCGTCTGGAGGCTATCAAAGCGTTTGGTGCCGAAGCCTATATTACGGATGTCAATTATGACGATACTGTGCGTATGGCAAGAAAAATAGCTGCTGAATGCGGCGGCATCATGGTGCAGGATACATCCTGGGAAGGCTATGAGGATGTGCCTCTGCATATTATGCAGGGCTACACTACCATGGGTTATGAAATAGTGCAGCAGCTGCAGGGAGTGCGTCCGACGCATGTCTTTCTGCAGGCTGGAGTGGGCTCTATGGCCGGTGCTGTAGCAGCTTTTTTTGCTGACTATTATAAAGCAGATAAACCGATTATCACCATAGTAGAGCCTGAAAAGGCGAACTGCATTTTCAAAACGGCAAAGGCTGATGATGGAAAGCTTCATAATGTAACAGGTGCTTTGGATTCGATTATGGCCGGTCTGTGCTGCGGTGAGCCCTGCAGTCTTGCCTGGGATATGCTCCGGCGTTACGCAGATAATTTTGCTTCTATGCCGGATGAGTTTGCTGCCTATGGCATGCGCGTGTTGGGCAATCCCTTAAGTGGCGATACCGCTGTTGTTTCAGGTGAAAGCGGCGCAGCAGGCCTTGGTTTTGCCTTGCTGGGCCGTAGTGACGCACAGGCCAACTCTCTTCTGCAGCTTGATGAAAGCTCTGTTGTGCTGTGTATTTCTACCGAAGGTGATACAGCGCCGGCAAAATATAGAAGCATTGTCTGGTCCGGAGAATATAGCCTGGGTAAGCTTTCAGGTGTCGAAAAATAGCTTAGCGATGCGGCTTACATCTGTTTTCAAAAATAATGCAAATAAATTTATGAAAAGCTGTTGACAAACGGGTCTAAATCCTGTATAATTCTTTTTGTCGCAAACGGATGGGTTCCCGAGTGGTTAAAGGGAGCAGACTGTAAATC
>ERZ791624.970-NODE-970-length-15632-cov-1.988830_pt1 | contig 15632 bp, 16 predicted proteins | sample MGYA00510058_ERZ791624 | MGnify/ENA primary metagenome ERZ791624 (study PRJEB30046, sample SAMN00715158) | human gut metagenome | study: EMG produced TPA metagenomics assembly of the A metagenome-wide association study of gut microbiota in type 2... | reverse complement strand
CCGAGATCCGGGAGGAAGATATTTTAAAGCATGAAGAACTGACCATTCTGGCAAAATCAAAAGAGGCGGGGGTTTTTCTGGTAATCAATCAGGATGGCAGCCAGATTTTTGTGATGGGACACCCGGAATATGACCGGATGACATTAGACAGTGAATATAAGCGTGACAGGGAGAAGGGACTTGCGATCACGCTTCCGTGTAATTATTATCCGGACGATGATCCAACGCAGCGGCCGATGCTGCAGTGGCGGGCACATGGAAATATCCTTTATGCAAACTGGCTGAATTATTATGTTACCAGCAGACACCGTATGAATTCATCAATACTGATGAAATCATTGGAAAATAGGGCTGCGTCTGTTGGATAAACATGGGAAAAGTGTTATAATATAATATAACAGTAACAGTAAATATATAAGCTATGTTTAGCAATTGGGAGGTCTTACAAATGAAAAAGTCACTGTCAGCCAGACTGTCCGTAATTTTTACAGGAATTATCATAGCGGCATGTCTGATCCTTGTCGCACATGTGCGGGCATATTCAAATTTACGGAAACAACCATCAAAGATATCCGGTATGAGGATATTCTGGATGGATACAAAACAGAAGTAAAGTCGCAGGTACAGTCGGGAATTACCATCGTGAAGTATTATTACGACCAGTTCCAAAACGGGCAGATGGATGAAGAAACCGCAAAGACAAACGCACTTGAAACATTGAGAAATTTCCGCTACGGAGATGAAGGAGATGGATATATCTGGGTAGACAGTACTGATTATACCCTTGTCATGCATCCGATCCTGCCAGATCAGGAAGGATCAAACCGGAAAGAATTAAAAGACAATAATGGTGTCATGATCATACAGGAAATCATGAAAGCAGCAGAAAAAGGCGGCGGGTTCAACGAATTTATTTTTACGAAATCTGATGGCAAAACACAGGCACCTAAAATTGCTTACAGTGAGGAATTTGAGCCGTGGAACTGGGTGCTGACGACAGGATGCTATACGGATGATATCAATGCAAATATTGAAGCAAGTGCAAATACGAAAAAAATCGAACAGACTTTCCGGCAGGATGTATGCATACTGATCGCTGAGTGTATTATCCTTATCATAGCAATGATATTCCTTACTTATTTTGTCGCAAGACGTCTCGTAAAGGTATTGGATGTCATCCGTGGAAAGCTCGAAAACATTTCTTCCGGGAAACTCACCGGTGCGGTTGACAGTAACGTGATAAACCGGCAGGACGAACTTGGTGCAATGGTCAGAAATGCCAATGAATCCATGGAAAAATTTGGTGGCATCATAAAAGACAGTATGTCCATATCCCAGAGCGTAACGGATGCCGGGGACCGGTTGAAGGACATGACCGATTCCGCACACAAAGCGACCGGGCAGATTGCAGATGCCATTGAAGGCATTGCAGCGGAAGCAACCCATCAGGCAGAAGCAATCGGACAGATGCATAAAACCATTACGGATATCCAGAGTGGGGAGGATGAAATAGCTTCTGCAACAGAGAATATCAATCAATGTACAGAGACATTGCGCGAAAATTCCGGTAATATGAAACACCATATAGAGGCAATGTCAAAGGGAAGTGCACAGATGACCGATAATGTTTCCACCATTGCTTCCCGGATTGCAGAAACGAACCAGACGATCGAAAAAATGTCAGAAATTCTCTCTAGTATTGAAGAAATCGCATCCGAAACAAACCTGCTTGCCCTGAATGCATCCATTGAAGCAGCTCGGGCAGGGGAAGCCGGAAAAGGGTTTGCCGTTGTTGCAGAAAGCATCAAAGGATTGTCTGAGAATACATCCAATGAGCTGGAGCGCATCAAAACCATTATCACATCACTTGTCAACGGATTCGAAGAGTGCGCAAAATGTATTGATCTGGTTGTAAACAGCAATCAGACAAATATTGATGATACCAGCGAAGTGATTACTTCCTTTTCCCTGATTGAAGATGGCATTTCCGAGACGAATGAAAAAGTAGCCCGGATTTCATCCATCGTTTTACAGACCATGTCAGAGATCCATTCCGTATCGGAGCAGGTGGAAAAGATAGAAGGAAGTGCACAAAGCACCGCAGCCGCAAGCCAGCAGGTTACGGCAACGACACAGGAACTGGCAGCACATATGAATGAGGTGGAAAATGATATATCAGGACTTACAGCAGGTTCCCACGAACTTGCCGCAAGGCTGAATACGTTTGAAGTATAGTTGTCAAAATACCGGCAGCCGTTATGGGTTGCAGTTTTTACAAGGGGAATATCCGTCTTTGATCAATTTCTTGCGGAGCCCCTTGTATTTTTTTCGGTTTTTACTGCGCATCTGCTTTACCGAATAACAGTCCGGTTTGTGGAATTTTTTGGTGTTGGTATTTAAAATATAGACCGCGGATGCGTGTTCCTTTGCAGAACTTTTATGGGAATTCTGGTTATTTTTTCCACTCAGATGACTGTCACCGGTGGCATAATCTATGGCAACACCTGGCTGTACATTGTAGCAGTACACACAAAAAGAGATTCCCTTTCCCTGATCCTCTACAGAGTAGGCTTCCATCAGTACACCGGAGGCAATAAATCACTGCCTTTAAAAACCGGTGTCACACGGTATAAAACATGGTTTTTGGTTTTGTCGATATACTGGGCCGTCTTTGTCTCATAAGGCAGCATGCCTTCGTTGTTCAGATAACGGGTACCGGTAATCAGATTCTTTTTGTTGGCATTTTCAGCTGTAAGACAGTAAGCGATCAGATGGCAGCGGTTGTACAGATAGTTTCCGTCTACCACGCCGCTGTATTTGACCGTATGCCAGCCGGATGGCCGGATCTGACCGATTTCCCCGCGCTTTTCAGTCGGCATGGTATCAATGCTTATATTGGCATAGGCGACACCGCAGCGTCCGAGTTTATCAAGTTTATGATACGACTCAAAACTTTTGGTGTTTTGCTTTTCCCGCGAAGTAAAATAGGGCTGGTTGCCGTGTACAACAACAGAAGCTTTTCCGTTGTATTTTGGTACTTCATTGAGTGAAAAACTGTTTTTGGTGTTCTTTTTGGCAGCTTGTGCAGTCGTAAGGAGTGCTGCAGAATTGGAACTTGTATCAGAAATGGATGGTACAGGTACAAAAGCTACGGAAAAAGCGAGTAAAACAGCAAGCAAAGAAGTCCTGCATCTGGTGAAGTGTAATCGTTTCAATGGGATTTCCTCCTGATTCCGTTATGATTTGTTTTTCTTATTATATCATAATACAAAAGTTTTTGCTAAAAAAAACGAAAAGAGCCAAAAGTGCTAGGAATTATCCACCTTTTATGATACCATAATAAGTGTAATTTATTATGAACAGAAGGGGGATACTTATATGGCAAAAGAACTAGTTGCGATGTTGCTTGCCGGAGGCCAGGGGTCCAGATTATATGCACTGACACAGAAGCTTGCAAAGCCTGCAGTTCCGTTTGGGGGAAAGTACCGTATCATTGATTTTCCGCTGTCGAACTGCGTAAATTCAGGAATTGATACGGTGGGTATTCTGACCCAGTATCAGCCGTTTGTATTAAACGAGTATATTGGAAATGGCCAGCCGTGGGATCTGGACCGTCTTTACGGAGGTGTGCATGTGCTTCCGCCGTACCAGAAAGCATCGGGGTCTGACTGGTACAAAGGCACGGCAAATGCTATTTATCAGAATATTGCTTTTATTGAACGCTATGATCCGCAGTATGTAATTATTCTCTCGGGAGACCAGATCTGCAAACAGGATTACAGTGATTTTCTTGAATTCCATAAGAAGAAGGGAGCAGAATTTTCGGTCGCAGTCATGGAAGTACCGTGGGAGGATGCATCCCGTTTTGGTCTGATGGTAGCAGACGAGGATGATAAGATTACGGAATTCCAGGAGAAACCAAAGGAGCCGAAATCCAATCTTGCGTCCATGGGAATCTACATATTCAACTGGGATATTTTAAAAAAATATCTGATTGAGGACGAAGCAGATCCAAATTCAGAGAACGATTTCGGAAACAATATTATTCCAAATCTGTTGCGTGACGGAAGAAAGATGTATGCCTATCATTTTAACGGATACTGGAAGGATGTAGGAACGATTCCGTCTCTGTGGGAGGCAAATATGGAAGTGCTTGATCCGGAGCACAGTGGAATCAATCTGTTTGATGAAAACTGGAAGATTTACAGCCGAAACAGTGGTATGACCGGTCACAGAATCGGAGAGAATGCTGTGTTGGATAACTGTCTGATTACCGATGGATGTAATATCAAGGGAACGGTCAGACATTCGATTCTGTTTTCGGGTGTTACCGTGGAGGAAGGTGCTATCGTAGAGGATGCGGTTGTGATGGGACATTCCACCATTAAGGCAGGTGCAGTTGTCAGACATTGTATCATTGCAGAAAATGCAACCGTAGAAGAAGATGCCGTTGTGGGAGCTAAGCCAGAAGGAGAAGGTGTCGGAGAAGTTGCCACAATTGCAGCGGATGTGACGATCGGAAAAGGCGCCAAAATTGGTCCGAGCGCTATGATTTATGAAGATGTGAAGGAGGGTGAGGAGCAATGTTAAATTCAAAGACAGAGGCATTGGGAATTATTTTCCCGAACAGCTATGATGCAATGGTGCCGGAGCTGGCTTCGGAGCGCCTCATGGCATCCATTCCGTTTGCCAGCAGATACCGCATGTGCGATTTTATTCTTTCGAGCATGGTGCACAGCGGAATTGACAATATTTCCATTATCGTAAGAAAAAATTACCATTCCCTGCTGGATCATCTCGGCGCCGGCCGTGAGTGGGATCTGGTCCGCAAAAACGGAGGCCTGAATATTGTTCCTCCGTTCGCACAGAAACAGGTAAAGGTATTCGAGGGACGCATCGAGGCACTTGAGAGTCTGCGCGGATATCTGTTAAAGCAGCCACAGAAATATGTCATTATGACCGATGCAAATATTGCCATCAATTTTGATTTTAATGAACTTTTAGATGCGCATATCAAGAGTGGTGCGGATGTGACCATGATGTACCGCAAGCAGGAAATTCCGAAGGCATTTATCCGTCAGAGCAGGGACCGCATGGATCTGTACTATGCACTCGGCATGAACGGAGACCGCGTCAGCAAGATTTACATCAACCCGACCGAAGAGGGGGAGATGAATTTCAGCATGAATATTTATGTGGTAGAACGCGAGTTTTTGATCAATATGATAGATGATGCGTATGTACATGGGCATACTTACTTTGTACGTGACCTTTTGGACAAGCAGATTGACCGGCTGGATATCCGCGGGTTCTGCTACGATGGCTATGTGGTCAATATCCATGATACCCAGAGTTATTTTGAAGAAAATATGCGTCTGTTACAGGAAGAAAACTTAAATGCACTGTTTTCTCCAAATCAGATTTACACCAAGATCCGTGACGATAACCCGACCCGTTATATCAACGGTTCCAAAGCAAAGAATGTTATGGTTGCCGATGGCTGTGTGATCGAGGGAGAAGTCGAAAACAGCGTCCTGTTTCGAGGTGTTCACGTCGGAAAAGGCGCAAAAGTGAAAAATTGTGTGCTGATGCAGGATACCGTAGTGGAAGATAATGCAAGCGTGGAATACGTGATTACCGACAAGAATGTACGTGTCACAGAGGGCAAGTCACTGACCGGAAATGAGTCGTATCAGGTATATGTATCCAAGGGGCAGGTTGTATAATTTTATGCTTTCCAAATAATACAGAGTCTGTTATAATAAGCAAAGATAAAATACTGAGGAGGCAATTGTATTATGGCTGATAGCAGAAAAACAGTTCAGATAAAATCAGATCCTGTCGGGGATGTCCGTATCGCAGATGAAGTCGTTGCGATCATTGCAGGACTTGCAGCAACAGAAGTAGATGGCGTCAGTTCCATGGCGGGAAACATCACAAACGAAATTGTCAGCAAGCTCGGCATGAAGAACCTTTCTAAGGGAATCATGATTGAAATTATGGACAACGAAGTAAAGGTTGATGTTGCCATCAACATTGCATATGGTTACAGCATTCCGGAAGTCTCTGCCAAGGTACAGGATAAAGTAAAGGCTGCCATTGAGAATATGACAGGCCTGACAGTCGCTGTTGTCAATGTCCGTATTGCAAGTGTTGATATGGGAACTGACAATTAAATCTTTGTATTCGAAACAGAATATGGTATAATAAAGGATGTCTGAACGAAAGACATCCTTTATTTTTAAGCGAGGAGAGAAGATGACAAGAAGAGAGTTAAGAGAAAATGTATTTAAGATGCTTTTCCGTGTAGAATTTTTTGACGCGGGAGAACTGTCAGAACAGCTGGTATTATTTGGCGAGGAAGTTGACCATGTGACAGACAAGGATTTCCAGTATATCGCAGAGCGCTATCGGGATATCTATAACCATCTGTCAGAAATTGATGAGGCAATCAACGAAGTCGCAAAAGGCTGGAAGACAACCCGTATGGGCAAAGTAGATCTGGCATTGATTCGTCTGGCGGTATATGAAATCCGCTATGATGATGAGATTCCATTTAAAGTTGCGGTCAATGAGGCTGTGGAACTGGCAAAACAATACGGAACCAATGAGTCACCGGCATTTGTCAATGGAATTCTTGCAAAGTTTGCAGAATGATGAAACACGTATATTCGGTAGGGCAGGTAAATAAATACATTAAAAATATGTTCGCTCAGGACTTTATGCTGCACCATATCAGCATCAAGGGAGAGGTATCTAACTGTAAGTATCACTCCAGCGGGCATATTTATTTTACAATGAAAGATGCAGACGGAACGATAAACGCGATCATGTTTGCAGGAAGCCGCAGGGAAGGATTAAAATTCCAGATGAAAGAGGGCGACCGCGTGGTTGTGACCGGATCCGTGGAAGTGTATGAAAGAGATGCAGATACCAGATCTATGCACGGACGATTGAACGGGACGGAGAGGGAAATCTGTATCTGAAATTTGAAGCGTTAAAGCGGGAGCTTGAAGAGATGGGAATGTTTGCGGAGGAATACAAACAGCCCATTCCCACCTATGCAAAAACCGTGGGGATTGTTACGGCAGAGACCGGGGCAGCGATTCAGGATATCCGCAATATTGCAGGGCGCAGGAACCCGTATGTGCAGCTGATTCTCTGCCCGGCCCTAGTGCAGGGAGAGGGTGCGGCAGCATCAATTGTCCATGGAATTCATGCATTGAACAGATCGGCGTGGATGTAATCATTGTCGGACGGGGCGGTGGATCCATAGAGGATCTGTGGGCATTTAACGAAGAAATGGTGGCACGGGCCATTTTTGACTGCCGGATTCCGGTGATCTCCGCTGTCGGTCATCAGACGGACTTTACGATTGCAGATTATGTCGCAGACCTGCGGGCACCGACTCCGTCTGCAGCAGCGGAGCTGGCGGTGTTTGATTACCGGCAGGCAATGCAGGAACTGCTTGGCATGCGGCAGCAGATGGACAAAGAACTCCAAAGGAAAGTAACCGTGGCAAGAAACCATCTGGAGCACCAGAGGATGCGCCTGCACTATCTCAGCCCACAGCAGCGGATGAATGAAAACCGGAGAAGAGTGGCAGAGTATGAAGAGAAACTGACCGGACGCATGGAGGAACTGCTGCGTGAGCGCAGACACCGCCTGGCACTTCTGGCAGGCACGCTGGAGAGCTATTCCCCGGTAAAGAAACTCAGTGGAGGGTATGCATTCGTGGAGGATGGGAACCATCAGGCACTGCGGAGCATCCACCAGATCAGGAAAAAAGATATCGTGCAGATCCATTTGCTGGATGGCACACTGACGGCAGCAGTGACAGAAATTCAGGCAGCCGAAGGAGTAAAAAATGAGTGATGAATTAGAAAAAAAAGAACCGGGACTGGAGGAACGGTTTGCAAAGATCGATTCCATACTTGATGCGATGGAAGACGAAAACGTAACGTTAGACCGTTCGTTTGCCTTATACAAAGAGGGACTGGAACAGATCAAAGCAGCCGGCCAGTCTTTGGATACGATAGAAAAGGCAATGCTTGTACTGAACCAGGATGGAAAATTGGAGGAATTCTGATGGAGATCAGACAGGAAATAAAACGCAGGGCGGCAGACATTGAAGCACGGATCGCACCGTTTCTGCCACAGGAAAAGGGGTTTCAGCAGACCGTGCTCGATGCCATGGAATACAGTGTTTTTGCAGGCGGAAAGCGTCTGCGGCCGATGCTGATGGAAGCATCTTACCAGATGTTTGACGGAACGAATCCGGCAATTGATGATTTTATGGCGGCGATTGAGATGATCCACACCTATTCACTGATCCATGATGATCTTCCGGCTATGGATAACGACGAATACCGGCGTGGGAAAAAGACAACCCACGCGGTATACGGGGAAGCAATGGCAATTCTTGCGGGGGATGCGCTTTTAAATTATGCGTTTGAGACCGTGGCAGCAGCGCTGACCAGAAACGAAGGAGACTGGAGAATTGTCAGGGCTTTTTCCGTGCTGGCACAAAAAGCGGGTATATACGGAATGATCGGCGGCCAGGTGGTGGATGTGGAGAGTGAGAAAACCGGACAGACCATCGACCGTAACCGGCTGGACTTTATCTACCGGTTAAAAACCGGAGCGCTGATTGAAGCATCGCTTATGATCGGAGCCATTTTGGCAGGCGCGGATGAAGTGTCGGTTGCGCGTATGCAGGAAGCCGGAGCAAAGCTGGGACTTGCCTTTCAGATTCAGGATGATATTCTCGATGTCACGGGATCTTTTGAAAAACTCGGTAAACCGATCGGCAGTGATGCGGAAAATGAGAAGGCAACCTATGTGACATTTGAGGGGCTGGAGCAGGCAAAAAAGGATGTAGAGCGGCTTTCCGGGGAAGCAATAAAGATACTGGATGAATTTGAAGGAGAGCATACGTTTCTGCATGACCTGTTTTTCTATTTGATCAACAGGGATCATTAATTTTTCGAGGGCAACATGGTTTTAGATCGGATAAAAAAAGTAAATGATATCAAACAACTAAACGAGGAAGAACTGGAGGAGCTACAGGAAGAAATCCGTGATTTTCTGGTGGAAAATATTGCAAAAACCGGAGGACATCTGGCATCGAATCTGGGTGTGATTGAACTGACGATGGCGCTTCATCTGTCATTTGACCTGACGAGAGACCGGATTATCTGGGATGTCGGACATCAGTCCTACACGCACAAGATTTTAACCGGGCGTAAGTTGGGGTTTGCCGCTTTACGGCAGTATGGCGGGATGAGCGGATTCCCAAAGACGCAGGAAGACCCGGCGGATGCATTCAATACCGGGCACAGCTCCACGTCCATTTCCGCAGGACTTGGCATGGCGCAGGCAAGGGAACTGACTGGTGACAATTATTATGTGGTCTCTGTGATCGGAGACGGGGCACTGACCGGCGGTATGGCATACGAAGCAATGAACAATGCCTCCCGCATGAAAACCAATTTTATTATTGTGTTAAATGATAACCAGATGTCGATCTCCGAAAATGTGGGAGGAATGAACCAGTATCTGAATTCCTTCCGCACCTCGGATGCTTATCTGGATTTAAAAGACGGTGTGACAAATTCCCTAAACCGGATTCCGGTTGTGGGGGAGCGGATGGTCAAACGGATCCGCAACGCCAAAAGCGGTATCAAACAGCTGTTTGTTCCGGGAATGTTTTTTGAAAATATGGGTATCACATATTTAGGCCCGGTGGATGGCACCAACATAAAAGAAATCCGAAAAGTGCTTGCGGAAGCAAAGCGTGTGCGCGGTCCGGTGCTGGTTCATGTACGCACGATCAAGGGAGAGGGATATCTTCCTGCCGAGCGTCATCCGGCGCGCTTCCATGGAACGGGACCGTTTGATATTGACACCGGTGTTCCGCTGTATCATCAGGAAAAAGCGCATTACACGGATGTGTTTTCCACCGTCATGCGCAAAATGGGGGAGCGGGAGCCGAAGGTGGTTGCGATTACCGCAGCGATGGCAGACGGAACCGGTTTAAAGAGATTTAAAAATCTTTTCCCGGAACGTTTTTTTGATGTGGGAATTGCAGAGGAGCATGCGGTGACGTTTGCGGCCGGTATGGCAAAGGCGGGACTCAAACCGGTATTTGCGGTGTATTCTTCTTTTTTACAGCGTGCCTATGACCAGGTATTACATGATGTGTGTGCACAGAATCTCCCGGTTGTGTTTGCCGTAGACCGTGCAGGATTAGTCGGAAAGGATGGCGCCACGCATCAGGGAATTTTTGACCTGTCGTATCTGTCAAGTATTCCGAACCTGACGGTTATGGCTCCGAAAAACAAATGGGAGCTTTCCGATATGCTCAAGTATGCGATTGCTGCAGAGGAACCGGTGGCGATCCGTTATCCGCGCGGAGAAGCCTGCGATCTTTGGAAAGATCAGCGGGCACCGATTCAAAAAGGCTGTGCGGAAGTACTCGCCGAGGGTACATACGCTGCACTTTTTGCGATCGGTTCGATGGTGGAAACCGCCTGGCAGGTAAGAAAAAAACTGGCAGAAAAAGGAATCCCGACAACGGTGGTAAATGCAAGATTTGCCATGCCACTGGATAAAAACTGCCTGCGGAAACTGGCAGAATCCCATCCGCTTCTTGTGACGATGGAAGAGAACGTGGCAAGCGGGGGATTTGGAGAGCATGTGGCTGCATTTCTGGAGGAGGAAGCATGCATACAAAGGTCCTCAGGATTGCAATTCCTGACGCTTTGTGGAACATGGAAGTGTTGGCGAATTAAAAAAAGCACTGGGACTGGATGCAGATTCCGTGACGGAAAAAATATTAGCAGAATTACCGGAGGAATTATGAAAGAACGATTGGATGTACTTCTTGTAAAACGTGGTCTGGCACCATCGCGGGAAAAGGCAAAGACCATGATTATGGAAGGCAATGTATTTGTCAACAATAACCGGGAGGATAAGGCGGGAAGCACTTTTGCAGAGGATGCTCCGATTGAGATCCACGGAAATACATTGAAATATGTCAGCCCGGCGGTCTGAAACTGGAAAAAGCGATGACACATTTTTCCATTTCCTTAGATGGCATGGTGTGCATGGACATCGGTGCTTCAACGGGCGGGTTTACCGACTGCATGCTGCAAAACGGGGCAAAGAAAGTGTATTCCGTCGATGTGGGATATGGCCAGTTTGCATGGAAACTGCGCCAGGACCCAAGGGTTGTCTGTATGGAAAAAACAAACATCCGCTATGTCACACTGGAAGATATCGATGATGTGCTCGATTTTGCTTCGGTGGATGTCTCATTTATTTCCCTGACCAAAGTGCTTCCGGCGGCATATGCACTGTTAAAGGACGGCGGACAGATGGTATGTCTGATCAAACCACAGTTTGAAGCCGGACGGGAAAAAGTGGGAAAGAAAGGCGTGGTACGTGATAAGGCCGTTCACGAGGAAGTGATCGAGAGGATCATTACCTTTGCACTGGAAAACGGATTTTCGGTACACCATCTGGAATACTCACCGATCAAGGGACCGGAGGGAAACATCGAGTATCTCGTGCATATTGAAAAATCGGACGAAGCAATAAAGGAGGAATCCGTGGATATTCACGCAGTTGTGGAAGCAGCACACGGAGAATTGGATAAGTAGATGCGTAAATTTATGCTGATCACGAACCGGTACAAAGATCGTGATCTGACACTCTCAAACGAAATTGTCTCGTACATACAACAAAAGGGCGGCAGTGCTGCAATCTGTGTCAGCAATGTGGAGGATGATAACCAGAAAGATTTTGCACTTTCCGAGATTCCGGCAGACACGGAATGTATCCTTGTTCTCGGCGGAGACGGCACGTTAATCCGCGCAGCAACCAAGGTGGAGGCGCTGCAGATTCCGCTGATCGGTGTCAACCTTGGGACACTGGGGTATCTGTGTGAGCTTGAGGAAGCTACCGTATTTCATGCCATCGACTGTCTGATGCAGGATGATTGCATCATGGAAGAGCGGATTGTTCTGACCGGCGAAAAAATTGGCGGAAACGGCGCACATATGGCATTGAATGATGTCGTGATCCACTGGTCCGGGGATCTGTCCATGCTGCTTTTAAATGTGTATGTCAATGGGGAATATCTGACAACTTACCACGCAGATGGCGTGATTGTTGCGACACCGACCGGTTCCACGGGGTATAATCTTTCCACCGGAGGTCCGATCGTGGACCCGAAAGCAAGGGTACTTCTTCTGACACCGATCAATGCACATGACTTAAACTCCAAAAGCATTGTGTTTGGAGCGGAGGATGTTGTGGAGATTAAGATGGGAAGCAGACGGTTTCAAAAGGACGAGACGGCATGTGTCAGCTTTGACGGGGACACACCGGAGCATCTGCACGTGGGAGACCGTGTGCGGATTGCACAGGCACAAAGTACCATCTGGATCTGCAAAATCAGTAACCAGAGTTTCCTGGAAATACTGAGGAAAAAGATGAGACCGTAGGACGCAAAGGAGGACATATGAAAACAACACGACAGGCAAAGATACTCGAATTGATTCAGAAAAATGATGTGGAAACACAGGAAGAATTGTCCGCATATCTCGAAAAAGAAGGGTTTCAGGTTACCCAGGCAACCGTATCCCGTGATATCCGTGAACTGAAGCTGACAAAGATTTCGACCGACAACGGCAGACAAAAATATGCGGTGATTACGGACGCGGATTCCAATATGATGGAAAAATATGCAAGGGTTCTCAGGGAAGGATTTTTGTCCGTGGATGCAGCGGAAAATATTGTTGTGATCAAAACCGTGTCCGGTATGGCGGGGGGGGGGGGGGGGGGGGGGGGAGGCATGGGCGCGGGCGCTTATACCGTGCAGTACGGGAGCGTTTTCCGGTCCGCGAAGCGGTAGGTGCGCAGAAACGGCTCCGGGCGCAGGCCCTTTTGCAGATAGTCGAGCAGCAAAAGCGCGCAGGCGCGGCTGTCGCTGCCGGCGGTGTGGTGGTCGAGGTCGAGCCGCAGATGGTCGCAGAGCGTGTTCAGCTTGTGGTTCGGCAGGTACGGATATGCCTTTCGGCCCATCTGGCAGGTGCACAGATACGCGGCCTCCGGCTTCCAGTCGATGCGATAATCGTGCAGACAGCTGGCCAGCACCCGCAGATCAAACGGCGCGTTGTGCGCGACCAGAATGCAGTCGGCCAGCATCGGCTCCAGCAGCTGCCAGAGCGCGGGAAAGTCCGGCTGGCCGCGCACCTGCTCCGGCGTGATGCCGGTCAGCGCGATATTGAACGGATCAAAGTGCGTCTGCGGGTCGACAAGCGTGTAAAGCTCCTGCACGATCTCGCCGCGCTCGATCACGCTGACGCCGATGGCGCTCATGCGCCGGTTCTGCGCGTTCGGCGTTTCCACGTCGAACGCCACATAACGTTCTTCCATAGTTCCACCCCATTTGACAGGATGGAACCAGTATAGCAGATTTTTTGCCCCTTGTCAGCCCTCTTCGATCGCGCTCGTCGGGCAGGCGTCCATGGCCTCGGCGGCAGTCTCCTGCGCGCTTTCCGGCACGGGGCCGGGCGCTGCCTCGGCAAAGCCGTCGTCCCTGAGAGAAAAGACCTCCGGGCACGTTTCGGCGCACAGGCCGCAGCCGATGCAGACGTCTTCATTCACATGGTAGTGCATATGCATTCTCCTTTATATAGAAAAGTCTGAGCCAGCCGGTTTTCCCGGCTGGCTCTAGTATCTGCGGATTTTTATCTTTTTTTCCTGTGCGGGAAAATTCCCTTGTCCAGCCGCGCCTTTGCCTTGCGCAGTCCCCGGCGGCAGACAAACATGACCGAGAACGCAAGCAGGCCCAGCACGACGAGGATCAGCAGCGACGGCTTATCCAGCGCACTCAGCGTAAACAGCTCCGGCAGGAAGAAGTAGCACACCACGAATGCGATGCACAGTCCGACGAGCATGGCCTTGCGGAGCTTATTCATCGGCAGCGAGGTCTGATGGACCATCAGCAGGCCGACGATGCCCATAATGCCGGTGCAGAGTGTGGAGAGCATATCCTCTTTGATATGGAATGCCAGATAGAACAGCATCACGCCGACCACAAGAATGAGGTCAGACAGCGCGGCGGGCAGCGCCCGGTAAATGACGTTCGGCATAAACCGGCCGCTGATGCGGTTCTCGTTCGGCTCCATGGCAAGGATGAACGACGGGATGCCGATGGTCAGCGCGTTGACCAGACTCAGCTGCGCGGGCGTATACGGATAGGGGAGCGTAAAGAACAGCGTGATGAGGGAAAGCACGAACGTGAAAATATTCTTGACGAGATACAGCGACGCGCTGCGCTCAATATTGTTGATGACGCGCCTGCCCTCGGCCACGACGGACGGCAGCGCGGAAAACTGCGAATCAAGCAGCACGATATGCGATGCCTGACACGCGACGCCCGAGCCGGAGGCCATGGCGATGGAGCAGTCTGCCTCGCGCAGCGCCAGCACGTCGTTCACGCCGTCGCCGGTCATGGCGACCGTGTGCCCCGCCCGCTTCATGGCTGCGACGAGCTTCTTTTTCTGATCCGGCGTGACGCGTCCGAAGACGGTCATGTCCTCCGCCGCCTTCGCAAGCTCCGCGTCCGTTTTGAGCGTCCGCGCGTCGACAAATTTCTCCGCGTCCGGGATCCCGGCACGCCGCGCGACCTCCGAAACAGTCAGGGGATTGTCGCCGGAAATGACCTTCGTGCGCACGCCCTGCTGCGCAAAATAGGAGAACGTCTGCGGCGCTTCGGGCCGGATCTTGTTGCTCAGCAGGATCAGCGCCAGCGGCATCATTTCCGCGTCCAGCGCTTCGTCCGACAGCTTCCCGTCGTAAAGCGCCAGCAGCAGCACGCGGCAGCCCTTCGCCGACCATTCCTCCGCCAGCGGCAGATACTGCTCCTTTTCCGGGCAGTTCGCCAGCAGAATTTCCGGTGCACCGAGCAGATACGTCTCATCCTCATGGAAGGATACGCCGCCGTATTTTTTCGCCGACCGGAACGGCACGGCTTCGATCGCCGTCTGCATGGACTGACCGGTAAAATACCGCCGCAGGGCGGCCATGGTGTCGTTGTCGTCCTGCATGGCGCAGACGTAATCGGCCATGATCATGCGGATATCGTCGTCGATATAGCGCTCCGGCTGTAAGGGAACAATGTCGTCGACGGTCATTTTCGGCTCTGTGATCGTGCCGGTCTTGTCGACGCAGAGCGTGTCGACGCGCGCAAGCGTCTCAATGCAGCCCATGTCGTGCACGAGCGTGCGCCGGTTTGCCAGCCGGATGACGCTGGCCACCAGCGCAAGACTTGTCAGCAGATATAACCCCTCCGGGATCATGCCGACGATGGAGCCGACCGTGCTCGTCACCGCGTCCGCGATGGGGCTTTTCAGCCACAGATATTCCTTGATGAACATCACTGCGCCCAGCGGAATGACAAGGAAGCCGATCCATTTGATGAGACTCGTCAGCGAATGCATCATCTCTGACTGCGGCTGCGATCCGGTCTGCTTGGCCTCCAGCGTGAGCCGGGAGACGAAGCTGTCCGCGCCCACGGCGGTCAGCCGTGCGCGGCAGCTGCCGGACACGACAAAGCGCCG
>ERZ791624.969-NODE-969-length-15639-cov-2.079633_pt1 | contig 15639 bp, 13 predicted proteins | sample MGYA00510058_ERZ791624 | MGnify/ENA primary metagenome ERZ791624 (study PRJEB30046, sample SAMN00715158) | human gut metagenome | study: EMG produced TPA metagenomics assembly of the A metagenome-wide association study of gut microbiota in type 2... | reverse complement strand
CGCTGAACGTGAAGACCACGCGCGCGTTGGCCAGCGAACGGCACATCAGGCCGTTGTAGACGTTGGGATGCCACGTCAGGCAAAAATCGACGCCGTCGAAGCACCCCTCGCGCACCATGAAGGCCTTGCCGGCGCCGCTTTCCTCGGCGGGACAGCCGAAGTAAACGACGGTTCCTGGTTCGCCGCTTTCCCGCAGATACTCGGCCAGCCGCAAGCCGCTTCCATACTGCCGCTGCCGAGCAGATGATGGCCGCAACCGTGCCCGCAGGCTCCCGGGAGCAGCGGCGACTCTTCGGCGCAGTCGGCCTTCTGGCTCAGATCGGGCAGCGCGTCGTATTCGCCAAGAAATCCGATCACCGGGCCGCGTTCCCCCGCTCGGCCCTGAAAGCTGTGGCAATGCCGCCGATGCCGCGAGTCACCTTGAAGCCGCGCGCTTCGAGAAACTTCGCCTGCAACTCGGCCGACTTCACCTCTTGAAAACGATATTCCGCAAAATCCCAGATCTGGTCGCTGACCGCCTCGAACTCCTTCTCGTGCGATTCGAGAATAGCCTTCAGCCGCTCGTCCATCACCGTTCCCTCCTCATGAGAAAAGCCCCCCTCAAACGGCGCCTCGCACACATACAACCGATCATGCCGCCGTAAACCGAAAAGCGAGACCGGTGCATAGAATATAAATCCTCGTCTTTCCAAAGTCAACGATCACTCCTTATCAAAGAAATTTTTCTCATCGAACGAAATGACGCTTGTTTTATAAACTGGCTTGTCCCGAAGATCCCAACGCAAAAAATCGACGCCCTTCCGATCACACAAAAAAAGGAGGAGTTCGGCTCTTCAAGCCGGACTCCTCCGATTGAGAAAACAATAAAGATCCCCGTCCTGCCTTGTGGAACGGGAGCGCCACGCTTGCGGGGAGAGACGCATCCTCTCGGGGCGATGAGGGCGGTCCGATCATCCCGACCGGCGCCAAACGGTCCCGTATTCCGAGAAACGATCCCTCCGTAAGCCCGGCCGCCTCGCTGCAGTGAATACGGGAATCAGTCCTTGGCGGGAATCACGTGAATCGCCTTGATCAACAAATGCACTCTGTCGCCGGGCTTCAGATCCAGCTCGGCCACGGAATCACTTGTCAGCACGGAACTGAGTTTGCCTGCGGCATCAAGGGTGCATTCGATCTGCGACATGATCTCACCCTTCTTCACCGCCTGGACCGTCGCCATCAGATCGTTGCGAACGCCGTATTTCATAAAAAAGCCTCCTTCGATTTTATTTTGACTACGAACCGATATTAAACTATCAGCGCCTCACCCAATTGTCAATGAATAAATTATAAATATTATTCTTTTAAGAATAGATATCCAAACGCCGCCCAACATTTTTGCAGTCCAACCGCCGGCAACGGACAAAAAAAGCTCCGGCTCTTTCGAACCGGAACTCGTCTCTCCGAAAAAATCATTTCGCGCCGCCCAAAAGGCCGCCGATGAACGGCCCGGCGTACTGCCAGATCAGATAAACCGCGATCACGACCAGCATGACGATCTTGAGGATCCTTTTAAAGCCGGCCGTGCCCGCGTTCTTGGGCAGCGCATCACCCAGCTTCTTGCGGTAGGACAGTCCCTTGCCCAGGCCGAGATTGCCGAAGATGCCGTTCGTGCCGACGTTGATGCTCTTCCCCTTCGGCCCGATCGTGGCGCTGACGCCCGTCTTGCTGATGTTGATACTGACGCCGGGCAGAATTTTGATGCTCTTTCTAAAGCGCAGTCCCATCGGGTCCAGCCTCCTTCGAAGATTTCCGGCCCTGCGAAAAAGCTCTCGCCGAACAGTTCGTCACATAAGACTCCATTGGTACGTAAATTATAACTTATGACGAACCACTGTCAAACGAGTTTTTCGAAAATATTTTCCCAATCTGCGAAAAACTCGCTTGCCCGCCGCCACGAAAATTCGCGTCTCTCGTTACTTAACGTACATTTTCAAAAGGTTGACCATTCCCTCGTCTAAACCCAATCGCTTAGCCACCTCAGTTACAGATTCATCGTTTTCGATAAACGCTTGTATAACCTTAAACACTTTACCAACCGTGACATTTCCCCTGAATTCTTGCTTATCGAGCAAGGCTTTAATAATCGAAGCGTTCAGCGAAAATTGACGCTCATGAGCCTTTACCTCAATCGTTTTCTGGGCGGATTCAGTTGTCGCTACTTGTTGCAATGTAGTCTGTTGTAACTTGGTTTCGTAAGTCACTAGCTGTGGCAATATATCAAGACGTATCTGTCTGTCTTCTTGGGTTCGCTGCGATGGGTAGTTATCGATTGGTTGGAATTCCTTAATGTAAATAGTTTGTCCAAGCACAGTGAGCCACTTTTTTATAATCACAAACCCGTATTTGCCGTTGGAGGCTTGTTTTGTGTCAATAAGGCGCATTTTTCCAATTGGGAAGTTCTGCCAATCGCTACTTTGAGATTTGGCTTCCGTTACCTCCGTCTTTGTAGCCGCTTTTTTGTTGTCGGATAGCAGAAGCTCTGCTATCTGAACGAGACACTCAAAGTCCTGTACGACCTTCCACTCGGTCGGAATCCAGCTGGTTCCGCACAGCATTCCGAGCAGGCCACCTGTTATCGAAGCAATTGTGTCAGTATCGGCGTTGAACGAAAAGGCAGGCACCTTTATCCCCAATGTGGGATTAGTGGCGTACCGTGAAGCCAGATAAATAGCAGCTAAGGCAGCAACATCGCCAGCTCCATTTACATTGCCAAAGCACTCTAAATTAGTCATGATTTTCGTGTCGTCCAACATGAGTCCCTTTTTCAATGAAGACTTGATGAATTCAAGTTGATGTAGCATATTACTGCGGTCTTTCTCCCACTCTTGGGCATAGTCGAATCCCGCATATTGTTTTGCTGTTCCGAGCCATTGCCCGAAAACATCATGGTTAGGGAATGCACCCCAAGATTGTTGCCCATCGATAACGGCAGAGACCAGTTCGCCGTATTCGAGGACAGTATCTTTTCGCAAGAGGTAGTCCAAAGCAAAGGCGTAGCAAGTTGCGCCCAAAAAAGCTCTCGGATGGCCATGGGTAATAAGCGTATCCTTAATTACATCAAGCATCAAAGCTGATATATCGGCTCTGTTGGCATTAGCAATAACATGCGGCAGAATACGCATCGCTGCACCATTGCCACCGGCACTAAAATAAGCCTTCGCATGATAGGGTGATTGCCAGAGAAGCTCTTTTTTGTCGTTAATCGACCGAGCGGCTTTCAGCAAAGCCCCACCACCGCCACGCTCGTATCGTAGCCAGAAGGGAAGCTCCTTCTCGGCAAGAAACCTCTCCCAGTCGCCAACGATTATACTTCGTGCCACGGAAAGTGTCATTTGCGTGTCGTCGCTGTATTCGCCGGGGAGAATCCTCTCATCGTGCCAACGAGGTTCCTTACAGCTACGAGTCCACTCGACAAAAAAGTCATTGACCTTTGGTTTCTCTATTCGATTCTTAGAACGCGGCTCGTTCGGCCAACCCAGCGCGTCACCAATAGCTGTGGCAAGCATAGCCCCTTTACATTTTTCTATTTGGGTTGGTATCGTTATAGCCATAAGTTATTCCTCCTCTGACCAAACGCACATCGCTTCGCCTGGTTTCTGACCATTCTTAATCATATTGCTCCAGTTTGGTGCAATCACGTCTGGTGCAACATAAACCGGTATTTGCTCAACGCCATGCATTTTCAGCATTGCGTATACCCGCTTGGCAACATCCTCATTGCCGGTTGCAATGCCGATAATATATTCACGCGGAATGCTTTCTTTTATTAAGATCTCTGCCTGACCATCTGTCGGGCAAGAAGCGAGCATTTTGGGTGACCTTGGATATGAAAACGTCGGTACAGAAGTGGCGAAAATTGACTCGACCTCTTCCATGTTACCGTTAATATATGACCCGCTACATTTGCTCGCATTGCATGGGCAGAATTTTGCGGTTTTACAATTTAGTATGCTCAAGTCTACATACAAAACAACCCAGTCTTTAAATATCTTGTCGGTGTTGTTTTGCATGGCTTTTTTCAGGAACCATGAATTTGGGTACTGCACCGAGCAGCACACATAATCAAGTTCGTTGTCGTAGCGTTCCTTGTCGGTGACGTTTTTCGTGTCTTGTCGAATTGAACTGCTCGCCAAAACACCCGTCTCCGACGGGATAATATGAGTCAGACTCTGAAACTTTGTAAAGTGACATAAGCGGTTAACGCCCCGAGCCACTAAAATATCGTATGCGCTCATACCACATCCTCCTCGTGAAAATCATAGCTACCCCTACCTTTTGGGAAGAGTGGCGAAAGCGCACCACTGTATGACATATACAAGCCGAATTTAGAACGAGTAGCTGCCACATAAAGCAGCTTTATCTCATTGGAATAAGCCTCTTTCTTAGACACTGAATTAGCTACCGTTTCGAGGTCTGGTAATTTGTCGTCGGTTAGAAACGGAACAAATACGTTGTCGAATTCCAGACCTTTTGCCGAATGGAATGTAGTAAGGTAAACTGTTTTGACATGGGCATAACCTGGCGTATCTTTATCGATTTCCGTCGCGTCGCATCCCTTATTTTTCAGCGCCAGCATAAAGGAGTCGATGTCGGCTCTGTTCCGGCAAATAATAACGGTCGACGAAGTTCTGCCTGTGGAGATTGCCCTATCGACTACCCAAGATATCTCACGCGGCTTGCTTGAAAATTTCACGAGAACGGGTTTGGGCCCCTCGGCGATTTGAGCGGTGGCATCGACCATATCTCCGTCTTCTTGCCAATACTCACTCTCGGTAATGTCCTTCGCAAAAGCAGTAATAGCTGCAGGATTACGGTAGTTCATATCGAACCGCCATATCTTGTCTGTATTGATACCAGAATCGCGCCACGATAAACGGCTCCCGTATATCTGCTGGGCCACATCACCGAAGAAGGTAAATGACCCGCCATCAGCAACTGCATCTACCAATGACCTAATCATCATAGGCGAGAAGTCTTGCCCTTCATCGACAATGATGTGTGTATATCGCCGTTCGCTCTTATCCTCCTGCAATTCGCCATGGACATAGAACGCCAAATCGTCCCAGTCGTACTTGCGACCGGATTCTTCTCGGAGTTCTATGTATTTTTTATAAACGGCAAAAATCCATTTACGATTTTCGCGCTTGATATTGGCGGCTGCTCTCCCGATGCGCCCCGCACAGTTATATGAAGCAAGGTCTGCGAACCCGAACTTCTCGATAAAGGTTATCTCGTCGATAAAGAACTCTCTGGACCGTCGAAAAGTAGATTCATGTGGATGCAGTTTTTTTAGGGATTCTACGGCTTGCTCAATGTAGTATGCTTTTTCATCGGGGCCAAGTATACCGTTCCGCCTCGGCATTTTCCCCCTGCTATTCAGGTAACCACGGGCGAATTTATGATAACTCTCTACGACCAACTTTGCTGATCGTGAGTTACTCATTCCACGCATATACTCGACCAAAGCCCTGTTGAATGTAACAAGCAGCACCCGCCCGCCGTTAGGTATATTGGCGAGGTGGTGTGCGCGTAACAGAGCTATGGTTGTCTTTCCGCTGCCGGCAGTTCCCAGTACAACGATATGTCCTTTTGCAGGCAGAGCCATTACCTCTTCCTGTTTTCCTTGTGGCGTTATCCTAAGCACTCTTTATCCCCCTCAGATTGTTCTACTCCATGTAATCAAGCGTCTGATCGTTAAGAGTCGCCTTGATTTCTCTCCACATCGGCATATACTTGTCCATTAACGAAACGAACAGCTCGTTGTGGGTTTTCTCTACGAGATGGATAAGTTCGTGTAGAATGATGTATTCAAGGCACTCCGGTGTTTTCTTGGCGAGCTGGAGGTTAAGCCATATCTTACCCGTCTTAATATTGCAGGTTCCCCACCGTGTGGTCATGTACTTTGTTTGCCAACCTGAGGCCTTTAAACCTGTTATCTTTTCCCACTTTGGGAGCAACTTCACTATTTCGGCCTTTAGTAACTTTCGGTACCATTCGCGGACAAACTTTTCACGCTGATCGGCAGTGCTTTCTTTGCGCACCGTCAGCACGGCTTTATCGCCGGAAAGAACAAGCGAATTTTTGCTGCCGTATTCCGTCTGAAGGTAGTACTGCCTGCCCCAAACAAATAAGGTCTCGCCGGAAACATACTCCCGCTCGGATTGCCGAGGCTGGTCACTGAACTTGGCGATTTGTTTTTTTATCCAGCTGAGCTTAGTCCGAACGAACCGTTCAATCGCCTCGTCGCTCATTGCGAGAGGGGCGGACACCGTTACGTTACCGTGAGGAGGTTTAACGTAGAGGTGCATATTTTTGATATTTTTTTTGCACACCTCTATCGGTATGTCCGAAATGTTCAGCAGCACTCAATACTCCCCCTGCTCCACAACGATGTTGTAGACCTTTTCAACCTCGTCTTTGTCTTTCAGAACCTTATACAGCGCTTGCTTTATGCGCCGCTCTTTAAACTCGTTGTGCCGGAAACCGTCTTGCTTGCTTTCGCGGACAGCTTTGTCAAGGGCAAGAGCCAGAGCCTCGTCCTCGCCACAGTTATCGAATAAAGCTCTTAACGCTCCGCTGTAACGTATGCTTTCCGGGTAACGTGGATTGTTTTCCGGGGTTTCGGCGTTCTTGACCAACTCGATATACTTGGAGAGCATCTCTTCATAAGCGGTTGCACCCTCGCGCCTTGCCTTGATGAGTTCGTCGAGAATAGCCGACATCTTTTCATAATACTTCGGATTGATGAGGATTTTCTCAACGATCTTTTTGCGAATGTTGTTCTCAATCGCTTCGGCCGCCGCTTCTTTACCTTTGCCGCCAAGCTTCTCTCCCTGGGCCAGCACGAAGTCGAGCAGAGTGAAGTCGTCGAATTCACCTATTTTACGGCTGTCATCGGCTTTAATGTAGATATCGATAAGTCGGCGCATATCCGCCTCATACGACTTCAGGTCGATAAAGTCGCCGCTCGCGTTGCCGATGGTTTCCTTCAAAGCGGTGTAGAACGTGACTTTCTTGTCTATGTCTGCTTGCTCGGCAACAGTGTAGCCAGACTCTTCCATTTCGCCTTTATCCCGGCATAGGCGCGGATAAGGCGGTTCACCAGTTTATACAGCTTTTCACGGCTGCGGGAACAGAACTCGTCGTCGATGCCGCCCACGCCGTCTTCGCCGCAAAAATAACGGATATAGTCAATCTCGGCTCGCGAAGCGGGAACGCCGCCGCAGAGATCTTCTAGTTCCTCAAGGGTAGCGTCAAGATATTTCCTCGCCTCGCCAAGGCGGTCTTTTATCAAGCCCTCGACGTCTTTGGCGTCATAACCCTCGAATGCTCCTGCGGTATATTTGCTGAGGGCATTCGCCAGGTCGCCAAACAACTGCTTATAGTCCACGATATAGCCGAAGTCCTTCTCCTCGCCATCCAGACGGTTGACCCGGCAGATGGCTTGGAAAAGCCCGTGGTCGTGCATAGACTTGTCAATATAAAGGTAAGTGCAAGGCGGGGCGTCAAAACCTGTCAGCAGCTTATCTACCACTATGAGCAGTTTCATCTGCGCCGGTTCCTCAATGAACTTGCGCTTGGCTTCGGCTTCAAAGTCCTCGGTACTTTGCCCGTTCAGCATTTGCGTGTAAACTTCGAATTTCTTAAACTCCTCTGCGTCCTCGGCTTCGGTGCGGAGATTGCCGGCGAGCGGCATAAAAGACGTAACAATGGCGCATTGCCTGAAATCACGAGACTGGAACACCTCGTAATACTTGCAGGCGGAATAGATGGAATCAGCCACGAGCATGGCGTTTCCGTTGCCGTCGGCAAGACGGTTTTTAATATCAAAATCGGTGATAACATCCTCGGCAATAACTTCAAGCCGTTTCAGGGAACTATAGACCTTCTGCATATTGCCCCATTTGGACTTCAACTTGGCTTTCGCCGCGTCGTTCAGCCCGCGGGTCTTCATATCGAAATACTGGTCTATGCGCTCCTGATTGGTGATAATCTGCTCAATGTCGCGGGCTTCGTAGCGGAGGTCAAGAACAACGCCGTCGGCGACAGCTTCGTCATATTTATAGGTATGAATATAACCCGGTGCGAAAACCTCGATGCTTGTCTTTCTATCCTTGACAAGGAGCGGTGTGCCCGTGAAACCAATGAAGATAGCGTTCGGCAAAATCTCCTTCATTGCCTCGTGTAAGAGACCGCTCTGGGTTCTGTGGCACTCGTCCACGAAAACGACAAAATCGCCCTTCGCCTTAAAATCAGTAGGCAGAGCGGCTTTCAATTCGCGAATAAATTGCTCGACAGACTTTTTGGTCTGGGCTTCGCTGGATTCCGAACCGGTACGGACGCCGAACTTATGAATCAGTGAGCAGATAAGCCGCTTCTCGGTTTTATCCAAGCGCTTTACAAGATCGTCACAGGACTTGGTGCGGTAGACTTGTTCGTTTACACCCAAGTAGACCTTTTCCATCTGCTCGTCAAGTTCGTCTCGGTCGGTGATGATGAGGACACGAGCTTCGGGATTTTCCGCCAGTATCCATTTGGAGAGCCAAACCATCGTCAGGGTTTTGCCGCTGCCTTGGGTATGCCAGATGATGCCGCCTTGCTTCCTGTTCAGTTTAATCTGGGCTTTCTTTACGCCGAAAAATTGGTTGTGGCGGCAAACCTTCTTGACGCCTTTATCGAACACGATGAAGTTATGGATAAGGTCGAGGAAGCGACACTTCTGGAACATACTGAATAGCTGCCAGTCGAGTTTGTTGGGCAGGGTTTTGCACTTCTCCAAAATATCGAGTGATACATCGTCTTGTGGTTGTGCCACAGTGTTGACGGCATCATTTTTCCATTCGAGATAATACTTCTCCGGCGTCTCTATGGCGGCGTAGCGAAGCCCCTCCCCTGTGTTACCCGCCATCACGAACTGGATGGTGGAAAAGAACGGCTTGTTGAAATGCTCGCTCTGGTTGGAGAGGTTCTGCCGTATGCCCTGCGACACCGATACGGTGGACTTTTTGAGTTCAATGACCGCAAGGGCGATGCCGTTAACGTATACCACAATATCGGGGCGGCGTTCGTTGCCTGATTTTATCGTCACTTCCTCGGCGACGGCAAACTCGTTGTTTTGGGAATGCTTCCAGTCGATAAAATAGACCGTCTTATCTGGGGCGCCGGGGTTCTCACGGACTTTGGCGCCGTATTTCAGGAGCGAGTACACGTTCTGATTCGCCTTATATAAGCCCTGTTGCAGATTACCCGTCGCTTTGACGAGTTCAGATACGGCTCTCTCGGCGATAACCTGACTGTACCCACCGCCTTTGGCCGAGGTGAGCCAGGCGGTTAAGCGATCTACCATGATATTTGTGTTTAGCTGTCCATGCAAGTCACCCAAATAGGCATAGTTTAACCCTGCCTTGTCTTGGAACAGGGCAAGTACACGGTTTTGGGTTTTGCGTTCGGCTTCGTTAATCCGCGGCATTGATTAGCTCCCTCCTTGCAACAGGGTGTTCAGTTCCCGAAGGGCACGGGCAATGTTGGCATCGCTGAAGGTCTGCTTTTTTAGCTTTGCCTTCCACTCGGCATTGGTGGCAATTAGGTATTTGATTGACTGCACGGACACGGGCGTTCCCGCCTCCGTCAGGTCGCAGGCTGTCATATCCACCGTGGCAAGAAGCTCCAATTCATCAACCTTCTTGAATTTCAATTTGTCAGCCACCCACTTTATGTCATCCTCTTTGCCCCAACTTTGGATATAGCCAAGGGCTTTACCGATGTTTTTTCCACGGGCAAAGGTTGTACCTTGTTTTTCGTTGATGGTGGCGATGTAGTTCGCATTTTTGGCTATCGGCTCGCCACCCTTATAGCGCACTTCGTCAGCATAGGGCCCCGCCGCTTTTTTCTTGAACGCCGCCGTGCTTTCGCCTTGGTAGCGACGCAGGAGATAGAGGCACTTCTGCACCTTTTTCCTGCCCAGCGGGTACTTGTCGGAGTAAAGCGCGTCCACAATGCCCGCAATCATGACTGCATCGTCAAATTGCTGGTTGTGTCCTTTAGGATTGGTGTCTTCCGCAATATGGCGAATCGGTTCGGCTTCCTGTTCTTGATAAATATCAGCCGCTGTTTTTGCGGGTTCAGACCCCACAAGCCGGATCCTGCCCGTCAGAAGTTCGCTCATCATCCCCTGCTTGATATTCCGCAGCTTATTCAGCTTCGCCGTAAGCGCATCAATCTCCGCGTCCATATCGGAGAGTATTTCAGCGATGGCAACTTGCTCAGCAATTGTTGGCGGCAAAAGAATCGGAAATTCTTTTAATTGCTCTAGCCTAATGCCCTTGACCGTACTTCCGGTTCCCATTGATTCAAAATTAGCTTTTTGGCTTTCAAACCAAAACACAAAATAATTTGTAATTATCGAATCATTCAATACTAGAGCTTTCAAATCCTGGTTAATTGCCACATCAATATCGTAAACGACTATTTGACCAAGCCCCATCCTTGTCGCAATAATTGGGGCCCCTTTTGATATTAAATGGGTTGCACTATTGCACAATCCAATGTCACTGATGTATTCCTGCGTAGAGCGGCTATTGAATGTAGCAAAGTCTTTTACTGTAACCCAGGGGATACCGCCATTCCAAAAAGCAGCGTTAGAACGTGCAGGTGTTCCACCGCCTATTATCTCGTCAAGACAATCATCAACAGTTTTCTCTACCCACTCACCCTCAAACTCCGGTAACCTCCGCTTACCTGTAAGCAGCTCCTGCATTGCGCCCTGTTTGATGGTGCGCTTCTTGAAGATGAGTTTCTCCATCGCAGCAAGCAAGGCGTCCGTGTCCGAGAGCGCTTCAGCTATGCGGCGTTGTTCGAGGAGGGGTGGCTTTACAACAATAACACGTGACACCTTTTCTTTATTAAGGTTCTGCACACTACTTCCAGCAGCCATACTGATGTATTGCTTTAAAGTTTCCTCTGAACCCATAACATAATAAAAAAAATCTGTGTCAAAGCTATTCTGATAGTTTTGAATCGTGAGCCAACCATCGTGAATGCATCCGTCGATTCGTAAAATGTATGGCCTGCCAAAACTCATCGAATTTGAAAGAATGAAATCTCCCTTGCTGACAGCACGAGAATATACAGCACCTTCAGGAGTGATTTTTTCCTCAGTCGTACTGATATACTTTGCATTCTGCGCCACATCACCGATTTTGATCCAGTTAACACCATTCCTGCTTTGCGTTAGGTACGCTTGAATAGGACGGGGTGAGCCGCCACGGAAAATGTCAGCTGATTTGCCCAATTCTACTTTTTCCCAAGTCACCATACAAATCCCATCCTTTCCAGATGAGATTGAACCTTACCCTCAAGCTGTGCGACCTCTGCTTCGAGTTCTGGCAGGGCTTGCTCATAGCGCTCATTGAGTTCAGTCACGCGGTCGGAAATGCGGTGACTCACAGCTGTATAAAGCGCATAGATGCCGCTGATGATTGCGCAGTACCATTTGCGGTTCAAAAGTAGTCCCACGCACTCGGTTTCGGTTAGCCTGGGATATTGCTCGCGGGTCTTCTTGTCAAGTGCGGCACGGAGGTCTTTGACTGCCTTTGTGCCTTCGTCAACCCTTGTGACCAAGGTCTGCAAAGCGGTCAGCACCGCCTTATCGTCGGCATCGAGTTCTGTGTCTTTCAGCTTCTTTTTCAGTTTCGGTTTGTCGAGGTTGCCGTTGTCTTTCAGCACATCTTTAATCACCGAGTCTTCCTCGGCGCTTTCGACCATCTCGTCCAGTTCAGCCTGAGCCACCGCGATGACGGTGTCCATATCGGATATGGCTTTCTGCTCGGTAGAAAAAAACATATCTATGATGAGGGCTTTCGGCACGAGCTTGCCATCCCAGCCCGTTTCTTTCTCTTGCTTGACCTCGGTGCCATCCTTCTTCTTTTTCGTGGAGGCCTTCATAAACACCTCGATGTCGCGGATAGCCTCGTAGCCGTCTTGCACAATAAGGTAAACATCGTCGGACATCGTTTCGTTCCAATAGGAAAGAAGCACTTCGTAGACGTCATATTTATCCACGAGAGCAACAGACTCGAAGTCGGTCAGTATTTCCTCGGCGATTTCGGCAATCAATCGTTTTGGCTTTGTCGCGCCGGTGATGGCGCGGAGTTTGCCGTCCGCACCGGTTTTCCACTTCTCAAAGGCGGCTTCTACCGTATCAGCATAGGCAGAAAAATCCGCATCACCGAAGATGGTATCCCGCACCTCGTCTTTTCCGACGGTCAGTGTCTCAAAGCCCTCGCGGAAGCCCTTAAACAACTGCCCACGCAGATTTGGAAAAGTCTCCCAATAGCGCGAAAGACTCTCCACGTCCGCGGTCGGGATGCCGCCGTTCAAATGGCCGTCTATACTCTGCAAGTCCTCAGCCACGCTGCTGTCTATATAACGTGTAATATTGAGGTTGTAAGCGTTTTTTTCCTTTATCTCACTGTTTGGCACAAAACGGGAGTATTTCGGCAGCTCGAGCCGCTGATTGAAGACCTCGGTGATCTTGTAAATATCTCGTTCGCGCAGTCGGTTCTTGTTGCCGTCTTTAATGAAGTCGCGGCTGGCGTCAATCATGAAGACTCCATCTCGCTCATCAGCGTTTTCTTTGTCTATGACGATAATACAGGCAGGAATGCCCGTGCCGTAGAAAAGATTGGCGGGTAAACCTATGATGCCTTTAATATACCCTTTGTCTATGATGGATTGTCGAATAGTTGCTTCGGCGTTTCCACGGAAGAGGACGCCATGGGGCAGAATGACCGCCGCCTTGCCGTTGCGTTTCAGGGACTTAATGATGTGAAGCAGCCAAGCAAAATCACCGTTCTTTTGCGGTGGACGGTCGCCGTACCCGTCAAAGCGTCCGAACTCTTTTAGCCCGTGCGTCCAGTTTTTATCGGAAAACGGTGGATTGACCACGGCAAAGTCGAACGTTCGAAGCACACTATCATCATCTTTGTTCTTATACTGCGGATCGGAGAACGTGCTATAACCACCCTTTATCTCAGCGGTCGCTCGATTGTGCAGCACGAGGTTCATCCGGGCAAGACCGGCAGTCATGCCTTCCTTCTCCTGGCCGTATATGGCAACCTCCACAGGCGCGGCTTCGGCGGCTCGTATAAGCAAGGAACCCGAACCGCAAGCGGGGTCATAGAGGGTGACATCATTGCCATGGGCTTGTTCAATGCCCACAACTTTTGCAAGGACACGGGACACCTCGGCGGGAGTATAGAATTGCCCCTTGCTCTTGCCGCTCTCAGTGGCAAAATTCCGCATCAGGTATTCATAAGCGTCGCCGATGATATCATCGCCATCAGCTCGATTTTTGGAGAAGTCGGGCATCTGGTCGCGGAATATACCGAGCAGTTCACTCAGTTTATCCACCATCTCTTTGCCCTTGCCCAGCTTATCTTCGTCATTAAAGTGTGCGTTATCGATCACCCCTCGAAGGTTGTTCGCCTCGGCAAGGCGAGCGATGATTTTATCCATCTCTTCGCCGATATTCTTGTTGCCTATGAGCGCGAGCATGTCGTCGAAGCTTCCGCCTTCCGGAACATCGACGTCGCCATAGGCAACGCCCTTAAACTTGTCCGACACATACTTCACGAACAAGAGGGTAAGAATATAGTCCTTATACTGCGAACTGTCCATGCCGCCGCGCAAACTGTCGCAGCTGGCCCAGAGGCTGGAATAGAGGTTGCTTTTCTTAATCGCCATAATGTTTTCCTCCAAGTAGTCCAATTAAGTTGTTACTTGTTGCCGCAGCTCTCTGGCGATACTAAATATCTGCCGAGTTCTGGCGTGTATATTCCATAGTGTAACAACAGATCGTTGGTGCCGTTGTCCTCACGGAAAACAGACAGTAAGGCGACAAACACATTCCATTGCAGCGCCCGCTTCCCCTTTTCAATCTCCAGAAGGGTCTGTCTGCTGATTCCAACCTTTTCGGCAAGCTCAGATTGCTTTAACCGCAGCATCGCTCTTAGCACCACAAGGTTATCTGACATCTTTTTGGTGAGTTCGTCTTTGTTGATCTCGCCAACCACGAATTTCTCCTCCCCGCTGAATGAGCGAACGGTTTTGCCGAACTGAATATCGACACGATATAAATATAATCTACTTCAAGTCAATGCCGTGTCAATAGGATAGATAGATAATCTTAAAATCTATCTAATTTTGCATTGATTTCATCTATAACCATAACTCAATTTCCCGGATAAAAACAAGAAATCCACCCCTGCCCGGCCAGCGGCGCCGTGATGCGCGTCATCGACGCGCCGAAATTCTGCATGTCCTTGGTCAGGCCTTTGATGCGGGGAAGAAAACCTCTTCAATTCGCGTTCAGCCTTGGATATATCCGCTCCTATAATAATCTGCAACTTGGGAGTCGCCATAAAATCACCTTCTGACATAAGTCCGCAAGAAAGCCGCTTCCCGGCAGGAAAGCGGCTCAAAAACACCTTTAGTTGTTAAATTCCACTCCCAGCAGCCAGAACAAAGTTCTGAACAGCCAAGGGACGAAGTGCCACAGCCCCCAGAGGACTAGGACAGCGAAAACGTGAGAAGATATAAAATCCAGCCACCCGCTGTACAGGTGACGTCTCCATGCCTGAAACTCAAAGATTATAAGACCTATTACCGCCGTGGCAATAATCAAAACAATCAACAAAGGTCCCAGTATCAAAAACACTTCCAAAAACCATCACCCTCCTTTCAGGAGCAGCCCCTCTTTCGTTTTGCGGCCAACTCTTCAAGTAATAGTACAGCAACACTGACGCCGCAGCCCTAGCATCAGCAGTTCGAATACCGGACTCATAACCACGCTCGCGGCCACGGCCGTCCCCAGCATTGGCGTCACGCTCCTTTTTATATTTTTATTATACGCCGCGGGGAAGCGCATGTCTACTAAGTCATATGCTTTCTCTTGCTGCAGATCTTCCGGACGATCCGGCGGTACTGCCCAACTTTGCTTATGATGCAGCCATCTTCCCAGACGGCGGTCAGGTCGTCGAGATCCGGCGGCTTTTTCGATCACACCATGACGTGGATCCAATCGGCCAGGGAGCAAGCTCCGTCCACGCGGAGATGAGAGGTATCGGGAGAAAAATTAGACCATAGCGTAACGATGGTCAGGCACGTTCTTTCATGTAAGTCTCCGGAGCCTCGGCTCCGGAGACTTTTTCTGTATCGAATTTTTCCGGACGTTGTCCGCTGGCGGGGAACTTTATGCTGCGACCGACGGTTGGCGGCGTTCATATAACGGAGGCAGAAGAATCTCTTCGGCTCCTTCATGCCGTTTGGTCGGTTTCCGGCTGGCTTTGCCGGAAGCTGTCGGCGCCGCGTCGATACAACGTGCCGTATTCCGCCGCCGCGTTGACGACGTTCGGGCTCTGACGGAAAATGCGGGAGATGATAAAATAAGGCGTCATCTGTTTTGGAAAAAGGAGACTGAAAACATGTCATTCATGTCGTTGAAAAAGATCGCCGTTCCGGTTCTGGCTTTGCTGGTTGCGGCCGCAGGAACGGCCGGCGCGGAAGTGCCGCGCGGGGAGGGGCTGGGCGAGCTGATAA